>ERZ773359.1811-NODE-1811-length-28574-cov-5.811459_pt1 | contig 28574 bp, 22 predicted proteins | sample MGYA00374955_ERZ773359 | MGnify/ENA primary metagenome ERZ773359 (study PRJEB29098, sample SAMN04486028) | biogas fermenter metagenome | study: EMG produced TPA metagenomics assembly of the Biogas fermentation microbial communities from Germany - Plant 4 DNA1...
GAAATGGGCAGACCCATCTGCTGCGGGATTGACCCGACCACGGCCATCTTCATCTTGTTCCTGGTTGCCCTGGTCATCATCGCTGCTAACCTCTAGCCGAAACCGGAGGTGTATGGATTGAAACGCAAAGACAACGAAGGAAGCTCGTCCCTTGATGCACTGCTCAAGCTGCTCCCGGCCCTGGCCTTGAGCTATCCGGCCCTCACTTCCCTGCTCGGCCAGCTCACCGGGCAGCCCCAGGACAACCGGGCCTCTGTGCAAGAAGCAGTGCCCAAAATTACCCAGGCCCTGACCCAGATGGATCAGGCCAAAAAGGAAGAACTGGTGAAAGAACTGCTCCGCTTTTTCCCCGAGCTGGAGAAACTGCTCAAGCAGGGGGAAGCAAAAAACTGACCGTCTCCCACTGACAGTGCCCTAGGAAAAGCGACCTGGGGCACTTGTCTTGGAGCGGAGCAGGTGCTGCTGGTACTGCAGGGGTGTCAGGTAGATGCGCCTCAGCATCTTGCTATCACCGAGGCGCCAGAACAACCCTTTGTCCGGTTTGCCGTTGACCTCCAGAATCCAAGGCCTTCCCTCCCTATCCAGAAGGAAGTCTACTCCTAGTTCACCCAGCCCCCCAAGGCCTGCGTCCAGAACCTCAGCGACCCGGTAACTCAGGTTGTGCAGCTGATCTAAAGTGTCCCCCGAAACAACCTCAGACACTGGAACCACTGCCTGATAGCTGTTGGTAAGCAGGCTCTCAGAGCGGACGACCCGGCTCAACTCACCGCTAACTGTCCATTTTCCCTCTTTGTCCTTCTGCAGCATGATGCGCACATCAAACTTGAACCCGTCCAGCTCCAGGCTGTGGACATACTCCTGGACCAGATAAACCCCCTGCGGAGCTGCGGCCTTCACCAAAGCAAGATAAAGCGCCTCTCCCCACAAGGGAAAGGAATACCACTGGTTGGTCACCAGCACCGTTTCGGGCCCGGCCAGCTCCAACCTAAACACTCCTGCGCCGCCATGTCCCCGGCGGGGCTTGAAGATCAAAGTCGTGTGCTCGGCCAAAAGCTGAGACAGTTCTGCCGGTGAAAAGAGATAGGTGCTCGGTAGATATTCCCCAGCTGGACTCTCCTTGAGCAGCAGATAGACCTCCCATTTGTCGAACTGGGTCCGTTGATTGAAGATGTTCTCCTCACCGATGCGCTCGCCTAGCTTGGCTAAAACCACTCGCGGCTCGGGAAAACAGCGGTTGTAGATGGTGCGTGGAAAGGCAAACTCGCCCAAACGCCACACCCCGCGGCGCAGCTGCAGCCCCTTGATGGTCTCCCTCTGCCAATCGATACCCCAGGGATCAAAGAACAGCAGCTCCCGAGGTAGATCCCGCCAGTGCTCACTGTAGTAAGGCACCGTCTGCAGGGTATTCAGCAGCAGAGCCCGATCAATGCGTGCTGGCATACAAGCACCCCCAAGGGCTGAAAACGGGAACCAAGCATGATCACCGCCCCGCCTCAGCCTCATAGTGTAAGAGCAAGAAGGCCAACTTCTTAATTCAGCCACCGAGGGGGTGCAAATTCGTGAACAACGAACAGGAAACCTTCATCATCTTCGTCGCGTTGATTCTCATCGTCGTCCTGGCTGTGATCCTCTTGGCCTAGCATCTTCTCGAGGATGGGGATAGCCCCATCCTCCTTTCCCTGTCATATATATATGACTCACCGCCGGGAAACGGGAACGATACGGTTGCCAAACCCCAAAAAAGGAGGCAGCGCTTGGATATGACCGAGGAACGAAGGACAGAATCCTCCAGCTTAGTCGATTCCGTCCTCCAAATCTGCGCCGTGGCTCTCACCAGTTACCCCCTAATCGCCCCGCTCCTCACACAACTGAGGGAAAACGTGCGGGAGGCGTTTAGCAGGGCAGCGGACGTCTTACCGCGCCTCAGCCAAGCCTTGAATGAGATAGAAGTGGACAGCGATGTTACGGAACAGCTGGTCAACCAACTCCTGGAGGCCGTCCCCGAGCTGGAGCGTTTCTTTCCACGGCTGCGGCGCTGAGCCGCATGATCCTTAAAGGCTGGGAGGTGAGCGAAATCCTTCCCAGCCTTTTCCTTGTGGTGTTCTAGGTTCCAAGGAACGTGCCAACTTGCCCCGCGCGCCGCGGCGCGGCCTAGAATGCCAAGGGCGAGGACGCCTGGGCTCTAGGCACAAAGAGGATGTACTGGTAGTAGTCGGTGGTGACGCCTGCAGTTGGTGCCACCTCATTGAGCTTCCAGATTAGGTTCTGGGTGAAAGGTGACTCGGGTCCATCCAGTTTGACCAAGAGCGGCTGCTCCCCCGAGAGGTCCGCCAAAATCCCCGCGCTGCTGCGGTAGGTATCCAAGGGAACGGGCTGCGTTCCGTCTTGACTGATGCGCTCACTGCCACTGTAGACCAGCACCAGGCTGAGAATGGACCCTGCGAATCCTTCCATTTGGTCGATCCGCGAAGCCAGCCAGTCCACCCCCAGCTGCTGGCCTTGGAAGACGTGGTTCAAACCCCACTGCCCGAAATACTTCTCCCCTCCCTCGGGAGAAACTTGCCTGAGGAGATTCGCGTACATGGCCTGCTCGCGTCCGTTGTTCCATTCTGTGCCGCTGACGGTCTGGAGCTCTAGCCCAGCCAGCAGGCTGGAGAGCACCAGCTCGACCTCGCCCCACAGCCTGCCCAAGGCCTCCTTGACCTCCTCCGTTTCCAGCTCCACCAGCAGATCAGAGGTGAAACGCACGGCTTCGGTGTAGTTGAGCCTGAGCTCCCCTCGCAGGACCTGACCAATCTGCGCCAGCTTGGTTGCTGCCCAGAGTCTGTCATCCAGCCCGTCCAAAAGGTGCTGCAGGTAACGGAAGGCCAAAAGTGGCTGATGCTCTATATCCAATCCGATCAGGCGCAGCTCTTCGCCTGCGGGCAGCGCCTGCGCCAGTCGGCGAACGTGCTGCCAGTGGTTGTAGTTCTCTCGAGTGAAGAAATAGGTTCCTCTCACCTGGGAAAAGGCGAACTCCAGCAGCGCTTCATCTCCCGTGGCCACATATTCTCTGAGAAAGCCCACAATGCTCGGGGAGAGCTCCAAGAGGAGACTGCGCACTCCGCCCTCCTGCACCAAAAACTGCAGAAGCGCGGATTCCAGCTCCTGGTTGCATGCGGCCCCATGACTTTCTCCCACCAGAAAGATGCGATAGGCAGGCAGCTCCTTGGCCAAATTCTCGGTCAGATCTTGCCAGCTGAAAACGGGCCAGCTCCAAGCCTCTAGATACGCACGAAGCTCCTGGAGCGCAGCTTGATCGCAGGACTCTTCCGCTGAAAACACCAGTTTCTCCTGGGCCCAGCGGGCCAGTTCCGGGATTTCTGTTACCACTTCTATGACCCTGCGGCCGCTCAAACCCACATTCTCCGGCGGATGGAAACTGAGAAACAGTTCCTGCAGGGAAGCAGCCTCCTGTTCGGTCTCTGTGAGCACCAGATTCACCTGCAGCTGGCCAGCTGGCGTGCTGAAGACATAGTTTCTGAGCACAACCACCTGTACTCCCAGGCGCACCGAGAACTGCTCGAGATCGCTGGGGGAAGCCAAGTAATCACCGATGAGAACCCAGCCTTCCGGAAGGGAAGATGGGTCGAGGAGGGTGCCTTCGCCATTTGATCCGGCCGCGGCACTTGACCACAGGCCTAGTACGCACATGAGCACGAAAACAAGAACAATTCGCTTCATTGCCCTCTCCCTTTGTGAATTTTTGTGCATACAGTATAACATGCCCCCAGACTGCTCTCAAGCAAAATGATTGACTGCAAACGTCCGTTCGTCTATCATGTAGGCAGAAGGGTAGGTGTGGGTTTTGGGCGTTGAAGAGACTCTCAGAAAACTAGAAAACAACCCCCGCTTTATGGCTAACGTCACTTTTCGCCATACCATAGAGGCTCAAGCGGGCAGTTTCGAGCCTGTTCCCGAGTTCGTACATCCCGATCTGCGGGCACTCCTGCAGCGCAAAGGAATCGAGCAGCTCTACTCCCACCAAGCCGCAGCCCTGAGGGCGGTGCAGGCAGGAGAGAACTTGGTTGTGGTCACCCCCACGGCATCGGGTAAGACCCTCTGCTACAATCTACCGGTACTGCAGACGCTTCTGGAGGATCAGGAAGCCAGGGCGCTGTACCTCTTCCCCACCAAAGCGCTGGCTCAGGATCAGGTGGCAGAGCTCATGGCCTGGAGCACAGAACTCGGGGACCGGATTAAGACCTATACATACGATGGGGATACACCTGGTGATGCCCGCATTGCTATCCGCGCCGCGGGCAGTATTGTGGTCACCAATCCGGACATGCTGCACTCAGGGATCCTGCCCCACCATACCAAGTGGATGCGGCTGTTTGAGAACCTCAGATATGTGGTCATTGATGAACTGCATATCTACCGCGGGGTATTCGGCTCCCATGTAGCCAACGTACTGCGCAGACTCGACCGCATCTGCCACTTCTACGGCGCCAATCCCTTATATATCTGCACCTCCGCCACCATCGCCAATCCCAAAGAACACGGGGAGACGCTCCTGGGCCGACCTGTCACCGTTGTCGATCAGAACGGTGCTCCCCGGGGGCGCAAAGATATCTTCTTCTACAACCCGCCCGTGGTCAACAAGGCCCTGGGGATTAGGCGCAGCTCGCTGCTGGAGGCGGAGGCCGTTGCCCGCGAACTCATCGCGGACAGGATCCCCACCATCATCTTTGCCCGCAGCAGGCTGGATACGGAAGTGCTCGTCACTTACCTGCGCAAAGCCTTTCATAGAATCGGCGAGCCTGCGGACACTATCCGCGCCTACCGCGGTGGGTACCTGCCCAAACAGCGCCGGCAGATTGAGCGGGATCTGCGCGATGGCAAAGTGTTGGGTGTGGTGAGCACCAACGCCTTGGAGCTGGGCATCGATATCGGCACCTTGCAGGCCGCCGTGCTCACGGGGTATCCCGGCACCATTGCCAGCACCTGGCAGCAGCTGGGCCGGGCCGGGCGCAGCCATGAACCTTCCCTGGCGGTGCTGGTGGCTACCAGCAGTCCCCTCAACCAGTTCATGATTCAAAACCCCGCCTACTTCCTCGAGCGCGGCGTGGAATACGCGCGCATCAATCCCAACAACCTGTTCATTTTGGTGTCCCACCTGAAATGCGCGGCCTTTGAACTGCCCTTCACCGAGGGGGAGAAGTTCGGGGAAATCGATCCCACAGAGATTCTAGATTACCTCACCTCCGAGCTGGTTCTGCGCAAAGTGGAAGGCCGCTGGTACTGGATGAGTGAAAACTACCCCGCAGCCCATATCTCCCTGCGCAGCGCTTCCACGGAGAACTTTGCCATCATTGATACAACCGACGGCAGAACCCAGGTCATCGGTGAAGTGGACCGTTTCAGCGCACCTATGCTCATTCACGAGGGAGCCATCTACATCCATGAAAGCAAGACTTACCATATTGATCATCTCGATTGGGAAGGCCAGAAGGCCTACGCCCGGGAAGTAGAAACGGACTATTACACCGATGCCAACTTGGACGTGGAACTCAAGGTCCTAGATGTGTTTGCCAAAGAAGAACAGCCCAATGTGCGGCGCAGCTGGGGCGAAGTGATGGTCACGGCCAAAACGCACATGTACAAAAAGATCAAGTTTTACACCCATGAGAACATCGGCTGGGGCCAGATTTCCCTGCCCGAGATGGAGATGCACACCACTGCTTACTGGTTCAGCGTCCCCAAGGGTTTTGCGAGCGGTCTCGATCAAGGTGCCCTGCAGAGCGCACTGATGGGCGCGGCGCACCTTCTGGGGAACATCGCCTCCCTGGAGCTCATGTGCGAACCCAGCGATTTGGGAGTGGCTGCCCAAATCAAGTCACCCTTTACTGGCGAACCAACAGTGTTTATCTACGAGAAGTACCCGGGCGGTGTGGGTTTCAGCGAACAGCTCTATGAGGCCCACGGGAGACTCCTCTGGCGAGCCCTGTCTATTATCAAGAGCTGTCCCTGTGAGGCGGGCTGCCCCTCCTGTGTGGGCCCCGCGGAAGAAGTGGGCCACGGAGGAAAAGCACATACTCTCTGGCTGCTGAAGGGGGCGTTGGGGCATGGATCTCACCAGCAAGCTGCGTCAGCTGCTGCCCCAGAAAAGTAATCCTACTCCTGCCCCCAAGCGAGCTGCGGATCTAGATCCCTTCTTGGGTGGGGCGGAGACCCACACCCCTTTGGGGGCGTGCTACGTGGTTGTTAAGGAGCTGCCCCTTAGCTACCACCACGGCAGCTGCTGGCTGGAAGAAGCCTACAACGCCTCCTACCTCCACCTGTCCCGCTGGGGGCAGAACTCTGGAGGGGCGCTGCACCTAGAGAAAACGCTCTTTCTGGACACGGAGACCACAGGCTTGGCCGGGGGCACTGGCACGTACGCCTTTTTGGTGGGCTTGGGTTATTTCACGCACGACCGCTTCGTAGTCAAGCAGATCCTCATGCGCGATTACAACGAAGAACTGGCCCTCCTCCACGTGGTGGAACAGGAACTGCAGGAAAAAGAAACGGTGGTCTCGTTCAACGGGAAGGTGTTCGATCTTCCCCTGCTCCACACCCGGTTTGCCCTGGCACGCCTGGGCTTTCAGGGAGCCAGCGGCAAGGCCCATTATGACCTGCTGCCCCTCTCCCGCCGGCTGTGGCGGCATCGCCTTGCCAGCTGCAGCCTGGTCAGCCTGGAAGAAAACATCCTGGGACTAAGGCGCAGCGGCGACATTCCCGGTTACGAGATTCCCCAGCGCTATTTTGACTTTCTGCAAACAGGGCGGGGTGCGCTGCTCCAGGATATTGTGGAGCACAACTTCTTGGATATAGTCTCCATGGCTGCCCTGCTGCACCGTCTAGAGACAGTCCTGGGGTTGGAACCCCACGAGTGCAGCTGCCCCTATGAAGCGGAGGCCCTGGCGAGGCTGGCCCTGGAAAGCCAAAACGTCTCTCTGGCCCTAGATTACCTGCAGCAGGCAGCACGGCTAGCTCAAGAGCAGGAGCTCTACCTGCGCATCCTCAGGCAAGGAGCTGGACTGCTCAAGCGCTTGGGAGAACACCGCCGGGCAGCCGCTCTGTGGCAGGAGATCCTCTCCCAAGCACCCCACGACCTATACAGCGCGGAAGAGTTGGCCAAGTACTACGAGCACCGGGCCAAGGATTTGCCCGCCGCTCAGCTGGTGACCAGAAAGGCCTTGGCCGTTGCTTGGAGGGAAAAGTCACCTCTGGTTCCCTCGCTGGAACACCGCCTCAAGCGGATTGAAAACAAGCTCCGCCGAGACGCTGCGGAGCTGTGAGAAAGAAAGCCCCCCTGCGGCAGCAATCGGCCGCAGGGGAGCTGATGATCTTACGGTGTTTTGTATGATGTTTGAATCAGTCCGGCTTAGTTGCCCAGGGCGTCCTTAGCGGCTGCCAGCAGAGCGGAGAGGTAACCGTAGGTGTCAACCAAGGTTGCGCCGGTGACCAGGTCAACCGCTGCTTCCTTCTCAGTGGAGTTGAGCAGAGCTTCCAGCTCGCTAACGGTCATGCCCAGTACGAAGTTCTCAATGGCGGCAAAGTTGTCGGCGATGGTCACAGTGGAGCCGGCACGAGCCATGTTGTTGCTGTAGAACTCGTTGTTCACTTTCTTGGAAGCCAGCCAGGTCTCGCCAACGGTGAAAGCGGACTCAGCGTTGGGAACGCCGATGGTTTCGCCTGTGCCCAGCATCTGGTACTCATCAATGTAAGCAGCAACGATCTTGTCACCGTCGAGAGCTACAACGGCTACGGTAAAGCACTTGGTGCCATGGGCTGCAAAGTCAGCTTTGCCCAACTTGATCTCCGCTGCCATGCTGGAACCAGCCACAGCCAAAAGCGCTACCAACACAAGAACTGCTACAAGACTTCTCTTCATATACCTGCCTCTTTCTACTTTGTATTTGCACTTCATCAAGTGCAGTTGATGTTCACATGCTTTATTATAGTATCCCGGTCCCATGGCGTCAATAGTGTTTGTGCCCCTTTTCTCAAGGGGGGCGATTCTTTGACAAGCCGATCACAACTTCCTAATAAGGTGCCAGCGGCAGGAAAAGACCACTCAACAGGGAAGATTATCAAAACATCTATGAAAGGGATGATCGCTGTTGGAAAACCTGCGCCTTGATGATTTTACGCACTATAAATTCCTCTCCGGCATCAAGCACAGCCCCAGTGGGCGCTGGGCGTGTTTCGCCGTACACCAGGCAGATCTCGAAGCAAACGACTACCGCTCCCATCTCTGGGCCTGCGACCTGGAAGGCCGCCGGTGCTTCCAGCTCACGGGACTGGGCAAAGAGCGGGCGTTCATCTGGCTGAACGACGAGGAAATCCTCTTTGCCTCACTGCGCGACCCAAAAGATCTGGAACGCCAGAAGCAGGATGAAGATTTCACTGTGTTCTATAGGATCCGCATCTCAGGCGGTGAAGCGGTGGAGGCTTTCCGCATCCCCCAAAGGGTTCTGAGCCTTGAAGCGCTGCCAGGCGAGCGCTTTCTCCTCACCTGCCTGCACAATCCCCGCCGGCCCGACCTAAGCAGCCTGGACGAAAAGGAACGGGCAGAGGAACTCAAAAAACGCGCAGAAGAAAAGAACTACGAGGTGCTGGAAGAGATCCCTTATTGGAGCAACGGCAGCGGGTTTGTCAGCGGCTGCCGTTCCCGGCTCTACCTTTTCCATCAAGACACCGGAGCCCTGGAGCCCCTCAGCGGCGAATTCATGCAGGTAAGCAGCGTTGAGCTCAACTCCGCCCGGGACAAAGCCGTGTTTGTCGGCTCTGAATACCAAGGGCAAGCCCCGCTCACCAACGCCCTGTACCTGGCCGACCTGGAACAAAGAGAAGTGCGGCAGCTTACGCCCGCCGAGGAGTTTACTTACTACGAAGCGCATTTCCTCAGCGATGAAGAGCTGATCTGCTGGGGCTCTGATCGTCAGAGCTACGGCTTGAACGAAAACCCCCGTTTCTACCTGATCAACCTCACCGATGGCAGCAGGACCCTGTTAACACCGGACTTTGATGCCAGCACAGGCAGTTCTGTGAACTCTGACTGCCGCTTTGGCGGGGGCAATGACAGCCAGCTGGAAGCAGGTTATCTCTACTTCACCACCACGGAAGGCTGCAGCTCTTACCTCAACCGCATGGATCGCACTGGGAAGATCGAGCGGGTCATCACCGAAGAAGGTTCCGTGGACAGTTTCAGCGTTAAGGGCGACAGCATTCTGTTCATCGGTCTGCGGGAGCTGCGCCTGCAAGAACTCTACACCCTCGAAAACGGCGCCGAACGCCAGCTGACCTCGTTCAACACCTGGGTGCAGGATGAGCGCAAGCTAGCGAGACCAGAACACCTTTCTTTCGAGACAGAGCCGGGCATAACCATCGACGGCTGGGTGCTCAAACCGGTGGACTATGCTGCTGGCCAGCGCTACCCGGCCATCTTGAACATTCACGGCGGGCCCAAAACCGTCTACGGCACCGTTTTCGTCCATGAAATGCAGTACTGGGCCAACCAAGGCTATTTCGTCTTTTTCTGCAACCCCCGAGGTAGTGACGGCAAGGGCAACGCGTTCGCGGACATCCGGGGCAAGTACGGCACCATCGACTACGCCGATCTCATGCGCTTCACCGATGTGGTGCTCGAACGCTATCCCGAGATCGATCCCGAACGAGTTGGCGTCACTGGCGGCTCTTACGGAGGGTTTATGACCAACTGGATTATCGGCCACACCCAGCGTTTTCGGGCGGCTGCCTCCCAGCGCAGTATCTCCAACTGGATTTCCATGGGCTACACCACCGACATCGGCTACTTCTTTATGCCGGATCAGATCGGTGCCACCCCCTGGTCTGATCTGGACAAGGTCTGGGAGCACTCCCCTTTGAAATATGCAGACCGCGTCAAAACCCCAACCCTCTTCATCCACTCTGATGCGGACTACCGCTGCTGGGTGCCGGAGGCCCTGCAGATGTTCACCGCCCTCAAGTACCATGGTGTGGAGGCCAGGGTCTGCCTGTTTAAGGGAGAGAACCATGACCTGAGCCGCACAGGCAAACCCAAAGCCCGCCTGCGCCGCCTAGAAGAAATCACGGCCTGGTTCGACCGCTTCTTGAAGAACTAAAAAGCCGGGGATGGAGCTTGCCATCCCCGGCTTCTATCTATCACTGCAGTATGAAGTTCAGCTCCAGCCGGAGCTGGTCTGGGCTTTGGTAGTGCACGCCCTTGATGCCGAACTCGCTCGCAGCCGCGAGATTCGCCAGCGAATCATCGATGAAGACGCATTCCTCAGGAATCAAGGTGTACCTGGCCAACAGAATCTGGTAGATCGCCGGTTCCGGTTTGAGGGTTTGGTGCTGATAGGAAATGACCAATCCATCAAAGAGGCTGAACCACTCGTACTTCTCGTAGACATACTCGAAGGCTGCCTTGTGGAAGTTGGAGAGGACATAGAGGCGGTAGCCAGACTTCTTAAGGCTGCGCACCACCTCCACGTTGGAGGAAATTGGCTTGAGGATGGAAAACCAGTCGGCAAAGGTCACAGTAATCTCCGCAGCGAGATCGGGATACTGCTTGATCAGCCTGTTCACCGCCTGCTCTTGGGTGATCACGCCCCGGTCCAGCATATACCACTCCGGGCTGGAAAAAACGGCCCTGTGGAGGCGCTGCACCAGTTCAGGCTGGTCAAAAAGGCTCTCCAGGTACTCACCAGGATTGAACTTCAAGAGTACGTTTCCTAGGTCAAAGATTACGTTTCGGATCTTGCGCACACAACCGCTCCTCAGCTGCAAAATGGATACCCCTGTCTCTTCGCCTCCCCACCCCCATGTTCCTTCTTGAACGCGGGGAATTTCGTACCAGGTTCCAGCTGCGGTGTGAAGGAAAACGCCCGCTGGGCTGGAAATCAGCAGTAAACCCTATGGACGAGGTGATTCATTTGCCGAGAAAACCCATGCTCAAATTGCTGATTTTGGCAGCCCTGGTGCTGCTGTGCATCCTCCCGGCCCACGCAGGGCCCTACGCCGAATTCGATGCCTTGATTGAGAGCAAGGATGTGGCCAAAATTAGGCGGGCCATCGAGGAGCTGGAGGCCATCTTGAGCCGCAACCCTGAAGATGGAGAAGCACTCTGGCTTGCAGGCAAAGCTTATCTGTACTTAGGGGACCGCACTGAAGAAGGGCGGTTGGAGCTTTTCGAACAGGGCAAAGAGTACGCGGACCGGGCCGTGGAGATCCTCCCCGCTTCTCCCCACGCCCACTACTGGCTTTCCGCGCTGATCGGAAGGATCGGCCAGACCAGGGGCATTTTGAGCAGCCTGTTCATGGTCCGGCCAATGAAAGAAGCCCTAGATCGCACCATCGAGCTCGATCCGGGCTACGCGGCGGCCTACTGGGTACTCAGTCAGCTCTACCAGCAGGCTCCAGGCTTCCCTTTGAGTATCGGCAACAAAAAGCTGGCTTTGGAAAACGCCCAGCGCGCCGTGGAGCTAGAACCGGGCAACCTTGAGTTCCAGCTGCAGCTGGCCAGGGCCCTAGATCACAATGGCGACAAGGATGCAGCCCGCTCCTTACTGCAGAAGATCCAAGCTGACCCGGAACTGAAGAAGGATCCTGAGCTTATGGCCGAAGTAGAAGCCCAGGCTAAGGAATGGAACCTCTAGTACCCTAGTATGGAAATGGAACCATTGGAGGTGGTGATGTCCAAATGGGGGCCGTCCCCATTGCGGATCACCACCTCTTTGCGCCCCGTGAGCTGATTCTCACCCAAGCGGCACTCTACCCGGCCGTTGGAGGTGATCGCCCGGAGAAGGCCCTTGGTGCTGCGGGGCATGCGCAGGTCGATCTGACCATTGCTCGTCCTCAGGCGATACTCTCCGTCCCCCGCCAGAACCAGCTGGCCTTGGATCCGGCCGTTGGAAGTGAGCAGCGCGCTGGGTTCAGTCAAGACCAGTCTGCCGAACTCAATGCGGCCGTTGGCAGTGCGCGCCTGCACCCTGCCGATCACCTCTGCCATGCTGATGGGGCCGTTCTGGGTGCTGGCATCCAACACGCCCCGGAAGGGAACATTGAGCCTGATGCTTCCGTTAGCCGTCCTGGCGCGCAGCTCCTGCAGGTGCTCTCCAGAAGCTAAGATAGTAAAGCGCATCTGAGAGGAGAACATGCCCCAAATCCGCTCCGGGCGCACTGCTGTGAGCACCAAGCGTCTACCCTCGACGCGCTGTTCTACTCTGAGCTCCTGGAGAAGAGCGCGCAAACTCGTTTCGTTCAGGCCCCGCACCGATTTTTCCGCCACCACCCGCGCTTGGCCCGCTTCCAAGGGCTCCCACCTGATGGCGCCGTTGAACCCGCTCACTTCCAGACTGTTAATCTCCGGACCTAAAACGAACTCTTCCACAACCTCCAGTTTTGTCAAGAACATCAGTGCCACTTCCTTTCCCCTGTTCAGCTTGAGTATAACAGCTGGAACCCCCTGTGCACAGGGCCTGGGATTGGACTTCACCTCCGTCTGCAGACCGATCTCCACATTTTTCCTGAGCTGAGCAGGAATCCATTTCTTAGTGCAGAAGTCACCAATCACCTTGATTAAGGAGGGAAGAACATGGAAAAACGCAAGGTCACCATGAAAGGCAAAGAACTTACCGTCCGGGGGCCCAAGCTCAGTATAGGCCAAAAGGCGCCCGACTTCAGACTAGTGGATAACCAGTTCAACCCCAAAACGCTCGCTGATTTCGGAGCAAAAGTGAAGCTGCTCAGCATCGTCCCTTCCCTGGACACGGGGGTGTGCGATGCCCAAACCAGGCGCTTTAACGAAGAGCTGAGCAAGCTCGAGGGCGCTGTAGTGATCACCGTGAGCGTTGATCTGCCCTTTGCCCAGAGTCGCTGGTGCGGGAATGCCGGCCTGAACGAGGCCATCACCCTCTCTGACCACTACGACGTGTCTTTTGGTGAAGCCTACGGTGTGCTCATTGAGGAAATGCGCCTGCTGGCTCGGGCAGTGTTAGTCCTCGATCAGGACAACATCATCCGCTACACCGAATACTTGGAAGAAGTGGCCTCCCATCCCAATTACGAGGCCGCGCTGGAAGCAGTGCGCGCGCTGCTCTAGGGCGCGGCGGGCATAAAACAAGCCGGGCTCAGCTGTTCTGCTGCCCGGCTTTTCTGTGTCCTTTAGCGATTCCAAGTGACGATCTCTTCGAGTGACTTGCGTTTTTTGATGGGCATGGGCCCTTCCCCGGGGTAGCCCAGGGGGATGAGGGCAAGGGGCTCCATGTGTTCTGGCAGGTTCAGTGTGGTGCGGACCTGCGCCGCATCGAAAGCACACACCCAGCAGGTGCCCAGTCCTAAGGATGCTGCCGCAAGGATGAGGTGTTCCACGGCAATGGCTACATCCACATCGCAGTGGTCCTTCCCATCCCGACGCTTCCAGGACTGCTCATGATCGCCGCAGGCCACGATGATCACGGGGGCGTTCCTCAGCCACTCACCCTGATAGGCCTGGCAGATCTCGGCCCGGAGCTGCTCATCAGTGGCCACATAGAAGTGCCAAGGCTGATAGTTCACAGCGCTGGGGGCCAGCCTGGCAGCCTCCAGAACTTGCTCAATCTTCTCCCTTTCCACGGGTTGCTCGCGAAATGTGCGTACCGAATAACGTTCCGCCACTAGTTCCAAAAAGGCATTCGACATAGGCATCCTCCTCATTCTGTGTGCTGGGCGCTGACTTTACCCGCCCGCTTGACTGCATAGAGCTCTGCATCCGCCCTGTTCAGGGCGTCCATGAAACCTGTATCCCCAGGCTGAAAACGGGCCGCACCCAGGGAAATGCCGGTGGTGACCTTCTCCCCTGCAAACTTGAACTCCAGGGCGGCCACAGACTCCATGATCCGCCTCTGCACCCGCTCTCCCAGTTCAGCGGAGACTACTACCACAAACTCATCGCCACCCCAGCGGATCAGTTCTCCACCACTGCCCACAACGCGTCGCACCGCCGCGGCCACCGCACGCAGAACCTGGTCGCCGGCGGCATGTCCGAAAAAATCGTTCACTTCTTTCAGACAGTCCACATCGAACATCAAGAGCACAGGACTAGGTTCGCCGGCTTGAAAGGACGCAAAGGCCCTGCTGAGAATCTCCACGCCGCAGCGCCGGCTGCGGGCCCCGGTAAGCAGGTCCTCGTTGATCTCTGTTTTTAGTTGAGCCGTCTGCTGACGGAAGAAGAAGTACTCTACCACCAGAACTAGGCCCAACGCGGCCACCACCAGCAGAACTAAGACCAGCACCAGCCTCAGCGACAGCAAAGCGGTCAACCTGCCGCCCTCCTGGGCGGTCTGGTGGAGATGGGGTTCCAGCTCGCTGCGGTTCACCCCCATAGTCACCAACCAGCCGAGCTCCTCGTGCCACAAGGAATAAGCCAGATCGTTGCCATGCTCATCTACCCGCAGCGGTCCCTGGGCAACAGACAGCCACATGCCCTCGCCGAGCTCCAAGGTTGCCAAGGTCTCCTGCACCTTGGCTTGAACCCGCCGCTGCAGCGTGCTCCCGTGAACACCCCACAGTGCCACCAGTTCTCCGTGGAGCAGCAGCTCAGAAAGCTGCAGACCCGCCGCAGCTCCTGGCAGGCGCAGCTCGCCCTGGCTGTACAGAATCTCCCCGCTCACGGGATTCCAGAGCAGAGCGGAAAGCTGCGGCTCAGACTGCATGAGCTGTTGGAAATAACCAGCAAACGCGGGCGCGTCCAGATCCGCCGCCTGCTCCAGCAGCTGCAACCTGTCTGCAATCAGCGCCTCCCAGCTCTGTTCTTCCTCGGACTTCAACCGTTCGATCACCTGCACCACATTGTGCACATTGAGCCGCAGGAAATCTTCGTGCATCGCGGCTACAGTACGTTCGGCCGCGCCTAAGTAGATGCCGGCCACTTGCTGAAAACTGAGCCAAAAAGCATAGCCGCTGACAGTACAGATCACCAGAACCAAGACGGCCATAGTCAAATTGTGGACATGCCCGTGCGGAACTACCCTCCAGCGCAGCTTGGGCCCCATAGCGCAACCCCTCTTGCCCCCAGATTCACTCGGCTGCGGGCAGCAGCCTAATCGCGTAGATTCTGGACCAGAGTTTGCCCGTGACAACAACTCGGCCCGTATCACCATCAAAGGCTATACCGTTGAGCACATCGGCTCCTGGGTTAACTTCTCGTTCCTGGGCAGCGAGTTCCCTGAGATCGATCCAGCCCAGCACCTTTCCTGTAGCTGGGTCAATGCGGCAGATCACGCTGCTCAGCCAGATGTTGGCCCAGATTTCGCCTTCTACATACTCCAGTTCGTTCAATAGAGCTATCGCGCCGCCTTCTCCCCTAACCTCCAGGCTGCTCACCGTTTCTAAGGTCTGGGGATCCAACCAGCGCAGGACGCTGGAACCATCGCTCATGATCAGATGGGTGCCATCGGTGGTAAGGCCCCACCCCTCCCCTGCATAGGTGTACTCCCCAATCCTTTCCAGGCTATCCGCATCGTAGATGAAACCGGTGCCTTCCCTCCAGGTAAGCTGGTAGACTTTATCGCCCAGGGCAGCAATACCCTCGCCGAAGAAACGGGGCTCCAAGTCAACGCTTCTCAGCACAGCGCCATCTTCCAGGCGCACCACGCGCAGAGACGATTCCCCATACAGGCCCGTCCCCTCGTACAGCAAGCCATCGCGGAAGAACAGTCCCTGGGTGAAAGCCCGCTGGTCGTGGGGGAAGCTGTCCACCACCTCGATGCGGTAAACCGGTTCCACTGCCAGGCACACCAACACAGGTGCGCCCAGGGACAGACCCATCAACAGCCCCAGAGCAATCGCCACCTTGAGCAGGTTAATCCTCCACCACTCCATAGACCTCCCTCACATCCTGGACGAAGATAATGCCCTTGCCCGGTTCGTGGATCTTCAGCTCATCGCGCACCGCGAGCACGATCTTGTCCGCCAGCTCCTGGCGGGCCAAGATCAACACCATCTCCTTCTCCGGCTCAATCTCCAGGTTCAAAAACCTGCTCGTCTCGTGGATGCTCGAACCCCGGGCGTTGATTATGGTGCCGCCCTTGGCCCCTGCAGCCTTAGCCACATCCATGACCTCTTCGCCCTTACCCTTGTCCACCACCACGAAAACGGCGCGATACACGCTGTCCCCACCTCCATCAGCACTTTTGAAGTCGTACTCGTAGTCTCCGGTGCCCAGAAAGGCTCCCAACGGCATGGCAAAGGCAATACCTTGTCTCGGCTTGTTCAGATGCAGTTCATCGGCGAACATTCTCAGGGCATTGCGGCCCAGGTGCTTTTGGGCAGCTAAGAAAACGATCTCCTTACGGGTATCTGTCAAGCCCAGCAGCTCCGCCAGGCGCCCTGTTACCGTGCCGCGTCCCAAGGCGATGGTGCCTCCGCTGATGCCGTTTTTCTTGGCCATACTCACTACTCTGCTGCCCAGTCCGAAGTTCACTACGACACAGAGCAGCTCATACTGCTTCCGTCCAACAGACTCAGGAGCCATCTGACTCATCCCCTCGTCTTCTTGATCACCTTGTCTTGACCCTAAACACAACTCCCAGCCCCAACATAGTCACAATCCCCGCCATGGCCACCAAGGCGATCATGCCCAAGCCATCGCGCAGGAGATCTGCCCCCTCTAGGGCTCCGGCGGCCCCTTGGAAGAAAGCGAGGATAAAGGTGGTTGTCAAGGGCCCCGTGGCTACGCTGCCCGAATCAAAGCCGATGCCAACGAAGAGATTGGGGACAAAGCGCGCCAGAACCAGAGCAGTTAGATAACCTGGCAGCAGAATGTGCCAGAGCGTCAGCCAGGGCAGCAAAATCCGGAGAGATGAAAGCAGAACAGCTAGGCCCACACCGAAAGCCAAAGCGGCCACCACTACTGTGCGCTTGACATAGCCGCTGGTCACGTCCTCAATCTGCCTGGTGAGTACATACACCGACGGTTCAGCCACGATGGTCACAAACCCCAGGACGAACGATGTAACTAACAGCCAGACCTTGTTTTCCAAGGAAGCTAACTGATAGCCCAACTGACTGCCAAGTTCCATGAACCCTCCGTTGACACCCATGAAAAACAAGAAGGTTCCCAGAAGAGTATAGGCAAAACCTTTGGACATTCTTTGGAACTGCCTCTTGTCCAGTTTGAGAAGCACCCTCTGCAGCACTAGAAAAGATACTGCGAGGGGCAGGAGGGCAACAAAGCTGTCCCGCACAGCGGCGGGAGCCACTTGCCAAAACCTGCCCATCATGGAGCCTACCTCGGCGGAAGCGAGTTCCAGGGTGATTAAGGGAAAATCACGCAGAGGCTTAACCAGATTCATAACCATCACGGCCAAAATTGGCCCGACTGCGCCGGCGCCCACAAGGCCAAAGCTGTCGTCCTCAGCCTGTTTGCTGTCCTTGCGCATGCGGGAGATGCCCACGGCCAAAGCCATGATGAAAGGCACAACCAGAATCCCGGTCACGGAACCAGAAGAGTCAAAGCTTATGGCCAGAAACTCCAGAGAATTGCGGGAGGTGATCCAGGCCAAAATCAAGATCACCCCGTAGGCCACGGCAAAAAAGTTGCGCATGGATACATGCAGAAACACGCGGGCAAAGCCAAGAGCTATCATGAGGGCAAACCCTGCGGGTATGACGCCCAGCAGCAAGCGCGCGGAAATCCCTCCCGCCGTGACATGTTCAATCTGATTGACCAGCACCAATATGCCTGGCTCCGCCACGGAGACAAAAAAGCCCAGCAATCCTCCAGCCAAAAGGAAGAGCCAGAGCTTGTTCGTCTTCACCAGCGCTGAACCGGTAATGCTGCCAAAGGGGGAAATGCCCAGATCAACACCGACAAAGAAGATGGACAGACCGATAATTAAGATAAGCGCACCCACCAAGAACCTGACCACTACTGGAGCAGCCAACGGGACCAGCGTGAAATGTAAAAGCAAAACAATGATGGCTATGGGAAGAACAGCTTGCGTGTTGTTCTTCAGATAACCTACCAGAATGTTCAACCAACCCACCCTACCTTTCCAACTATGATCGCTTTCAGATGCAGATGCTGCCCTGAGACTATCCAGGGAATTTGGGCAGACTGTTCCTAGAAAAAGGAGGGGCAAACCATGAAATCCAAACGCTTTCTTGTTCCGCTCCTGGTGTTGGTCATGCTAGGTACAGTCGCGGCGATACAGGGGCTGCGCAGACAGGCACCTCCTGCACCCGAACTGTTCCAGTCCCAGGTTGCGGCGGCGGAAAACTCCCTGGAGACCATTTCCCGCCTGAATCTAGAAGTTGACCTTCGCGGAGGCAAAGAACTAGAGATGCGCTATTCATCTAACGGAGCAGCCAGCACTCGCATCGGCAGAGACGGCAAAACCGACGCAGCTGCCCTAGGAGAAATCAACAGCCTTTTGGCCGCGCTTCCTCCCTTGGCAGAAGGCAGGCCCCTGGCGATCATCCAAGGGGCTCTGGAACACTTGCAGGTTGATGAAGCAGAAGTAGATGAATTCGAACTGTCCTATCGCCTAACCAACGGCTTGGCGCGCATCATCGAACTGGAGGTAAATAGGGAAGAGGACTGAAAGCCCTTCTGCCTCTCGTTAGGATGCCCCGCCTCCTGAGATCCTACCAGAGGCTTCCTGAACCTCCAGCAGTTTGATGGCCGCCTGCTCGCTGACGGGCCTGGAGAAGAGGAATCCCTGGAGGAAATCGCAGTTGTGCTTGACCAGGTACTCTTTCTGCACTTCCTGCTCCACTCCTTCGGCCACCACGGCATGGCCCAAGCGGTGGGCCATGGAGATGATGTCGCCGGCTATGGCCTGATTCTCTCCTGCGGTAACCAAGCGGTCGATGAAAGTCTTGTGAATCTTGAGGAAGTTGACGTTGAGTTCCTGCTCCCGCGCCAGAGACGAATAGCCTGTACCGAAGTCATCGATGGCGATGATGGTTCCGGCTTGCATTAACACACCCAGTTTTTCATTGATCGCCGCGTAGTTCTGGGTGAACACCGACTCGGTAATCTCCAGGCACAGCTGGTTCGGCTGCAGCCCCGCTTCGCGCATCACCGCGAAGATCTCGTCCACGAAGTCCTCCTGCGCCAATTGGATCGCGGAAACGTTGATCGAGATCTTATAACCTTTTAATCCCCGCTTCTCCAGGCCGCTCAGGAAAGCACAAGCCTTACGGGCAATCAGCTTGCCGATGGGCACGATGAGCTGGTTCTCTTCCGCAATGGGGATGAACTCGCCAGGGGAAACGATACCCAAAGGCCCTCCGTCCAGCCTGGCTAGCGCTTCGAAGGCGTAGATGCGCTGAGTAGAGGCATCGATGATAGGCTGGAATTCCAGAAAGAGAGCATCCTCCCGCTCACCATAGGCCACCCGCAGCAGCAGTTCTTCGATCTCGCTCAGACGGTCCAGCTCGGCAGCGAGGTCTTCATCGTAAAAACGGTAGGCAAAGGGCCGGCTGCGGTCCGCCCGCTCGGCGCTGATCCCCGCATGATGGATGAGATCCTCAGGCTCCGCTAACTCCCCACCTATCTGGCGGATGCCGATGCCGCAGCCGTAGGTGTTCACAATGGCCACAGTCTTCAGTGTCTCCACCACTTGGGCACAAAACTCGATGAGCTCACCGCGGCTTAAGGGTTCTTGAATGTAAAAGGCGAACCGTCCGTAGGCAGCCTGGTAAAGATGGCGGGTCGGGGTGCAGTGGCCGGCCAGGCGCTGGGCCACGCTGCGCAGCAGGTACTCGCAGAAACTGAATCCGTAGATGGAGTTGATGGTGTTGATGCGGCGCAGGTTAAACAGGACCACAGCCCGCTGGGGGTACTCACCGCTGCGGCCGTCTTCTGCCATGACCGCCCTTAAGGCCCGGCGGTTGGGCAGGCCCGTGATCAGATCTAGTTCGCTGATGCGCTTCAGCTGGAGCTCGCTTTCTTTGCGCTCTGTAATATCGATGATGATGCCTTCTAAAGCCTCAACCTCACCCCGCTCATTGAACACGCCCATACCCATTTCTAGAACCCATTTGCGCTCACCGCTTTTGGTGGTGATCTCATACTCAAATTCAAACGACCGCCGCTCAGAGAGTACCTCCTGCCATTTCTGCCAGAGCAGTTCCCGGTACTCAGGCGCAATGAGATCGTTAAAGGAGAGATCTCTGTTGTACAGCAGGCTCTCCGCGGAGTAGCCGGTTAACGGCTCACAGCCTTCGGAGACGAACTGCATCGTCCAGGAACGGTCCCAAAGGCAGCGGTAAGCCATACCTGGCAGGTTCTTGAGCAGGACCGCTTTGCTGCGTTCGCTCTCCGAAAGGCGCTCTTCCACAGACTTGCGGTCGGAGATGTCTTTGATCATATATATAGTCCGCTTGGACTCCGTGCCCGGCTGGGCGAAGGGCGTGGCCGTGAGCTCCACCCAGACCTGAGACCCATCAGGACGCAGGATGCGCTGTTCCATGCTGTAACTGAGGATTTTCCCTTCCTCCAAGAGCCTGCGCTGCTCCCGCTCCCTGGCAGCATCCTGGGGATGGATAACCTGTCCCCACCCCTGCTCCACCAGCTCGCGTCGGGAACGTCCAGCGATCCTTTTAAAGGCATCGTTAACAATGGGATAGAGGTTTTCGCTCCACTCCCCCGGTTCCAGAGGGAGGCCCACAGCAATACCTAAAGAACTCTGGTTGAAGATGGCCTGAAGAAGTGCTGCGTGGTGGGGATGGGCGCTGGTTAGGGCCTGCAGTAAGCCATCTTGGTCCTTGACCAGCACAACGGGAATGGAGTGTTCACCGCTGATCGTCTCCAACTCCCTGGCCAGACCGTAACCATCCAGATCTGCCTGTCTGCGGCAGATCACAATCAAGTAGATATCAGAGTTGCTGCGAATCTTGGCAGCAGCATCCTCTAGCGTGCTGCAGATTAACGGCTGGAACCCTCCCAGCGCGCCTTTACGACTCCCGACTTCCGCCAGGCAGTCCCCTACGATCATGATTTTTCCCGGCAATGTTGCTGCTCCTCTCAACCAACAGTGAACGCTCGCAGACGTTCTCTGATCTCTTCCACACAGACCCTCTGCATCCTGCACCAGACAACCGAACGATTCCGAATTTAGGCTAGCTGTCAGCCCCTTAACCCGGCCGGGGCCAGTGCGTCCCCCAGAACATGAACAGAAAGCACGTTTGCGGGCAGAAGTTTTCTGGCCAGGTCCACTAAGGCGAGGTGGTGGGTGAAGAGGATCACCTGAGTCCTCCCGGAGAGGTCAGCGAGCACCTGCAGGGCCTCAGCCGTCCGCAAGTCGTCGAAGTTGACCAGAAGATCATCGGCGATAAAAGGCAGGGGTTCCCCTTGCTCCAAAAAGCCCTCAATGCTGGCCAGGCGCAGCGCCAAGTAGAGCTGATCCTGGGTACCATCGCTCATCCCTTCCACGCCAACCAGTTCTTCACCACGCACGCCCCTGATCACGGGTCTGCCCTGGTGGTCATAGTCCACGGCCAAACCCTGGAAGCTCCCTCCGGTAAGGCGTTCGAAAATACGGCCTGCTCGGTGCAGTACCGGATTCTGGTACTCTTCCTGATAGCGCTCCATGGCCCGCTGCAGAACCAGTGCGGCCGTGCGCAGCTGCAGGTATCTCCCTGCTGCCTTGGCCAGCCCAGCTAAGACTTCCTGGGCCCGCTCCGCTGCTTCTGCTGCCTCTGCTGCGCTGCCCTGCACCACTGCTTCGTACTCCTTTTTCAACACTCCGAACCCCTCGTGAAGCCTAACCTTGTCCTGCCGCAGGCGCTGCATTTCCTCCGTTAAGAGCTGCAGCTGGTAAGCTGCGGCGTCCAGGTCTACTGACTCCGCTTCCTCCGCCAGCTCCTCAAGGGACAGGCCATCGCCCATCTGCAACAGCTGTCTTTCCAGCTGGACAAGGCGCCCGCGCAGCTCCACCGCCTGGGCGTGGCGGTTCAGAACATCCTCCAACTCCCGGAAATCGGCTGCACCCGTTTCCGTGAGTAGAGCATTGAGACCTTCTTGGGCCTGGGCGATCTGCAGACCCAGTTCGCTTAGGCTTTCCCCCAGCTCCGCCAGCTGTTTTTCCTTTTCCCTGCGGGTGGCCAGCGTCCTGGAAGCATCTCTGCTCAGCTGCCCCAGATGCTCCACCACTACGGCAGCATCCATACCCTGGATGTCAAGGTGAGCTTGCTGTGCGGCCTGGTACGCCTGCAGGCGGTATTCCTCAATGAACTTCTGCTGCCGACATGCGCTCCGCTTGGCCAGAGCCAGCTTGTCCAGAAGCTCCACAAGCTCCTGGGCCTGGGCTAGAAACGCCTTGGCAGCCTGGGGAGTGGTGCCGGCAGGCAGGCCCACTTCGGTTAAGAGATGCTGCCACCGTTTCTCCCACTGTTCCTGCTGTGCCAGCAGTTCTTCCACACGGCGCTGCGCTCTGGCCGCTTCCAGCTGCTGTTCCCGCAGGCGCTGTGTCAGGCTGTTGTAAACACCTCGGCGCTCCAGCTCTTCCTGGCAGATTCTTTCAGCCCGCGCCTTAAGCTCCACCAGCCCACCCTGAGCATCGGCCCCAGCAGCCTGCAGGGCAGCGCTCAGCTTGTCAATAAAGCTCTGTTTCTTCTGCTCCAATTCCTCCGCAGCCCGTTCGGCTTGGCGGGCCCGCTGGAACAGCTCGCAGAGGTCTAGGCAGCGCTGCAGCCATTCCAGCATCTCCTTTGGACTCAAAGGCTTGATGCCAACAGGGCGCCACAGCTGTTCCCACTTGTGCTGAAACTCAGCCTCCTGCTGATCCAGGGCTGCCGCCTCGCCAGCCCTCTCCTCAAGCTCGCGCTCCACTGCTGCCAACTGTTCCACCAAGGCCTGGCGACGCGCCGCTCGATCCGCGGCCCGCCAGAGTTCATCAGCCTTCTGGTCTGCCGCAGTAACGCTCTGTTCATAGGCCTCCGCCAGAGGCCTGTGACCGGCAAAGGCCCTTTCCTGCTCCCGATCAAGCACACCATCGAGCCAAGCCCGGCGAATCAGCTGCCAGCCTTGATCCCGGTATGCTCTGGCCTGATGCAGCTCCTGAGGCGTAACCAGCGGCCCTGCAGCCTCAAGCCCCGCGAGCTCCTGGATCAGGGCAGCGCGGCGCGCCTTGAGGCTGTCCATGGCTCGGCCCAGCTCTCGCCTTTTCTGCGCTAACTCCTCAGCCTGGGCCGCGCAAGCAGCAACGGAAGCCGGCAGAGGCAGCTCTGCCGTGACCAGCTGCTCCACATTACCCGGCCACAGGGGAAGACGCTCCCGCTCCAGCGCTGCCGATGCCTGCAGGTCCGCCGCCAGCTGTTCCTGCTGCGCACAGGCAGCTTCCAGATCACCCGCTTTGCTCAATTCGGCCAGCAGCGCCTGGAGCCCGCTGATATCTGCCAGAGCACCAAACCGCTCCAAGACCTGCTGTGTAGCCTGCAGATCGTGGATTCTGCTGGCGGCAGCTTCTTGGGCCTGGGCCAGCTCCACAGCCAAAGAGTTCCAGAGATCGGAGAGCTCGTGCACTGCCTCCCTCAGGTGGATGGGCAGCCGAAACTGCTCCCCGGCCTGAAGATCCTGGGCGAAAGGGTTAAGCTCTCTGAGCTTGCCTAGAGCGCTCTGTTCCAGAGTATCTACCTGTCCCCTAAGTACGGGCAGGTCCTGCACCGCCTGCCGGTACTGGCCCAGCCCCTGCTGCAGCAGGTTGATGGTCTCCTCTTGATCCAGGATACCTTGGGGCAGCTGCAGGGCTTCCAACTCCTGGTGCAGCAGTGCCCAGCGGCGCTCCGCGGCGCCGCGCCTTTCCTGGGCTTGGCGCAGCAGCGTGCTGTATGTGCTGAAGCGCTCCTGGCTGTCTGGGGCCAGGGCAGGCAGTTCTCCCAAAGACTGAAGGGATGCCAGTACCGCCTGGCGCTCTGCCAGTAGAGGCTTCGTGCGCTGGATGCGCTGCAGTCTCTGCCGGCGCCGCTCGGCTGCCTCCAACTGGCGCTCCAGGCTGGCCAGGAGTTCCTGCTGGTGCAGGTAGTTGCTTTCCAGTTCGGCAAACTGGCGCGGTGACAGGGCGGCATTGGCCGCACTCTGTTTCAACTCACGAAACTGTTTGGCCAGGCTGTTCACTTCTGGCTTGCTGGCTGTGGGCTTAAAGAGAGCACCCGCCTGGTTGCTCAGCTCCTCCAGGCGCCGCCTGAGTTCGTGCAGACCGGAGGCGGCAGCAAAGAGGCTCTCCCCCAGGCTTCCGCCTGCTTCCAGGAGACGTTGGCCCCCTTCGCGCAGACGAAGATGGTCCAGCCCGAACATGTTCTCATACTCGCTGCGCTCCAGTCCGCAAGTAAAAGGCAGGAGAATGTCCTCGTCCAGCGGCTTGTCCTCCAAATCCCGCAGAGTGCTGCGTGTACCGGAGCGCCTCCGGAACAGGAGGCGTGTGCCGTCGGCCAGTCTCAATCCAGCTTCGATGCGCAAGGCCCTGGGAGGATGCCGGAAACTAGCACCGGAGCTGCGGATCGGTCCAAAAAGCGCATCAGATACTGCCCGGAGCAATGTGCTCTTCCCTGCCTCATTGCGGCCGTAGATAATATGCAGGCTCTTATCCAGGGGAAACTCGATGCGTTCATCCGTGAACAATCCAAAGGCTGGTAGATACAGGTATTCAATCCTCATGGTTCTCCTCCCCTCGTGGACTGAGCACAAGCTCGGCCAAGGCTTTCGCCTCGACCACAAACTCCAGCAAGGTTTGGGGTTCGTCCAGATCAAGTTCGGGATATTCCCTGAAGAGCTCTGCCGGGAGTTTGGCCTTCAGCTTCTGAAAGCTGTCCTGCACCGCGCTGAGCAGCTCCTGGTCTTGCGCCAAGTCGGCGAAGAACTGCTGCAGAAAGCCCGCAGGCAGGTGTTCCTGGGCCAGGTGGGTGCTGGGGCTGGTGGTGCGCAGCTGCACCTTCTCCACCCAGCTCTCTGTGCCCGCCTCTTCGTGCACCGCGGCCCGGACCTCCGCCTCTAAGCGCTCCGGGTCGCGGCGCAGGGCGCCGTCCAACGTTGACTCACCCCACAGCTCGAAGCGTACAGCCACCAGGCGTCCTGCAGCTCCTTCCAGCTCCCGCCTTGTTCTGCTGCGCACGGCGTCCAAGAGCTCTTCTAAGCTTGTCAAGGGAGCGCAGTCTATGGAACACACACACCAGCGCAGCACATCCAGATCAACGTGCTCCACACTGCGCACCCGCCCGTGGTCGAGGGTCACCAGGGTACAGCCCTTGGGTCCGGCCTCCCGCACATGCCTGCCCTGGAGGATACCAGGATAGACTATCCAAGGCTCTTCGTGGACAGCTTCCCGCCCATGTACATGGCCCAAGGCCCAGTAGTCGTAGCCCTTGTTCACCAGTTCATCCACACTGCAGGGCGCGTAGGGCTCGTGCCCTTCCCTGCCTTCCAAAGCCGTGTGCAGCAGGCCGATGTTGAACAGGCCCGAGACAGGGGGCGGATAGCTGCGGGCCAGGTTCTCCGTGACCGCGCGCTGGGCATAGCTCTGCCCGTGCAGGGCCACGCCCAGCTCCTCCAAAATGATCGTCTCGGGCTCGCCCCACTGAAACTCCCGCACGTGTTCGGGCAGTGTGAGCCGGAGCGTGATCTGACTAGCGGCATCGTGATTACCTCGTATCAAAAAGACGGGAATACCCGCTTCTTTCAGACGGTTCATCTGGTTGATGAAGTAAAGCCCAGTACTGTAGTCGCGCCAATCACCGTCGTAGAGGTCTCCGCAGATGAGCACAAAGTCAACTGCTTCCGCGAGAGCCAGCTGTACGAGATTCTCCAAGGCCTGCCTGGTGGCGCTGCGCGCCAGGTGTGGCGCGCCTTCATAGCGTTCTAGGCCGCGCAGGGGGCTGTCCAGGTGGATGTCCGCTGTATGGATGAACTTCACCATGCAGCCTCACTGCCCAGGACGACTTCCACTTCGTGCTCGCCCGATGAGAACAGGGGCAAAAGGTTGCCCTCAATTTCCCGACCATCCACACTGACTTTGGCCACTCCCCGGCTTACGTGCTCCGGATTGCGCACCCTGATTTTGTACACGGCGGCCCGAAACTCCCTGCGCACCTCATAACCATCCCACTGAGGCGGGATGCAGGGGTCCAAGCGCAGACCGTCGTAATCGGGCTTGATGCCTAGGATGGCTTGGGAAATAGCCACGTAATTCCAGGCTGCGGTACCCGTGAGCCAGGAGTTCTTCGCCTGCCCGAAGTTGGCCGCATCCCGCCCGGCAATCATCTGTGCGTAGACATAAGGCTCCAGACGATGCAGTTCGGAAATCTCCTCGCGGTAAGCTGGGCAGATCTTCTTATACAGCTCGAAGGCCCGCTCTCCCCGGCCGATCACCGTCTCGGCGATCATCACCCAGGGGTTGTTGTGGCAGAAGATGCCTGCGTTCTCTTTGTAGCCAGGCGGGTAAGACGAGATCTCTCCTAAGTTCAAGTAGTAGCGGGAGTAAGCGGGGGTCTGGAGGATGATCCCGTGGTCTGTCTCCAGAAGCTGGGCCACAGAATCGAGGGCTTGCTTCGCCCGTCCATCATCCAGGCCGATTCCTGCCATCACACAGAAGCCCTGAGGCTCGATGAAGATCTGGCCTTCAGCACACTCTTGGCTGCCCACCTTCTGGCCGAAGGCATCATAGGCCCGCAGGAACCAGCTCCCGTCCCAGCCGTGGTCAAGGACCGCCTGGATCATGCGGTCGCGGTGCTCCTCCGCCTCCCGGGCCTCCTGTTCCAAGCCCCGACGGCGGCAAATGGCGATGAAGTCATGAGCTGCATAAACAAACAAGCCGGCAATAAACACCGATTCGGCAACGGGCCCTTCTGAAGGCCCCGTGGTCTGGAACGACTCACCGGGCTCTTCCGAAAAGCAGTTCAGGTTGAGGCAGTCATTCCAGTCTGCCCGGCCGATCAGGGGCAGCCCGTGTGGACCTAAGTTGTGCACCACATGATAAAACGAACGTTTCAGGTGTTCAAACAGGCTGGCGCTGTTCGCGGGGCCGCTGTCGAAGGGCACTTCTTCATCTAAAATGGAGAAGTCACCCGTTTCTTTGAGGTAGGCTGCCGTACCCACGATGAGCCAGAGGGGATCGTCGTTGAATCCGGAGCCTATGGCGTGATTGCCCCGTTTGGTCAGGGGCTGGTACTGATGATAGGCGCTGCCATCGGGAAACTGGGTGGAGGCCAGGTCCAGAATCCTCTGCCGGGCCCGTTCCGGCACCTGGTGCACGAACCCAAGGAGGTCTTGGTTGGAATCGCGGAAACCGATCCCCCTCCCAATGCCCGATTCAAAGAAAGAGGCGCTGCGGGAAAGATTGAAGGTGACCATGCACTGATAGGGATTCCAGATGTTCACCATCCGATCCAGTTTGGCATCACCGCTGGCCAGCTGGTATTTCCCCAACAGCCCATCCCAGTACGCCCGAAGCTCCTCCAGCGCCTGAGCGACCTGTTCAGGCCGGGCAAAGCGCGCCAGCATCTCCTTGGCCTTTTCCTTGTTGATCACTCCCGGTGCAGCCCACTTTTCTTCTTTGGGGTTCTCCACATAACCCAAGATGAAAATCAAGGTCTTGCTTGCACCCGGGGCTAGATCCACCAACAGATGGTGGGAGGCAATGGGCGACCACCCGCTGGCCAGTGAGTTATTGGCGCGGCCTGCGAATACCACTTGCGGCTCCTGCAGGCCGTTATACACCCCTAAAAAGCTTTCCCGGTCCGTGTCAAACCCGGCCACTTCCTCGTTCACAGCGAAGAAGGCGTAGTGGTTGCGCCGCTCCCGGTATTCAGTCTTGTGATAGATAACAGACCCTTCTACCTCCACTTCTCCTGTGCTGAGGTTGCGCTGGAAGTTGGTCTGATCATCCTGGGCATCCCACAGGCAGAACTCTAGGAAGGAAAAAACGGACAGGCTCTTGGCACAGGTGCTTTCGTTGGTTAAGGTGAGCTGCATCACTTCGCCGTTGAAACCCAGGGGTACAAAGAAAAGCTGCTCAGCCCTTACCCCGCCCCTCGCTCCCGTAATCTTGGTGTAACCAAGTCCGTGGCGGCACTGATAAAAGGTTAGTTCCTTTTTCATCGGCCTAAAGCTCGGCGACCATACATCCTCACCGTCTTTGATATAGAAACAGCGTCCACCTTCATCCAAGGGTATGTTGTTGTAGCGGTAGCGAGTTAGGCGCCTGAGCCTGGCATCCCGATAAAAGGAATAGCCGCCTCCTGTGTGGGAGATGAGGCTGAAGAAGTCCTGGCAGCCCAGGTAGTTGATCCACGGATAGGGAGTAAGTGGCGTGGTAATCACGTACTCCCGCTGCACATCGTCAAAAAAACCAAATCTCATGGCCATCCCCTCCATGGCATTTCCTATCCTATTCTCCACCTACGCTCACTCTTCCTTTTCTAAGGGCTTGAGAGCAGTTTTTCGCCACCCGCAGAGATGAACTCTTTACAGGGGACAAGACCTGTGGTATTTTAGAACTTGAAAGACATAACTCATATAAGCCTGCAAATTTGGTGCAGGAGTTTCTACGTGGCGACCTATATCG
>ERZ773359.1812-NODE-1812-length-28547-cov-17.101537_pt1 | contig 28547 bp, 30 predicted proteins | sample MGYA00374955_ERZ773359 | MGnify/ENA primary metagenome ERZ773359 (study PRJEB29098, sample SAMN04486028) | biogas fermenter metagenome | study: EMG produced TPA metagenomics assembly of the Biogas fermentation microbial communities from Germany - Plant 4 DNA1...
CCGCTCCACCAGCTGGGCCCGGCAGGATGTGTTGACGCAGCGGTGGGCCGCCTCCCCCGGCGCCCGGACGACGATGCCGCCACAGGAAGGGCAAGCCTCGGGCATCTGAAAAGGCTCCTCCTCCCCGGATCGCCGCTCCTTGACCACTTTCACGATTTCCGGAATCACATCCCCCGCCTTCCGGATGATGACCACATCCCCCACCCGCACATCCTTCTGGGCGACGATATCCGCATTGTGGAGACTAGCGCGGCTGACGGTGGAGCCGGCTACCTCCACGGGGGTCAAGATGGCGAGGGGGGTCAGGACCCCAGTGCGGCCAACTTGCACGATGATGTCTTCTACGGTCGTGGTCGCTTCCTGGGCTGGGAACTTGTAGGCGATGGCCCACCTGGGATTCTTAGCCGTCGCCCCCAGCTTTTCCTGCATAGCCAGGGAGTTCACCTTCAGCACCACCCCGTCGATGTCGTAGGAAAGATCCTCCCTGGCCTCCGCCCAATGCCGGCAGAAGGCGATGGCCTCTTCGATGGATGGGCAAAGCTGAAGGTGGGGATTGACCCGGAGGCCCAAGTCTTCAAACAAAGACAAGACCTCCATGTGGCTTTGGGGGGCAGCCCCCTCCACATAGCCAAGACCATAAAAGAAGATGCCCAGCCGCCGCGCGGCCGTTATCCTCGGGTCCAGCTGCCGCAAAGATCCTGCCGCGGCATTGCGGGGGTTGGCAAAGGGGGCCTCCCCTGCCCAGAGGCGCTCTTCGTTCAGGCGTTCAAACTCCCGCCGATCCATGTACACCTCGCCCCGCACTTCGAGGACTTGGGGACTGCCCCCGGGCAGCCGCAGGGGAATGCTGGGGATGGTCCTGAGGTTCAAGGTGATGTCCTCGCCCTGCTCCCCGTCCCCCCGGGTTGCCCCCCGGAGGAAGCGCCCCCCTTCATACAAGAGGGAAACGGCCAGGCCATCTATCTTCAGCTCCGCCACATACTCCGGCTCCGCTCCTAAAAGGCGCCGGACCCGCGCATCCCACGCCCGCAGTTCTTCTTCATCGAAGGCATTGGCCAGACTCAGGAGCGGCACGCGGTGCAGGACTACGGCAAAACCCTCCTGGGGCTCGCCCGCAACCCGTTGGGTGGGTGAATCAACCGTAATGAGCTCTGGGTGGGCCGCCTCGAGCTCTTCCAGCTCCCTCATCAAGGCATCGTATTCACCATCGCTGATTTCCGGATCCGCCAGGACGTAATAACGATAGTCGTGGTGGCGGATCAGCCGGCGAAGCTCCTCAATCCGCTCTTTGATCGCCATAGTCCATCCCCCTATCCCCTCCGCACCATGGGCGCGATGGCCGGATCGAACTCTCGCAAACCTCCATTTAAGAAGGCCACAGTGACCACCATCTTGGCCCCGCTTTCCCGAACGCCAACTACCAGCCCCTCGCCGAACTTTTGATGCTGCACCCGGTCCCCCGGGCGAAACTTCCCATCGGGCTGGACCATCTTCGGCCTTCGATGGGCCTCAGCCAAGAGCTCTTGGGGGATCTCATCGATGAACTGGGAGCGGCGGGCGGGCAGAGTCTGCCCATACAAAGTCCTAGTCATGGTGTAGGTCAAATAGAGCCGCTCCTCGGCCCTAGTGATCCCCACATAGCACAATCTTCTTTCCTCTTCCAGCTGGTTTGGGTCATCGAGGGAGCGGGCATGGGGAAAGATGCCATCCTCCATGCCCACCAGGAAGACGACAGGAAACTCAAGCCCTTTGGCGGCGTGGAGGGTCATCATGGTCACCGCTTCCGCGTCCTCATCGTAAGTGTCCACATCGGACATGAGGGCCAGGTTTTCGAGGAAGGCAAAAAGCCCCTCCCCCGGGTTGTCCCGTTCGAACTGGGTGGTCACCGACAAAAACTCCTCCAGGTTCTCCAGGCGCGCCAAGTCTTCCGGGTTGTCCCGGCCTTCCCATTGGGCCAAGATCCCCGTGCGGAGGAGGACCTCCCGGGTAAAGGCGGTCAAGCTCAGATCATCCCGCAATGATATGAGCTCTTCCATCAGCTCCCTGAAGGATGCAACTGCATCCCGGGATCGGCCCCTGATGGCAGGAATCTCATCGACCCGCCTGACGGCTTCCCACAAGGTCCACCCCGCATACTCGGCGTGCTCCACAAGCCGGCCCAAAGTGACATCGCCGATGCCCCGGGTAGGTGTGTTGATGATCCGGCTCAGGCTGAAAGCATCATCCTGGTTGGCCAGGAACCGGAGGTAGGCCAGGACGTCTTTGATCTCTTTCCGTTCGTAGAACCGCAGCCCCGCGACGATCCGGTAGGGGATCCCCCGCCGGATGAACTCCTCCTCAAAGGTGCGGGAGAGGGCGTGGGTCCGATACAGGATGGAGCAGGAACTCAAAGGTCGTCCTTCGGCCCAAAGCCGCTCCACCTCCCCGACGACGAAGGCCGCCTCCGCCCGTTCATCCTGCCCTTGGAAAAGGACGATGGGCTCGCCCCGGTGATTGTCCGTCCAGAGGGTCTTCTCCTTCCGACCCAGGTTGTTGGCGATGACGCTGTTGGCCGCGGCCAGGATCGTCTTGGTGGAGCGGTAGTTGCGCTCGAGCTTGAGCACCCGGGCATCGGGATAATCCCGCTCAAATTCCAAGATGTTGCGGATGTCCGCTCCCCGAAAGCCGAAGATGCCCTGGTCCTCATCCCCCACCACGAAGAGGTTCCGGTGGCCTTGGGACAGGAGTTTGACCAAAACGTACTGGACATGGTTCGTATCCTGATACTCATCAACGAGGATGTGGCGCCAGCGCCGCTGGTACTGTTCCAGGACATCGGGGTGCTCCTGGAAGAGCTTCACGGTGTAAGTCAACAAATCGTCGAAGTCGAGGGCCCCGTTGGCCAGGAGCTTTTCCTGGTACCGGGCATACACCGTGGCGATGGTGTTGGTCCAAAAGCCGTCGGCCTCCTCCCGGTACTTTTCGGGGCCGATGAGTTCGTTCTTGGCGCTGCTGATGGTCTGGAGGATGAGCCTTGGCTCATAGCGCTTCTGGTCCAAGTTCAGTTCCGTCAGGCACTCCCGGACTACTCCCAGCTGATCCGTCGTATCGTAAATGAGAAAATTGCTCGGGAGCCCCAGTTGCTTTCCTTCCCGGCGGAGGATCCGAACGCAAATCGAGTGGAAGGTCCCGATCCAAAGATCCTCCACATCCCCCACCAGTTCCTCCACCCGCCGCTTCATTTCGGCCGCGGCTTTGTTGGTGAAGGTAACGGCCAGGATCTCCCAGGGAGCAGTGCCCGTCGCCAACAGATAGCAGATCCTGTAGGTGAGGACTCTGGTCTTGCCGCTCCCCGCCCCCGCCAGGATTAGCAAAGGCCCGCCGGCATGGGTGACCGCCTGGGCCTGCTCTTCGTTCAGTTGGTCCAGCCAGTTCATTTGCTACCCCTCCGCCGGGCCGCCAAACACTCCCAGATTCTGCCGGGCTCGATCCCTCCCTCGGCCAGCAGGACGAGGAGGTGATACAGCAAGTCAGCGGTCTCTTCAATGAGGAACTTTGCCTCGCCGTTCTTGGCGGCGATGATTACTTCCGCCGCCTCCTCCCCCACCTTCTTTAGGATCCGATCCTGCCCGCCGGCAAACAGCCGGGCAGTATAGGATTCATCGGGAGAGGCGCCTCGGCGCTGGAGGATGACTTGATAAAGCTCAGACAAGACGGCCGGGCCGTAGACACTCTCCGGGGAGAAGGTCTGTCCCTCCCCCGCCTCCCCAAGGAGGGGATAATGGAAGCAGGACCGGTAGCCTTCGTGGCAGGCCCCCGGGCCCAGCTGCTCCACCTTGATGAGGAGGCAGTCCCCGTCACAATCATAGCTTATTTCCTTAACTAGCTGATAATGTCCCGAAGTTGCTCCTTTATGCCACAACGACTTGCGGCTGCGGCTGTAAAACCAGGTTTGGCCCGTCGCCAAAGTCTTCTCCAGGGACTCCCGGTTCATGTAAGCGACCATGAGGACCTGGTTGTCTTGCCAATCCTGGATGACCGCGGGGATGAGTCCGTTGTCGTCGAATTTCAGCTTGCTCAAATCGCCCTGCAAGGCAAACACCATCCCATCTCTTACTCGGCCATCCGCACAGGGATGCCCTCCCCGGCCAGATACTCCTTCACCTGACCGATGGTCAACTCGCCGTAATGGAACAAGGAGGCAGCCAAGACCGCATCCACGCCCCCGAGGAGGAACGCGTCCCGGAAATGCTCCAGCTTCCCCGCTCCCCCCGAGGCGATGACGGGTATCTTCACCGCGGATGTGACCGCCTTGTTCAGCTCGTTATCATACCCTTCCTTGGTGCCGTCGGCATCCATGCTGGTGAGCAGGATCTCCCCGGCCCCGGCCTCTTCCACCTGGCGGGCCCAGGCCACCACATCGAGGCCCGTCGGGGTGCTGCCCCCGTGGGTGTAGACCTCCCAGCCCGAATCTGTCCGCTTGGCATCCACGGCCACCACGATGGTCTTGGAGCCAAAGGCCTTGGCCCCCTGGCTGATGAGCTCCGGGTTGGCCGCGGCCGCGGTCCCGAGGGACACCTTATCCACCCCGGCGGCGAGCAGCTCCTCCATATCCGCCAAAGTCCGCACGCCACCGCCGAAGATGAAGGGGATGGCCACCGCATCCCGCACCTTCTTGGCCAGGTCCACCATGAAGCGGCGTCTTTCGGCCGTGGCGGTGATATCGAGAAAGACCAGTTCATCGGCTCCGCCTTCATTATAGAAGCGGGCCAGCTCCACCGGGTCCCCGGCATCCCGCAGTCCCAAAAAGCGGGTGCCCTTGACGACCCGGCCTTCTTTCACATCGAGACATGGAATCACCCTTTTGACGGACATGCTCCCCCTCCTCGGACGAGGGCCAGGGCCTCATCGAGATTAATATCCCCCGTGTAGAGGGCTTTGCCGATGATGATGCCGGAGATGTTGGGCAGTTTAGAGATCGCCCGGATATCGTCCAAGGAGGACACGCCCCCCGAGGCGATGACTTTGAGGCCCAAATCGAGCATATCCGCCAGGCTCTTCAAGTTGGGTCCCTTGAGCATCCCATCCCGACTGATGTCGGTGAAGATGATCTCGTTCACCCCAACATCCCGCACCTGAAGGGCAAGCTCCCGGGCCGACTGGTTTGTCTTCTCCGTCCATCCCTTCACCGCCACCTGACCGTCCCTGGCGTCGATCCCAACCAGGATCCGGCCGGGATGCCTTTTGCAGGCCTGCTGCAACAGCTCGGGATCCGAGAGGGCAGCCGTGCCGATGATGGCGTAACTGGCCCCCGCGGCGAGCAGGGCGTCGATGGCCTCTAAAGTCCGCAGCCCCCCGCCCACCTGGATCGGCGGACCCACCTGGCTGATCCTGCCGATGAGATCCAGGTGCTGGGGGCTCCCGCTGAAGGCGCCGTCTAGGTCCACCACGTGGAGCCGCTCGGCTCCGCCCTCAGTCCAGCGCCGGGCAACGGCCACCGGGTCGTCCCCGTAGACCGTCTGGGCCTTTGGGTCCCCTTGGACCAACCGGACGCATTTTCCCCCGCGAAGATCAATGGCTGGAATGATTAACATTCGTCCACTCCTCAACTTAAGGTTCCCTTGGTCGAAGGGATGCCCTGCACATTCTCATCCACCCGGCAAGCGGCGCTGAGGGCCCGGACAAGGGCCTTCATCGCAGCCTCCAGCACATGGTGGGGATCCTCCCCGGCAAGCTTACGCACATGGAGGTTGAAGCGGCCGGTTTGGGAAAGAGACCGGCAAAACTCGGGGAAAAGACCGGTGTAAAAGTCGCCCACCATCACCGGAGGCAAATCCAGCCGGCAGTCGGTGAAGGGCCTCCCGCCAAGGTCCACTGAGACTAGTACCAATGCTTCATCCATGGGCAGACACGCCCAGCCGTAGCGGACGATCCCGGCCCGATCCCCCAGGGCCTCGTCCAACGCCCGGCCAAGGCAAATGCCCACATCTTCCACCGTGTGGTGGCCATCAACTTCCAAATCGCCCACCGCCCGCACTTCCAGATCAAAAAGCCCATGGCGGGCGAAGGCCGTCAGCAAATGATCGAAAAAACCGATGCCCGTCCCGATCTGACTCTTGCCCGTTCCATCCAGGTTCAACTCAACGGTGATGTCCGTCTCTTTCGTCTTGCGACTGACAGCACCCCGCCGCAAAGCCATCACCCCTTTTTCTCCAGCCGCAGCTCCACCGCCCGGGCATGGGCGAGCAAGCCTTCGGCCCGGGCCATCGCCGCCGCGGCAGGTCCTAACCGGATTAGCCCCTCCTTGCCGCAGGCAATCACACTGGAGCGGCGGCAAAAATCCTCCACCCCCAAGGGCGATGCATAGCGGGCCGCGCCGTTGGTGGGCAAAACATGGTTGGGGCCGGCAACGTAGTCCCCCAAAGGTTCAGGGGAGTGCTGCCCCAGAAAGACCGCCCCGGCATGGACGATCTTGCCCAACAGCTCCCATGGTCGGCTAACGGCCAGCTCCAGATGCTCCGGCGCCGCCTGATTGGCAAGCTCCACCGCCTCCTCCAAGTCCCGGCAGATGACCACCAAACCCCACTTTTCCAGGGACTTGACCGCGATTTCCCTCCTAGGCAGGGCCGCAAGCTGGGTTCGCACCTCTTCCGCCACCTTCTCCCCCAGGGACTGGCTGGGGGTAATCAACACGGCCGCCGCCGCCGGATCGTGCTCCGCCTGGGAGAGGAGATCCGCGGCAATGAGGGTCGGATCTGCATTCTCTTCGGCGATGACCAGGATCTCGCTCGGACCCGCCAACATATCGATCCCCACCTGGCCGAAAACCATCCGCTTGGCCAGGGTGACGTAGATGTTGCCGGGGCCGACGATCTTATCGACCCGGGGGATGGTTTCCGTCCCCCAGGCAAGGGCGGCAATAGCCTGGGCGCCCCCTACTTTGAGGATCCGATCCACCCCCGCGAGGCGAGCCGCGACAAGGACTGCCGGATGGACTTTGCCCTCCCGGCCAACGGGGGTGGCCATGATGATCTCCCCCACCCCTGCAACCTTAGCCGGCACGGCCCCCATGAGGACGCTGGAGAATAAAGGCGCGGTCCCTCCCGGAACATAAAGGCCGACCCGCTGCAGGGGCACATACCGCTGGCCCAGGATGGTTCCATCGGACCCGGTCCTGAACCAGGAGCGGGGAAGCTGCTCCCGATGGAAGGCCTCGATGTTCTCCTTGGCCATCGCCAAGGCCGCGGCCAGCTCATCATCGACCCTTGCCGCGGCCCATTCATCCTGGCTGACAAACAGCGTTTCCGGGGCGAGCTCCGCCCCATCGAGCCGCTTTGCCTGCTCGATGACCGCGGCGTCCCCTCGGCGCCGGACATCATCTACGATCTGCCGGACGATCTCTTGGGGCGATCCTTCCCCCTCCCCCAGGGATGGACGGCGAAGGAGTCCTTCGAGCTCTTCCTTCGTCAGCTGCCAACTGTATACGATCCGCATTAGGCGCCCTTCCTTTCCAAGGCCCCGCTTAAGGCATCAACTAAAGACTGGATGCGGGCCAATTTCACCCGGTAGCGGATGGGATTGACGATCAACCGGGCGCTGATGGGGGCCACCTGGGCGATGGGTCTTAGATCATTGGCCACCAGGGTGCTCCCCGTTTCGGTAATGTCCACGATGGCCTCCGCCAGACCCACCATGGGGCCAAGTTCAATGGAGCCGCTGAGCTTGATGACCTCCACCTGCAGGCCCTGGCGGCTGAAGTAATCCCGCGCGATATGGGGATACTTGGTGGCCACCCGGCTGTTGTAGGGAAGCTGATCCACTTTCGTTATGCCTCGCGCGTTGGGGACGGCCACGACCAGCTGGCAGCGGCCAAAACCCAGATCGAGAAGCTCGGAGACATCGGCCCGCTCTTCCAGGAGGACGTCTTTGCCCACCACGCCCAAGTCGGCCGCTCCGTACTCCACATAAGTGGGCACATCCGCCGGCTTGGCCAGGATATATTTCAGCTTCCGCTCCCCATCGACGACGATCAAGCGGCGGGACTGGGTCCGCAGGAGCTCCCCCGACAGCCCCGCTTCCTCCCAAAGTTCAATCAATTGCCCAAGGAGCCTCCCTTTGGGGACGGCAATGACTAGTTCATCCATCGCTCTTCGCCTCCAGCAGGTCCGCGAGGGGCACCCTTTCTTTCCGCCCGCCCCGGTAAAGGGTCCCTAGACCCTGGGAGTCGCCCTCCAGGTGGAGGACTTGGGGGATGTCCCGCCGGGCGCTGCGGCCTTCCGGCTCCATCACCACCCGCTCGCCCCGGGCCCGCAGGCGCCTGGCCAGCTCCCAGGCTTCCCGGCTCCTTTGGGGTGCATAGACCACCAGCCAGTCAGGTCCGGTCTTTACCCTAGGGAGGACTCCCTGCTTTTCCATCGAGGCCAACAGGGATTCAATCCCCACGGCAAAGCCCGTCGCCGGGCAGTCATACCCGAACCGGCCGATGAGGTCATCGTAGCGGCCTCCGGTGCACAAGGGCCAGCCCGAATCACGGGTGTAGCCCTCAAAGACCATCCCGGTGTAGTACTCCAAATCCTTGACCAGCCCCAGATCGATCCAGATCCCGGCGGTGATGTCCCAGGAGCGAAGAAGCTCTACGATTTCCCCCAGCTCCCGGAGGGCCCGCTGACAGCGGGGGTTGCCGAAGTCCTCAGCTTGTAAGATTTCCGGGCCGCCCCGAAGGCGGGGCAGGGTTAGGATGTGCTCTTTCAGCTCCCCCGCCACCGGACGTTCATCGAGGGTCTCCCTGAGAAGCACATAATCCCTGCGCATGAGAGCGCTTCGCAGCCGACGCTGGGAGGATGGGTCAAGGCCCGTCTCTTCCAGGAGGCCCTGGCAGTAGTCCACATGGCCGATGTCCACCTGGGGATCGAGGCCGCATTCCTGGAGGACAGCGTGGGCCAGGGCGACGATCTCCCCGTCCGCGGCGGGCCCCCTGGCCCCGATGAGTTCGGCCCCCGCCTGACGAAACTCCCGGTAGCGCCACATTTGGCTCTCTTCATGGCGGAACACCGAGGCGTTGTAAGCCAGGCGCAAAGGCTTAGGCTCATCTTGCAGGCGCGTCGCCACCACCCGGGCGATGGGAGTGGTAAGGTCCGGCCGGAGGGCCAAAATCTGCCCTTCCCGGTCGAAGAACTTGAACATCTTCTGCTCCCAGTCCCAGCCTCCCCCGACCTTCAAGGCATCGTAGAACTCATAGGTCGGCGTGATGACCTCCCGGTATCCCCAAGCAGCGAGGACTGTCAAGATCAAATGCTCGACCGCCCGCTGCTTGGCCGCCCGGTCTGGAAGGCAATCCCTGGTGCCCCTGGGGGTCTGCCTGCCGGTGAATTCCATAGCCCTCATTCCCATTCAATAGTCGATGGCGGTTTGGAGCTGATATCGTAAACCACCCGGTTGACCCCGTCCACCTCGTTGACGATCCGCCGGGCCATCTTATCAAGGAGCTCGTAGGGCAGCCGGACCCATTCGGCAGTCATCGCATCTTCGCTCTTGACCGCCCGGATGGCAACCAAGTGGCCGTAGGTCCGCTTGTCGCCCTGGACGCCGACGGTCCTGGTATCGGACAGGATGGCAAAATACTGCCAGATCTCCCGGGCAAGTCCAGCGGCTTTGATCTCATCGGTGACGATCTTGTCCGCCTGCCGCAGGATATGCAGTTTCGCGGAGGTCACCTCGCCGATGACCCTAACGGCCAGCCCCGGTCCCGGGAAGGGCTGCCGCCAGATGAGATCATCGGGCAGGCCCAGCTCCGCCGCCAGCTTGCGGACTTCATCTTTGAACAGATCCCGCAGGGGCTCAACCAGCTCCAGCTCCATGTCCTCCGGCAGCCCCCCCACATTGTGGTGGCTCTTGATCCCGGCAGCCGCCCCAGTGCCGCTTTCGATCACATCGGAGTACAAGGTGCCCTGGACCAGGAATTTGACAGCGGGGATCTTGGCCGCTTCTTCTTCGAAGACCCGGATGAACTCCTCGCCGATAATCTTCCGCTTGACCTCCGGATCGACTACGCCCTGAAGGCGCGTCAGGAACCGGTCCCGGGCATCCACATGGACCAGGGGGATGCGAAAGTCCCGGCGGAAGGTCTGGACCACCTGCTCCGCCTCCCCGGCCCGGAGGAGCCCGTGATCGACGAAGATGCAGGTGAGCTGATCGCCAACGGCTTTGTAGACCAGGGCCGCCGCCACCGCGGAGTCCACCCCGCCGCTCAAGCCGCAGACGAGCCGTCCATCCCCCACCTGGTGACGGATATCGGCGATTGTCTCCTCGATCAGGGAGGAGATAGTCCAGCTTTTCTCGCAGCCGCAAATATCAAAGACGAAATTGGCCAGCATCTCGGCGCCGCCCTGGGCGTGGGCCACCTCGGGGTGGAACTGAACAGCATAGAGTCTCCGCTCCCGATTGAACATCGCGGCGATGGGGGTGTTGGAAGTAGATGCGGCCGGGACGAACCCGGGGGGCACTTCCAGAACCATATCTCCCCGGCTCATCCAGCATTCGATCCGGCCCCCGGCGGGCAGATGGCGGAAGATGTCGGTGTTTTCTTTGATGAGCAGCTCAGCCGCCCCATATTCCCCGGCGGCTCCCTTCTCCACCCTGCCGCCCAGTTCATGGGCCATGTACTGCATGCCGTAGCAGATCCCAAGGACGGGGAGGCCAGCATCAAATAGGCCCTCCGGCCCCCGGGGAGAGTCCGGCCCGTAAACGCTGGCCGGCCCCCCGGACAGAATCAATCCTTTGGGGCTGCGGGCGAGAATAGCGGCGAGGGGCGTTTCGCAGCTCACCAGTTCGCAGTAGACGCCCGCATCCCGCACCCGGCGGGCGATGAGCTGGCTGTACTGACCGCCAAAATCGATGATCAAGATATCGCAGGTTGGATGTTTCACTTGTCGTTACCCCCCGAGGGAGCATAGATTTCCCGTTTCAAAACGCCGATGAAAGGAAGGTTGCGATACTTTTCCGCGAAGTCTAAACCGTACCCCACGACAAATTCATCGGGGATGAGAAAACCGTTGTAGTCAGCTTTGATCTGCACCAGCCGCCTTTCCGGCTTGTCCAGCAGGGTGCAGATCTTGAGGCTTGCCGGATGGCGGGAGGCCAAGTTGTCGTAGAGGTACTTGAGGGTCAGTCCTGAGTCGATGATGTCCTCCACAATGAGGACATGTCGGCCTTCGATTGGTTCATCGAGGTCTTTGAGGATGCGGACAACGCCCGTGCTCTCCGTCCCCCGTCCATAACTGGAGGTAGCCATGAAATCGAGGGTGACCGGAATCGTGATCCGGCGCACCAGGTCGGCCAGGAAAACGGCCGCCCCTTTGAGGATGCAAACAAGCACCAGATCGCAGCCGGCGTAGTCTTCGCTGATCTCCTCCGCCAATTCCCGAACTCGCCCTAAGATCGCCTCCTCGTCCAGGAGCACTTCCTGGATATCATCCTGCAAAGGTCTATCCCCTTTCTTTATCCGACTCTCACTTATCTTACCATAATCGCCCTACCTTGACAACGAAAGGGAAACGGCCCCCATTAGCGAAGAGAGGGAGACCAAGCGGTCTCCCTCCGGGTTAGATTAGCTTACATCATGGGCATGCCGCCCGGCCCTGCTGGAGCCGGCGGTTCTTCCTCTTTTTCTTCGGCAATCAAGGTTTCGGTGGTCAGGAGCATGCCCGCGATGCTGACAGCATTTTCCAGGGCCGACCTGGTGACCTTGGCCGGATCGATGATCCCGGCTTCCACCATGTCAATGAAGCGATCGTTCAACGCATCGTACCCCATGGCCCCTTGTTCGTCCTTCACCCTGGCGACGATGACCGCACCCTCCTTGCCGGCGTTGGCGGCGATCATCCGCAGAGGCTCTTCCAAAGCCCTGGCGACGATGTTGAGGCCAGTTTGCATGTCGCCTTCCAAGTTGAGGCCCTCCAAAGCTCCCTGGGCCCTGAGGTAAGTCACACCGCCGCCAGGGACGATGCCTTCCTCCACGGCAGCCCTGGTTGCCGACAGGGCATCTTCAATCCGATGCTTGCGGTCCTTGAGCTCCGTTTCCGTTGCTGCTCCCACCCGGATGACGGCGACGCCGCCGGCGAGCTTGGCCAGCCTTTCCTGGAGCTTCTCCCGGTCGTACTCCGAGGTGGTCTCCTCGATCTCGGCCCGGATCTGTTTGATCCGACCTTTGATGGCCTCGGGGTCCCCCTGACCGTCGACGATGATGGTCTCTTCCCTGGTGATGCGAACCTGGCCGGCCCGTCCGAGCATGGACAGATCCACGTTCTCCAGCTTATGCCCCATCTCTTCCGAGACGACGGCGCCGCCGGTGATGATGGCGATATCCTGGAGCATCGCCTTGCGCCGCTCGCCAAAGGCGGGAGCCTTCACGGCGGCCACATCCAGGACGCCGCGCAGCTTGTTGACCACCAAGGTGGCCAAGGCTTCCCCTTCCACATCTTCAGCGATAATCAGGATGGGCCTTCCAGACTGGCTCGCCTTCTCCAGCACGGGGATCAGTTCCGCGACGGCGCCCAGCTTCTTGTCGGTGATGAGGATGTAAGGATCCTGGAGCACCGCTTCCATCCTCTCCGCGTCAGTCACCATGTAGGGGGAGATGTAGCCCCGATCGAACTGCATCCCTTCCACAATTTCCAGCTCGGTGCCCATGGTCTGGGACTCTTCGACGGTGATGACGCCGTCTTTGCCCACCTTTTCCATCGCCTCGGCGATGAGTTCGCCCACGGACTCCTCCCTGGCGGAAATGGCCGCCACCTGGGCGATGGCTTCTCTGGTTTCGACCGGCTTGCTGAGTTCCTTGATCCTGGCCACAACTTTCTCAACGGCTTGGTCCATGCCCCGCTTAAGCAGCATGGGGTTGGCCCCGGCCGCAACGTTCTTGAGTCCTTCCCGGATCATGGCATGGGCCAAGACGGTGGCAGTGGTGGTCCCATCGCCGGCCACGTCGTTGGTCTTGGTGGCGACTTCCTTCAAGAGCTGGGCTCCCATGTTCTCAAAGGGATCCTCCAGCTCGATCTCCCGGGCGATGCTCACCCCGTCGTTGGTGATGGTGGGGGAGCCGAATTTCCTCTCCAGCACGACCGTCCGTCCCCGGGGGCCTAGAGTCACCTTCACCGCTTCGGCTAAAACGTTAACGCCCCGCTCCATAGCTCGCCGGGCATTTTCTCCATACATCAATTCCTTAGCCGCCATTTACTCCGTTCACCACCCTTTAGATTATTCCTCAATAGCTAAGACATCCGACTCCCGCAGGATCAGGTATTCTTCCCCATCCACCTTGATCTCGGTGCCTGCGTAGCGGGAGTAAATAACCACGTCCCCTTCTTTAACATCCAAGGGCCGACGGGTCCCTTTGTCATCATAGGCGCCGGGCCCCACGGCAATCACCTTGGCCTTCTGGGGCTTCTCCTTGGCCGTATCCGGCAAGACGATGCCCCCCGGGGTCGTCTCCTCCTCCTCGATGGTTTGGACCACGATCCGGTCCGCCAAAGGTCGCAGTTTCATCCACCGAACCTCCTTCGCTCCTGCTTATTAGCACTCAACCCCAGAGAGTGCTAATCTGACAATATAATACCCCAGTGGGCGGGGACTTGCAAGGAATATTTCCCAGCCCCCTGGCAAATGTCCCCTCCCAATTCTATATTTCCCCTCCCGAATCGCCTTCATTCCCGAAGGGACCTTCGCCCTCTCGCCTGTAGACGCCGCTTTTGCCGCCGGTCTTCTCCACGAGGCGGATGTGCGTGATGGTCATCCCCTTGTCGACGGCTTTGCACATGTCATAGATGGTCAACGCCGCGGCGCTGACTGCCGTTAGGGCTTCCATTTCCACACCCGTGGGGCCGCAGGTGCGGACTGTGGCCTGGATATGGACGCAGCTGGCTGCCCTGTCGATGGCGAAGTCCAGGTCCACCCCGGCCAGCAGCAACGGATGGCACATGGGGATCAGTTCGGGGGTCTTCTTGGCGGCCATGATTCCGGCCACCTGGGCCACCGCCAGGACGTCCCCCTTGGCCATTTTCCCCGCCGCCAGCAGCTCCAGGGTCGCTGGATCCATGATCACCGCGCCCCGGGCCACCGCCTGGCGGATGGTTGCCGCCTTATTCGACACATCCACCATCCTGGCCCGTCCATGGGGCCCGAGATGGGTCAGCTCTCCCATCTTCCCACCTCCCCGGCAAACAGATGGACCTTCACGAGTTCACCCTGCCGGAGTCCTTCCTTCTCCAAGGGGATCCGCACCATGCCGTGGGCCTGGACCAGGGAGTTGATGGAGCCCGACTGGGCCAGGATGGGCTCAGCCCAAAGCTCCCCGTCCCGCTGAAGGACGCGCACCCGCACGTAGTCCTCCCGCCCCCCGGCCGCGGCCATGTTGCGCCCAAAGCGGGCGGAGATGATCGCTCCCGGCCCCCGGGGCTGCCGCTGGAACCAAATGTCGAGGGCCCTGCCCCCGAGGATTTGGAACACGACCTGGGCCGATACGGGATGGCCGGGCAGCCCTAAGAGGAGACAATCCCCCGCCAGGCCAACGATGGTCGGTTTGCCGGGGCGGATGGCGATGCCGTGAATGAGCACCTGCCCCAGTTCATCCATCACGTTCCTGGTGTGGTCCCGGGCGCCGACGGAGCTGCCCCCGGAAATGAGCACGATCTGACATGCCCCAGCGAGCCTGGCCACTTCCTCCCGGAGCCGGCCGTAATCATCGGGGACGATGCCGCCCAGGCGGATCTGCCCGCCCTTAGCCAGGACCTCTCCGGCCAAGGCATAGGCATTGATGTCCCGAACTTGTCCCGGGCCGGGCTGGGATTCGGGGGGAACGATTTCATCACCGGTGGACAAGATGCCAACTAGGGGTCTTTTAATGACCGGGACTTCCTGCAGCCCAACCCCGGCCAAAGCCCCCAGATCAGGCGGGGCCAAGGTCCAGCCCTTGGGGATGAGCAGGTCGCCCTGGCACAGATCTTCATCGGCCTGGAGGCGGTTTTCCCCCGGCGAGATGCCCCGCATGATCTCCACGAAGCCATCGCCGAGCTCCTGGGCGTACTCGAGCATGACCACCCCGTCGGCGTTGGGGGGCAGCATGCCGCCGGTTGCGATCCGCTGACACTCGCCAGGGCCCAACGGCACTTCCGCCCCTTGGCCCATGGCCACCTCCCCGACCAGCCGCAAAGGGATCGGCAAGGACTCGGAGGCTCCAAAGGTATCGCTCGCCCGCACCGCATAGCCATCGACGGTGGAGCGGGCAAACCCGGGCAAATCGACGGGGGAGCGCAAATCCCGCGCGGCAACCCGGCCAAGACATTCGAGGAGCGGCATCTCCTCCCAAGGCCGATCGCCGCCCCAAGCCTCTCGGAGGGCATCGTCCAACAACTGGAGAGCCTCCTTCACTGTAACTAGTTCACCGAACATGTCCATCTCCCCTGATGATGCCCCCTTCTAAGCGCGGAAGCACGGCCAACAGGCCCTGCTGGGCGCAGTAGGCGATATCCTCGCCAAAGCCCAGCTCAAGGAGCCTGCGGCCGTGCTCGAAACTTCCCATGGCGGCGGCTAGATCATCCCGGTACATGAAGTACACTTCGGCCGCGAGAAAAGCCCCATCGCCTTTGACTTCCAACCCCCGCCGCTCCAGGAGGTAGACGAGGTAGCCCGCCCCCATGATGTCCTCCAGCGCGATGCGGCCCTGGACCCCGGCGCAGATGAGCAGGATGTCCCCTCCAGGCTGGGACGCCAGGTAATCGGCCAGGGATGGGGCGTTGAGCAGGCAGCCCACCAGCACTTCCCTCGCCCCGGCCCCCCGGGCCAGGGCTTTGGTGCCATTAGTCGTCGTCATGATGATGAGCCGATCCCGAACCACCTGGTCCACATACTCCAAGGGGGAGTTCCCCAGGTCAAAGCCGGGGATCCGCTTCGCTCCCCGCTCCCCTCCCAGAAGGACGCCGGGGCCGTAAGCCTTCGCCTTGGCCCTGGCCTCTTCCACCTCCAGGGCAGGCACGACCCCCCGGGCTCCCGCAGCCAGTGCCGTGACAATGGTGCTGGAAGCCCGCAGGACGTCGAACATGACCACCCGCCTGCCGGGAAGGCTTGCCGGGTCGACTTCGGCTGGATGAACTGCCACTTCTACCTGGGCCACAAGCTACTCCTTCCTGGTAATCGTCACCTTTTCGCCGGAACGAACTTTGCCGAATTCCTTGGCATCACCCTTGACTTTGCCAAAGACCGTGACCGCGCTGGCGGCCCTGGGTTCACTGCCGGTGCTGGCCGGGGTCGGCCCGAAGAAGATACAAAAGGCGCTGCCAGGGGGCCAGTAGGCCAAATCGCCAACCTCCACCACTTCGCGGGGATTGTGCGGTGGGCACTTGACCGGGATGGAGAAGTAAATCTCCTCGCCCCAGCGGTTGCCCCTGCCTTCGATGGGCAGGGCCTCCCAGATGGCGTCGGCCGCCTTAGTGTCGTTCAGCTCGGCCTCCATCGTGACCGAACCAGCCTGAATCACGATTTCCCGTGCCATTCCTATCCCTCCCTATTTCCTCCGCTTGTCCCAGACTTCCTCGTTGACCAGATTGACGGGCCTTTCGCCCTTCAGGACGGACAGGCAGCCTTCGGCAGCCATGGTGGCCATCTTGGACCGGGTCTCGATCGTCGCGCTGGCGATGTGGGGAGCGAGGACTACGTTGTCCAGCTCGGCTAGGCCAGGAGCCAGCTCCGGTTCATCTTCGAAGACGTCAAGGCCGGCGCCGGCGATTTCCTTCTCCTGCAGGGCTTTGACCAGGGCCTTCTCATCCACAATCGGCCCCCGGGCCGAGTTGATGAGGTAAGCGGTCTTCTTCATCAGCTTCAGCTCCCGCTCGCCGATGAGGTGATGGGTGGACTCCATCAAGGGCACGTGGATGGAAACGTAGTCGGCTTTTTGCAGCAGCTCATCGAAGGGCACGTAAGTTAGACCCAGCTCCTTCTCCACCTCGGGATCGGGCCGGTACTCATCGTAATAGAGGATGTTCATGTCAAATCCCCGTGCACGCCGGGCCATGGCTTGACCTATCCGGCCCATGCCCACGATGCCGATGGTCTTGCCATAGACATCGCTGCCCAACAGCAGCTGCGGCCGCCAGCCCTTGAACTTCCCTTCCCGGGTGAACTTGTCCGCTTCCACCACGCGGCGGGCAATGGCCATGAGCAGGGCCCAGGCAAAGTCGGCGGTGGTCTCGGTCAACACGCCCGGGGTGTTGGTGACCGGTATGCCGCGCTCCGTTGCGGCGTCGACGTCGATGTTGTTGAAGCCCACCGCATAGTTGCTGATGACCTTCAAGTTGGGCTCGGCATCCATGATCTCCCCGTCGATTGCATCGGTGAGCAAGCAGACCATGCCGTCCATGCCCTTCAACCGCTCGATTATTTCCCCTTTGCTCAGGACCCGGTCCTCCTTATTGACGAACACTTCACATTCCTTCATCAACAGGTCCAAGCCTGCCTGGGGGATGTTTTGTGTGACAAACACTTTAGGTTTAGACATTGAGCATTCCTCCTCGTTTGCTGTAGGAAGCCCGGGCAGGCCCGGGCTAGTGGCCTTTTAAAGCATGGCCCAGGCCTCGATCAGGCTGCGTTTGGCGTTGGCCAGGACGATCTCCGAAGACTCGCCCGGCAAGGGCTTGACCTCGAAGCTGACGATGGGCCGATCCTTGCACCCTTCTTTCAGATAGCCCACGGTGAACAGAGCCTGCAAGAACTCGGCCAGAGCCGGTATGTCTACCTCGCTTCCCGGCAGTCCAAAGCGGGGATGGTAGTCGCCGTAAGCCGGATCGCTGGCGTCCCGCATGGAGCAGTTGCCGATGTGGACATGGACCAGCTGATCCTTCACTGCCCAAAGAGCCGCCAGGGAGCTTTCCCGCAGCAAGGGTACGTGGCTAAGATCGTGCATCAGCCCAAAGTTGGGGCATTCCTTGCGCACGGCAGCGGCAAATTGGCCCGCCTCCACCGAGGGGCCGATGAGGGATTTCTTCTCGATGTCCCGGTCGAAGACCTCAAGGACAATCCGCAAGTCGCCCTTGCTGGCGGCATACTCGCAGATCTCCTGGATCGACTCCTTCAAAAGCCCCTTCGCCTTGTCCCTGTCGGCATCGCCCGGATCGGGCCCCGCCAGGAAAGCCAGCCCCACGGCACCCAGCTCATAGGCTTCATCGACGCATTCCTTAATCAGGTCCACCGCCTGGCGGCGCCGGCTCTCATCGAGATCGTTCAGGCTCAGTTTGTTCCCGAGGAGCACCGGCTGGGCACCGAAGGCGACAGTCATCTGACCTGCCTGGAGGAGCTGCTTGGCCTTGTCTCGCGTTGCATCATCGGGGAAGCGGGTTACTTCCACCACGCTGAAGAACTCATCCAAGACGATTCGCTCGAGGGTCTCCAGCACTTTTCCTTCCTTGGCCGCATTGGGATACAGCATGAAATGGATGATCCCAAGCTTCATGTACTTGGTCCAAGGTTGAACCATCTGGCATTCCTCCTTTTATACAGTGAATGGCCGAACCAATACAACGGTTCGGCGATTACCAACGATTCCCTTCCCACTATCTTATTCTACCCCGAAGGGCTACTTTTGACAACCTAAGGGCGCGGTGATGGGGTGCAAAGCACCCCATCACATGCCTAACTGCTGCCGCAGCCAGTCCATTCCTTGGCCTCTGGCCTCGGCTAGATAACGGACTGCTTCGCCCGTCGAGAAGAAGGCGTGGATGATCTTGCTGATCCCCGCGGAGACCGCGGCCGGGTCGTCGAGGCCCGGATACAGGACGTTGCGGCCCACCATCGCTCCCCGGACATTGGCTCCTTCGCCCATGCCCCGTTCAAAATCTTCCAAGGTATAGGTGGGATCGCCCTTGGATGCCCCGCCAAGCATGAGCAGCGGCAGGGTGGTGGCCCGGGCCACCTGGTCGTAGTTCTCCACGTAGGGGATCTTGAGCCACAGATTCCGGGAGGAGCCGCCCAGGGCTGCCCCAACCCCCATCGTCTTGATCAAGGCCTCGGCGCGCAGGTCCACCTGATAGCCCTTGTCGGTCTTGATCACCGGCAACGGCTCCAGGAACACCGTCAGATTATGGGCATTGCACTCGTTGATGGCCCGCTGGCAGTAATCGAGGGTCTGGATCGATTGGCGGGACCGCTCCCCAGGATCGATCCGGAACATCATCTTGGCCCCGTCCATCCGCAGCTCCACCATCCGCTCCACGTTGATGGAGCTCATCCGGTCGTCCATCTCGTATTCCACCCCCGCCAGGCCCGTGCGGTTCATGGACCCGATGAGGAGCATATCGTCGAGCAGGCCCGGATGGCCCTTCTCCCGGAGCAAATAGTCGACGATGAATAGATCCTCGATGATGTCGGAGGTGGCCATGATCCCGTCGATTTCCCCGAAGGCCACTACCCTCAGGATCCGGCCCAGGTAATCGAGCCGGTCCCCCATGGCCACCGGGGAGGGACCCACATTGGTCACATACCGACCGGGGTGGTCCGCCGCCAGGATGAGCAGCTTCCCATCCTTGGTCAAGGATTCCCGCACCTTCCGGGCCGCGGCGGCCTCTTCGATGACCTGGGGCCGCTCCACCCGGGTCGCGGTGATGAGGTCAAACATGGATTCGGTGAAAAAGCGTCTCGTTTGGAAGAAATAGGAGCCCAGGCAGTAGTTGACATCAATCCTGTCCCGCGCGATGTCCAGCCAGGTTTTGGCTTCCGCCACCACCGAATCGCTCTGGTCCCGCCCGTAGGGAGAGACTTCAAAGCCGATGCCGCCCCGGTAATCGATGGCTTTCAGGGCCTTGATGAACGCCCCCATCATCTCGCTGTCCACCACTCCCCCCGGATAGCCGAAGGGCGGATGATAATCGCCCCGGAGGGGATCGTCTTTATCCAGGACGCATGTGCCCAGGTGGACATGGTTGAGATAGGGCGCCAAGGCATAGAGCACCTCGGGGGTCTCGGGATCCAAGGAGATCCCTTGGATCATGGGCATGTGGCTGAGGTCATACATGAGACCAAAGCTCTTGTGGCCGTACACGTCCCGGACCATCCGGGCCACCTCGATGGCTTCCTCCGCCGGACCGATGAGCTGGTTCTTGAAGCCCGGCTCCGGTCGGCGGTCGAAGGTCTCCAGGGTGATGACCAAAGGCTCCCGACCTAGTTTTTGGGCCTCCTCGGCACTGAAGGTGCACAGTTCATCGAGGGAGCGAGCCAAGGCCAGCCTTGCCTGCTCCCGCAGGCGCAGACCCCCTTCGGTGCCGGGATCCTGGCCGCTGACCAGGGCAAACTGCCAGGCCCCCAGTTCATAGGCCTCAAGGATGTATTCCTTTAGTCTGTCGACGGCTAGACGGCGCTGCACCTCATCGACGGAGGAAATGTCCGTCGGGGCAATGAGGCCGTCTTCGTTTTGCATCTGGATCGTCTGGGCGCTGAAGGTCACCTGTTTGCCCGATGCCGACAGGAGCTTTGCCACCTGGGCCCGGACGCCCGGATCTTTGATCCTGGTGATCTCGATCCCGCCGAAATAAGGGTCATCCAGGACCTTTTTCATGGTCCGGATCAAGTACTCTTCCCTGGCTTCGCCCCGGGCGACGCTCCTGGTTGACCCCGGCCCTGGGTAGGCCATGAAGTGGACCAGACTGAGCACGTTATCTTCCAATGCCAAGGCCTTCACTCCTCACACATTATCCTTCGATGACTTTCTTGATCCGGGCCAGCCCCTCCAGGATGTTCTCCGTGGAGGTGGCATAGGACAGCCGGATGTATTCCTCCGTTTCCCCATCATTGCGCCGACCGAAGCAAGTGCGGCCGAGCACCGCCACATTCCCTTCGTAGAGAAGCTTGTTGGCCAGCTCATTGGAGTCTTTCAGACCCAGCTTCCGGCAGGCCCCGGTCACGTTGGGGAAGACGTAGAAAGCTCCGCCCGGCAGCCGGCAGCTGACCCCTTCGATCTCGTTTAGTCCTTTGACGATGATGTCCCTCCGCTTCTTGAACTCGGCTACCATCGCCTCGGAAGGCTCCTGGGGCCCCCGCAAGGCCTCAACGCCCGCGAACTGGGTGAAGGTGGCAGTGCAGGACTCGCTGTTGGTCTCGAGCCTGGCGATGTGCTCCGCCAAATCCTTCCGCATGACTCCGTAGCCCAGGCGCCAGCCCGTCATGGCATAAGTCTTGGAGAAGCCGTCGAGGATGATGGTGCGCTCCTTCATCCCCGGGATCTGGCTGATGCTGTAGAATTCGCCGTCGAAGATGATGCGGGAGTAGACTTCATCGGATAGCACCATGAAATCGTACTTCAAAGCCAGCTCCGCAATGGCCTCCAGATCCTTCTTGGAGAGGACTCCGCCCGTTGGATTCTGGGGCGAGTTGATGATGAGGAGCTTGGTCTTGTCGCTAACCTTGGAGCGCAAATAGTCGATGTCGAAGCTGAAGTCCTTCTCTTCCAGAAGCGGCAGCGGCACCGGCTTGCCCCCGACGAAGTTGATCACCGACTCATAAATCGGGAAGCCCGGGTTTGGATACAAGACCTCATCACCAGGATCCACCAGCGCCAGGATGGTGAAGAAGATGATGGGCTTTGCACCGGGAGTCACCACGACCTCCTCGGGGTCGACGGACAGGTCCCGGGTCTTGCTGATGTACTCGGCGATCGCCTCCCGGAGGGGCATTATCCCTGCGGAGGGCCCGTAGTGGGTCTCGTTGTTTTCGATAGCGCGGATCCCCGCCTGCTTGATGTGCGCGGGCGTGTCAAAGTCCGGTTCACCGATGGCGAAGCTGATGATGTGCCGACCTTCGGCCTCCAGCCTCTTGACCCGTGCCAACACTTCAAAAGCCGTTTCCGTTCCCAATCTACCCATTCGTTCGGCTAAACGCACAGTTCATCCCCCCCGTTGGTGCAGAGACAGACCCTGCTTTTTTTACACTCTATTCAACAACCTGCATCCCAATCCTTCCGCCGAAAACCTTTCGCCGCTATTTCTTCGGCACTTTCTCCCAGTCGGCCAGGAACCTTTCGATGCCTTGATCGGTCAGGGGATGCTTGCAGAGCTGCTGCAACACCTTGAAGGGGACGGTGGCGATGTGCGCGCCGGCGCGGGCTGCTTCAATCACGTGGATCGGATGGCGGACGCTGGCCGCGATGATCTGGGACTCGATGTCATGGACCGCGAAGATCTCCGCGATGTCCCGGATCAGATCCATGCCCTCGGTGGAGATGTCATCGAGCCGGCCGATGAAGGGACTCACGTAGGTTGCCCCCGCCCGGGCGGCCAGCAAAGCCTGGCTTGCCGAGAAGATCAAAGTCAAATTAGTCTTGATCCCCTTCTCCGACAGGACTTTAGTCGCCTTCAGTCCTTCCGGGATCATGGGTACCTTGATGACGATATTGGGATGCCAGGCGGCGATCTCCTCCGCCTCCCGGATCATGCCTTCGGCATCCATGCTGATGACCTCGGCGCTGATCGGGCCATCGACGATGCTGCAGATCTCGTTCACGACTTCTCTAAAGTCCCGGCCTTCCCGGGCGATAAGCGACGGGTTCGTGGTCACCCCGGCGATCACGCCCCAGCTGTTGGCCTCCCTGATTTCATCAATGTTGGCCGTATCCAAAAAGAATATCATGCTAACGCCTCCTCTTCTCCATTTCGTTATTATTTCACCGCACCTCATCCAAATCCTGCCTAAACCCTTCCCCCAGGGCCAGCTCCACCCGGCGGGGCGGGTGGACCAGGCTCCTCCCGAGGAGGAGGACGAGTTTGCCCTCCAGCTCAACGTGGAGGACATCCTTCGCCAAGCGAACTAATCGGGGAAGGTCCCGCAGGCCCTTCTCCCCCACCTTGGCCGCTAGGGCCGTCAAGAACTGCTGCTGCCTGCGGAGCCGGTCCTCCCCGGGCCCCGGACAGTAGCGAAGGTAATAGAGGGAAGCCTCCCCATCGAGGTGGGCCGGGCCCGGATCCAGCTGAAAATAAGGTTCTCCGTCCGCATCCCGGTAGATGATGGCCCCATCGACCTCCAGGTCCACGCCCCCGAGGGCGTCGATCAACCGGATGAAGTCATCCCCCCTTATCTCCCACCGGCCGTCTGAGGAGGCCGGCTCCATCGCCGGCTCCAGCAAGGTCACCCGCAAGACATCCCCATCCAGCTCCACCAGCCCGGTCAGGTCTACCTCTTCGCCGGTTGAGCCCACAACTAACAGCCCCTCAAAGGGGATGGGATAAGCGAAGAGGAAATAGCAGCCCGCCGCAGCGAGCAGCGCGGCCGCCATCGCCCAGGCCAGTTTCTTGTGTTTTCCCAAAAAGAGGGCTAAACCCTTCATCTAAGCCGCCTCCAGTTACTTTGCCCACGTGGAACGCGCCGATTGTTCCACAGTTTCCACAGGTTATCCACAGGCGATAACCCCGATTATCTAAGGGCATCTCCCGCTTTCCACATTATTCACAGTTCCTTATTCCACAGCTTTCCACCCGCAGGCCGGGGATCACATTGGCATCGAGGGGCGAGGTCCTCCCCGCCCGGAGCTGAAAGTACCCGGCGGAGGCGATCATGGCCGCGTTGTCGGTGCAAAGGTCGAGGGGTGGATAATAAACCTTAAAGCCCTTCGCCCCACCTTCCGCGGCCATCCGCTCCCGCAGGCGGGAGTTGGCCGCAACTCCCCCGGACAGGACTACCTTGTCCACCCCCGCCGCCTCCGCCCCAGCGATCGTCTTGGCCACCAGCACATCGACGATGGCCTCCTGGAAGCTGGCGGCAAAGTCCGGCAGATAAGGCTCCTCTCCCCGCTGCCTCAGGTTGTGGACGTAATTGACCGCGCTGGTCTTAAGGCCGCTGAAGCTAAAATCGAAGGTCCCATCTCCCAGCATGCCCCGGGGAAAAGGAATCGCCTCCGGATCGCCCTCCCGGGCCAGGCGATCGACGGCAGGGCCTCCCGGATAGCCCAGCCCCACGAAGCGGGCCACCTTGTCGAAGGCCTCCCCCGCGGCATCATCCCGGGTGCGCCCAAGGACCTCATAAAATCCAAAGTCCGGCACATGGAGCAGATCCGTATGGCCCCCGGAAACGGTCAGGCAGACGAAAGGCGGGGTCAGGTCAGGATGGGCCAGGACGTTGGCGTAGATGTGGCCTTCCACATGGTTCACTGCGATGAAGGGCACCCCGAGCCCGAAGGCCAAAGCCTTGGCCGCGGTGAAGCCGACGAGAAGGCCCCCCACCAGCCCGGGCCCCTGGGTGGCAGCGATCCCCCAAAGGTCCCCGGGGCCCACCCCGGCAGTCCGCAGTGCCTCATCGAGGACGGGGAGGATCATCTCTACGTGCTTTCGCGATGCTACTTCCGGGACGACGCCCCCGAAGCGAGCATGGATCTCCACCTGGGAGGAGATGATGTTGGCCAGGATCTTCCGGCCCTCCAGGACCACCGCCGCGGCCGTTTCATCGCAGCTGCTCTCCAGGCCCAGTACCAATCCTTCGATCATGTTCCTCCTCCTTCGTCAGATCCTTCCACATAATCAGGGCGTCTTCGTCGTTGTCCAGGTAGTAGCCCCGCCGGATGCCGGACTTGATGAAGCCAAACTTGGTGTAGAGCCGCTGGGCTTCAATGTTGCTTACCCGAACCTCCAAGGTGAGGCCCTCCGCCCCCCGGGCGCGGGCAAAGTCCGCGAGGGTCCGCAACAGTTCCCACCCTACTCCCCGCCGGCGAAACTGGGGGTGGACCGCCAGGTTGGTGATGTGGCCTTCCCCCGCGATGAGCCACATGCCGATGTAGCCCACCACCCGTCCGTGGAGCCTGGCGACGAAGTAGTAGGCCCGGTCGTTGTCTAAGAGCTCCGCCATGTAGGTGCGCTTGGTCCAGGGGGTCGGGAAGGCCTGTTTTTCGATCTGGATGATCTGATCCACATCCTTGACCCCCATGGGCCGGATCTCCAGTTTAGTCGCCTGTTCGTTGATCACAGAGTCGCCCCCACTTAATCTCAGCTTCCGAACGTCGCAGGTAAAAGGGAGTGAGGGTCATGGGATCGTCGACCTCGCCCCCGACGAGCTTCTCCCGGCCCAACAACCCAACGAAGGAGGCCCTCAGGATCCTGCTCGGGCCTGGCGCGAGCAAGGCCCGCTCCCCCAGGGAGTCTTGGATGGCCGGCCAGTTCTTCTCTCCGCCATCCCCCAGGAAAAGGACCTCCTCCCCCGGGGGAAGAAGGTCGAGGAGCTCCCCGACGGGGACGTTCAACGGTCCCTGCAAAGGCTCCCCCTCCCGGTAGATGCCGCCGTATACTTCCCCTCGCCGGGCATCGATGAGGGGACAGACGAGGCCGCTGAAATGCCCTGCCTGCCGGGCGAGAGCATCTAAGGTGGACACCCCCGCCAGGCTGATCTCCCAAAGGTAAGCGAGGATCTTCGCGGCCGTCATCCCGATGCGAAGGCCCGTAAACGAGCCCGGTCCCAAGGCGACGGCGATGCCCTCGAGATCCTTTCCCGTCCAGCCCGCATCGGCCATGATCCGCTCGATGGCCGGCAAGAGCCGCTCCGAGTGGGTCATGGCCACGTTCAGTATGTACTCGCCGATGAGGGATTCACCATCTAGTAGGGCCGCACTTCCCGTCTTGGTTGAGGTGTCGATGGCTAGTATCCGCAAGCTATAACCTCCTCGACCACCTGGGCAAACCGGGGGCCATGGGGGATGAACTCTAAGGACCTTAGCCCCTCCCCTAAGACTTCCAGGCGAACCTCCAGGTATTCTTCGGGAAGGAGGACCCTCACCTTGTCGCCCCATTCCACCGCAGTGGCGCCGTCGCCGAAAAAGTACTCTTCATAGCCGAGCTCTTCCAGATCGGCGGGCCCGTCCAAGCGATAGACATCGAGATGGTAAAAGGGCATCCTCCCTTGATACTCATTGATCAAGGTGAAGCTCGGGCTGGTGATGGTCGCCTCCACCCCCAGGCCCCGGCCGAGGCCCCGGCAAAAGACCGTCTTGCCGCTTCCCAGCTCCCCGGTCAGGACCACCACATCCCCAGGACGAAGGAGCCTCCCTACCCGCTCCCCAAGCTCCTCCATTTCTCTTTCCGAATGGACTTTGATCATCAATTGAACCCCCGGGCCGCGAGCTTTCCGATGACTTCGCCCCGATGGTTGCGGAGGGCAACCTCCCGCCATCCGGGCAGCGCACCGGTCAAAATGTCGAACTTCTCCAGGAGGGCCATGACCGCCGGGCCCAGGGCCCTGAGGGCCCCATCTTCTACTTTCAGGGCAACTCCCCAGCCCCGCTCAAGGAGGGCCAGGCAGTAGACCGCCTCCGAGCCCAGCTTGGCCACGATCTCCCCGCCCCCTGCCTCCATGAGCTCCGTGTCGAGCCTGCCCGTCCCGGCAACGAGCATGGGGCAGCCGGCCATGGCCTTGGTGATCCTCTTCACCGCCTCGCCCTTTTGCTGCGGCAGATCCCGCGGGTCGGCAAGGAGCGCGTAGGCCCAGGCCATCCGCCGCAGGGGCAGGCCAAAAACCGGCACGCCGCAGCCATCGATCCCCACGGCCAATTGCTCTTCGGTGAGGCCAGTGAAAGACCTGATCTCCCCCATGATGCGCTTTTGGACAGGATGCTCTTTTCTATAGTACCCTTCCGGATCCCAGCCATACAAGCGGCAAAGGGCCAGCATATTCGCGTGCTTCCCCGAGCAGTTGTTGTGGATGGCCCGGGGCTCTTCCCCACGCCTTGCCAGCTCCAAGGCCGCATCCCCATGCCACGGGGGATGGGCGCCGCAGGCCAGGGTATCTTCCGGTATGCCGATTCGCTCTAGGATCTCGGCGACCGCCTCCACATGGACCGTCTCCCCGTTGTGGGAGGAGGCCATCACCGCGAGATGCCGGTCTTCCAGTCCGAACCGCTCTACCCCTCCCCCCTCCACTAGAGGCACCAGCTGGAAGGGCTTGGCCGCCGAGCGCCAGTAGGTAACCAGATCCCCATTGCCCCCCGAGGCGATCTCCCGGCCTAGCCGATCGACGACTACATAGTGGATGTTATGTACACTCTCCGGTATTTCTCCCCTGTAGGCTACAACCTGCGGCTTCATATCTTCCTCTCCTTCGCAGCTTCGATGAACCCCCGGAAAAGGGGGGCCGACTCCACGAGCCATTCGGGATGCCACTGGACCCCGAGGATAAAGCCGTCGCCTTCGATGGCCTCGATGAGGCCGTCGTTGGACCAGGCAACGGGCCTTAGGGAGCCCACCCGGCCAATTCCTTGATGATGGTAACTGTTGACCCGCAAGGGGCCCGGGCCCAATAGCCTTTCCAGGAGGGACCCCGCCTTGATGTTGATTTGGTGGCTGGGGTGGGACAAAGGCGCCTTTTGCCGATGCTGGTGGTAGCCCTCCCCTAGATCCTGGATCAGATCTCCCCCAGCCGCCACGCTGAGGAGCTGACAGCCCCGGCAGATCCCCAGGATCGGGATGCCCCGGGCGATGGCCCCTTTGAGCAGCCCCATCTCCAGCCGGTCCCGATCAGGTTCCACAACTCCCAAATCCCGCTGGGGGTCTTGGCCGTAGTAGACTGGGTCTAAGTCGCCGCCCCCGGGGATGATGAGCCCTTGCAGACGGTCTATGTACTCCTCGGGATCGGCGGCGGCGGGAATGATAAAAGGAAGGCCCCCTTGCTCCCAAAGGACTTCCACCACCTTGGCCGATGCCCGGTAGTGCTTCCCGGCCTTCCCGCAGCTGATGCCGATAATCGGCCGCATAGCCCTTCCCCCTTAGAAGTCGATGAGGCCAAGGCTGATGTTGAGGGCCTCATTGACCTTGGCCATAGTCTTCTCGTCAAGCTGGGCCACCTTCTCTTTCAAACGGCGCTTGTCAATGGTCCGCACTTGTTCGAGGAGAATGACCGAATCCCGCTCGATGGGATACTCTTTCGTTGACAGCTCGACATGGGTGGGCAGTTTCGCCTTCCTGATCCGCGAAGTGATGGGGGCGACGATAGTCGTTGGGCTGTAGCGGTTCCCGATGTCGTTCTGGAGGATGAGAACAGGTCGTGTTCCCCCCTGTTCGGAGCCAACGACGGGATTTAGGTTAGCGAAGAAAATGTCCCCTCGCTGCACAGGGGGGGTCTTAGGCATAGAGATCACCTTATGATGAGATGTCAGTCTTCATTGGCCAGGCAACGTTCGTAGGCGCTCAGGTCCGCCCAATCTTCGGCATCATCTTCGGCCAGCCACATCGCGGCCATCTTGATGTAGCCTTCCCGCAGCCGCTCCCGCAATTCCCGGCGGCGAATCTCCTCGAGATGGTTGATCATCGCTTCGATGATGAACTGACTGCGGCTGCCTTTTCGCCGGCTGATGATGTCATCGATTTCATCGAGCAGTCGGCTGGGAATACGGATCATGATGTGCTTGATAGGCAACTTTAGAATACCCCGCTTTCCACCAGGCCCTTACTTTGGAAAGACTCTAGAGTAATTATAGCCCTCATCGCCCGGGGGTGTCAATGAAACCCGGCCTTTGGACTGTGTCAAGAGTTTGTGGGTAAGTCTCCCGATCCCCGAATGGCTGTCAA
>ERZ773359.1816-NODE-1816-length-28468-cov-9.410939_pt1 | contig 28468 bp, 28 predicted proteins | sample MGYA00374955_ERZ773359 | MGnify/ENA primary metagenome ERZ773359 (study PRJEB29098, sample SAMN04486028) | biogas fermenter metagenome | study: EMG produced TPA metagenomics assembly of the Biogas fermentation microbial communities from Germany - Plant 4 DNA1...
ACTGGGGACACGCGGATTTTCAGTCCGCTGCTCTACCAACTGAGCTATCTCGGCAAGTATGGCGGAGCTGACGGGACTTGAACCCGCGGTCTCCGGCTTGACAGGCCGGCATGTTAACCGACTACACCACAGCTCCAGCATAGTTTAGTATACACAAGGACCTGTGAAAAGTCAACATTTCCGGCCTGCTTAAATATTACCCGGGCTTCCCCGGTTCAATCCAGGCTCAGCATCTTGGAGGCCTTCTCTTCCTCCATCTCCCGACGCACCCGGGCCAGCCTCTCTTCTTCGGCGGAGCTATAATAGATCAGGCTTTGCAGTTCGATGGTCAGGTCGGCATTGTCCAGGTGGACCCCCTCGGGAACCTCAATCCTGGCCGGGGCAAAATTCAATATGGCCTTGATCCCATAGGGGACGATCTGGTCCACCACTTCCTGGGCCGACTCCGCCGGCACGGTAATGATCGCTACTTTAATATTGTACTGCTCGATAATGCCGCCGACTTCCTTAATATCATAAATGGGGATGCCGGCAATGTTCTGGCCGATCAACTGGGGATCCCGGTCAAAAACGGCCACCACGTTGACATAGGAATTTTTCGTAGCGTTGTAGCGGGTCAGCGCCGTTCCCAGGTGCCCCGCCCCGATAATTATGATATTAGTCTTTTTGTCCAGGCCGATAATCTTCAGTATCTTTTCCCGCAAGAAATGGGTGTTATAGCCGGTTCCCCGGGTCCCAAAAGCCCCGAAATAAGCCAGATCCTTGCGAATCTGCTCCGCAGAGAAGCCAGACTCGGCGCTCAACTCTTTGGAAGAGATTATCTCCACATCCCAGCGTATTAAGTTATCCAGGATGCGCAGGTAAACGGGCAATCTTTTGACAACGGACTTGGATACAGGGCGGGAGGCCACCGGTTCTCCTCCTTCCCAGGGTGGGCCTGCGAAAAATTTGCCGCTTTTGATTTATTATATAACACAATTTAAAAGCGCAGGCAACTTGCCTTAGGCCAAATATTTTAAATTTATGCAATAATTTTATAATTTTCCCTTCCCCGGATCAATGCTTCTGGATGGTAAAGAGCTCCGGCGGGCAGCCCGCCTGGTTGATAAAGGCGTGGTGGGTCACTGTAAACGCTCTCTGGTCCAGGGCGCGGCAGAGTTCCTCCAAGACTTCCTTCTCCTTTAGGCTTCCCGGGTGTCCGGTATAGGCCACCACGCTGATTATCCCCCCTTTTTCCAGCAGCTCCAGGGCGCTCTCCAGGGCGGCCCGGGTAGTCTCCGGCCTGGTAATGATGGCATGATCCCCTCCCGGGAGATAGCCCAGGTTGAACATGACCACCTTGATTTGGCGGTGGATATAGGCAGCCAGGTGTTCATGCCCGGCTTCGAAAAGGGTAACCCGTTGGCGAAGGCCCGCCTGGGCCAGGAGCGCTTCCGTCTTCTCCAGGGCCTGGGGCTGAACGTCAAAGGCGTAAACATGACCGGAAGATCCCACCCGCTGCGCCAGGAACAGGGTGTCCTTCCCGTTGCCCGCCGTGGCGTCCACCGCCAGGCTCCCCTCCTCAAGAAAGGGCGCTACGATGCGCTGGGCCAGTTCATAAGCCTTGGTAAAAACCATCTACCCCTTCCTCCTGCTCTTGCAATTCTCCTTTAAGCTGACATAAAGAGTGCCGTCGGGGTTAAGCCCGGCATAGAGCACCTCCCCGGGCCCCGCCTGCCAGCCCTGCGCCAGCTTCTCTTCCAGCCATTTCGGGTCCATGCCGAGCTGCTCCAGATTATCCTTTTGAATCACGCCGTCAAAAATAAGGGGAACGGGCAAGCCGGAGGGGCCGGCCGGCAGTTTTAAATCGGCCCGCGTCAGGGGACGGTGTTCCGGCTTTAAGATAACGCTCAACTCCCCGGAGGTTTCCAGGATGGCGTACTCCACTTCGGCGATGTTGGTTACGTTATTCTCCCTCATCTGGGCCAGCAGGTCGTTGACATTGTATCTTAAACGGCGCATCTCCTGCTCCATGATCTCGCCGTTGTAGACCACAATGCTGGGCGAGCCGTTAACCAGCCGGCGGAAGCGGTGACTTTTCAAGGAGAGGTATGAAAAGAGCATCTCCGCCCCCACCAGGGTAAACATCGGTATCAACGACACGTACAGGGGCATTTCCGGCTGTTCCATGGGCAGTATGGCAATTTCGGCAATCATGATGGCCACCACCAGGTCGAAAGCGGAAAGCTGCCCGATCTCCCGCTTGCCCATCAACCGGATTAAGACCAAAACGGTAATATAGAGCAAAAGGGTTCTTAAAAAAATTAGCCCGGCCAGTACCGTCCCCTCCTTCTGAAAAAGCTGTGGTACTAGTTTGGCCCGGGAAAGGAGAAAGAAACCTTGGAAAGAGGGGAGGCCATGGCTAGTAGATCTCCACCCGCCGGTCGATGATTTCCACCCGGTAATCGCTTTCTATAAAATCGAAGATTTTTTGAAGAATCCGGTCCGCCCCGTTGCTGTTGTGGCATACTACCGCCAGCCCCAGCTCCGCCTTCTGCCATAGATCCTGCTGGCCAACCTCCGTTACGGAAAGATTGAACTCGTTGCGCAGCCGCTGGATCAAGCTTTTTAAAATTTGGCGCTTGGTTTTCAAGGAGGAGGCTGACGGGATGTACAGTTCCAGGGAACAGGCAGCTACTCTGATAGGCGTCACCACCTTGCCTTAACCGGTTCCAGCCGCCGGCAGAATCTCGTTGAAATGGTGCCGGTAGCCTTCCCCCCGTCCGCCCCGGAAAATGGCCGAAGGGCGGCCGATACCGGCGGCAGTCCAACAGGGCCATTGTTTGCCCGGAGGGAATCCCGGCGAAAAACTGCCGGAGCTTTAGTGCAGGTGCGGCCCGCTTTCGCCGGAGCCGTCGAATTCGATGGGCCCAATATCCTGCTGCTCCATCAAATCGCTGATGGAAACGGTATACGGAGACAGCTTCTCGCTGATATAGATGGGGCATCCCACCGTAAGGGCCAGGGCGACGGCATCGCTGGGGCGGGCATCCACGATAATTTGCTTGTTTTCAGCAGTGCGCAGGTACAGCTCCGCATAAAAAGTGCTCTCTATCATATCGTTAACCACGACCTTCTCTATGCTGGCCCCCAGGTGCTTGCAAACAGAATTGAAGAGATCGTGGGTAACCGGCCGGGGAGTGACATAGCCCTGCAGCTTTAAGACAATGGCCTGGGCTTCCCAAAAACCGATCCCAATGGGCAGGACCATCGTCTCTTCTGTATCAACCAGCAACAGTAGCGGGGTCTGCATCGGATCGAGAACAACTTCCTTCACCTTTACGGGAATCAAGATAAACGCCTCCTTCCTCTAAAGGTAACGCGGCAGCAAATTCTGGATGTAGCCGTCCACGGATAACCCCTCTTCGGCCAGACGCCGGCCAAGGCGCTCCACGGAAACAGAAAGAGCGGCGTTGTTTAGATCGTCGAGGCTGCGAAAGTAGCCGGCTCTGCGTCCCAGCCGGAAAAGACTCTTCTGCTCTGCCGGCAAGTTAAAATAGCTGTCAATCAAATCAATCATGCGTTCCCGGTCCCGGGCCAGATGACCCTGCAGTTCCTGCAGGAGGTTGGAATGGTGGTCGCTGCAAAAGACGGCATCCAGGGCCTTCAGCTCCGTCAGCAACAATTTTTCTTCTTCCAGGACCCGGTCCTCCTCCAGGGGGACAAAACTCCCCCTTTTTACCTCCTCGAACAGAGGGCTGAAGGGGGGGATAATCAGGGTGCGCACCCGGATGAAATGGGGATTGATCCGGTTCAAAACCCGGGCGGTAGCCAGGGCGTGCTCCCTCCACATCTTCCTCCCTCCGAGGCCGAGGATGACGTATTCGCTTAACTCCAGGCCCGCCTCCTTGGCTTTAAGCCCCGCCTCCACATGCTGCTCCGAACGGACCCCCTTCTGCATATATTCCAGGAGAGGATCCCAGCCGCTTTCCAAGCCGACGTGAACCCGGTTCAGGCCGGCTTCCACCAGGCGGCGCAGCTCCGCCACGGAGCGCCGGAACAGCGTCCGGGAGCGGGCGTAGGTGGTTATGCGCCGGATGCCGGGAATCCGGCGGCGGAGGTATTCCAAAACCTCCACCAGGTCGTCCACGGGGGCCGCCAGGCTGTCTGCATCCTGTAGAAACACCGCCCCGCTGCCGTAGTAAAGCCAGGCCACTACCGGAAGCCAGGCGGGCTCTTCCCGCTGCAGCCGGGAGGCAATCTCCAGGGTAACCTGTCCGCCGCTCCCCCGGCGCCAGGAAAAGGCCCGGACCCGGTCCACAATATCGGCCATGGCATCGATATCCGCCTTGATCTCCGCCACCTCCCGCCGGCTAAACCGCTCCCCTTTATAGACCGGGCAAAAGAGGCAGCGATTCCAGGGACAGTTGCGGGTCAGGCGAATAAAGAGGCTGGTGGCTTCGCTGGGAGGCCTGATGGGGCCTTGCTCGAATAAGGCTTTTGTCTTATCCGTCACAACCTTACCCCCGGGTCTAGCCAAAGTATAACCCAACTTGACGGCAAACTCAACAAAAGATCAAAGTGGTGTTATAATAATACTGCCAAGTTTAACCGGAGGGAAAAGGAGAGAGGCATGCTGGAGAAACTGAAGAAGGAACTGCTGCATTTAACCTATATCCACGGCTACCAGAGGGGCTCTTTTCTGCTCTCCTCGGGCCGGAGGAGCAACTACTACATCAACGGCAAGATGGTCACCATGTCCCGGGAGGGGATCTACCGCACCGCTCGCTATATCCTCGCCTCCCTGACCCAAAAGCGCTACCCGGTGGAGGCGGTGGGCGGCCTAACCCTGGGTGCCGATCCCATAGCCGCCGCTGTAGCCGCCCTGAGCCAGGTGGAAACGGAGAATCCTCTCTCCTGCTTTATTGTCCGCAAGGAGGCCAAGGCGCACGGCACGCGCTCCCGCATCGAGGGGCCCTTCGCCCCCGGCCTGAAAACCATCATCGTCGACGATGTGCTCACCTCCGGCGCCTCGGTGCTTGCCGCCGCCCAGGCGGTGGAAGCCGCCGGCGGGACGGTCAGCGCCGTCTATGTCCTGGTGGACCGCATGGAAGGGGGCAGAGAGGAGCTGGAGCGGCACGGCTACCCCCTGGAAGCCGTTATGAACCGCCGGGAACTGGAGGCGCTGCAGGAGGAGATGCAGCAGCGCTACCCGGGGCTGTTCGCCTCCTTGCAGAAAAGCCCCGTTGGCTGGAAGGAGGTCCCCTGGTCGGAGATTGCCCCTTCCCATCCCGGGCTCTTCCGGCGCTTGGAACAGCTGAGCCAGGCCCTGGCCGCCCGGGAAGAAAGCCGGGAAATGGAGGAAGCCGCCTCCCAGGAAGCGGCCCGTTCCGCCCTGGAACTGGTTAAAGCGGCGGAACTCCATCCCGACGGGGAGGAGGCCCTGGAAAGCCTCTGGCAGCGGACCCGGGCCCGCTTCGGCCTCTAGCTTTCGCTCGTTCCCCGTTCCGGCCGCTCCCCGCCTGATCAAGATTCAGCTTCAGCCCATCCCCGGCCGATGGCCAGCAGCTGCATGGCCCGCCGGGAGGCGCCTTCCAGGAGTTCTTCCGCCCGTTCCATGGCGGTGGGGAGATCCATGGGTGCATCCACGATGGCCATCAGGGCAGAAATACCGGCCCGGTGCGCTTCCTGGGGATCCAGCCTTATGCCCCCCGCCAGGACCAGCACGGGAATCCCGTATTGACGGGCCAGCCGGGCCAGGCCCACGGGCACTTTTCCCCGGAGCGACTGAGGGTTAATCTCCCCTTCGCCCGTAATCAGCAAGCTTATGTCCTCCCGCCGGAGCAGTTCCGGCAAGCCTGTCAGCCGGACAATTTCCTGGACCCCGGAAACCAGCCTGGCCCCCAGAACGCCCGCCAGGGCCGCTCCGATTCCTCCGGCGGCTCCCCCGCCGGCCATCTCCCCCACCTTTACCTGCAGGTCCCGCTCCACCACGGCGGCAAAACGGCGCAGACACGAATCCAGGAAGGAAAGCTGCTCCCCGGAAGCCCCTTTCTGGGGAGCGTAGACATAGGCCGCTCCCTGAGGGCCGTACAGGGGGTTGTCCACATCGCAGCCGGCCACCAGGGAAACCTCCCGCAGCCGGGGGTCCAGCGAAGAAAGGTCAATGCGGTCCAAATCCTGCAAGGCGGCGCCGCCGCGGCCGATCTCCTGCCCGCGGCTATCCAGCAGCCGCACCCCCAGGGCTTGAAGCAGCCCCGCCCCGGCATCGGTGGTGGCGCTGCCGCCCAGGCCGATAAAAATCTCCCGGCAGCCGCTGCCCAAGGCTTCCCGGATCAACTCCCCCGTACCATGGCTGGTGGCACCCAAGGGGTCGCGGCGGTCGGCGGGGACCAGGGCAAGACCGGAAGCCGCGGCCACCTCCACCACCGCCGTCCGGCCGCCGCCGGTAAGCCCCCAAAATCCCTCCACCGGCTCCCCCAGGGGGCCGGCAACCCGCTTTCGAAAGATACGGCCTCCCGTGGCCCGGATCAAACATTCCGTAGTTCCGTCCCCACCGTCGGCCATGGGCACCAGGTACAGCTCTGCTTCGGGAAAAACCGCCTTTACCCCCCGGGCAATGGCTTCCGCCGCCCGGCCGGCGGAGAGGGAACCTTTAAAGGCATTGGGGGCGATGACCATGGCGAGCCCCGCCCTTTTTTTCTTCGGATCCGTCATAAGCAACCTACCCTTGGGGAAACCGGAGCGGCCGCCATTAAGCACGCTTCCTCTTTAAGCCGCTTGCTCCGGTCCCCTTTGCTGCTTTATATTTTTTCATTGGGAAAGAGCCCGGCTGGATGTTGCCGGTAAAGACAGCTAACTGAAGGGAGCGCCTTTAAAGGCGCCCCGCCCGGCCGGTACCGGCCGGCTAAGATTTTACCGGTCCCCTTCCTCCGGCAGAAACTGCTTCAATTTATCCCAAAGCTCCTGGGGCCGAAAAGGCTTGGTCATGTAGGCGTCGGCCCCCAGCTCCTGGGCCCTTTGCCGGTATTCTTCCCCCGCTTTGGCGGTTAAAACAATAACCGGGATCTTGCTGGTGGAAGCGTTGCCTTTAAGAATCCTCAGCACCTCAAAGCCGTCCACCTTGGGAAGCAGCAGGTCCAACAAGATCAGGTCGGGCTGTTCCCGGTTAATGTACTGGAGAGCGTCTTCCCCGTCTTCGACCACGTCAACCTGGTAGCCTACCGCATCCAGGCAGGTCCGCACTCCCAGAATAATATTCTTCTCGTCTTCAACCAGCAGTATCTTCTTGCCCATCCTATCACTCCTGTCCTTTTAAACTGCTTGCCCGCCTAAATCTCTTCTTCCTGGCGGTACAAAGGCATGGTAAAGGTAAAAGTGCTGCCTTTGCCCTCCTCGCTTTCCACCCAGATCTCGCCGCCATGGGCCACAACGATCTCCTTGCAGATGGCCAGCCCCAACCCGGCGCCCCCGGCGGCCCGGTCCTTGGAGCGCACCTGGACGTACTTTCGAAAAAGCTTGTCCTGGTACTGACGGGGTATTCCGCAGCCGGTATCCTGCACGGAAAAAAAGAGGCGGTTGCCCCGGTGGCGAACCTTTACCGTAATCGATCCCCCCGCCTCGGTATAGCGCAGGGCGTTGCCCACCAGGTTGGTCAAGATCCAGACCACCTTGTTGAAATCCCCGTAGATGGTAGGCAGGTGGTCGGGGAGGTCGACGACCAGGCGGACTCCCTTTTTCTCCGCCTGGAGGGAGAGGGGCCGGACCGCCTCCTGGACCAGGCCGGCCACGTCAATGGCCTCCTGCTCCAGGTAAATGGTCCCCGACTCGATGCGGGAGAGTTCCAGCAAATTATCCACCAGCCTGGTCAAGCGGGAGCAATCCTGATCGATGGCCTCCAGGATCTCCTTCCCCCGGGGGGTAATCTCCCCCAGCAGCCCTTTGCGCAGCATCTCCGTACCCATTAGGATAGTAGTCAGAGGGGTGCGGAATTCGTGGGAGACGATGGAGACAAAGTCGCTTTTAATCTTCTCCATCTCGTAGAACCGGGTTACGTCGGTGAGCTGGACCAGGGCGCCCCGGAGCTTTCCCTCGTAAAAGATGGGATTAATGGCAACTTTAAAAAAATACTTCTTTTCCAAATGCTTGACCTTGATGGTGGCCCCTTCATAGGAGCATTCCAGGGGTTCGCCCCGGCTCAGCACCTCTTCCAGGAGCTGCTGGAGCTTGTCTAGGCCGGTAATCTCGTGCAGGGAGCGCCCTTTTTCCGTCTCCGGTCCGAAAATCTCCCGGGCCTTATCGCTGAACCAGATCACCTTCTGGGAACAATCCGTAACAAAAAGGGGATCGGGAAGGCTTTTGGCAATGGTCTCCAGGTAAGCCCGCTGGGGCAAAGAATTCACCTTGTCCTCCCCTTTCCTGGACAAAATTAATTGCATTTGTAAATATATTTCATTATACCACCAGCCACCCTTGAAGAAAAGTGCGGCCGGGCTATTTGTCCTCAAGGGGCTTTTGCTTCAGGTACCAGCGGCCTCCCTCCTTGACCAGCCTGAGCCGGTCCGTGTGCACCGTCTCGACGCCGAAAAGGACCATGTCCAGGCTAACCTCTACTTCCACCTCCTGGGAAGAGATCTTTTTCACCGGGCCCACCCGGTAGTCTTTTATCTCCATGATCTTAATCAACTTCATCTCTTCCGGCTCGATCCGGGCAGCCCGGCTTAACTGGAGCATCCGGTCACAATCCTTCTCCTGAAAAGCCTGCAAGTAGGCCTCAACGGTTTTCTGGGGCGAGGACTGCTCCCCCCGCCCATGGGAAAGGCATCCCCCGGCCAGCAGGATCAGGCCGGCCCAGGCCAACAAAAACCCCAGCAAGGCAAACCTTTTCAACGGCCCCGCCCCCTATTTCCGGTTTTCCGGTATGGTTAAAATCCCAGCCGGGCCTTGACAATAAGCACTTCCAGCTCCGTATAGCGAAGCGGCCCTTCGATGATGGCCGTCACGCTGCAGATGCGGGTGGCGGCGCGGCAATCGGTGCAGCCTTCGTCGACACACGGGTTGGACAGCCCCAGCCGGCGGGCGTTAAGGGGGGCCGCCACCTTCCGGATCCGTTCTCTTCCTTCCTCTTCATCACGCACCAGCTTGTTTTCGCCCACCACAAAAATTACCCGGCGGGGACCAAAGATGGTGCTGCCCACCCGGTTCCCGGCACCATCGGTGTTGATAATCTTCCCGTCGGCGGTCAAGGCATTGGCGCTGCACAAATAGCAGTCAGCCCCGGCGGCCCGGTAGACGGTCTCCTTCATCTGCTCCGGGGGAACCTGCCAGTGCCAAAAAACGGTATTGCCCCGCTCCTGGAGCAGGTCGTAGATCCCCAGCTCCTTTATGGTCATGGAGCCCCCTATCCCCACCGTTGCCCCAGGGGGGATTCTTTGCAGCAGGTATTCCCGGGCGGCGGCCACGTCTTCCACTACCGACGCCCGGATGGCCCTGCGCTCCAGCGCCTTTACTGCCTCTTCAATATTAATATTTGCCTCCGTCATCGGTTATCATCCTTTCCTAAAAATTTCTTCCGGCAAATCAAAATTTTTCCGGTCGCCCAGCCTGCTTTCCTCCGCCAGGGAGTATCTCTCCGGCCTGGAATTACCTTTCGCCCTGCCGGGGCCGTTTCCTTCCCCGCCGCCCTCCCTTTGCTCCCCAAGGGAGGACTCCCTCTCCGGGAAAAGACCGGTATTGCCAAATACGGATTTATGGTATGATTAAAAAGTCAAAGGTGGTGAAAGATGAATACTGTTGCCCTGGTGCTTGCCATTATTCTCTTCCTCACCGGACTGGCGGGCATAATTCTTCCCGCCCTGCCGGGCATTCCCCTGATCTGGGTGGGGATGCTTCTTTACGGTTTAATGACCGGCTTCCAAACCCTGAGCGCCAAATTTCTCATCATCCAGGGCCTCCTGGCCGTCGCCTCCCTGGTCCTGGACTATGTCACCGCCGCTCTCGGAAGCCGCTACTTTGGAGGGAGCAAGGCCTCCACGTGGGGGGCGGCCATCGGCCTCCTGGCGGGCTTCTCCTTCTTTCCCCTGGGGCTATTTTTGGGACCCTTCCTGGGCGCTTTTATCGCGGAGCTGATCTACACCCAAGAGCCGGTCCAATCCCTGCGCTCAGGGGCCGGCGCCCTGCTGGGATTCTGGGGCGGGCTGCCCCTGAAGCTAATCCTGGCGGCAGCCATGATCATCTGGTTTTTCATCGTGATCTTCTAGGGAATATCCTCGTGATCTTCCGGCACATTCTCGCCACCGGTTTCCCATGGTGCCAGTCCAGCCAATGGATCAAATCTCATGATTCACAACCGGTGAAGGCCCCCCTGGAGCCAGGTTCCCGGCCCGGCCATCCCGGGGAAAGAAGTATACACGGCCGGAGGCGGGCAGCGGAGGGACCGGCGCCGGAAAAGCAAAAAGCCGGGCCGGCTGCCCGGGAACAGCAGCGCCAAAGGGACAAAAAGGGGCTCTCCCACGAATCTTGCGGGAGAGCCCCTTAGTCTTAGAGAACCTTTTGGAGAAGCTGCTCCAGGGTAGGCTCCCCGATCTCCTGGAGTTCATAGCGGATCCGCAGGGCCGGCTTCTCGATCTTGATCACCCGGCGCAAATCGATGGGTGTGGCGATCACTACCAATTCGGCATCGGAGCGGTTGATGGTTGCCTCCAGGTCCCGGATCTGCTCCTCTCCGTAGCCCATGGCCGGGAGCAGGGCACCGATATGGGGGTACTTCCGGTAAGTGTCGACAATGGTACCCACGGCGAAAGGACGGGGGTCGACCAGTTCAGCCGCCCCGTACTTCCTGGCGGCGATGACGCCGGCGCCGTAGAGCATCTCGCCGTGAGTCAGGGTCGGCCCGTCCTCCACCACCAGGACCTTTTTGCCCCGGATCAGTTCGCCCTTTTCCACAAAGATGGGGGAAGCGGCCTCCACGACCACCGCCCCGGGATTGACCCGGGCAATATTGGCGCGCACCGTATTGATCCCCTGCGCATCCGCCGTCTCCACCTTGTTCAGCACCACTACGTCGGCCAGGCGCAGGTTGGTCTCCCCGGGGTGGTAGCTCAGCTCGTGCCCGGGCCGGTGGGGGTCGGCCAGGGTAATATAGAGATCGGCCCAGTAGAAGGAGAAGTCGTTGTTGCCCCCGTCCCAGACGATCACGTCGGCCTCTTTTTCCGCCTCCGCCAGGATTTTGCCGTAATCCACCCCGGCGTAGACGATCACCCCCCGGTCGATGTGGGGCTCGTATTCTTCCCGCTCCTCAATGGTGCAGCGGTGTGCATCCAGGTCCCCGTAGTCAGCAAAACGCTGGCAGGCCTGCCGGGCCAGGTCGCCGTAGGGCATGGGATGGCGGACGGCCACCACCCGCTTCCCCTTGGCCTTGAGAATATCGCAGACCCGGCGGGTGGTCTGGCTCTTTCCCACCCCCGTCCGGACCGCGGTTACGGCCACCACCGGCTTCTTCGATTTGAGCATGGTCGATTTCGGCCCCATCAGGCGGAAGTCGGCCCCGGCGGCAGCCACCTGGGAAGCCTTGGACATGACGTAGCTGTGCGGCACATCGCTGTAGGCGAAGACAACCTGGTCCACGTCGTACTTCTTGATCAAATCGGCCAACTCTTCTTCAGGATGGATGGGCACCCCCTGGGGGTAGAGACGCCCGGCCAGCTCCGGGGGGTAGACCCGGCCCTCGATATTGGGGATCTGAGTGGCGGTAAAGGCGACCACCCGGTAGTTCTCATTGTCCCTGAAGTAGACGTTAAAATTGTGAAAATCCCGGCCGGCGGCTCCCATGATGATTACTTTTGTTGGCGTCATTAATGCTGACCTCCTTTGTAATTGAGAAGGGACTTGAGATGGATCTTTAACCGGCGCGCTTTTATTATCCCTCTAGGCCGGCGGCGTCAACAGCAGGACCAGCAGCGCTTTCTGCACGTGCAGCCGGTTCTCCGCCTGGTCCATGATCTCCCCGGCATGCTCCTCAAAAACCTGGTCGGTAATCTCCTCCCCCCGGTGGGCGGGCAGGCAGTGCAGCACCATGGCTCCCACCTCGGCCCGGTTAACCAGGGCCTTGTTGAGCTGGTACGGCTTCATGATCCGGCGCCGCAAGGGGGCCTCGTCTTCATGCCCCATGCTGACCCAGACATCGGTATAAAGAACGTGGGCTCCGGAAACGGCCTCCCGGGGATCGCTGGTCAGGATAACCTGGCCGCCGCTTTCCTTGGCCGCTTTTTTGGCCAGGCGGACCACCTCCCGGCGCGGCGCGTACTCCGGCGGGGTGGCCACCGCCACCTTCATGCCCATCTTGGCGCCGCCGATGAGCAGGGAGTTGGCCACGTTGTTGCCGTCGCCTACGTAGGCCAGTTTAACCTCCCGCAGGTTCCGGCAGCGCTCCTGGATGGTAAGCAGGTCCGCCAACACCTGGCAGGGGTGATAGCGGTCGGTAAGCCCGTTGATTACCGGCACCGTTGCCTCCCGGGCCAGCTCTTCCACCGTTTCATGCTTCCGGGCCCGGATCATAATGGCATCCACGTAACGGGAGAGGACCCGGGCGGTATCCTTGATCGGCTCGCCCCGGCCCATCTGCAGGTCCTGGGGATTTAGAAAGAGAGCTTTCCCGCCCAGCTGCCACATCCCCACTTCGAAGGAGACCCTTGTCCGGGTGGAGGATTTTTCAAAGATCATGGCCAGGGTCTTCCCCTCCAGGAGCCGGTGCTCCTGCCCCTGCTTTAGCTTGCCCTTCAATTCCGCAGCCAGCTTCAGGATCCGGCGGATCTGCTCCCCGGACCAATCGGCCAGGGTAAGAAAGTCCCTCCCGTAAAAACCGGCCACTTTTACCGCCTCCTCTTAGGAATTTTCTCCACCGGCGGCCTCTTCCAACCCGGCGATGACCTGCTCCAGGATGGCAAAGGCTTCCTGCAGCTCTTCCGCGCTGATCACCAGGGGCGGCAGGAAGCGCAAGACCTTCTCCCCGATGGCATTGATCAGCAAGCCTCTCCCCTGGCACCGCTGCTGAATCTCGGAAGCCAGGGGCCTGGTTAACTCCAGCCCGTTCATCAGGCCCAGTCCGCGCACCTCCTGGACCAGGCCCGGGTAAGATTCCTGCAGACGCTTCAAGCATCCCAGCCAGAGTTCTCCTTTCCGGCGCACCTCTTCCAGGAAGCCCTCCGCCAGCAGGGTATCCATAACGGCCAGGGCGGCCCGGCAGACCACCGGGTTGCCGCCGAAGGTGGAGGCATGGTCGCCCGGATGAAAAGCGGCCGCCACCTCTCTCTTGGCCAGCAGCGCCCCGATGGGCAGCCCCCCGCCCAGGCCCTTGGCCACGGTGAGCAGGTCCGGCGGGACGCCCCAGTTCTCAAAGGCCCAGAGGCGGCCGGTGCGTCCCATGCCGCACTGCACTTCGTCATAGATAAGCAAAATGCCCTCGTCGTCGCACAACCGGCGGAGCCCCTTTAGAAAGGCTTCCTCCGCCACGTAGACGCCCCCCTCCCCCTGGACGGGCTCGATAAGGATGGCCGCCGTCTCCTCGTCCACCAGCCGGCGGAAGGAGTCCAGGTTGTTGAATTCAGCGTAGCTAAAGCCGGGGACCAGGGGCTCCAGGCCTTGCTGGTACTTGGGCTGCCCCGTAGCGGTAATGGCCGCCAGGGTGCGCCCGTGAAAGGAACGCTGGGCGGTGATGATCTTGTACCGCCCCGGCCGGTACTTGCGGGCCAGCTTAAAGGCGGCCTCGTTGGCCTCGGCGCCGCTGTTGCAGAAAAAGACCTGGTCCCCCGGAGAGTGCTCCACCAGGGTCCGGGCCAGAAGAGCCTGGGGCTCCGTATAGTAGAGGTTGGAGGCATGAATCAGGCGGGAAACCTGCTCTTTCACCGCCGCCACCACCGCCGGGTGGCAGTGCCCCAGGATGTTCACGGCCAGGCCGCTGACCAGGTCCAGGTAGCAGCGCCCCCCGTCATCCCACACCCGGGCTCCTTCCCCCTTGACCAGGAGCAGGTTCTGTCCCGGCTTGCGGTTGTAGGTGTTGATGATGTAGTTGGCCTCCAGTTCCTGTATCTTCATCAGCAGAATCACTCCCCCTAGTTGGTAACCATGGTCCCGATACCCCGGTCGGTAAAGATCTCCAGCAGCAGCGAGTGGGGCGTCCGGCCGTCCAGGATATGAGCCCGGGAAACCCCGGAGCTCACCGCCTCCAGGCAGGCCTCCACCTTGGGGATCATCCCCCCGCTGATCCGGCCGGAGGCGATCCATTCTCGGGCCTCCTTCGCCCGGATGCGGGAGACAAATTCCTCTTCCGATGACCTGCGGTCATAAATCCCCTCCACGTCGGTAAGGACGATAAGCTTCTCCGCCTGCAGGGCGGTGGCCAGCTTGCCGGCCACGTGGTCGGCATTGATGTTGAGGCTCTCCCCGCCGGGCCCCACGGCGATGGAGGAAACCACGGGAATATAGCTGTTGTCGCTGATAATATGCAGCAACTCCGTGTTAACCCTGGTGATCTCGCCCACCAGGCCCAGGTCTACCTTCTCCCCGTCCACTTCCTCCGGCGGCCGGCGGCGGGCCTGGAGCAGGTTGGCGTCCTTGCCGCTCAAGCCGACGGCCTTCCCGCCATACCGGTTCACCAGGCTAACTATCTGCCGGTTGACCTTGCCCATGAGGACCATCTCCACGATCTCCATGGTCTCCTGGTCGGTAACGCGCAGGCCGTTTACAAAGCGGGGCTTCTTCCCCAGCCGCTCCATCACCTCGTTGATCTCGTTGCCGCCTCCGTGAACCAGGATCGGCTTGATGCCGATAAATTTCATGAGGACGATATCCAGGATCACCGAAGCTTTCAGTTCTTCGTTGATCATGGCGTGCCCCCCGTACTTGACCACAAAGAACTTGCCGGAAAAGGCGCGGATATAGGGAAGGGCCTCCACCAGGACCTGAGCTTTGGCAATCAATCCATTCATATAAGCGGTATCCATGGTTAACTCCTTTCCTCCGGTCAGCTGCGGTAGTCGCTGTTTATAGAGACATATTCATGACTCAAATCGGTGCCCCAGGCGGTAAGCTGCTCTTCACCGGAATTTAGTTCTACCCTTACGGGGACTAGATTCTGGCTCAAAACCTTTTTGGCCTCTTTTTCGCTGAACGGAAGGGCCTCGCCGGCGGCGGCCACCTGTACCGGGCCCAAGTAGATATCCACCCGGCGGGGGTCAAATTCAACCCCGGCATATCCCAGGGCGGCCATGATCCGGCCCCAGTTGGCATCCTCCCCGTAAAAGGCGGTCTTCACCAGGGGGGAGTTCAGCACCGAGCGGGCCAGCTTCCGGGCGGAAGGGCCGTCGGGGGCCCCGTTGATGGTCAGCTCAATCACCTTGGTCACGCCTTCACCGTCCTGGACAATTTTCAACGCCAGCTCCCGGCAGGCCTGCTCCAGCATCGCGGCAAAAAGCCGCTCTTCGGGACCGCCGGGAAGGATCTCCACCCCCGAAGCCCCGTTGGCCAGGATTAAGGCGGTATCGTTGGTGGAGGTGTCCCCGTCGATGGTAATCAGGTTAAAGGAGCGGTCCACTGCCTGCCGGAAGAGCCTCCGCAGGAGATCCGCCGGGAGAGAGAGGTCGGTAAAGAGGAAGGCCAGCATGGTGGCCATGTCCGGGCAGATCATCCCCGCCCCCTTGGCCATCCCTGCCAGGTGGAACTCTCCCCCGGGCAGGATTCCCCGGTAGGCCACCTGCTTGATGGTGGTATCGGTGGTCATGATCGCCTCGGCGGCGTCCAGGGCGCCTTCTTCCCCGGAGCTAAGGGCGGAGACGGCCGCCTTAATGCCGGCTCTGATCTTCTCCATGGGCAGTTGCCGGCCGATCACTCCCGTGGAGCAAACCAGGACCTGCTCCGGGGAGAGCTTTAATGCCTCCGCCGCCAGGCCGGCCATCTCCAGGGCGTTCTCCCAGCCCTGCCGCCCGGTGCAGGCGTTGGCGTTCCCGCTGTTCACCACTAGGGCCTGCACGGACTGGTCCAGGTGCCGGCGGCACAGCTGCACGGGCGCCGCCTGAACCAGGTTGCGGGTAAAAGCCCCCGCCGCCGCCGCGGGATAGGCGCTGTAGATCACGGCCAGATCCTTTTGCTCCTTTTTTAGCCCGCAGTGGACCCCGGCAGCCTTGATCCCGGCCACCGCGGTGATGCCGCCATCTTCTATCTTTTCCCAGTTTCCCGTCTGCATTCTTTGCACCTCGCTTACAGTCCGCTGCTGAAGTTTAGCCCCATGGTTTCGGGGAAACCCAGCATGATATTCATATTCTGAATCGCCTGCCCCGAGGCTCCCTTGGTCAGGTTGTCGATGGCCGAGAGAACAATGATCCGGCCGGTGCGCTCATCCAGGCGCAGGGACAGATCACAATAGTTGCTGCACCGCACGCGGCGGGTCTCCGGCAGCTGCTGCTCCGGCAGCAGGCGGATAAAGGGGCAGCTTCGGTAAAACTCCCGGTAAAGGGCGTACAGCTCCTCAAGAGAGCGCCGCTCCCGCGGCTTCAGCTTCAGGTAGATGGTGGAGAGGATGCCCCTGCTCATGGGAGCCAGGTGAGGTGTAAAGGTTACCCTGACCTGCTCCCCGGCCAGGCGGGAAAGCTCCTGCTCCATCTCCGGGGTATGCTGGTGGCGGGCCACCCGGTAAGCCTTAAAGTTCTCGGTGCACTCCGGAAAATGAAACTCCTGCTTTGGAGAGCGTCCCGCCCCGGAGACGCCGGTTTTGGAGTCGATGATCACCGTCTCCCAGTCCACCAGCCCGGCCCGGGCCAGGGGCGCCAGGGCCAGGAGCACGCTGGTGGGGAAGCAGCCGGGGTTGGCTACCAGGCGCGCCGCGGCAATGGGCCCGGCATAGAGTTCGGGCAAGCCGTAGACCGCTTCGGGAAGCAGTTCCGGCGCCGGGCAGGAGCGGTTGTACCAGCGGTCATACAGGGAGGCGTCCTTCAGGCGAAAATCGGCGCTCAAGTCAACTACCCGCAGGCTGCGGGAAAGGAGGGCCGGAACCACCTTCGCCGAACTGCCGTGGGGCAGGGCGCAGAAGACCAGCTTCACCGTCTCGGGAATCGCCTCCACCTCCAGGGGCTGGAGCACCTGCTCCACCAGCTTCAGGAACTGGGGGTGCACCTGGGCCAAGGAGAGGCCGGCGGAACTCTCCGAGCTGAGAAAGGAGAGCCTTACTTCCGGGTGCCCGTGCAGCAGGCGAATCAACTCCATCCCGGTATATCCCGTTGCTCCCAGTACGGCCACATCAACCATTGTTCTTTTTTCCTCCTTCATTTAAAAGACCTCTCATCCAATAAAGGACGAGAGGTCTCGCGGTACCACCTTTGTTGGCTGACCTTCCGGCCAACCCACTTTGCGCCGCCGCCTTTGGGCGGCCCCTGGTAACGGTAGGAACCGGGGCGACCTACCCACCGGATAACCGGCTTCAGCCGCCGCCTCCCGGGTGCGCTTCCCTTTTGCCTTCCGGACCGGACTCCCACCAACTCCGGCTCGCTGGGCCTCCAGCAAAAGATACTCTCCCGTTCACAGGCTTTTCCTGAACTAATCTGAAAGAACTATAGAATTGATTTTACCAGAATTCCAGCCAATGTCAAGAGAAATAATCTTGTTTGGGCCGCTAATTGTCCGCCTGCATCGCCTTCAAGGCCTCGATCAGCAGGGGCATGTACTCGTGGATGTCGCCGACAATCCCGTAGTCCGCCGCCCTGAAAATAGGGGCGGTTTCATCCTTGTTTATGGCCACAATGATCCTGCTGTCCCGGCACCCATATATATGCTGAATCTGTCCCGAAATGGCCAGGGTGAAATAGAGATCGGGACTGATAACCGCACCGGAGATGCCCACATAGCGTTCCAAAGGCAGCCAGTGGCGCTGTTCCGCGACGCCCCGGCTGCAGGCCAGTTCCGCCCCCATAAGCCTGGCTATTTCCCGGGCCGTCTCCACATCCGCCTCCTGCGCTCCCATGCCGATGCCCACCACCCTGCACGCAGCGCTCAAATCTACACCGGTCTTCTCGACGGGTTCTTCTTTGATCACCGTTACGCGCTTATCGGGCTCTAAGGATATTCTCTCCACGCTGCCCTTTGCGCCTGCGGCTTCCGCTGCCGCCAACCCCCGTCCTGCCGTCACCACGCCGAAGCCCCTCAGCTTTTCCTGCCGGCACACAAGGCCGCTGTATATGGTTAGCTCGACGATAAAACTGCCGTCCACCAGGGCAATATTATGGGCATCGCTGATCATGGCGGCATCGGCATACGCAGCCACGGAAGCGGCCAGCTCCCGACCCACGGGCGTGGACCCCACCAGGAACAGGTCCGCGCCATCTCCAGCAAAAAATCAGCCATTGCTCGGGCATAGCTTTCGGGACGGTCTGTTCCGTCGATGATGTAGACCTTTGCCGGGCCGTATTCCAGAAGGGCCCGAGCCATCTTTTCATCAAAGGCGAAGGCAGCAGCCTCAGCGCCCAAGTCGGCCGCCGCGGTAAGAAGGCCGGTGGCCAGGTTTTTTTTTCGCTGAATACAAAATTTTTTCATCAGCACAAAATCCCTTCTTTAACCAAGGCTTTCAGCAGCGCCTCCAGTTTTTCACTGCTGCTGCCTTCGTCAAAGATAATATTCTTGCGCACCTTTTATAGCCCTGGCTGGCAATGACTTCTGTTTTGCGGGTCAGGGCCTCCGCCTCCAGCCCGAGGGCGGCCAGCTCAAGCCGGTGCTGCGGTTTTTTTGCCGAAGCCATGATGGCTCTCAAGCTGGGGAGCCTAAAGGGGAAAGAACAGGGGTTTCTCCTTTTGAAACATGCTGCAACAAAATCTAAATTCAGGGGATCATTTGGAGGCTCAACCCAGCTCCTATCCCTGCCGGATTTTCCTAAGCGGGTTTTAGTTTCTGTGCGGAATTCAGGAAAGCTTAGATCCAACAGCAGAGGCCGGGTTATCCCGGCCTCTTTTTTCATTCTTGGGTAAAGAAAGATTTACAGGGGTATGTTGCCGTGCTTGCGCGGGGGGCGCTGCTCCCGCTTGCCCTCCAGCATGGCCAGGCCCCGCAGCAGGTAGTCCCGGGTCTGCCGGGGGTCGATAACCTCGTCGATCCAGCCCCGGGCGGCGGCAACATAAGGGTTGGCAAAGCGGTCCCGGTACTCCTGCACCAGTTCCCGGCGGCGCTGCTCCTTGTCCTCCGCCTCCTCCAACTGGCGCCGGTAAACGATGTTCACCGCCCCGTCGGGTCCCATAACGGCAATCTCCGCCGTGGGCCAGGCCAGGCAAAGGTCGGCCCCCAGGGCACGGGCGTTCATGGCCAGGTAGGCCCCGCCGTAGGCTTTCCGGAGAATAACCGTCAACTGGGGCACGGTCGCCTCGGAGTAGGCATAGAGGATCTTGGCGCCGTGACGGATAATGCCGCCCCACTCCTGCTCCACGCCGGGGAGGTACCCGGGCACGTCTACGAAAGTAATCAGGGGTAGGTTGAAGCAGTCGCAGAAGCGCACGAAGCGGGCAATCTTGTCCGAAGCATTGATGTCCAGGCAGCCCGCCTTGACCTGGGGCTGGTTGGCCACAATGCCCACGGCACGCCCTCCCAGGCGGGCGAAGCCGACTACGGCGTTGGGGGCGTATCTCTGGTGCACCTCGAAAAGGACGCTGCCGTCCACCACCCGCCGGATGATCTCCCGCACATCGTACGACTTGTTGACGTTTTCAGGGATAATATGCAACAGCTCTTCCCGGTCCAGAACCGGCTCCTGGGGCTGAAACAGGGGCGGATCATCGATGTTGTTGGAAGGAAGGTAGCTTAAAAGGGTGCGCACCTGGGCCAGGCAGTCTTCTTCATTCTCGGTAAAGAAGTGGGCCACCCCGCTGACCTCGTTGTGGGTGCCGGCGCCGCCCAGCTCCTCCATGGAGACGCTTTCGCCGGTGACCGTCTTGATCACCTGGGGCCCGGTGATGAACATGTTACCGGTACCGTTAACCATGAAGACGAAGTCGGTCAAAGCGGGAGAGTAGACCGCCCCCCCGGCGCAGGGCCCCATGATCACCGAGATCTGGGGGATTACCCCGGAATAAATGGTATTGCGGTAGAAAATGGATCCGTAGCCGTCCAGGGCGTAAACCCCTTCCTGGATGCGGGCTCCGCCGGAATCGTTAAGGCCGATTACCGGGCAGCCGTTCTTAGCCGCCAGGTCCAGAACCCGGCAGATCTTGGCCGCATGGGCCTCCCCCAGGGAGCCTCCGGCCACGGTAAAATCTTGGGCAAACACGTAGACCTGGCGCCCGTCGATGGTACCGCAGCCGGTAACCACCCCTTCTCCGGGGTGGCTTATCTCCAGGCTGCTGGCATCCTTAAGGCCGCTTTGGACGAAGGTGCCCAGCTCCACGAAGCTGCCCGGGTCCAGCAGACGGGCCATCCTTTCCCGGGCGGTAAGCTTCCCCTTCTCGTGCTGGTCCCGGATCCGCTTTTCTCCCCCGCCGGCCTCGGTAATCCGGCGCCGTTGGCGAAGATGCTGTAGCTTCTCTTCCATGTGCTTTCACCGCTTTCCTGAAAATGTCCTGGTCTTAGTTTATCATGAACGCTGGCAGAGTTCCACCAGCACACCGCCCGCAGCCTTGGGGTGAATAAAAGCGATGCGCGCCCCCCCGGCGCCGTACCGGGGCTGCTCGTCGATAAGCTTCACCCCCAGCTCCTTCAGTTGGCGCAGCTTCTCCTCGATATCCCGCACCCGGAAAGCAATGTGCTGGATGCCCTCTCCCCGGGCGGCAATGAATTTGGCCACGGGCCCTTCGGGATCCGTGGATTCCAGCAGTTCGATCTTGCTCTCTCCCACGGGCAGGAAAGCGACGCGCACCTTCTGCTCCGCCACCTCTTCCGTGCCCGCCAACTCAACACCCAAGATGTCCCGGTAAAACTTCAACGCCTGCCCCAGGTCTTTTACGGCAATGCCGATATGATCAATCTTCTCCAGCAAGGCCCCCCGCTCCTTTTTCTTAATTATTATTCTCCGGGAAGTGGCGTCGGATAAAGCTGACCACCTCTTGGGTGGAGGTCCCCGGCGTGAACACTTCGGCAATTCCCGCTTCTTTTAGGTAGGGGATGTCGTCCTTGGGGATCACCCCTCCCGCCAGGACCAGGATATCCCCGGCTCCCCGCTGCCGGAGCAGCTCCACCACCGGGGGCAGCAGCTGCATGTGCGCCCCGGAGAGTATGCTCAAGCCCACCACCTGGACATCCTCCTGCAGGGCAATCTCCACGATCTGCTCCGGGGTCTGCCTCAGGCCGGTGTAGATGACCTCCATGCCGGCGTCCCTCAAAGCCTGGGCCACTACCTTGGCCCCCCGGTCGTGTCCGTCCAGCCCTACTTTCCCCACCAGCACTCGTATCGGCACCTTCCGGGCCTCCTTCCCTGGCGCGCAGCTTTTATTTAGACGGCAACCTGCGGCCGGTATTCGCCGAAGACCTCCCGGAGCACGCCGCAAATCTCGCCCATGGTGGCGTAAGCCTTTACCGCCTCCAGGATATATGGCATCAGGTTGTCGCTGGACTGGGCCGCCTTGCGCAGCTGCTGGAGCGTCTCCGCCACCCGGCGCTGGTCGCGGCGGCGGCGGACCTCCTTGAGCCGGTTGATCTGGCGCTCGCCTACGGCCGGGTCCACCTTCAGCAGCTCCACGGGCTGCTCCCCCGCTTCCGTGAAGCGGTTAACCCCGATGACCACCCGCTCCCCGGACTCGATCTCCTTCTGGTAGCGGTAGGCGCTCTCCTGGATCTCCTGCTGCATGTAGCCCTGCTCGATGGCCGCCACCGCTCCGCCCATCTGGTCGATCCGCTGGATGTAGGCCAGGATCTCCTGCTCCATCCGGTCGGTAAGGGCCTCCAGGAAGTAGGAACCGCCCAGGGGGTCCACCGTATCGGTGACCCCGATCTCGTAGCCGATCACCTGCTGGGTGCGCAGGGCCAGGAGCGCGGCGTGCTCGCTGGGCAGGGCCAGGGCCTCGTCCCGGGAGTTGGTATGCAGGGACTGGGTCCCCCCCAGGACGGCGCTCAAGGCCTGGAAGGCCACCCGGACCACATTGACATCGGGCTGCTGGGCAGTAAGGGTGCAGCCCGCCGTCTGGGTGTGGAAGCGCAGCATCATGGAGCGCGGGTTTTTCGCCCCGAAGCGCTCCTTCATCAGCCGGGCCCAGATGCGCCGGGCCGCTCGGAACTTGGCGATCTCCTCAAAGAAGTTCAGGTGAGCGTTAAAGAAGAAGGAGAGCCGGGGCCCGAACTGGTCCACCTCCAGGCCCGCCTGGAGGGCCGCTTCCACGTAGGCGATGGCGTTGCTCAGGGTGAAGGCCACCTCCTGCACCGCCGTGGAGCCCGCCTCCCGGATGTGGTAGCCGCTGATGCTGATGGTATTCCACTGGGGAACGTGCTTGCCGGCAAACTCGAAGATATCCACCACCAGGCGCATCGACTCCCGGGGCGGGAAGATGTACGTCCCCCGGGCCACGTACTCTTTCAGGATATCGTTCTGGATGGTCCCGTTCAGCTTTTCCGGGGGGACACCCTGCTTCTCCGCCACGGCCAGGTACATGGCCAGCAGCACCGCCGCGGGAGAATTTATGGTCATGGAGGTGCTTACCCGGTCCAGGGGGATCTCCCGCAGAAGAATCTCCATGTCCTCCAGGGAGTCGATGGCTACCCCTACCCGGCCCACCTCGCCCCGGGCCAGGGGGTGGTCCGAATCGTAGCCGATCTGGGTGGGCAGGTCAAAGGCCACGCTAAGGCCCGTCTGCCCCTGCTTCAGCAGGTAGCGGAAACGCTCGTTGGTCTCCTCGGCGGTGCCGAAGCCGGCATACTGGCGCATGGTCCAGAGGCGCCCCCGGTACATGGTGGGCTGAATCCCCCGGGTAAAGGGGTATTCCCCGGGATAGCCCAGCCGCTCCAGGTAGTCGTGCTCCCCCAGGGAGAAGGGATCATAGAGGCGCTCCAGCTCTATCCCGCTGTCCAGCTTGAATTCCTTGCGCTCGGGCATTTTCTCCAGGGCCTGCTTCAGCTTCTCTTCCCAGGCCTGCCTGGCCCGCTCCAGCCTGGCCCGGCATTCATCTCTATCCACCGCAGCCCAACCCCCTTTGCTTTCTATACAACTAGCCTTTCAAGGCCTATCTTTTCAAGGCCGCTTTAACCAACTGGGGCAGCTCCTGGGGAAGGTTGGCCACAGGCACGCCCGCCATCTCCAGGGCTTCCACCTTGCTTTCAAAGGTCCCCCGGCCGCGCTCAATGATGGCGCCGGCATGCCCCATGCGCTTGCCGGGAGGAGCGCTGCGGCCGGCGATATAAGCCACCACAGGCTTGCTCATGGAAGCGGCAATAAAGCGGGCCGCCTCCTCCTCGGCGCTGCCGCCAATCTCCCCCACCAGCACCACGGCGGCCGTCTCCTCGTCTTCTTCAAAGCGCTGCAGCACGTCGATAAAGCTCAGGCCCACCACCCGGTCGCCCCCCAGTCCGATCACGGTAGAGGTGCCCAGGCCGGCGGCGGCAAGGGTGCCGACAATCTCGTAGCAGAGGGTCCCGCTGCGGGATACCACCCCTACCGGGCCGGGCACGAAGTAGTCGTTGGGCATGATCCCCACCTTGCACTGCCCCGAGGAGACCAGCCCGAAGGTGTTTGGCCCTACCACCACTACGTTGTGGCGGCCGGCGTAGGCCATGATCTCCATGGCGTCGTGAAGGGGGATATGTTCCGGGATCAGCACCAGCAGCCTAATGCCGGCGGCGATGGACTCCATGGCGGCGTCCCGGGCAAAAGGCGCCGGGATGAAGAGGATGCTGGCCTCGGCGGGCTGCACCTCCATGGCTTCAAAGACGGTATTGAAAACGGGGACGCCCTCCACCTTCTGGCCCCCCTTGCCCGGCGAGATCCCGCCCACGATGCGGGTGCCGTAGGCCAGCATCTGGGCGGTGTGGAAAGAGCCCTGCCGGCCGGTTATCCCCTGGACCAAGACCCGGGTATGGCGGTGTACATAGATGGCCATAATCCCTGTCCCCCCCTTTATGCCTCTGCCTCGCCCCTGGAGAGGGCCACCGCCTGGCGGACCGCCTCCTCCATGGTGCGGCAAGCTTTGATTCCTACCCCTTCCAGGATCGCCCGCCCCCGGTCTTCGTTGGTGCCCACCAGGCGGAAGACCACGGGACGGTCGATGCCCTTGCTCTCCTTAACCTTCACGAAAGCCTCGGCCACCACGTCGCAGCGGGTTATCCCCCCGAAGATGTTGATCAAGATCACCCGGGGGTTGGTCCCCAGGAGCAGCTCCAGGGCCTGGGCGGTGCGCTCCACCCCCGCTCCCCCGCCGCAGTCCAGGAAGTTGGCCGGGCTGCCGCCGAAGCTCTGCACCATGTCCAGGGTGGCCATGGTTATCCCGGCGCCGTTGGCCATCACGGCGATCTCCCCTCCCAGCTCCACGTAGGCCAGGTCCAGCTCCTGGGCTTTCTGCTCCAGGTCGGTCTTATCCGTTACCCGGGGCAGCTGGGGATGGCGCTCCAGGGCATCGTCGTCGATGTTAATCTTGGCGTCGGCGGCCACCAGCTTTTCGCCCACCCAGGCCAGGGGGTTGATCTCCACCAGTTCCGCATCCAGCTCCCGGAAAAGGCGGTACAGCTTCGGCAGCAGCTCCAGCAGCTGCTTCTGCTGGGGCGGGGCCAGCTCGCCCAGGCGCCGGCAAACCTCCCGGGCCATAAAGGGCTGCAGCCCCAGGTTGATATCCACCGGGAAGCGAACCATCCGCTCCGGGGGCACCTCCTCCACGTCCATGCCGCCGTCCATGGAGGCCAGGATTACCGGGCAGCGGGCGCTGCCGTCCACAGCGATGGCCAGGTAAAGCTCCTGCTGGATGGCCAGCTTCTCCTCCACCAGGACCCGGTGCACGGGATTTCCCTGCAGGATAAGCCCGAAAATGCGCCGGGCTTCGCGGCGGGCCTCCTCGGGGGTGGAAGCAAAGCCGATGCCCCCGCCCTTGCCGCGTTTGCCCGCCAGGACCTGGGCCTTGATTACCACCTCACCCAGCTCCGCGGCCGCCTGGGCCGCCTCTTCCGCCGACTCCGCCAGCCGGCCGCGGGGAACCGGCAGCTGGTACTGCTGAAACAGCTCTTTGCCCATGTACTCGTAAAGCTTCAAATGGACCGCCCTCCTCCTTGCCGGGGCCAATCTCTCCGCCGGCAGAAAAATAAAGGGGCTATGCCAAGCTAAAGGTTGACCTGGTACTTCTTAAGCTTGTTGTACAGAGTAGCCAGGGAGATATTCAGCGCCTGGGCCGCCTTCTTCTTCCCCTCCAGGGAGACCCCGTACCGGTTCAGCGCCTGCTTCAACAGGATCTGCTCCATCCGGTCCAGGGGGACCAGGTCGTGCCAGAGGGGCGGCTCGCCGGACAGCTTCCCGATATACGGGGAAAGGTGGTGATACTCGATGATCGGCCCCTCGGCCAGGGCCATGGCCCGCTCGATGACATGGCCCAGCTCGCTGATATTGCCCGGCCAATCGTACTCCATTAGGGCCTGCAAGACCGGGGTCGATACCTCCCGGACCTGCTTCCCGGTCTTGCGGTTATTGGCTTCGATGAATTCCTGGATGAGCAGGGGGATGTCTTCCACCCGCCGGCGCAGGGGAGGCAGCTGCAGCTCCACCAGGGGCAGCTGCCGGCACAGTTCCTCCCGAAAACGGCCCTTGCGCACCGCCGTCTGCAGAGAAAAGGGGGCCGAAGCAATGAGGCGGAGATCGGCCCGGACCGGCTCCTCCCCGCCGATGCGGGTAAAGGATCGTTCCCGGACCAGTTCCAACAGCTTATCCTGGAGGTAGGGGCTAAGGGAAGTAATATTCTTGATGAAGAGGGTCCCTCCCCGGGCCAGCTCCGCCTTGCCCAGGCGGGTATGGACCGCCCCCGGCAGGGCCCCTTTCTCGCAGCCGAAAAGCTCCAGCTCCTGCAGGGACTCGGGGACGGCGGCGCAATCGAAGCGGAGCAGGGGCCGGCCCCGGCGCGGGCTGCCGTTGTGGATGGCCTGGGCAAAAACATCCTTGCCGGTGCCGCTTTCGCCGCAGATCAGGATGGGGGCCTCGCTGCGGGCGGCCCGTCGCCCCATTTCGATGCAAGTCCTGATAGCCGCGCTTTGGCCGGTGATATCATCAAAGCTCCAGCGGCTGCCGCTGATGCGGTCGATCTGGGCATAGAGGTTCTCAATAACGGTATTTTTCTGCTTCAACTGCTCCATCAACCTGAGGACATCGTCCACGGGCTGGAAGACTACCACCGCCCCCGTGATCTCCCCGTCCACGATGATGGGCGAGGCGTTGGAGATGACCTCTACCTCACTGCCGCCGGCATAGGTGCGGTAGCCGGTGATGGGCTTCTGGCGGATCAGGCACTGGGCCAGGGCCCCGTGGGGGGAGACGTCGAAGATGTTGCGATTGACCCTTTCGTAGGCGGGGATTCCCGTTACCCGGGAAAAGGAAGGATTAACATACCGGATCGTCCCGTCGGCATCGGCCACTTCAATGGCCTCGGGGACGGCGTTCAAGATGGCCTCCAGCTCGCCTTTCAGCAAGCGGTTTTCCAGCAGCTGGGTCCGGTGGCGGAACAGGGCCGGCAGAAAGCCTTCCGGGGGGATCTCCACCAGCTCCACCCCCGGCCGCAGCTGCCGGCGCAGATCCCGGTTGATCTCCGCCTGCCGGACGGCGCTGACTACCGCTTCCAGCTCGGGCAGGGAGGTTATTTTACGGGGATCGGAGGTGATAAAGCAATTTTCCTTCTCTTTCCCGGCCAGCCAGCCGAAATCTCCGGAGAGAACCGCCAGGCCCACCAGCAGGAATTCGCTGCTCTGCTGCAAGACGCGGAAGAGCTCAATCCCCTGCCGGTCCTCCAAAACCAGGGCCACCCTTAGCACCGGAGCGCCTCAACTCCCTTTTTTCGTTACTTAGAATATTCGTAATAATTAGAAGAAATCCTGCCCGAGAGGAATTTTTTTCGGGAGGGAACGACAGGGAAGAGGAGGCGCTGCCCAGGAAAGGAGTTCAGGAGGCAAGAGAATTTGCTCCCCAGGTGAAGCTGCTCCTGTAGGGGGCGGGAGAATACTGGTGGGGAAAACCGGCAGCCGGAGGGCCGGCCTCATCGAACCCACCGGCGGCCGGCGGCCCTTTGCCGGGGCTATTAAGATAGCTGGGGTGCTTGGATCACCGATTTTAGATGGGTGTCCTAAGCTCAGCTCTAGGTGCGGAGAGAGCCGGCCTAAAAAAGTGATCGCCGGGCCTCTCTCTTCACGAAAAACCCGATTTATGTTATAATTTTTAGGCCTAAGAAGTATAAATCAGAAAACATTATCAAGTGCGGGCGTGGCGGAACTGGCAGACGCGCTGGACTTAGGATCCAGTGGGAGCGATCCCTTGGAGGTTCAAATCCTCTCGCCCGCACCATTGATGTACAAGGCTGTCTGGCTCCCCGGTCCTTTTTGGCAAAGCTCCCATAACCATAGTACTGCAAAAGGTACTGCAAAACACCTTGGAAACAGTTTAAACACCACCCTAACACAGTCATATTTGTTATACCAGTCAAAGGCCTATATCAATAATCTAAAATCAGTTCGTCATCCTCTTTTGTGGAATTGGGCTTCGTCTTCAGGATAACAACAAAAGGGGCTGCCCAAGAGCAGCCCCAAGCGTGATCAGCAAGAGAAATAGTTTAACGCGAAAATCTCCGCAAAACAATCCCTCCGGCCAACAGCAGCAGGCTGAGGCCTAAAGCGCCTGCCATTCCGCTGGTCCTGGGAAGTGGGAAATCCGGTTCTGGATGCGGATCTGTTTTTGGTTTTTCCGGTGGAATGATCATCTCGCCCTGGAAATGAGCCACCAGGTGGCGATCCCGGACCACTGTAAACTGGTATTCTGCGGAATCGCTGACTTTAACCTCATTTTCAAACCATCCGGTAAAGACGTAGCCGCTATTGGCTGTAGCTTTGACCGTTACGATGGTACCCTGTTTGTAGATGCCATCACCCGATGTGCTTCCGCCTTCTGCCGGCTGCGACTGGGTGGTAATATTGTATTCCGGCTCAACGAGAGGCGGTTCCTGCGGAGTGAGAATGAGGCTGTCCTCATCATAAACAACTTCGTCCTTGTAAACTGCCTGGGCTGAAGCGGTATTAACCAGATTTCCTTCCAGGTCGCTTTCTTTTACCGTATATGTTCCGGTAAATGTGCGGGATTCTCCCGGGGATAGTGAATCTATGGTCTCGTTTAAGCCGAGCATATCATCACGGACCTGGATGCCGGTTAATGTGACATTCCCCGTATTGGTAACCTTGACATAGTATGTGATAAGGTCCCCGGCCTCTTTGAAGGTACCTTCAGACGACTTTTCCACCTTCAACGCGGGAGCGGCAACTGCCGGTATTGTAATGCTGTCGTCGTCCGCGATTGTCTCATCGTTATACACAG
>ERZ773359.1818-NODE-1818-length-28450-cov-21.946152_pt1 | contig 28450 bp, 23 predicted proteins | sample MGYA00374955_ERZ773359 | MGnify/ENA primary metagenome ERZ773359 (study PRJEB29098, sample SAMN04486028) | biogas fermenter metagenome | study: EMG produced TPA metagenomics assembly of the Biogas fermentation microbial communities from Germany - Plant 4 DNA1...
CGCCCGGCGCCATGTGGCCTTGGATACCCTGTTGCTAGTCTTTCTTATCTACGCGGAGCCGGGTGGACGGGCCGAGCCGCAGGACGCGGCGAGACGGTTTTCGGGCCAAGGAAGGCCCGTTAACCGTTTGCCCGGCCGCCCGGTGGAGCGGAGATTAGAAAGACTCAACAGGTATCCCGGCCCTCCGGCGCCTCCCCAGTGTGGCAGGGCGCCCGGCGCCATGTGGCCTTGGATACCCTGTTGCTAGTCTTTCTTATCTACGCGGAGCCGGGTGGACGGGCCGAGCCGCAGGACGCGGCGAGACGGTTTTCGGGCCAAGGAAGGCCCGTTAACCGTTTGCCCGGCCGCCCGGTGGAGCGGAGATTAGAAAGACTCAACAGGTATCCCGGCCCTCCGGCGCCGGGCGCCCTGCCACCGCCACCTATTAGAAAAAGGCCTCTCTACCCCCCCGAGGCCATCCATCTCACCATCAACCAACACCAATCTATCAAAACCTAACTCCGTATGGCGCCGAGCAAATCCTTGTAGGTATCAATATCCATGCCAATCTCCGACTTGCGGGCGACGATGTCGGATCCCTTTTCCCGCGCGCACTCAACACACCTTTTCGTCTCCGGCAGGGCCTTGAGCCTTTCCGCAGGGATCTCCTTCCCGCAGAGCTCGCATTTTCTTCCCATTATAGAAAACCTCCTTTTTTAAACCAGGCGGTAGGGAGCAATCAGCTTCCTGCTGGTGAAAACCGGTAACCGGTCTTCACCGGTAAACCTGGCCTCCAGGTGTTCTTTTATCTGGTCCAAACCCCGGGATTCCATAAGGTGATGCCCGGGATCGACAATGGCCAACCCTGCCTGCCGCGCGGTGAGAAAATCGTGGTGGCTAAGGTCGGAGGTGATAAAGACATCGGCACCCATCTCTTTCACCTGTTGTAAAAACCGCCCGCCGCCGCCGGCAACAACCGCCACCCTTTTTACCTTGTCAATTACCGCTCCCCCGCAGCGAAGCGCCGGGGGGCCAAAGATCTCCTTGATCCTGGCTAAAAAATCCTCCCACAATAGTTCAGCGGAGAGGTTGCCAATCCGCCCCCAACCGGTATTCCCGGCCGCCTGGGCCAAAGGGTACAAGTCATAAGCGACCTCTTCATACGGGTGAACCGCGAGCAGGGCCCGGAGGACCTCCTGTTCCAGCCTGGCCGGGAAGATCGTCTCCAAACGTACCTCTGCGACCCGTTCCAGTTTCCCCTTTTCCCCCAGGAACGGGTTGGTGCCCTCCCGGGGTAGAAAAGTGCCGGTTCCTTCCGTTTGAAAAGTACAGTGGCTGTAGTTGCCGATCCAGCCGGCCCCGGCCTTGGCCAACCCTTCCATAATCACATCTTCATAGCCTTTGGGCAAAAAGACCACCAATTTCAGGTGTTTTTCCCCGCCCGCCTCCACCGGCTGGGGTTTGACCAGATGCAACAGGCGGGCCAGGTAATCGTTGAGTCCCCGGGGCGCCCGGTCATAATTGGTATGCAGCGTGTAAAGGGAGATCTCTTTTCTTATCAGTTCCCCCCAGAGCCTGCCGGTGGGAGAGTCCAGGCGAAGATCGGTCAACCGGCCCCCAAAGGGCGGGTGGTGGGTTATGATCAGCCCGGCCTTTAGCTCTTCCGCTTCGGAAATCACTTCTTCCGTAAGGTCCAAGGCCAGCAAAACAGCGGAAACTTCTTGATCGGCCCGCCCGGCAATGAGCCCGACCTTGTCACCGGCCTCCGCCAGGGACAGCGGGGCCAATTCTTCCAGTACCGAAGCAACCTCACTAACCAGCGGCATGCGCGATCATCCTTCGCGTGGATGGTCTTTACGGATTTTTCTATTTATTTCTATAGTAATTTCTATAGGGTGCCCCTTTTTTCCTGCCTGGGGCGGGATAATTTTCTGGCAATTCCTGCAAAACTTTCCTTTCCCCCCTGCTGTACGCGCCGGGGAAAAAGGTACTGTTTTGCTTATATTCATATTCTCAAGCCCAATCCTATATGGCGCAGGCCGGCGCTTAAAATTTTCCAAAAAAAAAGCGGGCTCCCCCACTCTTTTTTTGTGGTGGGCCCACCTGGATTTGAACCAGGGACCGATCGGTTATGAGCCGACTGCTCTGCCGCTGAGCTATGGGCCCTTAAATTGTAAAATATAATGGCTCCTCGAGCTGGACTCGAACCAGCAACCACCCGGTTAACAGCCGGGTGCTCTACCATTGAGCTATCGAGGAGCGTAACTACCATGTATTATTTTACACCCTTTTTCTTTATTCGTCAAGACCCCGCTCGTTTTTATTCCAAAAAATCTTTCAGTTTCTTGCTCCGGCTGGGATGGCGCAACTTGCGCAAGGCCTTGGCTTCAATCTGCCGGATCCGTTCCCTGGTCACACCGAAAACTTGCCCTACCTCCTCCAGGGTTCTAGCCCGGCCGTCCTCCAACCCGAAGCGCAGGCGCAAGACCTTCTCTTCCCGGGAGGTAAGGGTATTAAGAACCCCTTCCAACTGTTCGGTGAGGAGCCGGAAAGACGCAGCCTCCGACGGGGCCGGCGCCTCCTGGTCTTCAATGAAATCTCCCAGGTGACTGTCTTCCTCCTCGCCGATGGGGGTTTCCAGGGAGACCGGTTCCTGGGCGATCTTGATGATCTCCCGCACCCGTTCAACCGGTAAATTCATTTCCTGGGCAATCTCTTCCGCGGTCGGTTCCCGCCCCAAGGTCTGCAGCAACTGGCGGGAGACCCGGATCAACTTGTTGATGGTCTCCACCATATGCACGGGAATCCGGATGGTGCGGGCCTGGTCCGCGATGGCCCTGGTAATGGCCTGCCTTATCCACCAGGTGGCATAAGTACTGAATTTAAACCCTTTATTGGGATCAAATTTCTCCACAGCTTTGATGAGCCCCAGGTTCCCTTCTTGGATCAGATCAAGGAAAAGCATCCCCCGGCCCACGTAGCGCTTGGCGATACTCACCACCAGCCGCAGGTTGGCCTCGGCCAGTTTGCGCTTGGCCTCTTCATCGCCGTCTTTGGCCTTTTGCGCCAGTTCCAATTCTTCTTCCGGGGTCAGCAGGGGAACCCGCCCGATCTCCTTGAGATACATCCGTACCGGATCGTCCAGGGCAATCCCTTCCGGAACGGAAAGGTCGAGATCATCCTCGTCTTCTTTTAAACTCTCCACCGTATCCAGGGAATCATGGGTATCGTCATCATCGCTACCCCCGACGATCTCGATCCCTTTCTTCGTCAGTATCTCATAGATCTCCTCGATCTCGTCCGGGGAGAGTTCAACCCGTTCGAAGGCGTCCATGATCTCCTGGTAGGAAACCATGCCTTTTTGCCGGCCCCGGGCAATAATCCGCTTCAAGCAAGCTATCTTGTTCGCTTCGCGCTCCTGCTCCTGGGAGACCTGCTGTTCCTGGCCTTCTTCGTTATCTTTTTTGTTTTTCTGGATTTCCTGTTCTTTGCTCACGTGATGATCATCCTTCCCGGAAAACCCGGTCACCATTTGTTCCCGGTCATCTTTATCTCAACATTTCCTTATCTCAGTATCTCTTTATCTCAACCCTGAAAATGAAGGGAATTCCTCCCGCATTCGCCGGTGCAGTTCATTTAAGAGCGCCAGCTTTTCCTGGAGTTCCGGGCTGTCTTCCGCTGCGGCGGCCACTTCTTGCTGGATCTGGCGGATCTCCCGGCTCAACTGGAGTTGGCGCAAACGGCGGCAACAACCTTCCAGATCCCCCGGGGGTAACCCCAGTTCATTCTCGGCCCGGAGTTCGGTATAGATGGACCGGAGTTCCGCCGGGAATAAGGAAGCAGGCGGCGGCCAGTTTTCCTCTTCACCAACCTCTAAAAGGCGGGTAAAAAAGAGCTTGTATTCCTCAACTGTCCATTCTATCCCGGACAACTCTTCTTTTATTCGCTCTAAATTCTTTTTTTCCTGCAAACATATGCGCAAAACTTCCCTTTCCGGATGGGGAGGGGTCTTTCTCCCCGTTTTCCCGGAAGCCGCCGGTGGCAAAACCGCAGTGTGAGTAATATCATTAGTATTCCTTGATTTCCTTTTTATATCCAAAGGTTGCTTCTTTTTCCTCTGCGCGCTGGCATATCTCCGCCACTCCGTGTAGACGGCTTCCTCGGAGACCTCCAGCCGGGCCGCGACCTTCCGGATGTATTCATCCCGGACCACCATGTTTTCCTCTGCAGCCAGGAGCGGCAAGACCGCCGCCACCACCCGCGCCTTTTGCTCCGGGGTCCCGGGTTTCTCCTGCTCCAGGAGGTAATCAAGTTTAAAGGTGAAAAGGTCCTTACTTTCCTCCAGCAATTGCCGGAAAGCACCGGGGCCCTCCTTGCGCAGTAACGAATCGGGGTCTTCACCCGGGGGCAACGTTGCCACCTGCACCGCAAGGCCGCTTTCCTTCAAAATATCCAGGCCGCGCATGGTTGCCGCCTGGCCGGCCGCGTCGGCGTCAAAGGCGATGATCGCCTGTTCCGTGTAGCGCCTGAGGGCCTTTGCCTGGTCCCGGGTGAGGGCGGTCCCCAAAGCGGCCACCACATTTTTAATCCCGGCCTGGTGGGCCTGGAGGAGATCCATGTACCCCTCGACAATCACCGCCCACCCTTCTTTCCGGATGGCGTCTTTTGCCTGAAAAAGACCGTATAGATAACGGCCTTTACTGAAAAGCGGGGTTTCCGGTGAGTTTAAATACTTGGGTACCCCTTCCCCCAGCAACCGGCCGCCGAAGGCCGCCACCCGCCCTTGGGGATTGCCAATCGGAAACATCAGCCGGTCACGGAAGCGGTCGTAATAGCCCTTCTCCCCCCGGAGAATCAGGCCGGACTTTTCCGCCGCTGTCAAGGGAAGGTTTTTCTTCTGGAAAAGGTCTACCAACCCCGTCCAGGAATCCGGGGCATACCCCAGTAAAAACTCCTCAGCAGTGGCTGATGAAATCCCCCGCTCCTCCAGGTAGGCGCAGGCCTTTTTCCCGGCCGGGGTTGCCGTCAAAACCTTCTGGTAATAAAGGGCTGCCAGTTTATGCAGGCGAAAGAGCCACTCCCTTTCCTTTTGCGCCCTTTGCTCCGCCGGGGTTTCCCTTTCCGGTAGGGGAACCCCGGCCCTCTCCGCCAGCCAGTTCAGGGCCTCGGGAAAGGTCATATTCTCCATGCGCATAACAAAATTGATCACATCGCCCCCGGCCCCGCAGCCAAAACAATAGAAAAACTGCTTCTCCGGGTGGACGTTAAAAGAAGGCGTCTTTTCCTGGTGAAACGGGCAGAGGCCAATAAAAGACCCGCCCCTTTTCCGCAAAGATACATACTCCCCGATGACGGAAGTAATCTCATTTGCGGCCTTTACTTCTTCAATAAATTCTTCCTCTTTTAAACGGTCCACGTTTCTTTCACCATTAAAAATATTCGCCCCTGGTCCCCTGTTCTCCTTTTACTGCAGCAATATTCGACAAAAACCGCAAATAATGGTTTTATCTTGGATTTTATCTTGACTTTTACCCGGCTTTTACCTGGTTTTAGCCCTCAGCTCATCCAGACCCGGGGGACAAAACGCCTCTTAAAATCGGCGATGGCGTAATGATCGGTCATCCCGGCCAAATAATCGGCGGCCCTTCTTTCCGGGGGATCTTCGTCCCTTGCGGGCATGGGCGGCAGTTCCTCCGGGTGTTTGAGATAAAACTGGTAGAGCCAGCCGAGAAAATCTTTTAACTTCGCCTCCTCCGCTTTGGCCCGCGGGTTGGTATAGACATGTTGAAAGAGAAAACTGCGGAGTTTATCCACCATGGCCCCCACTTCCGGGCTGAGGCGCACCTTCCCCCCGTCGCCGCTGGTTTTTACGATGTCCAGGATCATCCGGCTGATCCGCTGCGAGTGGCTGTGGCCCAGGACTTCCAGGCAATCGGCGGGGAGATCCTTCCGGTGCAGGATCCCCGCGCGGATCGCATCGTCGATATCATGGTTGATATAGGCGATCCGGTCGGCCAGGTGGACCACTTCCCCTTCGCGCGTGGACGGCTGCCCGGAACCGGTATGGTTCCTGATCCCGTCCCGCACCTCCCAGGTGAGGTTGAGGCCGGCCCCGGGCAAGTGGTAGGGTTCCAAAAGATCCACCACCCGCAGGCTCTGGTCTTCGTGCTGGAAGCCCCCGGGGACCAACTGGTCCAAGACCTCCTCCCCGGCGTGGCCGAAAGGGGTATGCCCCAGGTCGTGGCCGAGGGCGATGGCTTCCGTCAGGTCCTCGTTCAACCGGAGCAGGCGGGCAATGGTCCGGGCAATCTGGGCCACTTCCAAGGTGTGGGTCAGCCGGGTGCGGTAATGGTCGCCCTCCGGCGCGATGAAGACCTGGGTTTTATGCTTCAAACGCCGGAAAGCCTTGGAGTGGATGATCCGGTCCCGGTCCCGCTGGAAACAGGTGCGGAAAGCGCATTCTTCCTCAGCGAACCTTCTGCCCCGGGACTCGCGGGCCTTCATAGCTCCCGGCGCCAGGCGGCGGAGTTCTTCCTCTTCCAACTGTAAACGGTCGAACACCTGGCTCTCCCCCTTTCTGTTTGTCTTCGCCTTACAAAAGTGCTATAATATAGATTCAAGAAATCAGGAAAACCGCACTGCATCCAAATCTGATGCAAGAAGGGAGACGACAATGAAAAGAATTGTCAGTGTCAGTTTAGGATCCTCGCGGCGTAACCATAAATATGTTATCGATGCCGCCGGTGAAAAGGTGGAACTGGAGCGGATCGGAACCGACGGTGATGTCAAGCAAGCCATCCGCCTCATCCGGGAACTGGACGGGAAAGTCGACGCCATCGGTCTCGGTGGGATCAGTATGTACCTGTATGCCGGCGGCCGCCGCTACATACTGGACGAAGCACGGCGCATCGCCAGCCACGCCAAGCAAACACCGGTGGTCGACGGCGCCGGGATTAAACAAACAATCGAAGGCAAGCTGGCCGGGATCTTTGAGGCCAAAACCGGCGAAAAACTGGCGGGCCGGACAGCGTTGATCGTTAGTGCCGTCGAGCGCTACGCCATGGCCGAATCGTTGTTGGCCGCCGGCTGCCGGCTCCTGATTGGGGACCTCATCTTCGCCCTCGGCCTGCCGGTTCCCCTCCATTCCCTCCGGACCCTGGACCGGGTGGGCAAAGCCCTTCTACCCTTGATCTGCCGGCTGCCCATTAAAATGCTCTACCCCACCGGCTCTAAACAGGAGGAACAAAAGAGCGCAAAGAAAGCCACCCGTTTCCTTGAAGAAGCGGAGATCCTCACCGGCGATTTTCATTATATACGCAGGCATCTACCGGAAAAACTCGACGGCAAGGCGATCATCTCCAACACCGTGACCCGGACTGACCGGGAGCTCCTGGCCGAACGGGGCGCTTCCTGGCTGGTAACGGCCAGCCCGGAACTGGGCGGGCGCTCTTTTGCCACCAATATCCTGGATGCCCTGGTGGTCGCGGTCTCCGGGCGGCGCCCGGAGGAGTTAACCGCCGCCGATTACGAAGAGCACCTGAAGAAGCTCTCGCTCTACCCGCGGGTGGAGAACCTCCAGGCGTAAATTGTCGATCATGACAATAAATTAATTATTTTATAAATATTAATTATTTTATAAATTGTGTTTTTGACTCATTTTCCCTTTAACAATTCTTCCAGGCGCCGCGGGGAGATCAGGACATCCCGCGGTTTACTTCCTTCACGGGGGCTGACAAACCCCCGTTCTTCCATCATATCTACCAGCCGGGCGGCCCTGGTATAGCCGATGCGGAAACGCCGCTGGAGGGTAGAGGCGGAGGCCTGTCCCTGCTCAACCACGAGTTTGACCGCTTCCCAGAAGAGCTCGTCCTCTGCCTCGCCCCGGACCTTCTCTGCGGGTTCAATCTTCTCCGCTTTCACGAAGGCCTCCACATAATCGGGGCTCCCCTGCTCCCGCCAGAACTCGGTTACCCTTTTTATCTCATCATCCAGAACCAGCGCCCCTTGGACCCGCTGGGGTTTAAGGGCGCCCACCGGCGAATAGAGCATGTCCCCCCGTCCCAGGAGTTGCTCGGCCCCGACACCGTCCAGGATCGTCCTGGAATCCACCTGTGAAGAGACGGCAAAGGCAATCCGTGAAGGGATGTTGGCCTTAATTAGGCCGGTAATCACATCCACCGACGGGCGCTGGGTGGCCACCACCAGGTGAATCCCGGTGGCCCGGGCCATTTGCGCCAGGCGGCAGATGGCATCCTCCACATCCACCGGGGCAACGGCCATCAGGTCCGCCAGCTCGTCAATGACGATCACCACATAAGGGAGGGGCGCCTCATCCTTCTTCAAGGCCTGGTTAAACCGGGGCAGATCCCGCACCCCGCGTTCGGCAAAAAGCCGGTATCTCTTCTCCATCTCAACAACAACGGCCTTGAGGACCGCCGCCGCCTTTTCCGCCTCCGTGACCACCGGCACGGAGAGGTGGGGAATCCCCTCGTAAACCGATAACTCCACTCTTTTCGGGTCAACCATAATCAACTTGACTTCCGCCGGCGTAGCTTTATATAACAAACTTATAATCAAGGCGTTCAGGCAGACGCTCTTCCCGGAACCGGTGGCGCCGGCCACCAAAAGGTGGGGCATCTGGTCCAGGGAAGCCACCACCGGCGCCCCGGCAATATCCACCCCCAAGGCCACGCCCAGTTTCCCCGTATCCCAAAACTCCTTTGTCTCCAGGACCTCGCGGAGGGTCACCGTCCGGGGTTCCTTGTTGGGGACCTCAATCCCCACCGCAGCCTTACCAGGGATCGGGGCTTCAATCCGTAAGCCCCGCGCGGCCAAGGCCAACGCTAGATCATCGGCGAGGTTGACAATTTTGCTCACCTTTACCCCCGGGGCCGGTTGCAGATCGTAACGGGTAATCACCGGGCCTTGAAAAACATCGATCACCCGGGCCGCAACCCCGAAAGCCGCCAGGGTCTTCTCCAGTTGTTCCGATTGGTCCATACTCCTGGTGCTGCGCCGGAAACGGGTGGAAGGATGCAAAAGGTCCAGGGGCGGCAATTGGTACGGCCCCAGTTTGCGCCCGGCCTGCCACGAGATGTCCAGGGCGGGGGTATACTCCTCTTCCCCCTTTTTACTTGCCCCGAAAAGATCTACCGGTTCGGTTTCGGCGGTGGCCGCCGTTTCCGCTACACGGGCGCGCCCGCGCCCGCGCTCGCGCTCTTTCTCCGCTTCAGGCCGCAGCCACTGGAAAGCCTCGCCCAGGACCCGGAAGATATCTTTGAAGGCCTGGATCAGCGGGCGGTTGAGCATCAGGATCAAGGCAACCACCATTAAAAGACTGAGGATGATCAGGGTCCCGTAGAAGGAGAAGATCCGGTACAGGATGAAAAGAACCAACCCGCCAAGAAAACCGCCCCTTGCCGAATACCAGACCGGCAACGGCGCTCCCACCGGCAGGCTCTCCGTGACCATGTAAAGGACCACAATCCACCAGCAGCAAAAGATGATAAACCCCCAAAAGCGGCTGGAAAAAGTGACCTTCTGGGGTCTCTTGATCATTTGCCAGCCGACAGCGGCGATAATGAGCGGGAGAGAATAAGCCCCCATTTCCCCGGCAAAAGCAGTAAAATACCTCCGCACGCTCATGCCGAAAGCCCCGGATTCCTGTACTGCCAAAGAGATAAAGGTCAGAGCCGCCAGGCCCAAAAACAGAACCCCCGCAAGCTCCCGCCGCAGCTCGCGCTGGCGCGGGGTCAGCTCTTGCTCCCGCTTGACCCGCGGCTTGACCCTGCGCTTCGGTTTCCGTTTTCTTTTTAACCCCCGAAACATCAAATACCCCTTTCTTTGCCCTTTAGGACCACCTGGGCAATGTTGACGGCATGGTCCGCCACCCGTTCCAGATTGGCGATGAATTCCAGGTAGACAATGCCTGAAGCCGGCCAGCACCTGCCCCTATTCAGGCGGTTGATATGGTTCTGTCTCATCTCTTCTCCCAGTTTGTCAAGGGCCCCTTCTTTCTCAATTACCCGCCGGGCGACGGCCGGATCGTCATCGGCCAGGGCCCGGAAGGATTCCTTGCAAATGGCAATGACTTTGTTATAAAGTAAATCCAGTTCGTTCATGGCCGTTTCCGAGAATGGAAGCTTCTCGCCGATCTTGGCCTCCGCACACCTGGCGATATTCTGTGCATGGTCGGCCATCCGTTCCACATCATTCACCACATGCATCAGCCCGGCCAGGTATTGCGATTGCTCCGCCGTAAGCAAACTCCGGGAAAGCAGGGTCGAAAGGTACATGGTGATCCGTGTCTGAAAACCGTCGGCCGCCGTTTCTTTCCGCTCCACTTCCCGGATGGCGGCGACATTGCCCTGGGTAAAAGCGGTCCAGGCCAGTTGGAACATTTCCAAGGCCAGATCGGCCATGCGCAAGATCTCTCTTGTCGCCAGTTGCAACGCGACCGCCGGTGTGTCGAACATCTTCTCATTTAAGAATCCGCATTGCAATTCTTCTTCCGGATGGCCGTTGGGGAAAACCCGCTCCGCCATTTTTAACAGCGGGTTCAAAAGCGGCAACCAGAATAAGAGCAAAAGCAGGTTAAAGACGGTATAGGCCACCGCAATCTCCCTGGAGATGACATTCGCCTGTTGGGGGAGGCACTCCACGGGAATAAGGAGGAAAACCTCCTGGAGCCAGCCACCCAAAGAGCAAAGCCCCCGCGTCAACTCCTGAACCAGATGGGAAAAGGGCTTAAGCAGCAGGAGAAAGAGGAAGGAAGATAACAGGTTGATGACCCACTGGGCCAGGACCGCCCTTTTCGTCATGACATTCCCTTTGAAAGAAGCCAGGGTGGCGGTGGCGCAAACCCCCAAATTGGTCCCGAACAAAAAGGGCAAAGCCGCCTGTAACAAAGCCAGGCGTAAACCGTTATCCAGCATCGACTGGGTGGCGATGATCTGTAACAAACCGATGGTGGCCGTACTGTTTTGCACCAGAAAAGTCGTGAGGGCGCCGGTGATATACCCCCAAACCGGTAAACGGCCAAACCGGAAGATGGTTCCTTGGACCAGAATATTCCCGGCAACGGGCTTCATCGTCTCAAGCAAAGTGTCAAGGCCGGTAAAGACCAGCCCGAACCCGAGAATACTGTACCCAAGGTAACGGGTGAAACGTCTGCGGCCAAAAGAGTAAAGCAAGAAACCGAGCCCAACCGCTAATAAGGGATAATGCTCTATGCGAAAGGTAATCAGGTGAACGGTGACGGAAATACCAAGGTTAACCCCGAGTAACATGCAGACGGCCTGCTTGAGGCGGAGCAAACCGGAGCCAAGCAGCCCGATGACTAAAGCAACGGCCGCAGCGCCGTCCTGCAAAACCGTTGTCAGCAGAAGCCCGGTCATGGCCGCCACTACCGGGTTTTCCGTTGTCCTCAGAAACCGGCGGAGCTTGTCCCCGGCGATCTTCTGAAAACCCTGGCCCATTAAGGTCAGGCCAAAAAGGAACAAGCCCAGGCCGCCAACGACGCCAAAGATCAATTCCTGTGTGAAAAGAGTCATTGGGTCCTCCATTTTTCCCCACGGGTCTTCACGGCAAAGGGCATCATTATTCTATGGGCATTGGCTTGTTCTAGTTATTCTTTTCTCCGCCTGATTATCCTCCCTTGATACCGGTTGTTCACGCTTGGGCAAGCTCTTTTTTAGAATGGTTAATCAGTTTTTAACCAAATGATCATATTCCCCGGGTACCAACGGGGGTCGAGAAAATCGGCCGGATCCGTACTGAGCAATTGCATAATACGGCCCTGTCCCGGCCCCTCCGGTGTAACCAGGAGTTTTTTCCCGCCGACCGTCATGGCAAAAGGCCGGTCCGCCGCTGTTTCTTCTACCGCCAATACCTCCTCCGGAGGGATAACCGTGTAAAGGACCAACCTACTCCTCCTCCCTGTTTCGATCGTAAAGCCCCTTGAGGGAGGTCAATTCCTTCAACTTCCGCAGCGCGCTGCTGACACCGCCGACATCATCGATGATCCCTTCCGCCACCGCGTCTTTCCCCACCAGCACCGTGCCCACATCCCGCACGAGGTCGCCGGTTTTAAACATCAATTCCCGCAGCCTTTCTTCGCTGATCCGTGAATGCCCGGTGATGAAGTTAATCACCCGGTCCTGCATCTTCTCCAGGTACTCATAGGTCTGGGGAACCCCGATCAACATCCCGCTGAGGCGCAGCGGGTGAATGGTCATCGTGGCTGTCGCGGCAATAAAGGAATAATCGGCAGCGGTGGCAATGGGCACGCCGATCGAATGCCCGCCACCCAACACCAATGAAACCGTGGCTTTGGAAAGGCTTTCAATCATCTCCGCAATAGCCAGCCCGGCCTCGACATCACCGCCGACGGTGTTTAAAATCACCAGCAAGCCTTTGATATGCGGGTTCTGCTCAATTGCCACCAACTGGGGGATGAGGTGTTCGTATTTGGTGGTCTTGTTCTTTGCCGGTAAAAGCATATGCCCTTCAATCTGGCCGATGATCACCATGCAGTGGATGTCCGAGGGGATCTGCGGCGGCGGGCTCATCTGCCCCAGTTGTTTCAGGCTTTGCAGCGTCAGACGTTGACGCCGGACCGGTCTTTCCCCTTCCTGCGTTTCCTGTTCCTGGCCCCATCTCTCCTGCGAACGCACTTCCTTCTCCCTTTCCGGTTTTTTTTGTTAGTATCGGTTATCGCCGCTGAAAAAATACGGTTTCCCACGGCAACAAAAACCGGCGCCCGGCATATAATGGACCAGTCCTGCCCGTATACTCGCGCGCACGCGCGTTAAGGTTTGAAAAACAAGAGGTCGTCCGCATCATGAAGGTACTTCTTCTCTGCGGCGGCGAAGGAACCCGCCTTCGCCCCTTTACCCACAGTATTCCCAAACAACTGCTCCCGGTGGTCAATAAACCCATTTTGCATCATATATTGGAATGGGTGGCGGCCAAAACCCCCCTCCGGGAAGTAGTATTGCTAACCGGCGAAAACCAGGAGATTTTCCGGCAGGCTGTTGGTGACGGGAGCCGGTGGGGCCTGCAAATATCCTATGTTTGCCAACCCCGCCCGCTCGGCCTGGCCCATGCCGTGCTGACCGCCGAAACAGCCCTGGGGAAAGAGGCGTTCTTGATGTATCTCGGTGATAATCTCCTGGAAGAATCGGTAGGAGAATACCTCTGTGTTTTCGAAGAAAAACACCTGGACAGCTTGCTTCTCCTCCGCAAGGTACCGGACCCGGAAAATTACGGGATAGCGGAGATCGCCGGCGACCGGGTCCTGCGCGTGGTGGAAAAACCGGAAAAACCCCCGGGCAATTTGGCCCTTTCCGGCCTTTATCTCTTTTCCCCCGCTATCTTCCAGTCGATACGGAATATTTCCCCCTCCGCCAGGGGAGAGTTGGAGATAACCGATGCCATTCAAAACCTTTTGGACCGGAGAAAAAAGGTGGAATACCGGCTCTTGACCGGCTGGTGGCTGGATACCGGAAGCCCGGATGCGCTTTTAGACGCCAACCGCTATCTCCTGGGCAAGTTCACCCCCGCCGTCCTGGGCCGGGTTATCAACTCCCGGGTCAACGGCTGCCTCTACCTGGAGAGGGAAAGCTCCATCGAAAACTCGCAGATTAACGGGCCGGTCTATATCGGGGCCGGTTGCCGGATTAAAGATTCCACCATCGGCCCGTGGGTTACAATAGGCGACGGCGGGACCGTCACCGGCAGTGCCCTGAAAAACTCCATCCTCTTCTCCGGAGCCCAGGTGGAAAATTTCGCCCTGCACCAGAGTATCATCGGCCGGCGGGCCCTCCTCACCGGCAGGCACAGGCCGGATCAAGCCCAAGGCGCCGCACCTTCCCCGCAACCCTTCTCCCGCCTGCTGGTAGGGGATGATGGGGTGGTTATCTCGTAGTTCGACACTACAAAACAAGGCCCGGGCCCGGCGCCCTACCCCAGCGCGCCGGGGGACGCCCTTGCCGGATTGCCGGCAGGCCAACCCTCAGTCCCAACCAGCGGCGTTAGGAGCGAGCAGGGCAAGGCGCGAGGGAGGACGGAGCGCAGATAATACTCGATGTATATCGAGCACCGCCCGGACCGAGCAACGCAGCCATGCGTACGCGCGCGTAGCGCGCGACTAATAACGCCGCGTCTGCCGGCAATCCGGCAAAAAGCCATCAGTCCTCACCACTCGTAGGGTTAGCCAAAGGAAGGTGAAGTAACCGGCATGTCCACCCCCTCCTACCCCGTAGACATCATCGTTGTCAGTTTCAATACCAAAAAATACCTGGCTGCTTGCCTAGAAAGCATCCGGGCTTACAGCGGCCACCCGGGCGACTACCGGGTCACCGTTGTCGACAACGCCAGCACCGACGGGAGCCCGGCTCTGATCCGCTCCACCCGTTGGGTCAAGGGCATCTTCAACAGCGTCAACCGGGGCTACGGGGCCGCCTGCAACCAAGGGATAAAAAGCGGCGCCGGGGAATATATTTTTCTTCTGAACAGCGATACTATGGTCACTCCCGGCTGGTTGCCCTCCCTCCTCCAGTTACTGGCCCGGCCCGATACTGCCGTAGCCGGGCCGCGCCTGGTCACCCCCGACGGGTTCCTTGCCGGCGCCGGCGTGACCGGCAGCAACAGCCGGCCAATCCTGCGGGGATGGGGTGAGCCCGACGACCCGGGAAAATACAATGAGATCACCGAATGCCTCAGCGTCAGCGGCGCCTGTATGGGGATTAAACGCGCCCTCCTGCCGGAACTGGGCTATTTCGACGAACACTATTTCCACTACTTTGAAGAGACCGACTACTGTTACAACGCGCGTTTTCACGGGTACAAAATTTTCTATTGCCCCGAAAGCAAAGTAATTCACCGGGTTGCCGGGAGCTGCCGGAACCCCAGGCGTTTACAGCGCTACTTCCGGGAAGGGGAGAGGTATTTCCAAAAGAAATGGGAGGGTTTCCTGGCGGACCCGCAGGTATACGGGTAATCACCGGTCGTGGTTGCCGCTCAGGCCGGTGGAGAAGCGGAGGTGGAGCCGTGGAAAAGAGCAAAAAAACCAGTATCATTATTGTCAATTACAACTCCCGCCCTTATCTGGAAATCTGTCTCCAGTCCCTGTTGGCTAATACCCTCTCTCCTTATGAGATCCTGATCATCGACAACCATTCCAAGGACGATTCCGCTCTCTTCCTGGAGAAGATTAAAGATCCGCGGATCCGGGTCTACATAAACAATTCTAACGTGGGGTACAGCAAAGCCTGCAATCAAGGGCTGGTGGAGGCAACTGGCGATTATTTCGTCACCATGAACCCGGATGTGGTGGTCCCGGAGGGCTGGTTGACCCGCCTCCTCTATCACCTGGAGGTCAACCCCCGTACGCTGATTGTTGGCCCAAAAAGCCTGGAATTCGGCGGTTCCCGGTGGACGGGGCCGCTTAGTTTTTCCTCACGGCTGCCTGCAGCAGACCGGAAGTTTGCCCGCCTTTACCACCGCATGTCGGAACCGGCAAAATTCCTCAGCGGTTGCCTGCTCCTTTTTGACCGGCGTCTCCTCCGCTGCGTCGGCTTTTTTGACGAAAATCTCATCCTGGGCGGGGACGATTTTGACCTTTCCCTCCGGGTCCGCCGGGACGGCTACGAACTCCGGATCGCCAAGGATCTCTTGATCCGCCACGTTATTCACGGTTCATTCCGCAACAGTGATCCGCAGGAGAATGAACGGCTGGCCACTGCCTCCTGGAAATATTTCTACCGGAAATGGGAACGGGAACTTAAGGAATACGGGTGGAAAAGGCTTTTTGAAGACGAATTCCCTGTCTTCCCCGGTGAAGAGACCTTCCGGGTCCTGCCCGTATTCCCGGGAGGTGTCAAGCGATGAAAAAGACCGGTTTGTATAAGGGGAAGAAAATCCACCCCGTCAAAGATGTGTTGGAGAAGATCCGGACCGCGCTGGCCAGCGGGAGCAGGCTCTCTTTGATCCGCCTGGCCAGCGGTGAGGCGTTTACCCTGGCCCACGGCGTCCTCCTCCCTTTGCACCGGATCCCCTGGTGGGTTGAGTATGCCGGGGTCAAGCTGCCCAATGAACCGGCCCGGCAGGCCTTGCTCACCGCCTTGCGCACCGCCGATATTGTCGGCCTCTCCACCGACCGCAAGCACTGGGAATCCGCTCCCCTGTTGGAACAGGCCCTTTCCTACTTCCAGGTTGAACCGCACTGGCTGACCGATTCCACCATCAACTGGCATCTCCATTATTACGACCGCCTCTACCGGCTCCTCGGTAACGAACCCACCGTTTTGGTGGGGCGGCTGGCGCCGGCTGCCGCCGGCCGTCTCCGCCGGAAAGGGGTGAATCTCGTCGGCGCCGTTCCCCTGGAAGGCTTTGATGATCTGCCCCGGGTGGAAGAGGCTTTGCTTAACGGGGCTTTTTTCCGGGTGGCGCTGGTCGCCGCCGGGATCCCCGCCTCCATCCTCTGCCCCCGCCTGGCAAAGAAAACCGGTTGCATTGCCATCGACTACGGGCACGTCATCAACGATCTCTTGCACCCCGGGTTTTGTATAAAAGACCTTGACCGGGAGAAAGAACGCTGGCGGGAAAGTAAAAAACCTGGGGGGGCGAGGTCCTGATCGTGGTCTCCCAATTCTTCTCCGGGAAGCGGCGGATTTTCAAGAAAATCTCCCCCAAACGGTGCCTGTAGGTGTGCTGCCGGTAGGCCCTTTGTTGCGCCGCTTCGCCAATCTTCGCCCTGGTTGCCGGTTTGGCCAGGTACTCCTGGATCTTTTCCGCTAGATCCTCCGGGTCGCTAAAACCGACCATCTCCACGCCGTCGGTAAAACAATCCCAGAGCCCGGGGCGGGTCCGGTCCACCAGTTGAAAAGCGGCGCAACCGGCAAGGGCAAAGGTCCGGTCGTTAGGGCTTTCCGCCCCCACGCCCAAGCTGTTCCCGGAGGGCGGATCCACCGGGTCCCTGTGGATATTCAGGTTGATGCGGGCGCCGTTGTAGTACTTCCGGATCTCCCAGAAATCCCCAGTCACCGGGCGGACTTTATCCCTTAGGCCGGGGTGGAGCCGGCCCCAGCTTTCCCAGTCGCCAATGAGGATAACCTTTAGTTTCTTCAAAAGGGGCGCCAGGTAATTAATGATCCTTAAGCGGTTGGGAAAACCCATCCCCACAAACAGGAGATCGCTCCGGTAGGCCGGGGGCGCTGTCACCCGCTGGTGGACACGGGGGTTGCAACACCAGGGGAGGTAATAAACACGGGGGTGGTCATACTCCCGGACCGCCCGCTGCTCGGTGGTGAAAACATACTGGTAAGCCCCGACCATCTCCCCGCGGTGATAATCGATCTCATAGGGGTCCTCCACCAGCCAGAGGGCGGTGGCCGCCCCCCGCTCCCCGGCATAACGTACCAGTTCCGGCCGGGTATAAGTGCCGTGGACCACCAGGAGAAGATCGGGGTTAAACTCCCGGATCAGGCGGCGGGAGAGGTTCTGGGGCGAGGTTTGCCGGACCAGGCAGTGAAAATCCTGGCGCAAACAGGTGTGGATATCATAGGCATAGCGGGCGGGGAACCCCGGTATTCCCGAGTTGACAAAGAGAACTTTCATTTCTGTCACCCCGTAGTTGCTGTTGGCTGATTCCTTTTGCGTCCGGCAATTTTCTGCCAGCGTAAAGCCTGTATCCTGCTGACACTCTCTTCCCCGTCCTTCCCGGTACTCCTTGCCCCGCCGGCCACTTGCAACGGGGCAAACCGTCCCCGCCATTTCCGTGAGAACTTCGCGATACTCTCCACCTCTTTCCTGTACCAAAAGGGGTCTTTATCTGCGGGGTTCCTCCCCCTTGTGTATCCCTCGTGGTGCACGGCGACGGCATCCCCGGCGTAGATCACCCGCCACCCTTCCTCCCAAACCCGCAGAGAAAAATCGACATCTTCCAGGGCGATAAAGAACCGCTCATCCATTCCCCCCATGCGCTCCCAGAGTCCTTTATTAACCAGCATCAGGGCGCCGGTCACCGCCAGCGCTTCACCGCGCCTGAGAGCCGGCGGGTAATTCCCGGGCCGGAAGCGGTATTCGTGATCAAAAACCCTCCGGGCCGGCAGGTAAATTACCCCGCCGTGTTGAATCCGGCCGTCCGGGTAAAGAAGCCGGGCGCCAACCACCCCCACCCGGGACCTGCGGGCTTCCCGCAGCATCGGGTCGAGCCAGTTTTTCCAGGGGAAAAAAACGTCGCTGTTGACCAGGCAAAGATAATCTCCTTTACTACCGGCGGCCCCCGTATTCACTGTGGCGGCAAATCCGGTGTTCTTTTCTTTTAAGAATAAACGGACGGGATACGGGTGCAGCCGGCGCCTCAGCTTCTCCTGTAACCCCGGAGGGCTCCCGTCATCAACAACGATTATTTCCCGGTTATAAAGAGCCGGTGGTACGCTCTCCAAAACTGAAACCACGCATTTTTCCACCAGTTCCAGTTGGTTCACGGTCGGAATAATTATGCTGACCAAAGGCTGTCGCCGGTTTTCCGGTCTCACTTCTTTCCCTCCAGTCACCGATTCTTTTAACATTCTATGTCTCACTCCACCCCGGGGACCAGGCAGGTTGCGAATTATGCCGGGGTAACTGCACAGCGGGCGCAGCCGCCCGTAAAATAATATCACCTGCTGCCCGGCGCCGTCCGCCGGTCTTATCGCTTCCAGTAAACAAATGGGGAGGAACCGCCAGTGAAAATTAAAGAGGAAAAAATCCACTCCCACCCCGAGGTGCTGGCCCGTATCAAAGAGGCCCTGGCTACCGGGAAAAGCCTTTCCTTAATCCGTCTCTGCAGCGGTGAGGGTTTTACCCTGGCCCATGGCGTCCTTCTCCCGCTGCACCAGATCCCCTGGTGGGTGGAGTATGCCGGGGTCAAACTGCCCAACGAGGCGGCAAGAAAGGCGTTGCTCCATGCCCTCCAAACCGCCGATATCGTCGGTTTGGGTACCGACTATTCCAACTGGCAGTCCGCCCCGCTCCTGGACCGGGTCCTTACCTACTATAAGATCAGGCCCCGTTATCTCACCAGTTCCACTGTGAACTGGCGGCTCCATGCCCATAACCGCCTTTACAAGCTCCTCGGCAAGACCCCCACCGTGCTGGTGGGCCGCCTGGCGCCTGCGGCCGCCCCGCTCCTGAAAAAAAGGGGCGTGCATGTTGTGGGCGCCGTGAGTCTTGAAGGGTTTGAGGAATTACCGGCCGTGGAAAAACGGCTGTTACGGGAGTACAAATTCCGGGTTGCCCTGGTGGCGGCCGGGATCCCCGCGGCTATCCTCTGTCCCCGTTTGGCGGCAAAAACCGGCTGCGTGGCCATTGATTACGGGCATGTCATCAACGACCTGCTCCACCCCGGTTTCAGCGCCAAGGATCTGCCCGCTGAGAAAGAACGCTGGCGGCGCCAGCGCATGCGCAAAAAGGGGGGCCAAAAATGACCGGTTACCGCCTGCGGGAAGAATTGGCCGCCCGGGAAAAGGCGAAAAACCCGGTGAAGATCGGTGTGGCCGGCGCCGGCTTTCTCGGCCGGGGTTTGGTCAACCAGATCAGCCGGATGCAAGGTTTACGCGTGGTAGCCCTGGCCGCCCGCCGCCCGGAACAGGCCGGGGCCGTCCTCAACCAGGCGGGTAAGGACGTTAAATACCGGCGCTGCCATGACTTGGAAAGCCTGCAGAAGGCAATTGCCTGCGGGGAAGTTGGAGTTGTCACCGACCCCCTGCTGCTGGCCGGGGCGGACCTGGATATCGTGGTGGACTGTACCGGGGACCCGGAGGCCGGCGCCGCCTTAGGCTGCGCCGCCATCAAAGCCGGCCGGAACTTCATTGCCAACCCGGAAACGGACGCCACTGCCGGCGCGGCCTTAAAAGCCCTGGCCGACAAAGCGGGTGTGGTCTATAGCGGCGCCGACGGCGATGAACCCGGGGTAATTATGAACCTCTACAATTATGTCTCCCTCCTCGGCCTGGAGATTGTGGCTGCCGGCAAATTCAAAGGCTATCTCAATCATTTTGCCACTCCGGCGACGGTCAAAAAATGGGCCCGCCTTTTTGCGCAGAACCCCTATAAAATTGCTTCCTTCGCCGACGGGACCAAGATGAATATGGAAATGGCCATTGTCGCCAATGCCACCGGCTTGTCGCCGGATACCAGGGGGATGAACTGCCCCCGCGGCACCCTGGAAGAGGTGGCCCGGTTGATGCAGAAACGGGAAGACGGCGGGGTCCTCTCCAATACCGGCGTGGTCGAGGTGGTCCTGGGGGCGGAACCCAGCGGCGCCGTTTTTGTGGTCGCCACCGTCACCCACCCGCAGATCAAAAAGGACCTCCAGTATTTAAAGATGGGCGACGGCCCGAATTACCTTTTCTACCGGCCCTATCATCTTTGCGGCATGGAACTGGGGATCGCCATCGCCCGCGCCGTCCTGGCCGGGGAGGCGACAATTGCCCCGGCCGGCTCCCCCGTGGCCGAAGTCCTGGCCGTGGCCAAGCGGGACCTGCGCCCCGGCGAAGTCCTGGACCAGATCGGCGGTTACACTTTTTATGGTCTGATCGACCGGGCGGCAGTCGTCAGAAGGGAAAATCTCCTCCCGGCGGGGTTGGCCCCGGGCGCCCGGGTTCTCCGCCCGGTCAAAGCCGGCCACCCGCTGACCATGGACGATGTGGAGTTGAAACCCGACTCTGTCCTCCGCCAACTCTACCTCCAGACGCAGCCGGCTTGAGAACTATCTCACCGGCCATTTCCTTCCCATCAAGCGGAAGAGTTCCTGCAGGCGGCGTTTGTAAGTATGCTTCCGGCAGGCCCTTTGCCTTGCGGCGGCGCCGATTTTTCTCCTCAGGTCGGGCCGTTGCAGGTAAAAGCGGATCTTGTTCTCCAGATCCGCAGGGTTGGAGAAACTGATGATCTCCCGGTCCTTAAGGAAGCAGGCCCAGAGATCCGGGCGGGTATCATCCACCAGTTGCAAAACCCCGCAACCGGCCAGGATAAAAGCGCGGTCATTAGGGCTGGTGCTCGGCACCCTCCTCCTGTTGGCATACTGGGGCCGGACCGGGTCCCGGTGAATATTAAGGTTGATCGCGGCGCCGTTGTAATATTTTTGGATCTCCATGAAATCATTAACCACCGGAATGACAAACCGCCTCAGCTTGGGGTGGAGTTTTCCCCACCGGGTCCAGTCCCCGATCAATTTGACATTAAGGTTTTTCAAGAAAGGAACCATGGAATTGAAGAGTTCCAGGCGGTTGGGGAAGCCCATCCCGACAAAACAGAGGTCGCTGTGGTATTTCGGAGGGACGGCCATCGGCCTGCTAACGTGCGGATTACAAGCAAAGGGAAGGTAGAAGACCCGTGGCCTCCGGTATTCCTTAACCGCCTGCCGCTCGTTGGTAAAGACAAAATCATAACTCTCCACCATCTTCCCCCGGTGGCGGTCGATCTCAAAGGGATCTTCCAGGATCCAAAGGGCGGTGGTACTCCCCAGCTTATGGGCATAACGCACCAGGTTGAGCGGGGTTTTGCTCCCGTGCGCCACCAGGAGAATTTCCGGGCGGAGTTCATGGAGCAAAGCTGTGGAAAGGCTTTGCGGGGAGACCCGCCACACCCGGCTTCCGGGGTCCTCTTTCAGTGCCTGGTAGATGTCGTGATCAAACCGGTCATGGATCCCCGGGATCCCGCAGCCGACAAAAAGGATCCTCATCATACTCCCTCCCCGTTTTCTTTTGGTTTTTCGAAGCCGCGCGTGGTTTAACCCTGTTTTCTTTACTTCTTCTTCCGGAGTACCTTGCACCAGTGGGCCGACTGCAACCGGCTGAAACGGATCTTCCCGCCGGCTTCGGGATCGGGCCAGCCAGAGGTGAAAAACCTGCCCCATTTCCGCCAGAACCTGGCTTTGGTCTCCCTGTCCATCTTGTGCCAGAAAGCCCAGGAAGCCGCCTTCCGGTTCGCCCTGGTCGTTCCCTCGGGGTGAACCGCATAGGCTTGACCGGTATAGAGCACCCGCCGCCCGGCAGCCCAGGCCCGCAAGGAAAAATCCACGTCCTCCCAGGAGAGAAAGAATTGTTCATCCATCCCGCCCAGTTTATCCCAGAAACCCTTTTCCACCAGCATCAAGGCGCCGGTAACCCCCAAGACCTCCGTTGTTTCCAGGGCCGGCGGGTAGTTGCCCGGCCGGTGCCGGTACTCATGGTCAAACCGCCGGGTGCGCGGCAGGTAAACAACGCCGGCATGCTGCAGGCGCCCGCTGGGATAGAGAAGGCGGGCGCCGACCACCCCCACCCCCGGCTTCTCGATCTCCCTTAACATCGCTGCCAGCCAGGGTTTGCGGGGGAAAACCAAATCATTGTTGACCAGGCAGAGATACCGGCCGCGGGCAACGGCGGCGCCGCTGTTTACCGCATGGGCAAAGCCGGTATTCTTTTTCTGCCGCAAAAGCCGCCCGTTGAACGGCCTTAGGGCCTTGGCCAGTTCTTCCTGGAGCGGCGGCGGGCTGCCGTCATCCACCACCACAAATTCAAAGGCGTGGGCCGGCAAGGAAAGCCCGGCGGTAAGCGAGGTCAGGCATTTTACTACCAGATCGACCTGGTTGATGGTGGGAATGACAAAACTGACAAGGGGTTTTGGTACAGGTTTGGGTTTTGGTATGGCTGTTGCCTTTAGTAGGGAGAAAGTATTGGTCGTGGATTGCACCTTTGGTTTAGGTTGGGGACTGGCAGTTCTGCGCACCTGTTTCACTCCGGAGATTAATCTCCTATATCCTATGACCTTTCCGGTCTCCGGGAAACAGGGGCAAAAAAAAGATGCCCCGGTAATACCGGGGTACCTTTTACTTCCGCCCGTACGTGTTTCTTCTCCATTCTCCCCTGCTGCGGTCTTTGCGCCGGCGGGCCAGGTACCTGTAGGAGAGGTGTGTTTCCGGGAGATAGTCCTTGGTAGCGCCGGGTTTTTTATCTTCCGTCTCCCACTTAACCATCTCTTCCACTGTCAACTGTTGCCGCCGCCACCAGGCTTGCAGCGCAGCCCAGGCGTGGGCCGGCTGCCCGAGGAAGCTGCTCCTGTAGATGAGTTCCGCCACGAAGAGGATGAGGGCCAGGAGAATCAAGGGCCGCCGCAGCGGGATCCAGCGCCAGTTCCAAGGCGGCTCAGGTATTTCCGGGTTCTCCAGGGCCAGGCTCCGGCCGCCAGTCAAAAAACTGAGGCGTTCCAAAAAGCCGGTATCGGGCCCTGCTTGCCGGTGCTCCAGGCCGGGGGGGTTGAAAACCCACCCGGTATTCCAGGTCTCCCCGTTGATTTCGTAGACGGTAAAGAGGTGGAGTCCCGGATCATCCAGGGGAATTACCGCCTCGTACCGGCCGGCCGCCGTCTCCCGCAGGCGGTAGGTGGCGCCCTGCCCGTCCCTGGCCGCCAATTGCAGGCCGGGCCGGAGCCGGCGGTCCGGACCGGTCGCCTCCACCACCAGCCGGGCTGTTCCTGCTTCCAGGGTGGCAAAGACCCGGAGCCCCTCGTCCGGGCCCCCCCGTTCCAGAGAACGCACCAGTTGGCCGAAGAAACGGTTGTAAAATTGCCGGCGTACCCAGGGGGATAACCAGCGCCGCCCTGTATCAGCCGTAAAAACCGCCACCCGGCCGTTGCCGTAGCGCCAGGCCGCCAGTAGAGGGTCGCCTTCTCCCACTTCCAGGTAGACTTCGGCGGTCTCTTTCGCTTTGGTACGTAAGTAACCGAGGACCGGCGGGAGGGGATCAGGCAAGCCGCCAAGGAAGTCCGCGGGGGTCCGCAGCACAGGCCTGAAGGTGCCCTCCTGGATCAGTTCCCTGGTAACCCGGAAAGTCTCCGCCACAATAATCTGGGGAAGGCGGGCCTCATCCGCCCGGTAAAATTCCCCTTCCCCCATTACGGCAAGGTCCTGCAGGAGTTTTTCGTTAATATCATAGCCCACACCGATTGTGGTGACTGTTACCCGCATCTCCCGCAACCGTCGGGAAAACCCGGCAAAATCCGCCTGTACAGTCATGCCGTCGCTGATGATCACCATATGGCGCCGCACCGCTTCCGCGCCGGTAAAAGCGCGAATCGCCGCTTCCAAACCCATTGCCAGGTCGGTTCCGCCGCCGGGGCTGATCTTCCGCACAGCCTTTTGGATCTCGCCCCCGTCGCCCACCGGGGTAAAGGGGAGGATCCATTCGGCTTTATCGGCAAAGCCCAGAATTCCCACTTCATCCCAGGGGTTTAGCCCGGTTGCCGCCGCCAGGAGCCCTGCGACGGCCGCCTCCTGTTTGGAGATATCGCCAACCCCCTCGCCCATGGAACCGGACTGGTCGATAAGGAACAAAATCTTCAACCGGTCAAAGAGCAAGCGCTGGCGGGTGTCGGTCCGGACCGGCAGCAATTCTTCCAGGCGGCTGGCGTAGTATTCCCCGCGCCCCAGCGCCTTCTCTCCCCCTGTCACCAGCAACCCGCCGCCTCCAGCCACATACTCGCCGAGGTTATCCTGGTATTCCTTGGTCAAGGCGTAAGCGGGGACGTTTTCCAGGACCACCGCGGCATAAGAGGCCAGTTCCGCCGGGGTCGCGCGCGGGTGCGCGCCGGCAAGACCGGCGACGTTTTCTTCGCTTACCGTCATCCCTTGTGCCCGTAAAGCCGCAGCCAGCGGTGAAGGCGGCTCGCTGCTCAGAACCAGGATCTGCGCGGGCGCGCTCACCTGGAGGAGCCCGGCCGCTCCGGCCATTGGCAACGCCCGGCCGTCCCCGCCGGTCACCTCCAACTCGACCCGGGCCAAACCGGAAACCGGGGCGGTCAGCGGCAACTGCAGCCGGTTGTTGCCGGCGGCAACCTTCACCCGCCGTGTATCTATGGTTTGCCCGTTTATCTTCAAACCAACGGTAACCTCCTGCGGCCGGTCGGAGAAGACCCGCCACCCGATGCGGAGTTCCTCGCCGGGACGGGCAGTCTCCGGCAATTCCAACCCTGAGCTGTAAAGGCCGGCGGCAGGAGTACCAACCGGCACTGTGTATAGACGGACCTTTTCTGTAAAAGGCGGAAAAGCCCCAACCTCCCCGCCGGCGGTGGGCCGCCCGTCGGAAAACAGGATAATAGCCGGGGCGCCGGCCCCGGCGGTCAAGAGCGACCGGGCCAGGCGCAGCGCCTCGTGGAGATTTGTCTTGTCGGGGGCGGGCGCGGCCAGGTCGGCGCCGGCCAAAAGAGCGGCGGCGTCTCCCGGCGCCCCCGGCGGGGCCAGGACCCGTTGCCCGCCGGCAAAAGCCACCACCGCCGCCCGGTCGCGGGCGGAAAGATCCGCCAGGATCCTGAGGGCGGCCCGGCGGGCCTGTTCCTGCTCCCTCCGGTCAATACTCTCGGAAACATCCAGTAAAATTACGACCTGCCGCTGGTGGGAAGGCAGCGGTAAGGCCGCCCCGGCCAGGGCCAGCAACAGCAGGAGGGCGGCGGCCACCCGCAAGCGGGCCAGGCGTTGCCGGACCGGACTGCCGCCCGGTTTTACGCCCACAGGCACGCGCACCTGCTTGATCACCCTTTGGACAGCCCTTACCGCCCGGGCCAACGGCCGTTTCGCCATAAGTACCACTCCATTCCCAGGAAAAGCAGGGCCAGGAGGAGAAAATACCCGGTCAGATCAGATCTCCGGGTTTTCAGGACCGCCGCCGCTTCCGTTCTTTTTTCCCCTTCCCCCGCCAAGATGCGCGGCTTCAGATCAACCTCGCCGGCAGGTATATTGGCCGCCAAAACCCCGTGTTCTTCCCCGTCCGCCCAACGGAAAATCCCGGGGCGGGAAGCCCGCAGCACCACATGGCGCCCGCGGTGCTCAACGGTTAACGCGTTTGCGCGCGCGCCCTCCCTGTCAAGGACCCGGAAAAGACGGCTCGCTGGTAATACCGCCGGTTCCCCGATGGTTAGGTTATATGCCATGGGGTCGGTGAGTTGGGGAAGGCAGTAAGCCAGGAGGTTCTGGAAGAAAACCGGCCAGGCGCCTGTAACCCCCAGTTCGGAAGTGAGGAGGGAAAAGCCCAGGACAACCCGGAGCCGCTCCTTCTCTTCCCAAGCTACCGCGACCGGCCTGCCGTCCACCTGCGCCAGTACCTGAACGCCGCTCTCTTCACGTCCTTCCACGATCAGGGACTGCCCTTCGCCGATGGTTGCTTCTCCCCAATCGACAAAGCGCAGGAGGGGATGGGGGGAACCGGTCCCTTCCAGGCGACCGGCGACCCTTTGCCCCGGGCGGACCGGCGCTCCCGGCGGGGCGGTCAAAAAGGCCAAAAGGTCGGTCTCAAGCTCCGCCGGTACCGGCACCCGGTCGGCGATCACCAGGTCCCAGCCCTTCCCGGTAAACTGCGCCTCCGGAAGCGCCGGGATCTCCGTAACCTCCACACCGGGACGGCGCAGGGCGGCGCGGAGAAACGGGTTCCCCGGCCCGGCCAGTAAAACCCGGGCGGTCCGGGGCGGGTTAACGGCCAAATAGGCCTGGCTGCCGGGGGAAAAAACGATCCCGCCTTCCGCCGCTGCCAGCACCGCCTCATAACCGCCGGGCGCCAGCGGCTCCGGCAGGGTCAACCGCTGGTAACTGGTGCCCGGCGCCGCCGGCCACGACTCCTCCGCCAGCAGCCGGCCGTCCTTTTTTATCTGCAGGGTAACGGCTTTCGCCACCGGCCAGCCGTTAACAATCCGGGCCTGCAAGATGTCGGGGCCGGCCACCCGCAACCCGGTGACCGCCAGGTTATAACCGCCGGCAGCGATCTGCCTAATGCGCAAGGCATCCCCAAAGACCTGCCGCAACCGCCGCCCCTCCAAATCCAGGCCGCCGTCGGTGATCAACACCGCCTCCCAGGAGCGTTCCGTTTGTACCCGCCACAGTTCAAGGTCGCTGGCAACAGCTTCTTCAACAAAGCCTTCATAACGCGGGCGCTCCCTTTGCACCTCCTGCAACAGCCGGTACCAGTCGCCGGCTTCCCCCAGCAGTTCGGCGCCGGCGGCGCAGAGAAAAACCGCGCCGGGCGTCCCCGGGGGAAGCGCAGCCACCTCTTCCTTCAGCAAGGACAGGGCCTGGTCCCACCGGCTTAAACCCCCCGGCCCGTCCTCTGCCGCCATGCCGGCGGAGGCGTCCAGTAAAAAAAGAATACCCGGCGGTTCCATCTCCTGCTGTTGCAGGACCGGACCGGCCAGGGCGAAAATAACCGCTGTAACCGTGGCTATTTGCAGGAAGAGCAGGAGCAGGGGAAAACTGCGCAGGCGCCGCCCGCCGCTGATCTGCCGGGCCCGCTGCCACAGGTAGATAGAGGAGACCGGGTGCCGGCTAAAGCGGACCCGGAGAAAATAGCAGATAATTACCGGGATGAGCAAAAAGAAAAGCCAGAAGGCGGCGGGCACTTCCCAACTCACACCAGCAGCCCTCCCTGTCGCAGATTGGCGGTGAAAAACTGGGCCAGGGGCACCTGGGTCGGCAGGAGGGAGTAACCCATGGAAAAACGCCGGCAGGTTCCGCGCACCGCGTCAAGAAAATCGGCCAGCGCCCGGTGGTAGCGGCGGAGGTCTTCAGCGCCGAGGTACAGGGGGACCTCGCCGGCCCCTTCCAGATCCACCAGGGTGATCTCCCCCAGGTAAGGAGGGTCCAGTTCCTCCGGGGCCAGGATCTGCAGGAGGTACCCTTCGCCGGCGTCGCCGCAGCCAACGGCCGCTGCCAGCCGGTGCAAAACCCCCTCCCATTCCGGGAAAAGGAGGTCGGAAAGGAAAACCGCCAGAACCCGGCGGCCGTAAACGGTTGCCAGCCGGTTCAAGACCGGCGCCGGATCCGTGGCTGCCGACGGTTGCACCCGGGCAGCCGCTTCCACCACCCGGAAGAGAGCGTCGCGCCCGTGGACCGGGGGGAGAATCTCCACCGGGTCAGCGCCCAGGCCCAGGATGGCGGCGCGGTTCCCGCCTGCCAGGGCAATCCCGGCCAGAACCGCTGCAGCCCGGAGCGCGGTCCGGAGTTTTTCCGGCTGCCCGAAGGCCATGGAACGGGTGGTATCAACAACCAAAACCAGGGTAAGCTCTTTCTCTTCCGCGCAGAGCTTGATCATCAACCGGTGCAGCCGCAAAAAGACTGTCCAGTCAATACGGCGGATGTCGTCCCCCGGCTGGTACTCCCGGTACTCGGCAAATTCGATCCCCCCGCTCTGCACCGGGCTGCGCTGCTCGCCGGTGATCAATCCGGAGACGCGCAACCGCACCTGCAGGCTGAGGTTCTTTATGAGTTCATAATCCCCGGGTTCCAAAAGCTGTTCTCCCATTTCTCCTCTTCCTCCCGCCTAACGGGGGCTCTTTTTCTCCTTTTTCTCCTGTAACTCCGCAGGCAATTCCTTTACCACCGGAACTTCATCGATAACCTCCAGCAACAACCGATCAACGGAAACCCCTTCGCTCAGGCCGTCAAAATTGAGGCCGATCCGGTGGCGTA
>ERZ773359.1821-NODE-1821-length-28427-cov-13.241048_pt1 | contig 28427 bp, 20 predicted proteins | sample MGYA00374955_ERZ773359 | MGnify/ENA primary metagenome ERZ773359 (study PRJEB29098, sample SAMN04486028) | biogas fermenter metagenome | study: EMG produced TPA metagenomics assembly of the Biogas fermentation microbial communities from Germany - Plant 4 DNA1...
GAAAGCTACTAGAAGCAGTACAAAAAATTTTTTAGTTTTCATGAAATACCCCCTTTTATTCTTTCTGTATTGTCATAGTTCAAAGTAAGCTTTTACATAATTTATTTAACTGTTATACCAGTTACTACATACAGCTTAAAAATAAATAATTATGTGAGTATTTAACTATGGCAGTTGGTATTACAAAACAGAACCACTTATAATATGTGATATATTCATAATCATCGGACATCACTTTTCCTGAAACTTACTTTCAATACTGCAGTTTATCCTTTATCGGTTTTCTGAACTTAAAACTATTTAACTATATAATTCAATTTAATTTATATCTTTTGGGTACAACTAAATAGAGCTTAAAATCTATGAACACTTTAAGACTTTACAGCTTGAATTATATATCATGTTATATAATTCTTCTATTGACTTTTTTTTCAGGAAATTATCTTATTTTGCTTACTATACCTTTTTGCTGAATTGAAGGTAATTCCAGATCATTATCACGCCCGTGCTTTTTTCTGTACTGCATGGGGGTGTCTCCATTAAACTTTTTAAACACCCTGTTAAAATAGTTTATACAACCAAAATTTAGGCGCTGTGCAATTTCGGTAACTGAAAGCTCTGAACCGATCAGCAACTCCTCTGCATGTTGAACCCGCATAATATTACAATAATCAACGTAGCTATATCCTATTAACTCTTTAAATGTTCGACTGAAGTTACTGTAACTCATACAGGCAATTTTTGCAGCATCTTGCAGGCTTAGCCTTATTTCTGGCTGAGTAATAAGTATTTCAAGTACAGGCTGAATATTTGTTACATCCATGGTGTCTCCTATATTGTCAACAATTTTCAAATACCCGTATTCTATAAGAAGTGTAATCAATTCCATTGTCAAGCCATTGATTTTCCACTCAATATATGGAGTGTAATTTAACATAAACTTGAAGTCCAATTTTGACTTTTTTATATGCTTGTTCCTGGATTCGGTAATACGTTCTTCAACATCCAAATCATTTACGCAATTAACCGGAGATGCCTGGGACAGCCTTTTCAGGCAATCTTTTAACGGATCACCATCTTCAGGAATGATATATCCATTCTCAAGAAGTTCACCTGCAGGTATAATGCTTGTTTTACGAGTCATTGTTTTTGCGTTGGCATATAGAAAATTCCAACTGAATTGTATAATAATATTTTCAGTATACGGCGCGATATTATTTGTTGCATGCGAACTTAGTAATGGTACAAAGAACAGGCTGCCTTCCGGTAACTTAATTTTCTTGCCCCTCAAAAACGCAATACGTTCGCCAACTATTGAATAATCCAATTCAAAAAATGAATGGCAATGTAGAGGAAAGCCGCGGGCTTTCTCTGCCTTGTAATGGCAAACGCTTACATTTACCGCTCTAAGTTCTTCTCTGTTTTGATAGTTGTTTTCGTAAAACATGTTATGTATAACCCTAAATAAGATTATTAGTATATTTACCTACATAATACAATAATTGATTTTAAATAGCAAATGATAGAAATTTGTAGCAAAAAGGCATGTTCGAAAAACTGTTAATATGCTATAATGAATATATAGTTTGTTTCTGTTCAACACTACACACTTTCGTTGCGACTTTCATACTTTTAAAATTACATATCTTAAAAGGAGGTATTAAATTTTAAGTTGATGTGTTAATTAGTTTTTACAGACGGCTTTTACTAGAAAACTACATAAATAAGTTTAAGGTGCATTGTAGTAATGGATCATTTCTATTGTTGAGCATTCACCCTGGTTAATCTGGAAAAAGTAGTAGCTTTTGTGTTCAGCAGTACTTAAGGTACAGCGAAGACAATAACAGAGGAGGATAGTTATGTTAAGAGAGCTTAAAATCCCTGTTACCGGAAAACCTTTTAAAAATAATGCAACTTATTGTGTAGGTACAGGAAGAATGGGACTAGCACTTCAAAAAGAGTACATTGATCATTTGAAAGTTGTTCAACAGTCCATTAATTTTAAATATATCCGTGGCCACGGGTTGTTTAGTGATGATGTGGGAATCTATCGCGAAGAAACTGTGGATGGAGAATCACGTACATTTTATAATTTTACATATCTTGACCGAATCATTGACTCTTATCTTGAAAATAACATTAAACCCTTTTTGGAACTGGGATTTATGCCCGAAAAATTGAAAACAGGTGAACAGACTATATTTTATTGGAAGGGAAATGTCACTCCGCCTTCTTCGTATGAAAAATGGGCTGAACTTATCGAGGCTACATTAACCCACCTTATTGAAAGGTATGGCCGGGAAGAGGTCATTACATGGCCTATAGAAGTATGGAATGAGCCCAATATTGCCTTTTGGGCAGGAACCATGGAAGAGTATTTTAAACTGTATGAATACTCAGCAAAAGCTGTGAAGAAGGTTGACCCGCGTATTAAAGTTGGTGGGCCTGCGATATGCGGTGTTGAAACAGAAAAATGGTTACGTTCGTTCTTTGAGCATTGTATCAATAATAATCTACCTCTGGATTTTATTACCCGCCATTGTTATACAGTAGGCCAGCCAACCCGTAAGGGTCAGTTTATGTATCATGAAATTTACCATCCAACATATATGATTGAGGAATTGAAAGAAACAAGAGAAATAATGGCCGATTACCCCCAAATTGCAAATATGCCGCTTCACATTACAGAGTTCAATAGTTCTTATGTTCCTGTTTGTCCGGTGCATGACACAACCTTCCATGCAGCCTATATTGCACGCATTCTCAGCGAGGCGGGTGAATATGCAGATTCATACTCATATTGGACTTTCAGCGATGTTTTTGAGGAGTTTGATGTCCCAAGATCTGTATTTCACGGCGGATTTGGTATGGTTGCCTTTAATTCAATAAAAAAACCCGTATTCTATACATTTGAATTTTTCGCTAATGCCGGAAAAGAGTTGCTTTACCGCGACGAGAATCTGATTGTTACAAAAGATGATGGAAGATATGTTATTATCGGCTGGAACTGGCATGATGAGAGTGAGAATAATTCTGAGCCACAATCTTATGTTCTTTCGCTTCCTTCAATGGGTCAGCAAGCCATTCTTATTAAAAAGCAAGTAGGAGGAGATAATGCAAACCCACTTCAGACATGGAGCAACCTGGGAAAACCGCGCAGTCTTAATAAGGAGCAAACGAAAATACTGCTGTCATCGGCAGAGCCACTTCAAACAGATGCAAAACTACTCGAGGAAAATGGTTGTTATAAAGTAGAACTGACCATTCCTTGCAACCATTTGTGCATGCTGGAGATTACACCGGTAAAGGATATGACTGATGAATATGATGGTTTTGTTGCTGAAGAATTTTTTGGCCTGAAATGATTAAATTGCATACAGGCCGCCAAATGAAAGGTGAGAGTGAGTTAAATGATGAAAACTACAGACTTAACGGCTATTCTTCCCAATGGTCAAATGTTTGATTTTTGGGAAGTTCCACAAGAATATGACAGAGAGCTTCATGTTAATAATAATCATCCCGATGCCTCAGATGAAAATGATGGTACTGTAGACAGGCCTTTAAAAACAATAAACGCTGCTGCACAAATAGCTGAACCCGGTACACGTGTACTGATTCACCGGGGGACATACCGTGAAACTGTGCATCCGGCAAGAGGAGGGGTAAGTCCCTCGAAGATGATTAGTTATGAGGCTTTTGAAGGTGAAGAAGTTATTATTAAGGCTTCAGTTGAGGTGAAAGATTTTAAACCAAGTACCGGATGGAGGCTTGTAAGGGGATACAGGGAAGATCCTTCAAAAACAAAAGGTATAAAAGTATGGGAAATAGAATTAAACCCTGAAGATTTTAAAGGCTATAATCCATTCTGCGCTGTTAATATTTTGCATGACAGGTTATTTATTGAATATGACAAAACTGATATGACACCCTACTTAAACAGAAGGGGAATGGTGTTTGTAGACGGTAAGCCAATGAAGCAGGTTCCCTTATATTACATGCTAAGCGAAAGCGATAACACATACTGGGTAGAGGCAAATGGACAGAAGGTACATATTCGTTTGCCCAATGACGATGATCCCCAAAATCATACAATTGAACTGACAAACAGGGAGCAGTGTTTCGCACCAAAGGTTCCATTCTTGTCTTATATAAAAGTAAAGGGGTTGACTTTAGCACATGCTGCCACCGGAGCCCCAGTTCCCCAACGGGGTTCTCTTTCCTGCTACAGGGGGCATCATTGGATTATTGAAGACTGTACCATTGATTGGGCTAATGGAACGGGAATTGATTGTGGAAACGAATGCTGGCACCATCCAATAATTGAAGGACAAATTATTGGACATTCCATCATCAGAAGAAACATTATTAAAGACGTTGGTGTATGCGGTATTGCTGGTATGTTTGTAAAAAACATGCTTATAGAAGACAATCTGATAACCGGAACAGGATGGCAGCGAATGGAACTTTCCTGGGAAGCAGGTGGAATAAAGCTGCATAATTCAGTGAATTCTCTCATACGCCGCAATGTTATTAAAGAATGCTACGGGTGTGATGCTTTATGGCTGGATGTTGGGAATGAGAACAACCGTATAACTTCTAACTTGTTTATAGATGGCATCAATTCGAGAGAGCATATATTTATCGAGTGCACTCGTGATGCGGAAAACCTGATTGACAATAACATAATTTGGAATGTTGAGGGAAGGTATAATAAAAATGATATAAAGGATGAACCTGGATCTTCTGGTTGGTATAAAACTACTGAAGATGATATCCGGAATGGTTATGGTATTTACCTGGAGGGTACCGACAGGCTAAGAATGGTAAATAATCTGATTGGTAAGTGTGAAAAAGCAGGTTTCTTTGCAAAAGTAGTGGCCTTCCGTTTAATGATTAAACGGGGTGGGACATCACGGGAAAATAAATTCTATAATAACCTGTTCTACCAGTGCCAGGAGGCTGCGATCATATTACCAAATGAACACAATGAAGCCGATGGGAATGCATATTCCAAAATGCCTCCGGGATATTTGCGGGTAATGTATCCTGAACCCGAGATGTGCCTGGATTTGCAAACATGGAGAGAATTCTGCGGTTTTGACGAAGCAGGGTGTGAATGTGATATTGAAATTGATATTAACAGTGATAATCTAACAATGGAGTTAACCATTAATAAAGATCTTCCAGAAGTTAAACCAGATGAAAAGGTATACACCGACTATTTTGGTATGAGGGTTGAAGGCAACAGGGTGGCAGGGCCGCTAAATGTTATGAAAAGCGGTAAGTACCATTTTAATATTGACCCTCGTAAACTTAATAAGGAAGGCTGAACACACGAGTGAGTATATAAAGAATCCCTCTACAAGCGGGGGGAAAAGCAGATGTTTAGAGTGTAGAAAAGTTTTACAGCAAAAAATTTACCCGGGAGTTTGAAACGCCCGGGTAAATTTTTATAACTTTATAAACTGCTTAAAAGCTTATCTTGCTGATTCAGCTGCTTCTTTTTTAGCTTGTAGTTCAATAGAGTACACTTCCTTATCAAACTCAACCAATTGCTGGAATCCGAGACCATCCATTTCTTTGGACATTTGATCCCACATAGCGTTAAACTCTGCATCGTCTTTAGCAAATATCATTCTCCAGGAATAGTCGTTTAATACTTCCATACACTGGTTACGAATAACTGATATATCGGGAGTATCGCCTGGAAGCGTTATACTTACATTTGGGCTGACCAACAGAACATTGTTCTTTTTCATGTAATCCACTGGTTCAGCTGCCCCAAATCTTTCAGCCCATTCTTTTTTCATTTGGGTCATCATAGATTCCTTATAAGTACTCCAATATTGGGTAGAATAAGGTTCACCTGTTTTCGGATTTGTACTGATGGCAGCAACAATCCATTGATTGAATTTATTGAAACCATCGTTATATCCACCGCCGCCCCATTCTTCTGGAACAGGCAGGTTATCCATAAGTGCATTGTCGTATTTTACATAGTATCTTCCGTCTGCACCTATTTCATATGTAAAACCTTCAATACCATTATGCTGGTATTCGCAGGCATCAGGACTTGCATACCAGTCAAGGAATGCCATAATTCTTTCATACTTCTCGGCGTCAACCGAAGAACCCACACCAATAATACGGCCGCTGCCATAGTAGGAATCGGAATCTGCATAATAGAGCTGATCTTTAACAGGAACGAAAATAAATGCATTTCCATTCTTCAATCTTTCTGTTGAATTCCAGAAGCCTACCTGCCAGCTATACCAAAACAGATAAACTTGACCGTTTGACATTTTCGCACATGCGGTATCCCAGTCCTGTGTACCTGAATCGGGGTCAACAAGCCCTCTTCTCTGAGCTTTATTAAGGAAATGAAGTATTTTATAGTAGGATGCATTTTTATCGGTAACAGGTGTAAAGGTATTATCGGGTTTTAAAATAACAGATTGTTTTATCTTCTCGCCATACCAGGTGGTTAGCTGTACAACGTTAGCTATACCCATCATACCATCCCCACCGTCCCAGTCAGGCCAAAGTGAAAACGGATATGCAGGATCTCCATTCTCGTTTGTAGGATGATTTTCTTTCATAGCAGCCAAAACATCCAACAAACCATCAAGATCTTCTATTTCCGGACATCCCAGTTCGGAATAAAGATCCCAACGCAGCATTGGGCTGGAGTAGATTACATCCTGAGAATAAGACATTGGGGAAGTATTGGTCATTTCAACAGGAATACCATAGATTTTACCATCGTTGCCGGGAATAGTTTTGTTATACGCCTCGATCTGATCTTTAAATACCATTAAATTCGGACAGTTATAGATTTCATTGGTGATGTCCTTGATAAGTCCTGTGGCTACACAGTCAGCGAAATCAGACCGTTCCAGAAGTACTATATCACCAAGATTACCAGAACTTGTACGTGTCTGATAAATAGCGCCTCCAGCAACCTGTGGAGCGATAATGTTTAGTTCGATGTTTAAATTGTCTTTTAAGACCTTCGCGAACCATCCGCTCTGTACGCCCTGATAGTTCGCAGCAACGTTATAATTCTCAATTGTCAATAGCTTGTCGAAGGCTTTGCCGCTTGAAGGCGTAGAATCGGTAGGATCAGTAGTTGATGCTGCTGGTGGTGTAGGGGTGCTGTCTGTTTGCTTAGCTGGTGCACAGCCAACTAAGGTTGCGATTACCATTGCTGCAACTAATAATGTCGATATTAGTTTTTTCAGCTTCATTTCTAATATGCCTCCTTTTGGTTATTTATTGAAATAACAATGATTTAATCTCATTGTTATTTATCCTTTCACTGCACCAATCATGATTCCTTTTATAAAAAACCTCTGAAAAAATGGGTAAACGAGAATTATTGGCGTTACAACCACTATCGTAACTGTCATTCTTATTGATGTCGCTGTTTGTGCCGTTGCAAGACTTGCCGCCAGACTTGTTGATGTTGAACTACTGTTTACTAAAGCTTTAAGAGAGCTTGCCTGAGTTATATATTGATAAAGAACGAACTGCAGTGTATATAGTTTATTGTCAGTCACAAGTAACAAAGTATCCTGGAAAGAGTTCCACTGATTTACTGCTGAAAATATTGCTACCGTTGCCAGGATAGGTTGTATTACCGGAAGCATGATTTGAAGAAAGATTCTCATTGTTCCGGCACCGTCAATTTCAGCAGCCTGTTGAAGTTCTTTAGGCACCGATTCTACATATGTTTTACACAAGACGATATAAAACGGCGCAACTACCGTTGGGAAAATATAACCCCAAAAATTATTGGTAAGGTTAAGGTTCCGCATTGTAATGTACCAGGGAATTATTCCCGCATTAAAATACATGGTAGCTACTACGAAGCGGTACCATAGCTTACGTTTCCATAATGTTTCCTGAGTGAACATGAATCCAAGAAAAGCTGCGGTTATAACAGTAAAGGCTGTACCTACTAAAGTTCTTGCAACCGAGATCTTCAGTGCATTAAACAACCCCGGAACCTTCATAACGTCTACATAATTCTTAAAATGCAGCCCTTTGATCCAGAATAATACTTTTCCTCTTTCGCTTAAATCATTAGCGCTTAGTGAATTAATAAAAATATAATAAAACGGGTATAGGCATACAAAAGCGAACAGGGAATATATAAAATAAGATGCAATACTGATTATTCTGTCTTCCAGACTAACCCGCACTTTATTTTTTGGATTCTTGGAAAGTTTTGCGCTCACTTCAAAATCCTCCTAACTTATGCTTCATTAAATAAAGCCTTCACCTCTTACCAGCTTTGAAAGGGTGTTGGTAACGCATAAAAGAATAAGACTGACAATACTTTTTAAAATGCTTATTGCTACCGAAAGTGAATATCCGCCGCTTCCCATTGCAATATTGTATACGTACAAGTCGAGAACCTGGATATATTCTTTATTAAATGAATTCTGGAAAACATAGAACTGCTCCATACCATTTGAAAGAAAGTTTGCAAGGTTCAACATGACAAGAACAAAATATGTAGGTAACAAACTGGGGAGCGTAATATACCAGATAATTTGAATCTTTGAAGCACCATCTATTCTGGCTGCTTCATTCAATTCTTCGTCAATTCCACTAAGTGCGGCAATATACATAATAGCAGCCCAGCCGGCATTCTTCCATGTAAGCCATAACCACATTCTGAACCAGACATTGTTTGACGATTGGAGAAACAACTTAGGTGTATCAATAAGCCCCAGACCCATTAAAATAGAGTTAACAGCACCGGTGCTGGACAGAACGCTAAATGCAATAGAATATACAAGTACCCAGCTTATAAAGTTTGGAAGCGTGGTAACTGTTTGCACAAATTTTCTGTATCCTTTGCTTTTAATTTCATTTAAGAATATGGCAAAAACCATTGGAAACCAGGAAAACATAAGACTTAAGCCGCTGATGGCAAATGTATTTCTTAGAACCTTCAGAACCTGGTTTATTTTAGTGGGACTGTCGACAATTGATTTAAACCACTTAAAACCAACAAACTTATCCATGCTTAACGGAAATGGAGGCTTATAATCAAAAAATGCATATACCCATCCATAAAGAGGATAATACGAGAAAATGGCTACTAAAACTAAGAAGGGCAGAATATACAGAAACTCTCGATATGATCTTGCTTTTTTTCTATCCTTTAATAAGTTCATAGAGCTTGCCTCACTTTACATTCAGACTTTTAACTTTTAAATGTAATAGTATGTAAGCCCATAGATGCAAAATTAAGATAATAAGTACTTTAAAAACAACATTTCGCAATTATTCCAATATTGCATAGTAAAACCTTTTATATGAGTATTATAAACAATACTATTACCAGTTGTCAATGAATATACAGAAAATAATTGTGAAATTTGCACTATTTCACAGGGAAATAAGTCCAAATCTTTATGTTTATTACTTTCAGTAGGTTAAAATCAGTATTTTTTAGTAAATCGTTTTATGTAATTCTTATGTTTAATTCAAAAAACATGGATTTGTCAAAACCAAAGATAAGCTTGTCATGCAGTGTAATTTACTGTAATTTTAAGGTGCTTTTTAATTACTGCCGCTTAAAAGTTTCCTTATAAACAGGTTGCTAACTGTTGGATTATAAACCTCAATCATGGGGTAATATCGTTACTGGTTCTTTTTTACCGATTCGCGAATAATCAACCGGCATGGTATTTTGATAATTTCTTGGGATTTACTTGCGACGTAATCCTCTTCAAGCATTTTTATCATTATTTTTGCAGCTTCCTGTCCTATCTTCTCCAGTTGAATTTCATTTGTCGTAAGGCCTGGTCTGATACATTCGGAAATTTCCTTATTGTCATAGCCAACTACCGAAATATCCTCTCCCACCTGTATGCCCTTTTCATACAGATAATCGTACAGACCTACTGCCATTAAGTCATTCATGCAGAATATTGCCGATACACCTTCTTTTATCAGGCTTTCTGCTTCTCTGTATCCCGAAGGTCTCATCCAGTCTCCATATCTTACAAAGTCCGGATTATATAAAATCTCTTCTTCAAACAATGCCTTCTGATACCCCAGAATTCTTCTCATTGTATGTAAATTGTCGGGAGTACCAGCAATTACACCGATCTTTCGATGCCCCATCGAAATCAAATATTTTGTGATATCATATCCACCTTTTTTGTCATCAATTACTACTGAAGTGAATTTTGGTGAGTTGGATATTCCATACACAACAATTCCAGGAATTTTAAAATCATCGGGGAAGCAATTAATAACCCGGCAGTGCCCGGCAACATATACAATACCATCCACCTTGATGGATAATAACTCCTTAATAGACGGCTGAAGAACAGAATTAAATTTTTGCTCATCATTATACCATGTATCCTGCCATTTATCGTACAGACGCATATTAATCAGAATTGTACGGTAATCCAGTTCCTCGCAATATGCCATAATTGCTCCAACAATTGGAGTTGTACTGAACAAGTTCAGGTCTTCTACAATTATACCAATGATTTTGGTTTTCTGCTTGCGTATACCCTGTGCAAAATAATTTGGCTTATACCCGGTCTGATTTACAACTTCAAGCACTCTTTGCCTTGTTTCCTCACTGACATTTGGTTTACCATTCAGTATATTAGATACAGTACTGATTGAAACATCGCATATTTGTGCTATCTCTTTCAGTGTAATCAATACTCCTCAAATCCTTTCAAATTATTATTGTAGTTTGCAAACACTTCTTAAAACCTTTTACCATAAATATTAATACTACATTAATGTCATAATTTCAATGTCATTGTTGAAAATTACGGCACTAATATGGTAATATATTTATATTATACTAGATTCTTTAAATTGTAAAAAGTAATTTTCAAATAATTTAATTAAATTAATAAAGTAATTATTGTTTATATATTTATAAATACATGATGGTTCTTGCTAATACTCTTGCTGATAACAAAGGCGGTCGTAAAACGTTTTATCTGAATATCCCTGAATTACCTGCCTGTTGCTGCAGGGAGAGAAAATAATTTTCAATGTGGGTTTATTCCGAAGTGAGGCGGCAATGGTCTTATATAACGCAATAATTCTGCAATTTAATATGTGCCTCATTTTGCGGATATATACATTACAAAGGGGAGAAACATGATATGTCTAACTTTGAAGATTTATCAATGCTGCTGAAGGAATTTGTAAAGAATGGACCGGCGGGTTGTGGCTGTGCAGTAGCCAAGGAAGGGAAAACCCTGTATGAGGGCTACTTCGGATATGCTGATCTTGACGAAAAAAGACCAGTTACGCAAGATACTGTTTTCAGGCTTTTCTCAATGACTAAAGTTATTATCTGTACTGCTGCGATGATGTTGTTTGAAAGAGGAAAATTTCTGCTGAATGAGCCCGTTTATGAATATATTCCCGAATACAGGAACACCCAGGTATTTGTTACAAATCCGGATGGTAGCGTGGATGTAAGAAAAGCCAAAAACCCTATGCTGATCAAGCATGCATTTGCAATGGCAGTTGGGCTGCCCTATGCGTCGGAAAACTCTCCAACTGCACGGGAAATGGCACGGGTAAAAGATGAGATGCAAAAAAAATATGGCAAATATGATATTGTAACCGAGGTAAAGGCAATGGGTAGTGTTCCGGTTGAATTTGACCCTGGAACTCGTTGGCTGTATGGATACGGACACGATATTGTTGCAGCGTTAATTCAGGTTATTTCAGGTAAAACCGTTGGACAGTTTTTACAGGATGAAATATTTGAGCCATTGGGTATGAAAGATACAGGCTATCGCTACCGTAATGGAATAGAAAAAAGAATGGCTACATATTATAGAAGAACCCAATCTGGAAGTATGATAAAAACTGCTCCTTTATTTGATATCTATCATGAGCCTGATGCTATTTATGAAGCGGGCGGTGCAGGGCTGTATTCCACAGTCAATGATTATCTGAAATTTTCTCAAATGCTTGCAAATGGTGGAGTCTTTAATGGGGAAAGAATTATCGGAAGAAAGACAATTGATTTGATGCGGACAAACCATCTATCCGAAGTACAGTTGAAAGATTTTACCAATTCATATTTAGCTGGGTATGGATATGGGCTTGGGGTTAGAACATTAATGAGCAATGCAGAAGGCCATTCCAATGGTTCTGTCGGCGAGTTTGGCTGGACGGGAATGCTGGGTACATATGTATCCATTGATCCAAAGGAAGGGCTTTCTTTTGTTTATATGCACCAGATGGATCCAAATATGGAGGAATACCATCATCTTAGAGTAAGAGCCGTTGTTAACGGGTGTCTGGAATAGGTTTGAGAAAGGAGATACGAATATGCTTAGAGTTGTAAATGTAGAAAATGGTATTGTTAGGGGACTGCCTGCAGCCGATCCGCGTATAACAAGTTTCAAGGGAATTCCGTTTGCAGCTCCTCCCATAGGGGAAAACCGTTGGAGGGCTCCGCAGCCTGCAAAGGATTGGGAAGGAGTGTTAAATGCATTTGAATTTGCACCTATATCCATGCAGGCAATTACTGCTAATGATTTGAACAACATATACACAAGGGAATGGCATGTTGACCCTGATATACCCATGGATGAGGATTGTCTTTACCTTAACGTATGGACACCAGCACGCAGTGCCGATGAAAAACTGCCTGTTTTTGTATGGTTTTTTGGTGGAGGCTTTCAGGTTGGATATACTTCCGAGATGGAATTTGACGGTGAACGTATGGCTCGGCGTGGCATTGTTGTGGTAACAGTTAATTACAGGCTTAACACATTTGGGTTTTTGTGCCACCCCGAAATAACAGCCGAGGCACCTGATGCACCTGCGAACTTTGGTTTGCTTGACCAACAGGCAGGTTTGCGCTGGGTGAAACGGAATATCGCTGCCTTTGGCGGAGACCCTGAAAACATTACCATAGGGGGTCAGTCTGCAGGCGGTGGAAGTGTTTTATGCCAGCTGACATCACCACAGAATGAAGGCTTATTCAATAGAGCCATTATTCAAAGCGGTCTTTTTGCTCCACTTTACCCTAATAATAGAATCCCTCAGGTGGGTGTATCTTTGGATGAAGTAGAACAGGAAGGGGTAAAATTTTTTGAATTTCTTGGAGTTTCCTCATTATCCGAAGCCCGGTTACTGGATGCAAAATACATACTGGATAAAACGCTGGAGTATAACAAATTTTGGACTCCAGTTGCAGACGGTGTTTTCTGCATCGGAAATTCATTCAAGCTTTTTCTTGAAAACAAGCGCTGGCAGGTACCATTGCTTATGGGTCACACTTCAAATGAATTTTTTAGTGTCCCTGATGTAAAAAGCCATGAAGACTTTAAAAATATGGCAATCGATCTTTTTGGTGAATGTGCGGATGAATATCTTGAACTTTGCCAATTTCAAAACAGTAACTTACAAGATATAATTAAAAATGCTTCTGTAAATTCAATAGAATATGCCATCAGAATAGCTGCCCGGACAAATGCAGAATCAGGTGCAAATTTGCCACTTTATTATTATAATTTTGATGCAGAAATTCCTGGTTGGGATAACCCCGGTGCTTTCCACTCTGTTGAGTTATGGTTTACTTTCGAAACTCTTGCCAAGTGCTGGAGACCATTTGTTGGAAAACACTATGATCTTGCACGGCAAATGTGCAACTATTGGACAAACTTTATACGTTCGGGCGATCCAAATGGAAAGGATTCAACCGGAGAGGAGATGCCACGATGGGAACCTTATACTGTTGATGCTCCCTATGGTATGGTATTTGCCGATAAAGCAGAATTTGTTAAAGAGCAGCCAAGTAAACTGATGAAGTTCCTGGTAAATCAATATTTCAAACGGTCATCATAGACCTTTTCCAGTCAAAAGGAGAAATCTTAGCTGTATAGTTGGTACCTCCTATAAAGAGTATATATAGAAAATAGATGGGTGTAGTGTAACTTTATCATTGGTATAAGTTCTACACCCTTTTTTTTGCAAATCTTATCCATAATTATAAAAAGTTCATAGAGTGCTTTGTCATCGCGATTTGGCCCCGCAAATTTGATCTGTCTATTTTTATCACTAAATACTTACTATATGAAGGTTAATTTATGAACAAAAAATAAATATGTACAGTGTTTAAATAATTATGTCCAGAGAGAATTCAATATTTTGATATAGGATAAGAGTGGACGGTATGACTTTATAAGTAAATTCAGGAGTGAATGAAATTATTTAAGTTTTTTAGGAGGTTGTCTTATGAAAAGGGTTTTATCATTTGTACTTGTGTTTTTAGTATTATCATCGCTGGTCTTGATGATAACTGGCTGTGAGGTGCCATCAGGCAAAACTCCCACCTCAGGTAAAAGCAGCGGCACATTGATTGGTGTTGCTATGCCGACAAAATCGCTGCAACGTTGGAATCAGGATGGAGATAACATGAAAAAATTGCTGGAGCAGGCTGGATATAGCGTTGACCTTCAATATGCTGCAGACTCTGTAGAAACCCAGGTATCACAGTTAGAAAACATGATTACAAAGGGTGCAAAAGTTCTGGTTATTGCTTCAATTGATGGAGAATCACTAACAGGTGTTCTGGCAGAAGCAGCAAAAGAGAACATCAAAGTTATTGCTTATGACCGTTTGATTAGGGGAACAGAGCATGTTGACTACTATGCAACCTTCGACAACTACAAAGTAGGTGTGATTCAGGCAGAATACATCATCAAGACTTTAGAACTGGATAAGGGTGCAAAGGGACCTTTCACAATGGAAGTGTTCGGCGGATCCCCTGATGATAATAATGCATATTTCTTTTATGCAGGTGCTATGGATACATTGCAGCCATACATAGACAGTGGTGTTCTGGTTATTAAGTCCGGACAAACTGAAATGGAGCAAATCGCCATTATGGGTTGGAAATCGGAAGGTGCCCAGGCAAGAATGGATAATCTTTTAACTGCTTACTATTCGGATGAAAATATTGATATTGTTCTCTCACCGAATGACAGTCTTGCACAGGGAATTGTGGCTTCACTGAAGGCTGCAGGGTATGGTTCTGCCGATAAACCTTACCCAATTCTGACCGGTCAGGATTGTGATATTACCAATGTTAAGCAATTAATTGCCGGTGAGCAATCCATGTCTGTATTTAAAGATACTCGGACTCTTGCCGGAAAGGTTGTTGAAATGGTTGATGCCATTATGAATGGTACTGAGCCGGATATCAATGATACCAAAACCTATGACAACGGTGTGAAAATTGTTCCGTCGTACTTATGTGAACCTGTTTTTGCTGATGTAAATAATTACAAAGAACTATTGATTGATTCTGGATACTATACCGAGGATCAGCTTAAATAAGGATGTACTTTACCGACGTAATGGGGTGTTTTCACTCCATTACGTCATAGTCCATTAGCATTATGTAGCGAGTTATGCTTTAACTTGATTTGAGGAGAAAAAAATGGCCGAGATTATTCTTGATATGAAAAACATTACAAAAACTTTTCCTGGTGTAAAAGCATTGGATAATGTAAATTTGCAGGTTCAAAAAGGCGAAATTCATGCCTTGGTGGGCGAAAATGGCGCCGGTAAATCCACGTTAATGAATGTACTAAGTGGTGTTCACCCCTTTGGCACATACTCTGGAGATATTTTCTTTGAAGGAAAAAAGTGCGAATTCAAAAGCGTGCGAGACAGCGAGAAAGCCGGAATCGCTATAATACATCAAGAATTGGCTTTGAATCCCTATATGACAATAGCTGAGAATATATTTCTTTGTAATGAATGTGCTAAAAATGGCATTATCAACTGGGATTATACCAATCGGGAAGCAAAGAAGCTAATGAAAAAAGTAGGGCTAATTGAAAACTCCAATACCTTGGTAATGGATATTGGGATTGGTAAGCAACAGCTTGTTGAAATTGCCAAAGCGTTGTCTAAAAATGTAAAACTGCTTATTCTTGATGAACCTACTGCTGCGTTGAACGATGAGGATTCCAATAATTTATTGAATTTGCTGCTTGAATTAAATGCAGAACACGGTATTACCTGTATCATCATTTCACACAAAATATACGAGGTTATTCGTATAGCGAATAAAATTACAGTTATTCGTGATGGTATGGTTATCGAAACGCTAAAAAGGGGCGTTGATGAATTCTCGGAAAATCGGATTATTAAAGGCATGGTAGGCAGGGAACTGGTCAGCCGTTTTCCGAAAAGAACCCCAAATATTGGCGAAGTAGGCTTTGAAGTCAAAGATTGGGTTGTATATGATCCGCTGGATGACAACAGAATGCGTATCAACCATGTCAGCTTTAATGTACGGAAAGGAGAAATAGTTGGTATAGCAGGATTAATGGGCGCCGGAAGAACAGAACTTGCAATGAGTTTGTTTGGAAAGGCGTATGGCAGGAAAATAAGCGGTACTATCATTAAGGATGGAAAGGAATTGGTACTTAAAAATGTGAGGGATGCAATAAAAGAAGGGCTGGCTTATGTTACCGAGGATCGGAAAACAGCAGGCTTAATACTTATTGATAACATAAAAAGAAATATATCGTTGGCAAGACTTGATAAGGTGAGCAAGAACTGTGTTTTAAATGATGAACTTGAAGTTGGTGCCGCTGAAGAACTAAGAGAAAGGCTGAATATTAAATCAGCAGGGATTTATCAGAAAACAGGGAATTTGTCGGGAGGTAACCAGCAAAAAGTTGTGTTGAGTAAATGGATATTCTCCGAGCCCGAAGTTATTTTCCTTGATGAACCAACCCGTGGCATTGACGTAGGTTCAAAATATGAGATTTATACCATTATAAATAAGCTTGCGGCTCAGGGAAAATGTATTGTCATAATATCCTCCGAACTGCCCGAAATACTGGGGATATGTGACAGGATTTACATAATGAATGATGGTCGGATTGTTGGGGAAATGAACAAAGACGAAGCCAGCCAGGAAAAGATAATGAAATGCATTCTAGAATCAACCAAAAAATAAAGTGAATCAGATGATTACTTTTAAAAACTATGGAATGAAGAAAGGATTGCAAAATGGAAAAGCACAAAGATCTATTAAGGCATAATATCAGGCAATATGGAATGCTTTTCGCACTGATAGCGATTGTACTTATTTTTCAAATACTGACCGGAGGCATACTGTTAAGGCCAATCAACGTAACCAGATTAATTCTTCAAAACAGTTATATTCTTATACTTGCTGTTGGTATGATGCTGTGTATACTAACCGGAGGGCATATTGACCTGTCTGTTGGTTCGATTGTAGCAATGGTGGGTGCATCATCTGCCTTATTCAGTGTCAGGATGGGTCTGCCGGCGCCACTTTCAATATTTTTGGGACTGTTGGTGGGATTACTGGCAGGAATGTGGCAGGGGTTCTGGATTGCCTTTGTTAAAATACCGCCTTTCATAGTAACTCTTGCGGGAATGCTTATATTCAACGGTATAAACAACATTATTCTAAATGGGCAAACAGTGTTATTACCGAAATTATACATAACTATTGCTTCGGACAGTATTCCTGATTTTTTCAGCGGGAATGGACTACATTACACAACAGTTATAATTGGATTTATCTGTTCTATTCTATATGTTATTGTTAAATGTATTATCAGAACCAACAAAATTAAAAATGGTTTTGATGTAAACTCCAAACAGTGGTTCCTTGGGAAACTAGCACTGGTTGTTCTAATTATTAACCTTTTTACATATTGGCTTGCCAGAGCTAATGGTTTGCCATATATTGTAATTCTGTTGACGGTTATAATTGCCGTGTACTCATTTATAACAAATAAAACCGTTGCGGGACGGCATATTTACGCTTTGGGCGGGAATGCAAAAGCAGCAGAGCTTTCTGGTATTAACACCAGAAGAGTAATGTTTTGGGTTTATGCTAATATGGGTTTTTTGGCTGCCCTGGCTGGAATTGTTTTTGCAGGAAGGCTGAACTCTGCATCTCCTACTGCGGGGCAAGGCTTTGAACTGGATACTATTGCTGCCTGCTTTATTGGAGGTGCTTCGGCAACCGGAGGTGTTGGAACAATTATTGGTGCAATCATTGGTAGTTTCATCATGGGTATAATGAATAACGGAATGTCCATTATGGGGATTAGTACATTCTGGCAAAGCATTATTAAGGGTTTAGTCACTATTCTCGCCGTAGCTTTTGATGTGATCTCGAAATCAAAGGCAAAAGCAAGGTAATGCATTACTTTTCGAAACTTGGCTTAGAATCCCGCAATGTCACATATTACTGGATTTTTAAGCTATTGGCAAAGAGATTCCCTCTTTGCTTTTTTATTATTAAAAAAATGCTATATGGATTTACTTTAGATTAGGCTATAATGGACATAGGAATAATAAGTAAGTATATACATAAAAAAGGAGGAGGTGTGAATGTCACACGGCTATAATAAATTCTTTGACTACATATTTGGAAATAAGCAAATTAATTTGCTGTTCAGAGCATTAACTATAGTTTTTATCATTATACTCGCTGTTGCGTTTACCATTTCAATTACCTACTCAATGAATATGAATGACAGTTTTAATAATGGCAGGTTAAACTGGCCCAAAAGGCAGTATAGCAAAAATATTCTTGTAGTTATGTATCAGACCTCTGATGATTTTCTTCAAAAATTCAAAAATGAAGTATATAAGGAAGCAGAAGCAAATCAGATTTTCATAGATTTTGTAAATGCCGAGAGTATAAATGATGCAATTAATAAAATCAATACAGCTGTCGCAGCGAAAGTTGACGGCATTATTGCACAGGGAATATATGATTCCAACTACATTCAGGCTGTTAATAAAGCAATTGAGAAGGGGATTACAGTTGAATTTGTTTTTACTGACGCATTGGGTGCCGACAGAGCCTTCTTTGTTGGTTACAACGCTTACGATTACGGAAAAATGGCTGCACGCAGTGCAATCAATCAACTTCACGATACCAGCGGCTGTATTGCCCTGATGGTACAAAGTGCAACCAGTAATGAAAAGGATGTTACAGGTGGAGTGTATATTGAAGGATTCAAATCAATTATAGATAAATACCCAAGGGTAAAACTTGTTGATATTATGCGAACAAGCTATGACATGTTTAGTGCCGAGGATATAACCTACGATATTTTAAATCAGTATCCGGACATTAATGTGATTGTTTGCACCAGCGAGAGAGATGCTTTTGGAGTTGCCCAGGTTGTAATTGATTTAAACCGGGTAGGAGATATAAAAATAATTGGTTCTGGCGTATCGAAAGACATAATTAAGTATATCGAACTTGGAGTTATTGCATCTTCTTTTGATATAAATCCCGGGCTGATGGGAAAGTTATGTATTCAGAATATGGTTAACAATAAAATTGTTAATGAATATTTTGAAGTGCCAATAGAGCTGGTAACAAGTGACAATGTTCACAAGTATAAAAAATGAATGGAGATATTATGAAACCGAGATTCAAGTTTTCATTGAACACCATACGAAAAAAAATGCTGTTTTATTTTCTAAGTTCTATCATACTTGTAAGTTCGGTAAGTGTTTATCTGTCAATTAACTTCAACAGCGTTTTCAGAAAAATAGATGCCATGTTCACGTCAAGTATACTGCTGGAAGAAATGCAAAACTATCTGACCGAGTCGGAAAAAAACCTGGCTTTGTTTATCCGTACAAAGGACTCGGAAAGCAAAAATAACTATCAGCTATATGCTGATCTGTTAAATGAAAATGCCAGAAAGTTGAAAGATATTCTGCCAGCAGATGAATATAGTTATAATATTGAAAGGTTAAACAACTTAATTCATACGTTTACCGAAAATGCCTCAGATGCAATTAAAGCAAAACAAGGGCGTGATGCAAACACAATGCGGGAAAAATATAATTATGTCCATCAGGTAGGAAAATACATTATGGAAGAAATTAATGGACTGAATCTGCAGCAGCTGAAAAGGAACACAGAAAACTATGCGGCTTTGTCGCGAAACAATATCATAGTGCAAAAAGCCAATCTAATAATGATAATTGACATACTTATCCTTTCATGCTTTATCATTCTGAATATTACATATAAAATGACTGATCCAATTATAAAACTTTCTAATCAGGCTGAGGAAATATCAAAAGGAAATTTCGATGTAGATGAAGTTATTGTTACCAGTGAAGACGAAATAAAGATTATGGCAGTGGCTTTCAATAAGATGAAATTGAATGTAAGAAACTATATTAAGGAACTTCACAGTAAATCTGAAATAGAATCAAAATTAATGGAAAAAGAAATGCAGAACCTTAAAATGCAAACACTTTTAAACAGAGCCGAACTTCAATCACTTCAGTCTCAAATTAATCCTCACTTTCTTTTTAATACATTGAATGCTGGTGTTCAGCTTGCGATGATGGAGGGCGCCAACCGTACATTATTCTTTCTTGAAAACCTGGCGGCAGTATTTAGGTATAACGTAAGGCGTCTTGATATAGAGGTTACACTAAAGGACGAAATTAACAGCGTAAAAGCATATATTGACTTAATGAAGGTGAGGTTTGGCGATATGATACATTTTAATTTGGAAATTGAGGATGAGGAACTCTTTCAAATATCAATGCCGCCTCTTATCCTTCAACCCATTGTAGAGAATTCATGCATCCATGGAATTGGGGAAAAAGAAGAAGGGGGATGTATAAACATCCGTGCTTACAGGGATGAGGATAAGGATATTATTGAAGTTGAAGATAATGGCGTGGGAATGGAAAATGGAATAATTGAAAACATCTTTAAGGAAGCGCTTGGAAATGAAGCAATGGCGATAAAACCAAAGAAAGGACATACCACAGGAATAGGAGTTAATAATGTTATTCTAAGGCTTCGGCTTTATTTCAAAACCGACGATATTTTGGATATATTTAGTGTGAAAGGAGTAGGAACAAGGGTTGTTATCCGAATACCGGCGAATAGGAGGGGATAAAGTGTATAAACTTATGGTTGTGGACGATGAACAGATAGTTATTGACGCTGTAACACATATAATCAATAAGTATACCCATAATGTAAGAGTTGTTGCCTATGCAAAGAATGGCAGAGATGCAATTGAAAAGGCACGGGCAACTCACCCTGATATCATCCTGATGGACATTCGCATGCCTGGATTAAATGGGATTGATGCTATTGCCGAAATACGAAACTTTTACCCGGACGTAAAGATTGCAATTATCTCAGCATTCGAGCAGTTTGAATTTGCTAAGCAGGCTATGGAGTTTGGAGTAGAACACTATATTCTAAAACCAATAAACAGAAAAATTTTAGTAGACACAATATATAAAATGATCAATCAAATTTATGAACAGCAGCAAAAAAAGAACAAAGAGCTTGAAATAAAGGAGAAGTTTGAAAAAGTAATACCATATCTGGAACAGGGCTTTATTTATTCTATTCTTCTGAATACGGAATTCGACGAGGATCTTATGAGATATATGGAGATCTTCGATATGGACAACTCTGGTGGTTACATCATGATTTTACAATTCGGTGACGGCGAAAAGGCATCTGGTTTATCCAACAGAATTGCTTCCTCTATTATGGGACTTAAAAATTATCCTTACGTAAGAGATATACTGAAAATCAAGTTTAAATGTAAATGCATAGTTGGACCAGTACTGATCAATAAAATTATTGTGTATGTATCATGCGAAGAATGGAAAGATGAATATGAATTCAGACTTCATACCATTGCTCTTGCAGAAGATATATTAAAAAACATCCGCAGAAAAATGCAAATGGAATGCTTTATTGGAATTGGAGGGTACAAAAATAATCAGGAAATAATATACTCATACAATGAGGCTGTAAAAGCACTTTTAAACAACAGAGGAGAGCCTATATCACATATTCTCGATGTATGTGGCGAGCAGTCTAAGTACATTCATGATATCCAGGCCGCTGAAAGCTTGAATGCGAAAATAGAAATGGGAGATGAAGAAGGAGCTGTTGCAGTTTTTACGAGAATTTCGGATAAAATCAACAACCTGACAGATTTAGCACTTGATGTTAAGAAAAGCATATTGATTGAATATATGGTTATGGTACATAGAATAGCTATTGAAGCCGGGATAGAGGAAGATACATACCTAAGATACAATGATTATGTACATGAAATGTTTTTATTTAACAATCTGGATAAGTTAATTACCTGGTGTATAACGCGTATTAAATATATTGCAAGAAAAATCAGAAACGAGAAATCCAAAAAAGGTAACAGTATTATCGACAAAGCTAAAAATTATATAAATGAAAACTTCCAACAGGAAATTACACTGGAGGAACTCTCACGGAAACTTAATGTAAGTCCCCAATATTTCAGCAAATTGTTTAAAGAGGAAACAGGTTATAATTTTATAGAATACCTTACTTTTGTGCGTATAGATCATAGTAAGCATTTAATGAAATCAACAGATATGACAATCAAGGAAGTATGTTATAGCGTAGGATATGGAGATCCTAACTATTTCAGCCGCTTGTTCAGAAAACATACCGGTTTGTCTCCTACTGTTTATGCAGGAAAAGCAAATAAAAAGGAGGTGGTGTGATGGTATACAAGAGATTAACTTTTACTATTTGGGTTTTTGTAATTATGATTGCCTCTTGTTCCTGCATAAGTAAAAATGCTTCCAGAGACATAAAAGAAGACGATAAAATTGTTATTGGTATGGTTATTGATGGACTTGTTATTGAAAGGTGGCAGAAAGACCGGGACATTTTTATTTCAAAAGCAAGGGAACTTGGTGCCGAGGTTATTGTTGGCAATGCAAATGAAGATATCGACAGACAAATTGAGCAGATTCATTTAATTATTGAAGAGGGAATAGATGTTCTTGTAATTATTCCATACGATAAGGATAGTCTGTCTCAATGCATTAAAGCGGCAAAGAAAAAAGGCATAAAGGTCATAGCCTATGACAGGCTGATTATAAATGCCGACATAGATGCCTATATTGCATTTAACAGTATCAAGGTGGGGCAGCTTATGGCAGCAGTCTTATATGAAAAAGTTCCACAGGGAAATTATATCATTATCAACGGCTCCCAGAAGGATCACAACAGTTATTTATTTAATAACGGGTTTAAACTGGCACTTAAGGAGGGATTAGACAGCAACCGCATTCGAATAATTGATGAGGCTTGGGCAGATGACTGGAGGTCGGAGGAAGCCTATAATACTGTCAGCAAAGCCATAAACGAAGGTAAAAGAATTGATGCCATAATCGGTGGGAATGACAGGCTGGCAGAAGGTGCATTAAAAGCTCTTTCAGAGAACAGGCTTGCTGATGAGGTTTATGTGGTAGGACATGATGCAGAATTATCTGCATGTCAAAGAATTGTAGAAGGAATTCAAATTGCCACGGTATACAAACCCATAAGGGTTCTTGCTGAAGGTGCGGCAGAACTGGCAGTAAAAATGGCAAAGGATATTGATTTTGAGTACAGTTATACAATTAATAATGGCAAAAGAGATGTGCCATTTATTCAATATGAGCCCATTCTTGTTACAAAAGATAATATTGTAGATACTGTAATTAAGGATGGTTTTCATACTATAGAAGAAGTTTATAGAAATGTACCAAAGGATCAGTGGCCAAATCAAAACTAAAGAGAAAACTTTTCAGTCCCTTATATAGACAACAGGGAGGGGATTTTTCTTAGAATAAATCATGCTTTCCTTTTTTCTATAATCGCTGGGTGAAGTTTTGCAAAATTTATTAAACACTCTGTTAAATTGTGAAAAGCTTGTAAAGCCGCATTGCGCAGCAATATCGGTTATCTTTTTGTCTGTGAACAGCAGAAGTTGCTGAGCATTTCTTATTCTTGTCATCTGAATATAATCGGTTAAAGAAAAACCTGTAACTTCTTTAAATAAATGAGACAAGTAATACTTGCTTAGAAAAAACCTCTGTGCAAGAATGCTAAGAGACAATTCTTCGTTGTAATGATTATGAATATATGATGCAATGGAGTAAATTTTAGAAGCCGTTGTATCAAGAGTATCTGACTGGTATATGTTTTCATTGCGCCGGTTGTATATTGCGCATAAAAGTTCAATAAACTTGCAGTGAATGGATAGAGCCTGAACGGCGCTTTCTGATTTCGATATTAGGAATATTTCATTTAAAATATGTATAATGGAATCCTGGTTGGTTTGATCAAAACGATAGATTGGCAAGGGGGCATCAAATATACTTAATAATTCACTTACATTATTGTGAAATAATCCCGATTGCTCAGGTATACTGAACTGAATTACCAGCCTTTTCTTGGATGGACCTTTGGGATATTCTGATTTATGGAGACAATAAGGTTTTAAGCACACAAAGTCTAAAAATTCAATTCTGTATAGATTACCTTCAATAATATGGTTGGCATTGTCATCAAGTAAAACATGTATTTCATAAAAATGATGAAAATGCTGAAATTCCATATTTATATCATAGTAGCGTTCGTCATAGTCGAAGAAATAGTAAAGATTATCTGTTGGTTTTCCTATCTCAACGAGGTATCTTTTTTCGTAAAAAAGTTTGTTGTTTAAAAGCATCAACATCACCTTATACAGGTTAATTTAGTTAAAGTATAGCATTATATAGCAAAATATGCAATGTATATCAGCATACAAAGCAATTATTGCATAGATAGTTACCTTATAAATTGGTAAATTAGATACAGGTAATGTTGTTATATATAACAAACAAATCCTATCTGTTAAGAAAAAACTGTTTAAAATAAACAAGAGAAGTTTGTTGACTGTTTTTTAATCGTGAAAAACTCACGTATTGTTTATTTTGCGATTCACTACGAAAGGGTTAGCAAAAATGCAGATACGAAAAGACGAATTTAAAAGCTTGGATGAACTAATTCAACAAAAATTGGCTTTAGTAATTGACAAATCAAAAGTAACTTTATATGAAGACGATGAAATTTTTATTAGCAATATGCAAAACAACAATTTAGCTGGTGATGACATAAACCGATACCGCTATTGGGAATGGCCTCAAGGGGTAAGTTTGTTCGGTTTCTGGAAACTATTTGAATTTACAAAAGATAAAAGGTTCCTTGATATTATCACTCAATTCTATGAACAGCAATTTCGAATAGGGCTGCCGTCAAAGAATATAAACACAACTGCACCAATGCTCACAATGGCCTGCTTATATGAATATACAAAAAATAATAAGTATAAGGAAGTATGCATGGAATGGGCTGAATGGCTTGTTAGCAACCTGCCTAAGACGAGGGAGGAAGGCTTTCAGCATTTAACATCTGACACATTAAATGATAATGAGCTTTGGGTTGATACATTATTTATGACGGTTTTATTTCTTGCAAAGATAGGAATGGTAATTGGTTGTACCGAGTGGGTAGAAGAAGCTAAATATCAGTTTTTGCTTCACTCAAAATATCTTACCGATAGAAAAAGCGGCCTATGGTACCATGGATGGACTTTCAATGGCGATCATAATTTTACCGAAGTCTTATGGGGGCGGGGAAATTGCTGGATAACCATTGCAATACCTGAATTTCTATCAATGGTTAATTGTGAGCCGGGCATCAGAAAATACCTTATCCAGTTGCTGAATCGCCAGGTTAAGGCTTTAGAGAAGCACCAGCATTCAGAAGGAATGTGGCATACTATTATTAATGATCCAACGTCATATCTTGAAGCAAGTGCAACATGCGGTTTTGGCTACGGAATTCTTAGAGCGGTAGAAATTGGAATAATCGATTCCAGGTTCAAAAAGTGCGCAATGAATGCCGTAACGGCGATACTGCATTGCATTGATGAGAATGGCTATGTAGATAAAGTTTCCTACGGTACAAGTATGGGAAGAGATAGTGTTCAGCACTATAAGGAAATTGAAATCAGAAAGATGCCATATGGGCAGGCGATGGCTATGTTGTTTTTGCAGGAAGTTATTAAAGCTAATGCTAAAGATTAAATTTATCTATAAAAAACAGAGCTTGGCGGAAAAAGCACATATGTTTAAAAGTATTTGTGAACCAAAAATAATATGAAATAAAATAGTCATATTATTGAGCTTAAAGGAGGTTTTTTCATGAAAAGAAGAGTAATAGCGTTACTTATGATTGTCGCCATGGCAGTGGGACTATTAACAGGCTGTTCTGGAACAGCTGATACTGGTGGCCAGTCACAACCCACAAAGCCAGCAGAGCCTACCAAAGCTTCTGCACCAACGGAAACGCCTAAACCTACAGCAGTGCCAGACAGTCAAACTGGAAGCACGGCTAAGTTCACTGAAGCGCCGGCGCTAAAAGCTTTAGTCGACTCTGGTAAGCTGCCGTCAGTAGAAGAACGTTTGCCAGCACCAGAAGATATAATGGTAGAGTATATGGACAGCATAGGTACATATGGGGGAGCTTTTAATTTTACTTATTCCGGTAAAAATGCACAATGGTTTTATGGAAAGATAACAGAAGAAGCTTTGTTCAGGTTTAAAACCGATGGTACAGTTGAACCTAACGTTGCAAAAGGTTTTGAAGTTAATGAAGATGCTACTGTTTATACCATTTATTTAAGAGAAGGCATGAAATGGTCGGACGGAGAGCCGTTTACTTCTGATGACGTCATCTTCTTCTATTATGAAATGTGTGTTAAGGAAACTTTTGGTAAAAGCCTGTGGGATTGTTTTAAGGTAAAAGATGCTCAGGGCAATGAAACAACGGCTGAATTTGAAAAAGTAGACGATTATACATTTACAGTTACATTCCAGAATTCAAAACCAACATTTTTAGAGGAACTTGCAATAAACGGAAAATGGTGTTTTGCACCAGAACACTGGTATAAGGAAATACTTCCTCAATTTATAGGTGAAGAAGAAGCAAATAAAAAAGCTAAGGAAATGGGATATTCTGATGCTGTAGCAATGGGCAAGGAAACAGGCTATTATTACTGGAATGTTCCGGGAAGACCCACACTGCGTCCATGGGTTGTATTTGAAGATTCCAAGCACAATGACTGTGATGGTGATTATTTCGTATTGGAAAGAAACCCATATTACTGGAAAGTCGACGAAAAAGGGCAGCAGCTTCCTTATGTTGATGAGCTACGATTTACAAAAATCTCAGATCCTCAGCAAACTTTACTCAAAATCTTAGATGGCACGGTAGATGTTGCAGCAGTAGGTTATACAGATTATGATGTATTGGTTGAAAACATGGATAGAGGCGGATACGAGTTTGTTGAATGGTCATCTGTTTCCTGGGCAGACCTTGTATCGCAGCTTCATTTAAATCAGGCAGTAAAAGATGAAAAGAAAAGAGAACTGTTCCAGAATCCTGACTTTAGACAGGCTTTGTCTATCGCTGTTGATCGTGAAGAGTATTCAGCCATTATTTCCGATGGCTTTGCCCAAGGCAGGCAGGCCGGTCCTGCAAAAGGCGCTATGGGTTACACCGAAGAATGGGCTAACAAGTGGACAGAATATAATCCTGAAAAGGCGAAACAATTGCTTGAATCCTGCGGTCTGGTTATGGGCGCCGATGGATACTATGATTTTGCAGATGGAACGGATTTCGTTCTCAACTTACAGACATTTACCGATGCAAATGCTGATGATTCTGCAGAACTGTTGATGAAATATTATAATGATGTTGGTATAAAAACAACCTATAAGCCGGTAGATCGTTCGGTGCTTGATAATATGACAACAAGTAACGACCATGAGGCAATTATTGCACCAGTAACTCCTGCTACAACAGTAAGCATTATTTTAAGACCAGACACTATTGTTCCTGTAAGAAATTATGCACCGTGGTACGGAGCTATTGGAAACTGGTATGCTTCAAAGGGAGCCGAAGGAGTAGAGCCTACTGGTGATTTAAAGAAACTCTGCGAATTATATGATGAACTCAGAGCTGCTACGAATGCTAAAGAGAAAGAAAGAATTGCTCTTGAAATGCTTAAACTCCACGAGAAGAATATCTGGGTAATTGGTTATATGGAGAGCCTGCCAGTTCTTATTGTAAAAGACAAGAAAATTAAGAACTTCCCAGAAAGCTCAATCTTCTGTGATGAGTTTAGAGATTTCGGTATTGCTCATTTCCAATGCTTGTATTTTGCTGAATAATAGCTGTACACGATATTTCTTAAAACGTTATTTCATACATGTTAGTAAAAATCAAACCAGACCGAAGGCTTTAATAGAGCCTTCGGTCTGGAATGAAAGATAGGACGGATGTGCAGACATGAGAAATTACATATTTAAAAGAGTATTAATGTTTATCCCAACGGTATTATTGCTATCAGTTTTGGTTTTCTTTATTATTCAACTGCCGCCTGGTGACTATGTCACCAGTTACGTTTCAAGAATGTCTGCAGAGGGTGAAGTATTTACTAGTCAGGATATTGCCAATC
>ERZ773359.1829-NODE-1829-length-28396-cov-19.246039_pt1 | contig 28396 bp, 19 predicted proteins | sample MGYA00374955_ERZ773359 | MGnify/ENA primary metagenome ERZ773359 (study PRJEB29098, sample SAMN04486028) | biogas fermenter metagenome | study: EMG produced TPA metagenomics assembly of the Biogas fermentation microbial communities from Germany - Plant 4 DNA1...
ATCGCACTGATGGGTATGCAGAGCAACAGCGATATGCCAATCCCCATCGCGCCTGCCGCAAACCCCACTATAAGCGTCTCGGCGTTGAACACTCTTGAAATATCCCGTTTGGAGGCGCCCAGCGAGCGCAGTATACCAATTTCCTTGGTACGCTCGAGCACCGAGATATAGGTTATAATGCCTATCATTATCGAAGATACGACAAGCGATATGGACACGAACACAATAAGCCCGTACGATATTGCGTTTATAATGCCGGTGATACCCGACATCAGCAGAGCCACATAGTCGGTGTAAACTATCTGCTGCTCCTCGCTCACGCCGTCATTGTACTTTTTAATCTCATCGGCGATGGCGTCTTTGTTTTCAAAAGTCGAGGCGTATATGTTGATAGCCCTCGGCATTGCAGGGTCGACCGCGCCGAACGTTTTGAGGTTATCCTCGAGCGTCGATTCCGATACCTCGCTCGGCATGTAAAGGTCATAGTAGAGCGCCAGCGTCGCCGTATCCGTTTCCGAACCGTACTCGGCGTCGAACACCGCTGCTACCTTGGCATAACCTTCGGGCGTGTAAGGCTGTGCCATAGAGGCGTAATACTCGCGTGCCTGCTCTGTCGCCAGCTCGTCCACCAGCGCATCCAGCTCGGCGTCGCTCAAACTGCCCAGATACGCCATTATCTCGGCAGCCGGCATGCCGGTCTTTTTCGACCAGTCGGCCATAACATAGGCGACTTTTACATCGCGGCTGACAAACTGCGCGGTTATTTGCGCCTTGACAGCCGCCAGCTCCTCGTCCGACGGCGTTGTCATTATCTCTTTGATGCGCTCCTCAGCCTGCGCTGCATACTGCTGCTTGATAATCGTGGTAAGCTGCTCGCGTATCATGCCACGCAGCTCGTCGTCGGAATACGAGGCAAGGTATGCTTTGACCGACTCTGTGTCCATACCGTAAGCCTGCGCCACGGCTTCCTCCATACTATCGCGCGTAGTATACTGCGCCGAGTATTGCTCCAGCGCTGCGCTTAGATACTCCTCGCTCGGTTCGGATACAATTTTTGAATAAAGTTTCGCCTTTTCGACGTTGTCAAGCGAGTCGAAATACTCGCGCACCCTCTCGGCCTTGTACTCATCGGTCGGGTTTTCAGCCTCCTCAATGACAAAAGGCAGGCCGGTCAAAATGTCGAAATTCGCGTTTTCCTCGGCCTTCTGCGCCAGAACTACAGGCGACGATTCGGTGTATTCAATCAGATACTCGGTCAGCTTGTGCGTGTAGCCGAAAATACCGGTCATCGCGGTCGCTGTCGCGTCCTCTTTCGGCCGTATTATGCCCGAGATGCGCAGCTCGAGCCCGCTGCCCACACGCAGCGCCAGCGCGTCCTTGTCGTCTTTGATGCTTGACCAGATGCCGTCGCCGTCGGAGTCGGTGTAGTAGTCGCAGGCTGCGAGCAGCCGGAACGTGATGCCCAGCGCGTCCTCATAGTCGAGCCTGCGCGTGCCGACCTCGATAGTTTCCTCGCTTATGACTGCCGAAAGGATTTCTCTGACCTCATCGCCCGTCATCTGTCCGAGCGAGTAGAACGCAAGGTCGGAGATTTCGTTGTTTTTGTTCAATATCAGCACGACTTCATCGTAATCCTGCGGCCAGTCGCCCGAGACAAGTTCGAACTGGTCGTATATCATGTCGGATATAAGCTGTCCGTCTTGACCGGGCATCAGCTCCTGCCAGAGCCGTATCATGGAAAACTGCGACCGCATCGACGAGGCCTGTCTTGACATGCTCGGCGACAGCGCGGCAAAGGCGTCCGACATGTCGGTGTTGACCCAATCGCCCTCCGGACTTTTGACGTATGTGTCGAACCTGACTCTGTAAAGATACTGCACCGACGAGACGACGTCGCGCAGCCCGCCCGAGCCGGGCTTTTTGGCAAGCTCGGCGTCGAGATATTCCTTAAACGACTTCAAGTCGTTTTTTGTCACTTCGGGATTAAACACCGCGTTGAAAAGCTCGTACATGCTCGCGTCGGAATAGATGGCGTCGCCACCGTGCACCGGCTCGGACGAGCCGGTGCGGCTTTTCCCGACCTCGCCGAGTGCCGCCATTATGGAGTTGATATCGGCCTGCTCGTCTTCAATGGTGATGGGATATGACGAGAGCGTGTCGCGTTGCACCTCGTCGATGTAGTGCTGCACGCCGGTGGACAGCGCGAGTATCAGCGCTATGCCGATGATGCCGATGCTGCCGGCGAACGAGGTGAGCAGCGTGCGCGCGCGTTTGGTCATTAGGTTGTCGAGCGACAGGTTGAGCGCGGTGAAAAAGGACATCGAGGTCTTTTGCCGGCGCTTTTTCTTGGGTTTTACCTCCGGCTGCTTTTCATCGCCGTCATAAGGGTTCGAGTCGCCGGTCACCTTGCCGTCCAGCAGGTTGATAATGCGCGTGGCATAGCGGTTTGCAAGATCGGGGTTGTGCGTGACCATGATAACGAGCCGGTCACGCGAGATTTCCTTGAGGATTTCGAGCACCTGCACGCTTGTTTTAGTGTCGAGCGCGCCGGTCGGCTCGTCGGCGAGCAGTATCTCGGGGTTGTTGACGAGAGCGCGCGCAATTGCGACGCGCTGCATCTGGCCGCCCGATAGCTGCGTGGGCCTTTTCTTCAACTGGTCACCCAGCCCGACTCGCTCGAGCGCCTCTTTGGCGCGGCGGCGGCGCTCGGATTTCGACACGCCGGACAGCGTCATTGCCAGCTCGACGTTGGCGAGCACACTCTGATGCGGGATGAGATTATAGCTTTGGAACACGAAACCTATGGAGCGGTTGCGATAGTTGTCCCAGTCGGCGTCGGTGTACTCTTTGGTGGAGCGTCCGCCGATTACGAGGTCGCCCGAGGTATAGCGGTCCAGCCCGCCGATGATGTTGAGCATTGTTGTCTTGCCGCAGCCCGACGGTCCGAGGATAGCAACGAACTCGCTTTTGCGAAAATTAATCGAAACACCGCGCAGCGCGTCTATATTTGTGCCGCCCGCGGTGTAACGCTTTACAATATCTACAAGTTTCAGCAATTCAGTTATTCCCTTTATGATAGTTAGTTTTGTAATAATCTATAATATACCATACCGAAGTCAATATTTCTATAAAAAATTACAACACAGATGTAAATTAAAAGAAAAAATTGTCTTTGGAAGATGTCATTGTTGACTGACTGGTGCGTCAGAGCACCGAAGCGGTTGTTTATTGCCTTTATCTGAGATAAAAGCCCCCGTATTGGTTACGGAGGCTATATTATTGGCTATCGATTTCAACCGAAGGCTCGCCGGCGACTTCCCACTGCCTGAACATGCCGCGCGTTTTCTCGTCCACGACAGCACTCACCGCCACGCCGTCCTCGCGGTACTCGGGCTCGCCCACCGACGCGAGCTGATAGAGCCGCGACAGCGCACCTTGCTCGGCGTGCGGGAAGAAATACCACAGCTCGCGCCGGGTTTCGGCAACCAGCCGTTCAAGCGCGGCTATGAGCGTGTCTATCCCCTGCCCCGTCAGCGCCGACACGAACAGCACATTCTCGGGCGGCACCGTCCGGTCGGAAAGCAGCGCCGAGCTTGGTCCGGCAGCGCCGAGACACTCTGCCGGCAGGTCACACTTGTTGTACACATATAGTGTCGGCTTGTTCGCCGCTCCCAGCTCGGCGAGCAGCTTTCGCGTTACCTCAAGCTGTTTTTCGCGCTCAGGGTCCGACGCGTCGATAAGCACAACCAAAAAATCGGCGAGTCGCACCTCCTCGAGCGTTGACTTGAACGCCTCGATGAGGTGATGCGGCAGGTTGCGTATGAACCCGACCGTGTCGGTCAGCAGCATCTTCGCGCCGCTCGGCAGCTCATACTGCCGCGTCGTCGGGTCAAGCGTCGCGAACAGCTTGTCCTCCGCGAGTATGCCTGCGCCTGTCAGCGTGTTAAGCAGCGTCGATTTGCCCGCGTTTGTGTAGCCCGCAATCGCCGCACGCGGTATACCGGCACGCTCGCGCCGCTGGCGCAGTACTGCGCGCGACGCTTCGATACGCTCAAGCTCCTCGCGCAGCACCCTCATGCGCCTGCGTACATGCCGGCGGTCGGTTTCGAGCTTGGTCTCGCCCGGGCCACGCATCGCGATGTTGCCGCCTTGCTGGCGGGACAACTCTATCCCCTTCCCGGTCAGCCGCGGCACCGTGTACTGGAGCTGCGCGAGCTCAACCTGCAATTTTCCCTCGCTGGTCACAGCGTGCAGCGCGAAAATGTCGAGGATCAGCATGCTGCGGTCGATTACGCGCACCTCGAACGGCTCGGATTTGACTTTTTTACCCGCAGCCGGCCGCGCGACCGGGCCGGGCTCTGCCGGCGGGGGCATATATCTGTCCTCCGGTGCACCGATGTCGCCGGTGAATATAGGCTCGCCGGGCAACAGCTCCTCGGGGTTTGTGACCTCCTCGCCGACCGACAGCGCGTCCTCGAGGTTTTTTATCTGCGAGGGCGATAGCTCGCAGTCGAACACGACGAGCCGGATGCCATTTTTGCGGCAGAGTGTGGCGAGCTCGGCGACCTTACCGCTGCCGATGTATGTCCGCGGACTCGGGTTCTCCTTCCGCTGCTCAAGCCGCGCCGCGACCCTGCCGCCCGCGGTTTCAAGCAGGCGTTCGAGCTCGTCGAGCGACGCGCTAAACTCGTCGTCGGTAATGTCAGGCGTCTGAACGCCGACGATTATTGCCGGCTCGGATTCCACAATTTTCATGTTGTCCTGCATTTTTGTCTCCTTCGCCATTTGCATATATAGGCAGTGGCGTGATAGGTTTTTGTCGTCCATAGAATATTTGCGCCGAAAGCGGCACAGTTATTACAAATCCCAGCAGAATAAATCAAAAATTATAAACCTGTTAGCGAGGCTCGGGGGCGTCTGACGCACCGGTGCGTTCCCTGCGCCACCTGATAGCCTGTGAGCAGTTACCCGAGCAGCCGCAATATCTGCATTTGCGCGGTGACGGGCGGATATACACCTTCGCGGGCGGGGTCAAGCTTCAAGCGCATCACATACTTGCCGCGCTCCAGCATCAAATTCTGCGACACCACAAGCGTGCCTTCGCCGCGCTGTGACAGCACCACCGACGGCATGGCCCGTTTCTCCTCTGTGACCTCCGCCGCGGCACCCTCCGCCGTCTCCGCCGCAGTCGTCGCCGACATCGGCACAAACGCGGCATCGGCGGCAGCAATCTCCTCGCTCAGCTCACCGCTGACGTCGCCCGCCACGCGCTCGAGCGTGAAGATAATGTCGGCACTGCTGCAAATCGCCGACACCGAAACAGTGTAATACCCGTCGCTATCCAGGTCGAGCGGGAACTCTACCGAGCCTGTCTCGGGGTTTACCTCAAATGTGCCCGACATATCCAGCACTTTGGTGATCGACGACGACGCAACCGTCACTATCCCCGCTATAATAAGCACCACAGCGGTCAGCACCACCGCTGCGATGGTCTTTTGCTTCGGCGAGCGGCGGTTGAGCAGGCAGTATCCGATAAAAATCAGCACCGCGCCGATAGCAAGGTAAACCATCCCGACACCTATTACGCTGCCGAGTTTAAGCTCGGCGTAAACCTCGGTGTACGAGTCGGTATAAGGCTTTGCCGCGAACATCGAGATAACGCTGAGCAGGTTATTTATAAAATGAAAGATCATCGTTAAGACCATTGACTCGGTCTTCAGCGCTATATATGCGAATGCGCAGCCGAGCATCATGGTCGGCAGGAAGCGGAAGGGGTCAAGATGGAAAACACCGAACAGCAGCCCGCTGATTAGCACTATTGCCACAGTGCTTTTTATCGACCTCAGCGAGGCAAGTATAAACCCTCTGTGCAGCGTTTCCTCGCAAATTGCGGGCAGAACAGCTATAACAAACACCGCCATTGCCGGCGAAACGCTCGTGCCGAGGCCGGTCAGCGCATCGGCGGTCTTGCCCACCTCCGGGAAAAAGTACTGCGTCAAAAGCAGCGGCCCAATCATGATAAGATATGTGCCGGCATAAAGGAACGCGCCCCCGAAAAACTCGCGTACAGGCGGCAGCCTCATCGGGAACGTCGAAGCAAAATTGGGCCGGATCAAAAGAAACGCGGCGGCGGTCAGAACAAGCAGCATCAGCTCGGTCAGCGCAAGTCCGGCTATGCCGAAATTGAGCTGGAGCGGCGTTGCAATAAATACGAGCGCGACCAGCACCGCGCCCATAAGCAGCAGCCCGTGATACGGTTTAAGGCGGCGATTTTCCATGTTTTCTTTCTCCGTTATAACGTCGTCGAATTATGCCCGCGCGGGTCAGCAGCAGCCGCACCCAATCACTGCGCAGCCGCTGTCACAACAAATCTATACCATATTTATATGCCGAGCATGTCGCATCAAGTATGACGTTCGACTATTTGAGATTATTGTGATTGCTATTATAAAAAATATTGGTTTGTTTCACACCCGTGGTGCGGCGCCGCACCGTCGGGCTCGTTGTTATGTGCTTTTTTGCCTGTTTGCGTAATTTTGCCCATATACTGCCGCTTTATGCCGGCAAACACCGGAGATTCGTCGCTTGCGTCCACGCAACTTGCACTTCCGGCGGAGTGTGACAAAGCGGCCGGTGCGGCATTGCATGAGCAAAACTTAACAAAACGCGCTCAGCCCGGCAAGAAAACCGATACAAAGGTACTTTGGGATGCGAGATTTTGAAAATAGCTACCCGCAATTTGCAATTAATATTAGAAAACAGAGCTAAAACCAAAACGGGCGGAGAAGTCTCCGCCCGAACCGGTGTAGTTGCTGTTAGCTAAGTCTTGTATAGTTGATTTTGATGCCCGGGCCCATCGTAGAGGCGATAACGCAGCTCCTGATATACTGGCCTTTCGCGGCGGCGGGCTTCGCCCTCATTATTGCATCCATAAGCGCGTTGAAGTTATCGGCCAGTTTCTCCGGGCCGAACGAAGCGCGCCCTATCGGGCAGTGGATGATGTTGGTCTTGTCAAGCCTGTACTCGATCTTACCGGCTTTGGCTTCGCGCACCGCTTTGCCGACATCCATGGTAACCGTACCGGCCTTCGGGTTGGGCATCAGACCCTTCGGGCCGAGAACCCTACCCAGACGTCCGATAACGCCCATCATGTCGGGGGTAGCAATAACAACGTCAAAATCAAACCAGTTCTCGTTTTGGATCTTTGCAACGTAATCTTCGGCACCGACATAGTCCGATCCGGCCTCCTCGGCCTCCTGGGCCTTGTCGCCTTTCGCGAACACGAGCGTGCGGACGGTTTTACCCGTTCCGTGAGGAAGCACGACTGCGCCGCGCACCTGCTGGTCGGCGTGACGGCTGTCAACACCAAGCCGGACATGCAGTTCTATAGTTTCGTCGAATTTAGCGTTTGCGGTCTTGCAAACGAGCTCCAGCGCCTCTGCCGGATCGTAAAGTTTAGTGCGGTCAACAAGCTTTACAAGCTCTTTAAATCTTTTTCCTGCAGCCATCGTTTACTACCTCCTCCCTCAGTCCACCACGGCAACGCCCATGCTCTTGGCGGTGCCTTCGATCATTGACATAGCAGCCTCGAGTGAAGAGGTGTTGAGGTCGGGCAGCTTGATTTGAGCTATCTCTTTGATCTGCTCTCTCGTTATTGTCGCGACCTTTTCCTTGCCTGGGGTGCCGGTACCCGATTCGATGTTGCACGCCTTCTTGATAAGCACAGAGGCGGGCGGCGTCTTGGTAATAAATGTGAAAGTGCGGTCGGCATAGACGGTTATGACGACCGGGATAATCATACCAGGCTGGTTTTTTGTGCGCTCGTTGAACTCTTTTGTGAAGTTCGGGATGGAAACACCGTACTGACCGAGCGCGGGTCCGACGGGGGGCTGTGGCGATGCCTTTCCGGCCTCAAGCTGAAGCTTGATAACGCCAACTACTTTCTTTGCCATTTGTCTTTTTTACCTCCATATGTGGTTTGTGCGGAAGAAACGAAAGAATTTTTCTTCCTCCCACTGACTTGGGAACATATCCGTGCGGCAATTTCTTTTGCCGCTTAATTTTTTTCCACGATATCCGAGTCAAGCTCTATAGGCGTCTCGCGCCCGAACATCGACACGAGCACCTTTATCTTCTTCTTGTCGTCGGAAATCTCCTGCACAGTGCCAATATAGCCCTTCAGCGGCCCGGTCTTTATGGTCACGCTGTCGCCGACATCATAGTCAAGCATGACGACGCGCGTTTCGACGCCGATGGCCTCGACCTCTTCGTCGGAAAGCGGCACCGGCTTCGATCCGGGGCCGACGAAACCCGTCACCCCGCGGATATTGCGGACAATGTGCCATGTTTCGTCGGTCATTACCATCTTTATCAGCACATAGCTGGGGAAAACTTTGTGTTCAACCTCTTTTGTGATCGGGGCGCCTTCTTCGTTTGTCCCGACCTCTTCGACCGTCTTTTCGACGGGGATGCGAATATCGCTTATCAGATGGTGCAAACCGCGATTTTCGATAATCTTTTCGAGGTTGGTTTTAACCTTATTCTCGTAGCCCGCATAGGTATGGGCTACATACCAGTTCATTCCAGAACCCAGTTCGTTTATGTCACTCATTGCTCGCCTATCAGATCAGTCTGCCAAGCGCAAGCAGCCCGGACGAAAACAAAAAGTCGAGTGTGCTGATAACGGCGCTGAATACAACGATAGCGACCAGCACCAGAAGCGTGCTGCGAACAGTATCTTCCCTGCTGTACCATACTATTTTCTTCATCTCGCTTTTGTATTCGCGGATAAACCTGAAGAAACGCTCGCGCAGCCCTCGCTTCGGCTTTTTGTCTTTGGCCGCGGTCGGCTTTTTTTCTCCAGTACCGGTGGTTTTGACCCCATCGGTATTTTTTTCTTTATCAGCCATTTCGTCCTCTCCTTATCTCGACTCTCTGTGCAGAGAGTGCTTGCGGCAGAACCTGCAATACTTTTTCAGTTCAAGCCTGTCAGGGTCGTTTGCCCTGTTTTTCGTTGTGTCGTAATTTCGTCTTTTGCAATCGTTGCAGACGAGAGTGATTTTAACTCTCACTTTGCTACCTCCCGAATTATTTCGGCGCGACGGGCACCGATAAGCTATTCTCCCTCATGCGGAAAAGGCGCCCGGGTACAGGCGGGCAAACCGCAATAAAGCAGCGCAAAACCGCGGCGCAGTGCTGCTTTCGCGAGATTTTGGCGTGCAATTTTACGGCATTAAAAAAACCTCTCCGACGAGGTGAAACCATTATAGCATACCTTAATCTCGGCTGTCAATAGCAGTGCCGCAAAAAAATGAAAAAAAGCGCCCAAATTTAAGGCGCTCGCAGCCGCCGGCACAAAAAGCTGTGCCACGGCACGCGGGACAGCGCGAGAGGTATCATGAGCTTGATACGTCAGCCCGCCCCGCCTGCCGCAATTTTCAGCTTTTTTTATTATATCACCGCGAGCCGTTTTTGTATATATCAATATTTTATGAAAATTCGGGTCGTTTTTTGTGATATATTTGCATGCCGCCCCGACGCGGCGGTTACAGTCGGGAATTTATCCCACGGCTTCCTCAAATGTCCCGATGAATGAGTCGAGCTCGGCGAGCGCCTGCTCGCGCGTTGTGCCGCCCGCTGCATAATAGAGCTTGAGCTGCGGCTCGGTGCCCGACGGGCGAACTATGACCGAACAGCCGTCGGAATAGGTAAACTTGATAACGTCGGACGGGGGCAGCTTTATCTCGCGTTTGCCGCCGTCGATATACTTGGTATCGCCGTTTTTATAGTCCTCGACCGCGACAAGCTCTCTGCCCGGGATAGACTTCGGCGGGCCTTCGCGCAGCATCTTCATTATGTCGCGCATTTTGGAGGCGCCCGCCGCGCCCTCGTAGCGAACGTTGACCAGCCGCGTTTCGGTAAACCCGTATTTTTGGCCTATCTCCTCGAGCATGTCGGAGAATGTGTAGCCGCGCGCGGCAAAGTATTCGGCTGCCTGGCACACCAGCAGCGAGGTCGAAACGCCGTCCTTGTCGCGGACATAGCCGCCGCAGAGGTAGCCGCAGCTTTCCTCGAACCCAAACACATAGCGGTCCAGCTCGCCGTCCCGCTCAAGCAGTGTGAGCTGCTCGCCGATGTATTTGAAGCCGGTGAGTACGTCTATGACCTCGGCGCCGAAATCGCGCGCGATTCTGTCCGCCAGGTCGGTGGTGACTATGGTTTTTATGACAATCGGCGACTGTGGCAATGTTCCGGCGTCGCGCCGGCGGGTCAAAATGTAATACAGCAACACGACGCCCAGCTCGTTGCCGTTGAGCAGCCGGTACGAACCGTCGCGCTGACGCACCGCAACGCCCACCCGGTCGCAGTCCGGGTCGGTGGCGAGCAGCAGGTCTGCCGCCAACTTTTCGGAGAGCGCCAGCCCCAGCTCAAGCGCCTGCGGCAGCTCGGGGTTGGGGTAGGGACAGCTTTCAAAGTCGCCGTCGGGCTCGCTTTGCTCGGGAACGACGGTGACATTTTCAAACCCGGCGCCAGCAAGGATTTGAGGCACGCACATTATGCCTGTGCCGCACAGCGGTGTGTAGACAATTTTCAGCGCGCGGCGGGGCTCCTCTTCGGGAGGAAGCTGTGCCGCGGCGTCGGCGATAAATGCGTCTGTGACTGAATCGTCAATATATTTAATCAGGCCGGCGTCCAGCAGCTCCTCAAACGGCCTGCCGACCGGCGCAAAGTAGTCGCATTTCTGCATCTGTTTGTAGATCGCCGATGCGTCCTCGGGCGTGAGCTGGCCCCCGTCGGAGCCGTAGACCTTGAAACCGTTGTAGGCGGCGGGGTTATGGCTGGCCGTGACGACAATACCCGCCGAGCAGCCGAGCTTGCGGACAGCGTATGACAGCGCAGGCGTGGGCATTATATGCCTGAAAATCCACACGCTTACCCCCGCCTCGGCGAGTATGCGCGCCGAGGTTTTGGCAAACAGCTCGGAGCCGTGGCGGCTGTCATAGGCTATCGCTACCGACGCGGGCTTGCCCGATAGCAGCTGCGGTATCGCGCGGCGGCGCAGGTGGGCGGCAAGTCCGCGCGCACAGCGACCGACCGTAAACACGTTCATACGGTTGGTGCCGGCGCCGAGCACGCCGCGCAGTCCGCCGGTGCCGAACTCCAGGTCTGTGTAGAACCTGTCGGTTATTGCCGCTTCGTCGCCCGATATTTCGAGTAGCTCATTGTGCAGCTCGGGCATTGACTGTGTATTTGATAGCCAAAGATCGTATGCGGAGTATATCTGATCCATATACCAAGTCGATACCTTTCCGGGTAAACATATATTGACGCGGACGTGTTTTTATTCCGCGTAGTTTTCCTTTTTTATTATATGGCACAAAAGAGTGATTTTCGGTAATTTTCTGTATATTTTTTATAAACTTGATTTATAGGCTTGATTTTTACATGCCCGATCGGACCGGCTGCGGCACACTCGATTTTCGGAAGCGGCTTGCCGACGGGAGCGAGGAAAATCACAGCACATAGGCAAAAGTGAGTACTAAAGTTTTAGGAGAGAAACTTTTTCCAAAAATCGCGCATGCCGTTTCTCTGTCTGCGGATGCCCGGTATCGGGCTATATTTTCCCGTCCGGGGAGAGCTTTGTGCGCTCGACGATGACGGTTTCGGCGTGTTTTGCCCATGCGGGGTCGACGCCTATATCGTGGTAGGTAGGATAGTCTTTCGCTATCCAGGCTTTGTTTTTGTCGAATATCTCGCACATCTCGGCAGCCCGGCGTCCTATTAACTCAAGGTCGCCGGTCGGCAGCACTTTCTGGATGTCGACCGGTGAGTGGAACACCGCGCGGTCGCCGAACTCCTCGGAGAGGCGCTCGGCCGGATATGCATCGGGCTGGTCGAACTGGAACACGTCGACGCCCGCCTCAATGAACATGGATATAAAATTATATATGTAGCCGCACGAGTGCATGAAAATCGCCATGCCGCGCTCGTGATACGCATCGAATATACGCTTGTACCGCGGGAAAAACAGCTCGCGGAACGCCTCCGGCGATATGAACGTGGAGGTCTGCGTGCCCCAGTCGTCGCCAAACATTGCGGCATCGATGCCGGTGCCGGCAATAGTGTCGAGCACCTCGAGCTCATGCTCGACAATGCAGTCGAGGAAGGCGGTGACCATCTCGGGCTCAAGCAGCACGTCGGCCAGCGCGTTTGCCATCAGCCGCGCGTCGCGCAGCGCCGAAAACAGCGACGCGCCGCCGGTTATGACATATTTATCGCATGCCTGGAGGTTCATCGAAAGCAGCCTGTCGCGGCAGCCGGGGTCGATTTTGGGCATCCGCTTTTTGTATTCTTCAAAGTCGTCCCACTCGACTATCGCGCCGCGGATACACTCGCCTTTGGTTTTGCCGCCGTATCTACCGTATATGTTGCCAAACCGGTCGCGGTAGACCTCGCCGCTAAAACCCGTCAGTTTTTGCAGCTCCTCGTGGTTGCCCCATCTCGAGTACGGGTCGGGCGGCGGTGGGAGATAGGCGCGGCCGGGAGCGCCCATAAAATCGTTGTGTTCGCCGTGGAAGTTCCAGCCGATGCGTGGTGCGTCGCGGTGCGCCACGACCCGCCGGATTATCTCACGCGGCGTCATTTTATCTGACATCAGGGGTACCTCACAATTACACAATTTGACGGTTTTTTCCGTCTGTGTTGTGTGAATTATAACATAGTCAACTTGACATAATTATGAATACAGAGTAAAATAATAAAAACTTCTGAAGTGTGGATTGGTAATTTTATATGAAAATCGGCCTTTCTTCTTACAGCATGGTTAACCGCATATATTCGGGCGAGATGAATATATTGCAGGTGATGGAGTTTGCCGCGGAAAGCGGTGCGCAGCATTTTGAGCTTGTGCCGTTCGGGTATAAATTTTATGATGACCAAGCCGGCACGTTCGACGAGGAGCTTATCGAGGCGGTGCGCGCAAAATCGGCAGAGCTTGGGTTGCCGCTGTCCAACTATGCGGTGCTTGCCGACCTTCTGAAGCCGACCGAGGCGGAGCGCGAGGCCGAGCGCGAGCGGCTGAAACGGCACATCGACGTTGCGGGAAAGCTTGGCGTGCCGTTTATGCGGCACGACGTGTCGTCCTTCCGGCGGCCGCTTGAGCAAAACACGCCGGCCGAGTTTGAGCGGCTGTTTTCTCTCATGGTCGAGCAGATTCGCGAGCTGTCCGAGTATGCCGAGCAGTATGGCGTGACGACGCTGGTTGAAAACCACGGATTTTTCGTGAACGGCGGTGACCGGATGGTGCGTATTGCGGAGGCGGTGGGGCGCGAGAATTTCGGGATTCTGTGCGACATCGGTAACTTCGCGTGTGTGGACGACGACTGTCTTGTTGCGACAAAGAAAGTGCTGCCGTATACAAAGTTTTTCCACCTGAAAGATTTTTATGTTCGCAAGACGGAGGAGCTGCCGCTGGGCGGCGGGCTGTTCCGGTGCGATTCGGGCAACTGGTTTTCGACCAACTCGGGCGAGTATATGCTGCGCGGCTCGATTCTGGGGCAGGGTGACCTGCCAATACGGCACATATTCCGCGCGATAGCCGAGTATGAGCCGGCGAAAGACACCTTCGCCTCGCTGGAGTTCGAGGGTATGGAAGCACCCGAAGACGGCTCGAAACTTGGCATGGCGACCGCGGAGGCGCTTCAAAACAGGTAGGAAATTTTTGAGGGGGAGCTTTTTGGGGAAAAGCTCCCCCTCCCTTCCCTCAGGCACCGGCTATTTTTGCCGGGCTGTGCGCCGGCACCATTTCATATCCGCCCGCAGGAGAACGAGCCTGACAGGTATATAAAAATACACGCGGCACAAGCCGCCTTTTTTTGTGCTTTTTATGGCATGCTGTATTATAAAATGTTGACAAATTTAATCTTTATGATTAAAATAATGAAAATAGTGATATATAGTGATGCTGTCCGTGCAAATCGCACCAAACCCGCATTATACCCGCGCGCCGACCGGCAAAGCGCGGCTTTTTGCGGCAATACGAGCTTTCGGAGGACAATCGCAACGTGAATTTTGGCAATAACAATACCACCGGCTCCGAGCAGCCGGAAAGCTCTGCGGCGCAGTTGCCGCAGACAGCCACGGAGACCGGAAAAGCCGCCGGCACCGCGCGCACTTTTGCCTCCGGCTCTTTGCCTGATGGCGGCACCGGCGCTGTAGAAAGCACTGAAACCGGCGTCACAGCGCCGGACAGCGCGGGAGAAGAATACCCGACGCTCAACCTCGCGCTAAAAATGCTGCTGTTCGGCGTGTTTATGGTGTTTATCACAGTCCCACTGCTGGTGCTGCTCATATTCGGCACAAGCGAGCGACCGCTCGAAAGCGAAAAAGAGGCAAAACTCGTGGCGCCGACTATCGGTGGGTGGCTCGACCGCTCGTTTCAGCAGAGCTTTGAGGCGTGGTTTTCGACCCATTACCCTTCGCGCGGGTCTGTGGTCGCCTTCTATCGCCAGCTCAAATACGACACCGATAATCTTGACATTATAAACCTGCGTTTTCTCATGAAAGAAGGCGAGGGCACCGGTAACTCCGAGCATGTGGAGCCGGCCACAGGCGACGCCGAACAGAAGATATGGGAGTACATGTTCGACACCGAAAGCAACATGTACGCCCACATCAACATCCGCCGGCGCGACGACGCACCCGTCGAGCCGACCGGGTTCAAAGGCTCTGACGCTGTGCTTGTAGGCAAATCGGGCTATCTGTTCGAGTCCGCTTATATTGACGAGTATTACGGCTATAGCGAGCCGTACAGCAGCGTGACCGACGAGGGGCTGCGGACGCTTGTCGAAATGCTCGAGTATATCCAAACGCAGCTCGAGCGGCGCGGCATCACGATGATATACCTTTTGTCCTCGTCGAAGGCGAGCCAGTATGCAGAGTATATCCCCGAATGGTATAAAAACACGCGCTATGCGCCGGAAGGTTACGTCCGGCCGTACACGCGCCTGAAAAAGCTGCTCGCCGAAAGCAAGGTAAACTATGTTGACTCAAGCGAGCTGTTCAAAGAGATAGGGCTTTATGCCACATTCCCCAAAACTGGCATACACTGGAACCACGTCGCATCGTTTGAGGCGACGCGCGCGGTGATAGACAAGTTTTGCGAAATTTCGGGAATAAATGCGCGCAGGCTCGCTGTCCGCGGCGTCATCGAGTCGAAAAGCCCGCCAAATATCGGCGGCAGCTCCGACGTCGACGTCTATAACATCCTGTATGGCACAATCGACAAGTCGGGTTCGATTGTAGATGAATACTACTATGCTCCCGACGGGTATGTCGTCAACCCCGACGACGGTGTTAAGATAAATGTACTGGTGCAGGGCGGCAGCTTCACGCACGATATTATCAACTATCTCAGCAAATACCGCATCGCACAAAAGCTCAAGTCGTTTTACTATAACAAATATAACGGTCTGTCAAGACACGACCCGCTTAATGCTGGATACGAGGCGTGGGAGCATCTGCTTTCCGGCACAGACCTTGTAATTTTCGAGCAGACCGAGCAGCAAATCCGCGGCGAGTTTCCATCGCGGGAGACCTATATGCACGAGGCTGGCAACCCCTTTATGGGCAGCAACGTCGTTTATGCCTCGCTATACAACTATCTTAAGGATAACGAGATCGGATAACCGTGTGCACCGCAGCAAATTCGATCACCGAAAGGTTAGGCAAATGATTTTTAGTTCGACACTGTTTCTGTTTGTATTCCTTCCGACGGTACTGCTTGTCTATTACGCAATTCCCATGCGGTTTGTTGCCGCCAAAAATGCGGTGCTGCTCACGGTTTCGCTGATCTTTTACGCGTGGGGCGAGCCGCAAAACATCGTTCTGATGCTGCTTGCCATCGCCTGCAACTATGTGTTCGGGCTGGGTATCGAAAAATGCAGAGGATACGGGTCCGAGGGGGCCTGCCGCGCTATACTCGTGCTGTCGCTTGTATACAATCTCGGCACGCTGTTCTTTTTCAAATATTTCAATTTCGTCACCGGCGGGATTTTCCCCCATATCGCACTGCCTATCGGCATATCTTTTTTCACGTTCCAGATAATGTCGTATACCATCGACGTCTATCGCGGCGAGGTGGCGGCACAGCGCAATATTTTCAAGCTGGGGCTGTATATCTCGCTGTTTCCGCAGCTTATCGCAGGGCCGATTGTGCGGTATATCGACATCGAAAAGCAGCTTACCGAGCGGTCGTATGACGCCGACAAGCTGTTTTGCGGCACCTCGCGCTTTATCGTGGGACTGGCAAAGAAAGTGCTTGTATCCAACACCGTCGCGCAGATGGCTGACTTTGCGTTCGGTGTGACCGGCGAACTGAACGCCGCGACGGCGTGGCTGGGCGCACTCTGCTACGGGCTGCAGATCTACTACGACTTCAGCGGCTATTCGGACATGGCGATAGGGCTGGGGCATATGCTCGGCTTCGATTTCCTTGAAAACTTCAACTATCCGTATATCTCGTGCTCGGTGCAGGAGTTCTGGCGGCGCTGGCACATCTCGCTTTCGACTTGGTTCCGCGACTATCTTTACATACCGCTGGGCGGCAACCGCCGGGGCAAGTTGCGAACGTATATAAACCTTTTCATAGTGTTCGTCTGCACCGGCATCTGGCATGGTGCGGCATGGAACTTCCTTGTGTGGGGGCTGTACCACGGTTTTTTCCTTATCATCGAGCGCATCGGTTTCAGGAAGGTGCTTGACAGGCTGCCGAGAGCGGTGGCACGAGGGTATACGCTGCTTGTGGTGCTGTTCGGCTGGGTACTGTTCCGCGCCGAAACGCTGCCCGCGGCGATAAAGTATGCTGCCTCGATGTTCAACTTCGGCAACATCGGCCTGGTGCGGGCGTCGCTGCAGCTTGACAATATCACAGGGTTTGCTATTGCGATCGGAATAATCTTCTCGGCACCGCTGCTGCCGTGGCTGAAAAGGAAGCTTGAGGCGCTGCCCGGCGGCAAGACCTCGGCGTATGTGCTGAACGTGTCGGGCTGTATCGGGCTGTTCCTTTTGTCGGTGGTATTTTTAACCGGCTCCGACTATAACCCTTTTATATATTTCCGGTTCTGAAAATCACTTCAGTTTAACTACAAAATCAAATAAAAGAGGACTTTTTATGGGCAAACGTCATTTTAAGGCGGTCGGTTTTGTTGCTGTGGCGGTTTTGATTGCAGTCTCGCTTGTCTCATGCACGCCTAAACTGACCGACATATACTATGCGGACGGAAACATGCTTATATTCTCAGGCGATACCGGACGACTTCTCGAACAGGGGTTTGACCCCGGCTCGGGCAATACGGTTATCGCGGTGACCATGGGCGTGACCGAGCAAGGGACATATACCATCTCCGGCGACAAAATCACGTTCAAGTTCGGCGACGTTACCTCTACCGCGACCTATGACAAGGAAAAAGACGCCATTACCTGGTACGGCGTGACCTATATAAAGCCGTCTGCGGCGACCGCCCAGAGGTGAAAGCAATGCATGTGGGGGAGCTTTTTTGAAAAAAGCTCCCCCACTCCGTTTCTCTCGCGCCCCTATGCAGCCATATATTGCACATTACCACTTCGCGCGCTCCGCTTCCTCTTCATAGGAGTTGCGACGGTAGCCGTGCTCGTCCCTGAACAGGTAGAGGTTGCCGGCCTCCATCTTATATATTTTATCCGCATGCTCGGCAACGCTCATGTCGTGCGTCACCATTATAAGCGTCTGCCCGATAAGCTCTTTCGTGTAAAGTAGCAGCCTCAGCACCTCGTCCGCATTCTCGCGGTCGAGATTCCCCGTCGGCTCGTCGGCAAACAGCACCTGCGGCCGGTTAATAAGCGCGCGCGCTATAGCCACCCGCTGCTGCTGCCCTCCCGACAGCTCCGACGGCAAATGATGCAGCCTGTCCCCGATATCGAGCGCCGATATCAGCTTTTTCAGGTGCTCCTCATACGAGAAATCCGGCTTGTTGCACATCACCGTCGGTATGAGTATATTCTCCAGCGCTGTAAACTGCGGTATCAGATTATGCTTCTGGAATATGAACCCCACATAAATCCCGCGGAATCGCGAAAGCTCGTCCGGGCTCATGTCCGTCAGATCGTTGCCCCTGATTCTCACAGAGCCGGAGTTCGGTCGGTCAAGCCCCGCACAGATATGCAGCAGCGTGCTCTTCCCCGACCCCGACGGGCCCATTATAGCTATAAATTCGCCATCCTCCACCTTAAGCGAAACCCTGTTCACTGCGGTAACGATCTCGTCGTATTGTTTATACTGCTTTATCACGTTAGACACTTCAAGAATAGCCATACCCCAACCCCGTCAATCCGTATTTTTATCGGGCTCTCCCGCAGTTATTCCTATGTTAAATATCCTCCGGCTCCGCAACCGACGTCAACTGCACGCGGCGCTTAAACAGTAGATATGGAACATAACACGCCAGATACGCGCACACCAGCGCAACAGCCGCCCCCAGCGCCGCCGCGCCCCACGGTATCCGGAAAATATACCGCAGCGGCAGCCCCACAAAGAACTGCACGATAAAATGGTTCGTCGCATAATAGGTGGCAAAATTCGCCGCCCAGGTCAACGCGGCAAGCACAACGCTGCCGAACGCCACCGACATCACGCCGTCCCATACACACTGCTTCCCTACCTCTCGCATAACGGCGCCCAGCGCAATCAGCACCGTAAACTCGCCCTCGCGCTTAAGCGTAAACAGAATCTGCGAAAGGAACCATATCAAAGGCGTGACGGCAAGCAGCAGCGCCGCTATACAGATTATAAATATCGGCACGCGCTTCGCCAGCGTCAGATTGCGCTCGGTCAGCACAAATGTATTTGATACAGTAGCATCGTAATAGTCGCCCCACCTGTCAAGCTCGGTCTCCAGCGCCCTGACCTCGTCCGGCGAAAGGCTCGGGTCGACGGTAATGCCAATGGTGCGGTATACCACATCGTTTCCGGTCAAATCCGTATAGTCTTGGTTTGAGAAAAACATGTCTATATTATACGAGCTCGGCAAGTTGCCAACAACCGCGCCTACCGTGTATTCGACATAGTCGAACTGCAGCAGGTGCAGCTGCTCAGTAAGCAGCTTGTGCCCCGTCAGCATCCGCAGATACGGCGGCTCGGCTATCTTGGATTTGTATTTCGCCACCTGTATCTTGTCGCCCGGTTTCAGCTTCAGTTTCCTAAAATTCATCGCCGAATCGGACACAATCACAGTTTTCTCGTCGCGCAGCACCGAGTAGGGATCGCCTTCTATATCATAGCGCGACAGATACTCGATTATTTCGGGGTCACATGGGCAGTAGTTTACAAGATTGGTCGCGCGCCGCTCATTGTCATATATAACAAATATCGTGCCAAACGTCAGCTTGTCGCCGTCCACCAATATATGCGAGCGCACCTCTGCCGCATCGGTGCCGTATGTTTTCAGGTTCCCGGTAACTTTTATAACGCCCTCAACGCCGGGTATCTCGAGCAGCTCCTCGCGCATGTAGCCGCCCTCGGTGCCGCCGTCATAGCTTTCATCGCCGATGAAGTGGATGTAAAATTGCGGGGTTTCATAGTCTTGCCTTATCTGGATAAGCTCGGCGGCATAGACCATCGCGGTGAAAATCGCGGTAAACAGCGAGGCGACAGCGTAAAGCCGCAGACTGTATTTGCGAAACCGCCACGCACTAATAAACTCATAGCTGCGTGGGTAGGTCTTGCCCAGCATCTCAAACGATATGCGCGGCGATACCACAAGGTTGGAGTTGTCCTCGGCGATAATGTTCGCGCGCGGCGTGCGCCTCGACAGCCTCCAAACCGGCATGCAGACCGACAGCAGCGCCACGACCAGCGCGAAAAGCAGCACTATGACCGGCGTCCACGCGTAATACTCGAATGTTTCGCCGGTCAATTTGAACACCGCCATACCAATAAGCCACGACGATATAACGGCGGGTATATAAACCACGACGGCGACAATCAGCATTTCCCACACGCATGTGGACAGCAGCCGCCAAAAATCTGCGCCGAACGTCATGTATATGCCGTATTCGAACCGGTAGTGGTTTATTCTGATATTATACAGCGCAGTCACAAGCGCCACCGAAAGCGCCGTCACAAGCAAAAACGCCAGCACATTCAGCGCGGTGTTGCCCGCTAATCTGGCGTCGATGTTGTAAAGCGGCGTGGTTACGGCCGCGAACTTGCTGCCGCTGCCCGCAATATCATGTAAATCGCGGAAATAGCGCCGGGCGAATGTACTGTAGTCCTGTTGCGGGTCGCCTGTAAACCTTATATACATCGTATAAAGCCGCTCGCCGGAGATCGCGTCCCGCCGCACCTCGACTTTGTGTGTGTCGTAGATATGCTGGTTTGCAAAGACCGTGTATATGTCGTTATACATATAGTAATACTGGTCTTCGCTTAAGTTGCGCAGTTCGAGGTGGTGCTCATATTCATCGGTTATATACCTGTGCTCGAGCCTGTTTCCGTTGTGTGCGGCAATTACCACAAGCCCGCAGAATATCTCGACAACGAACATAGCGATAAAAAAACAAATATACTGCGTGCGGTTGTATATCACGCTTTTTACGGCATGTTTGATTTTCTTTTTCAGATATTCCGCAAGCTCCATGTCCGGCCTCCGATATTTTGTCGCCACTGCGCCTGTTAAATTTCATTATAACATTATTACCATATAATTCTATCGAAATTTGTTAACGTTTATGAAATATGTTATGACAAACATAACTAAATAGCCGACCTCAGTGAATATAATTATTGTGCGAATGGTATACAGTTATTTTTTCCCATTAACTACATTTATGTTGTTATATTTAACATTTCTTGCATAGATAATTTGGACAATATGCTAATTGCATAATATTGGATAATATTTTATAATAACCCATAGAAATTTATTTATTTTATCCCTGGGTTCATTAAATATTAAATAAATATATTTTTAATGAAAGGCGGATTACAATCGTGAAAAAGAGTTTCTTCTCCATTGTACTCAGCGTTATCCTCCTTTTCACACTGTCGATCGGGGTGGCCGGGGCGTCGGATGACCTTGCGACCGAGGCGCCGGGCAGGACTTTCCTGATCGATAAAGTCAAGGCTGACTCGATTGAAGGAACGGGCGCATTTGCAAATGAAGAAGCAGTAAACCTTTTCGACGACGACCCCGCAACCAAGTTCTGCACCAACATTTTCCCCGCAGTTGTGACATGGCAGATGGACAAAGCGTATGTTGTTGACGCTGTTGTTATCTGCACCGCCAACGACAATGCGAGCTATCCCGGCAGAAACCCCGAAACTTGGACTTTCTCCGGTTCGAACGACGGTACAAACTACACTGTCATCTATGAGGGCAAGGCAAGCGACCTTGATGACGTTGACTTTACATATTTTCTTTTCACGTTCAACAACAGCACCGCTTACTCGCACTATAAACTCGAAATCCCCGGGCCCGAAAGCGGCACGGTAATGCAGATTTCGGAGTTTATACTCTGCGAAAAGACATCGGCGGGCATTGCCAGCGAAGACTATCCGTCCTCGGGCCAAAAGCCAAGCAACGGCGACATTATCCTTGGTGACCTTATCGGTAACGAGATCGGCTGGGGCGACAACCCGGATGCGGGGCGCCATGCGGCGTTTGACGGCGACGTGACGACGTTCTTTGACCCGCTGGGTCTGGGCGACGGTTACTGCGGTATCGATGCCGGCCAGGAGTATATTTTGACCCAGATAGTCATCCACCCGCGCGACGGTTTCCTTGACCGCTACTATGGCGCGGAGATCCAGGGTTCAAACGATATGGAAAACTGGACGACGCTGTATTTCGCCGATGACCAGGCAGCCGACTGGGATTGGCAGGTTATCGCCGAGGCGGACATCCAGAACAATACGGGCTATCGCTATTTCCGTTACTACAACGAAGTGATGCACGGTGACGTTGCCGAGGTTGAGCTGTACGGCTATCCTGTTGCGGGTGAAGCTGCATCTGCGCCCGCAGAAGAGGCACCGTCCGAACCTGTTGAGGAAGTTCCGGCTCCCGATGCCGCCTCGCCGGCGACGTCGGATATGATGACCTTGGCCGTTGCCTCGATTGCGCTTGCCGGTGCGCTGGGGTTTGTCTCCTATAAAAAGCGCCGCAGCATCTAACAAGTGCAAAAGCAGTGCTAAAACTAAATAACTAACAGCGCCGCCGCACCCGGATTTGCCGGGTTGCGGCGGCTTGCCGTTTGGGTTTATGCTATGCTATTAGTAGCTGCCGGAGAAGCGTTGGGCGCGTCTTATGCCGCCAAAACCCTGCTGTTTTGCCACGCTTAACCTATGGAGCAACTATTAAGTGAACTTTTTGTACAATTTTTCTTGAATTTTGGTAGTTTTGTATAGCATCAATGAATATAAAAGCATTTTTATGCCAGCATGCTGCTGTTACATTTCCACAAAACTATACATCTTTCGTCTTTTATTCTTGGTCAAATATACACATCACAGCAGCAATCTACAATTTAGTTGTATATTGTTAATAAATTATGCTATTTCGATTTGGGCGAAACGACTATTGAAGAAAATGTTAATTTGATTAATAATATCATTCGGTATAAATTAACGCGTTGTAGACAGCGTACTGATTTATACGAATATTAAAAATATTGAAAGGCGGAAAGACAACTTGAAAAAAGCATTAAGCTTCATCGCAATCGCACTTTCCCTTATTCTCACCTTCACGACCGGCGCCTTTGCGGCATCGGAAGACCTCGCAACCGAGGCTCAGGGCAGAACCCTGCTTATCGAGAAGGTTAAAGTTGACACCATTGAAGCCACCCCCGGTTTCGATAACGAAGGGGCCGAGAACCTGTTCGACAATGACCCGGCCACCAAGTTCTGCACCAACACTTTCCCTGCCGAAGTTAGCTGGCAGCTTGACGGCTCCTATGTAGTCGATGCTGTAATTATCTGCACTGCGAACGACAACGCTCAGTACACCGGCAGAAACCCTGCAACATGGACTCTCTACGGCTCCACCGACGGTGAAAACTACGCCGTTATCCATGAAGGCAGCGCAAGCGACCTTGAAGACGTCAACTTTACATACTTCCTCATAACGTTCGAAAACAGCACCGCTTATTCGCACTACAAGCTCGAAATCCCCGCAGCCGAAGCCGCGGACGTATTGCAGATTTCCGAGTTCATCCTTGTCGAAGCGGATCAGGCCGCAGAGGCTCCCGCAGCTGAAGAGGAAGCTCCTGCTGTCGAAGAGGAAGTTGTCGAGGAGCCGGCAGCCGTTGCTGCTCCCGCGACAGCTGACGTGCTGACAGTTTCGGTTCTGTCGCTCGCACTTGCCGGTGTTGTCGGCATCGTAGCTTCCAAGAAGCGCAGCAAGTAATTTAAGATTATTGAGTCACGTTGTCTACAGCTGTAATTTTAAGTTATAAATCAATTTAAAGCGTTAATCTAAACCGCCGCTCGCGATTGGCTCGTTGAGCGGCGGTGTTTTTTTGTGTTTTGTTGGGCTTGTTTTGCCGGGTATGCTCACCCTTGTTAGCAGTGGCGCACTATGTATGCGTCCCTGTCCATGATATGCATTCAGTGTAGCCGCATGCGTTTGCATGCAGCATGTTTGCACCCCCGGCGCACGACGGTCATAGGCCCCCGCGTAGTATACAGCCTCGCAATAAAAACCGGTACAGAAGTTTTTGAGCGATGTGGCAATTTTTTATAATAAACTCTCGGTGCCGCTTACCTCCCTTCCCTCTGCAGCCGCAAAAGGCATAACAAATGTTGGAGGTATATGACGGAAACATCGTCACAGAGTTGCATTTTTCCTGCATGATTCCACGACAAGTCACGGCTTGCGGGCCGTATTGCGCTAATTTTTGCATCACATGCGCGAACCATGTTGCAAAAGCCGCGAAAATTCGCATACACTTTCGATAATTGTAACAGCCTGTTCATACATCTTGCTAATATTAGTGTTATCATTACCATGCGTTAATTTGGCTTATTTATAAAAGAAACGGAGACATGCAATGATCGTAAATCAAAAGGCTAAAAAGTGGATTGACGAGATGGCAGCACTCACCATGCCAGACCGCATTGTGTATATCGACGGCAGCGAGGAGCAGCTTGAGCAGCTGCGCCGTGAAGCAATAGAAACCGGTGAGATTATCAAACTCAACCAGGATTTGCTTCCGGGCTGTTACCTTCACCGCACGGCGGTAAACGACGTCGCGCGTGTAGAGCACCGTACATTTATCTGCACGAAAAACAGGGAGGACGCCGGCAGCACCAACAACTGGATGGATCCCCAGGAATGCTATGAAAAGCTTGGCAAGCTGTTCCGCGGCTCCATGCGCGGCCGCACAATGTATGTCATCCCGTATTCAATGGGTATCGTCGGCTCGGAGTTTGCAAAAATCGGAATCGAGCTGACAGACTCTATATATGTAGTGCTCAATATGGCTATTATGACCCGTATCGGCGACGAGGTTTCAAACGCGCTGGGCGAAAACGGCGATTTTGTCAAAGGCCTGCACTCGAAAGCCGACCTTGACGAGGAGAACCGCTACATCTGCCATTTCCCGGAGGACAACACCATTTGGAGCATCAACTCGGGCTATGGCGGAAACGTGCTGCTCGGCAAAAAGTGCTTTGCACTGCGCATAGCTTCTTATCTCGGGCGCAAAGAGGGTTGGATGGCCGAGCACATGCTAATACTCGGCATCGAGAACCCGCAGGGCGAAGTCAATTACATCTGCGCGGCGTTCCCGTCCGCGTGCGGTAAGACCAATCTTGCTATGCTTATCCCGCCGGAAGTGTATAAAAAGAAAGGATACAAGGTGTGGACGGTCGGCGACGACATCGCTTGGCTGCGCGTAGGCGCCGACGGACGTCTGTGGGCCGTCAACCCCGAAAACGGCTTCTTCGGCGTCGCGCCCGGCACCAACGAGAAATCCAACCCCAATGCACTCGCAACGACCCGTCGCGACACGATTTTCACAAACGTTGTGCACGACCTTGACACCAACACCGTTTGGTGGGAGGGTCTTGACGATAATCCGCCCAAGAACGCCATTGACTGGAAAGGCAACCCCTGGGACGGCAGCAAATATGACAAAAACGACAAGTCGACCTACGGCGCGCACCCCAACTCGCGGTTCACCGCAAAGGCTATCAACTGCCCGTGCATCTCGCCCGAGTTCGACAACCCGAGCGGCGTGCCAATCTCGGCTATTATATTCGGTGGACGTCGCGCAAAGACCGCGCCACTGGTTTACCAGTCGTTTAATTGGCAGCACGGCTCGTTCGTCGGTTCTATCATGGCGTCCGAGACGACCGCAGCAGCGTCCGGTCAAGTCGGCGTTGTGCGCCGCGACCCGATGGCAATGCTGCCGTTCTGTGGCTATAACATGGGCGACTATTTCCAGCATTGGCTTGACATGGGCAAAAAGATTGCACAGCCGCCCAAGATATTCCACGTCAACTGGTTCCGCACCGATGACGACGGCAACTTCATCTGGCCGGGCTTCGGCGAGAACATGCGCGTGTTGATGTGGATAATCGACCGCTGCGAGGATAAGGTTGACGCGGTTGAGTCGCCTATCGGCTATCTGCCCAAAGCCGAGGACCTCAACCTCGAGGGGCTTGAGGATGTGACACTGGATACCATCCGCGAGCTGCTTGACGTGGACCGCGAGCTGTGGCTGGAAGACTTGGCGAATGTACGCGAGTTCTATGCAAAAATAGGCGACCGCGTACCTAAAGAGTTCTACACCGAGCTCGACGCGCTCGAAGCTCGTCTGAAAAACTAATACAATTCGATGGATATTGTCGGGGGAGCTTTCTGTGGCTCCCCCGATTGCATTTTCTTGTGCCGGTTGGCTGTGATGTGCAAAAGCTACAGCAGAGAAACGCAAAATTTGGGGGAGCTTTAAAAAGCTCCCCCAAATTTGTGCCTTTTTATTGGACTGTGCGATAATTTTTATGTGTATTTTATCCATTTGGCTGCGGCAGGCCTCCTTTTTCTACTGAGAAAACTCGCCGCAACTGCCGCGGAGGATAACCGCTCTCCTGCGGCAGCTCATTTCTGTATTTTCCAGTTGCGGCTACTGCTCTTCCTCGTCGCCGCCAAGCTCGCGTATGTGCTCGATGCCCATCTCATAGATTTGCCGTATGTGATCGTCGGAAAGCGAATAGTAGACTACCCTGCCCTCGCGGCGGTTTTTCACCAGATTGCTTCTGCGCAGCAGCCCGAGCTGATGCGAGATAGCCGATTTCGTCATCCCCAGCAGCACAGCAAGGTCGCACACGCACATCTCGCTTTCGTCAAGCGCCGATATTATTTTCGCGCGCGTACTGTCTCCGAGCACCTTGAAAAAATCCGATAAAGCGCCCAGCTCTCTCTCGTCCGGCATTTTTTCGCGCACCGCCTCCACAACGTCAACGTGGATTACGTCACAGTCGCACGCGGGACTGTTTTTGCCCATGTCAATCACCTCCGTGGGCACACTGTGCTTTTATATATAATATTAACATAAATTATTTTGAAAATAAATACCTGCCGGCACCCTCCGTCTCCAAAAACCAAATCGTTTACAGAAAATTCACTCGCCGGATTAGAAAAAACCGTTGACAGTTGAACGTCCATTCAACTATAATGTATATAGATAGTTGAACGACCGTTCAACTGTTAATATAATTGAAGATCTGCGAGGGATATAAAGTGACGAGGAGATTTAAGCTTGTAGGGCTGGACTGCCCGGTTTGCGCCTCGAAAATAGAGCGCGCGGTGAAAGCGATTGACGGGGTGGCGTCGGCAAATGTAAACTTTCTCACCGAGAGGCTTACGGTTGAGTTTAGCGGTGACTTGCCAGAAAAATTTGCCGATGCTCTCAAGGCGGCGATAAGGAAGGCAAATCCCGACACATCTGTGAGGAGCGCTTGACTTGATCTACGCAGTGGCAAAAATCATCGCTAAAAAGAGAGATAAAATAAGGCTTTCACCGAACCAAAGGCGACTGGCTCAAATTTTAGCCGGCGGCGCTGTTTACGCCGCGGCTATACTCATAAATGCCGACAGCGTGGCGCTGAAATCCGCGCTGTACCTTGCTGCACTGGCTGCTGTGGGCGGCAGTATTATATTCGCGGCGCTGCGTGGCATACTGCGCGGCGAGATTTTCGACGAACACTTCTTGATGTCTATCGCCGCGGTCGGCGCGTTTATCATCGGCGAGCAGAGCGAAGGCGTCGCCGTCATGCTGTTTTATCAAATTGGCGAGCTGTTTCAGAGCTGGGCGGTTGGCCGCTCACGCAAATCAATCGCGGAGCTGATGGACATCCGGCCCGATTACGCCAATGTAAAGCGGGGCGACACTGTCGAGCGCGTCGACCCCGGCGATGTTGAGGTTGGCGAGCTGATAGTTATAAGGCCCGGCGAGCGCGTACCGCTCGACGCCGAGGTTGTGGAGGGGCGCTCGATGCTCGACACTGCGGCGCTGACCGGCGAATCGGTACCGCGCGAGGTGTTGCCGGGTGACTCGATACTTTCCGGCAGCATCAATGCGGGCGGGCTGCTTGTGGCGCGCGCTACCAAGCCGTTCGGCGAATCGACGGCAAGCCGGATACTCGACCTTGTCGAGAACGCGAGCGCTAAAAAGTCGCGCCCCGAGCGGTTCATCACCAGGTTCGCGCGATATTACACGCCGGCGGTAGTGCTTTTAGCGGCGTTCATCGCGACGCTGCCGCCGCTGCTGATACCCGGCGCGAGCTTTGCGGACTGGGTTTACAGGGCGCTGACGTTTCTTGTAATCTCCTGCCCCTGCGCACTGGTGATATCGGTGCCGCTGAGCTTTTTCGGCGGGATCGGCGGCGCTTCGCGTGCCGGTATACTCGTTAAGGGCGGCAACTACCTTGAGGCGCTTGCCAAAGCTGAGACGGTTGCGATTGACAAAACCGGCACGCTGACAAAAGGCGTGTTTAGCGTTCAAAAAATAGTGCCGCGCGGCGTAACCGAGCTCGAGCTTCTCGAGCTTGCGGCACATGCGGAAATCTACTCGACCCATCCTATTGCGCAGTCGCTGCGACAGGCTTACGGCGCCGAGCCGGACGGTGCGCGCGTGTCTGACGTCGAGGAGGTACCGGGCTGCGGCGTGACCGCCATGGTGGACGGCAGGAGGATAGCGGCGGGTAACGCCAGGCTGATGGCGCGGCTCGGCGTCGACCATGATGACGCCTCTGCCGAGCCGGGGACGGTGGTATATGTCGCGGAGGGCGGCAGGTACATAGGCTACATAATGATTGCGGACGCGCTGAAGGGGGATGCAACCGCGGCGGTGGACGGACTTCGCA
>ERZ773359.1831-NODE-1831-length-28378-cov-25.718074_pt1 | contig 28378 bp, 21 predicted proteins | sample MGYA00374955_ERZ773359 | MGnify/ENA primary metagenome ERZ773359 (study PRJEB29098, sample SAMN04486028) | biogas fermenter metagenome | study: EMG produced TPA metagenomics assembly of the Biogas fermentation microbial communities from Germany - Plant 4 DNA1...
CTTGACACTATCAAGCGCCCCTGTGTATCTTGCATTTGTGCCTTTAATCCGTATATAATAAAAAGAAGGCCTGACAGGCCTTAAGTCTGACGGATTGGGGGCTTACAGGTGTCTGAGTATAATCCTCGCGAAATTGAACCAAAATGGCAAAAATACTGGGAAGAAAACAATTTTTATAAAACCGCCGATGACAGGCACGGAAAAAAATATTACGTGCTGGAAATGTTCCCCTACCCTTCCGGGCACCTTCACATGGGGCATATGCGCGTTTATTCTATCGGGGATGTACTGGTACGCTTCCTGCGCATGCGCGGCTACAATGTCCTGCACCCCATGGGCTGGGATGCCTTTGGCCTGCCGGCGGAAAATGCAGCCATTGAACGGCAGGTTCACCCTGCCAAATGGACTTATGACAATATAGAAGCCATGAAAAAACAGCTGAAGGCACTTGGTATCAGTTATGACTGGGACAGGGAAGTGGCAACCTGTTCGCCTGATTATTATAAATGGACGCAATGGCTTTTTCTGCTTTTTTATAAACGGGGTCTTGCCTATAAAAAGAAAGCGGCGGTTAACTGGTGTCCGCAGTGTGCGACTGTTTTGGCCAATGAGCAGGTTGAGGACGGAGGCTGCTGGCGCTGCGGCAGCGAGGTTACCGTTAAAGATTTGGATCAATGGTTTTTACGCATTACCGACTATGCCGAAAGACTGCTGGAAGATTTGCAGCTTTTGTCCGGCTGGCCGGAGCGGGTAATCACAATGCAGGAAAACTGGATCGGCAAAAGCGAAGGGGCTGAAATACGCTTCCCGGTGCAGGGCAGTGACAAGGAGATTGCGGTGTTTACCACGCGTCCGGATACGCTGTTCGGCGTTACCTACATGGTACTGGCGGCGGAGCATCCGCTGGTGGAAGAACTGACAGCCGGCACAGAGCAGGAGGCGGCAGTCAGGGCCTTTGTGGAAAAAACACGGAAGTTGACGGAAATAAGCCGCACCTCCACCGAGACCGAGAAGGAAGGTATTTTTACCGGGGCCTATTGCATCAACCCCGTTAACGGCGAGGCCGTACCCATCCTGGTGGGCAATTATGTCTTGATGGGCTATGGTACCGGTGCTGTGATGGGGGTTCCGGCCCATGACCAGCGTGACTTTGAATTTGCCCGCAAGTATAATCTGCCGGTACGGACGGTAATCAGCCCGGACGGCAGCGAGCCCGCCGGTATTGAACTGAACGGTGCTTATGAGGACGAAGGGGTACTGGTGAATTCAGGCCGCTTTAACGGCCTGCCCAGTGAAGAGGCAAAAGAGGCCATAATTGCCTACCTGGAAGAAAACAACTGGGGAAAAAGACAGGTTACCTACAGGCTGCGCGACTGGCTTATTTCCCGGCAGCGCTACTGGGGTACTCCCATACCCATTATTTACTGCGACCGCTGCGGAACGGTTCCTGTGCCGGAAGAAGATTTGCCTGTTTTGCTGCCGGAAGATATTGAACTGCAGCCCGGCGGGAAGTCCCCCCTGGCCCGGCATGAAAGCTTTTTCCGGACTGTGTGCCCTGTCTGCGTCGGCAGCGCCCGGCGGGAAACGGATACCATGGATACTTTTATAGATTCATCCTGGTATTTTATGCGTTATGCCGATGCCAAAAATGAAAAGGCTCCCTTTGACAAGGAAAAGTGTGACGCCTGGATGCCTGTTGACCAGTATATCGGCGGTATTGAGCATGCCATTTTGCATTTGCTTTACGCGCGCTTTTTTACCAAGGTGCTGCATGATGCCGGCCTGACCTCTGCCGTCGAACCCTTTACACGCCTGCTGGCGCAGGGGATGGTTAATAAAGACGGGGCAAAAATGTCAAAGTCCAAAGGCAATGTGGTAAGTCCCGATGAAATAATTGAAAAATACGGGGCTGATACGGGACGGTTGTTTATCCTTTTCGCCTCGCCGCCGGAAAAAGACCTTGACTGGAGCGACCGGGGCGTGGAAGGCTGCTTCCGCTTCCTAAAAAGAGTTTGGCGACTGGTTGACAGGTATGCCTGCACCGTGTCCGCAGCAGGCGGGGGCGCACCTCCCTCCGAGGACGAAAAAACGCTGCGGCAGGCCTTCCATTCCGCATTAAAGAAGGTAACTGTTGATATCGAGGAACGTTTTAACTTTAATACGGCAATTTCGGCTATCATGGAAGCTGTTAACGCCGCTTACCGCTACACCCGGAAAAAGGGTGAGAATGTCCACGCAGGCACCATGGCTGAAATTCTGCCGATGCTGGTCCTGATGCTGGCGCCGTTTGCTCCCCACCTGGGAGAGGAAATGTGGCAGCGCCTGGGCCAGAAGGAAAGTGTTCATTTGCAGCCCTGGCCGGAATATGACCCGGCTGCCCTGCAGGTTGAAGAAGTGGAAATAGCAGTGCAGGTTAACGGCAAAGTCCGTGCCCACCTGGCAGTCCCTTCGGGACTTGAAAAAGCCGAACTGGAGAAAATTGCCGCAGCGGACGAACGGATCAAGCGCTTTACGGATAACAAGGAGATAGTTAAAGTTATTTCCGTTCCCGGCAAACTGGTAAATATAGTTATCCGCTGAAATTTCCCGGAAAATATTGTAAAAAAATAACACCTTCCGGCAGGAAAAATGTGGATAAAGGGCGAAATGCCAGGAGACCACATGCTGTTGCCGGGAGGTTTTTTTATGCAGATAAGCAGACGGGAATTGGCCGGAGCCGTTGTTCTGGCGGGGCTGCTGCTTGCCGGTCTTGTCCTGCGTTTTCTTTTCCTGCCGCAGCCGCAGGAACTGGAAGTAAAACCGCCGCAGCCTCCTGCAGAAGAAGAAAAAGAACCGGAGGTAATTATCGTGCACGTGGCAGGCGCCGTCAGAAAACCCGGGGTATACAGCCTGCCGGAAGGTGCCCGCGTGCTGGATGCCATTGAGGCGGCAGGGGGAGCTCTGGAAGAAGCAAACGAACATGCCCTGAATTTAGCGCAGCCCCTTTATGACGGGCAGCGGATCAGCGTTCCCTCCGGGAGTGGAAAGGAAGAAGAGAGTACAGCCCAGGCGGACGGTAAAATCAATATAAACACCGCCGGCATCGATGAACTGGACAGGCTGCCGGGAATCGGACCGGCCAAGGCCGCCGCCATTATTTCCTATAGGGAAAAAAACGGCCCTTTTAGGGATTTGTCTGAACTGGCCAATGTAAGCGGTATCGGCCCCCATACGCTGGAAACATTGCGGGAGCATGTTACGCTGTATTAGCAACAGCGCTGTCTGATTTTTTCATGCTGCTTTGCCCGGAAACCAGAGCAGTATGACCAGCAACAATCATTTTAATTATTCTTGTCGCCTGCCTGTCGGCGGCCTGCTGTTTTTTCCCGTACCAGGGTAACAAGCAGCAGAAGCAGCGGCGCCAGCAGGGAAAGGGCAATAATGTAGAACTGCGGCCTGTCGATAGCCCGTGTTAGTTCGATGATATTATGGTAGACGCCAAAAGCCCAGGCCATGCAGATAACGGCCAGAGGCATGACAACGGGCCTGTATTCCCGCAAGCCTGCTGCCTGGGCCAACCCCAGGGATGACAAATAAAGAAAAAGAGAAGTTTTTATAAATATTCCGGTTACCCAGACAACCATAACCAGCACTTCAAAGCGGGACAAAAACTTGCCGACGTTGATTGTCCGGACAAAATTATAGATTGGAAACTGTAATGTGGCCAGGAGGTGGTGGCTGAAGACGGCCGTGGCGGCAATAATACCTATGGCCAGCAAAACGCCGGCAAAGCAGGCTGCGGCCGCCCCGGAGACGAAAGCTTTTTTCGGCCGGGTCATAAAAGGCATAAGAATACCTACGGTTACGGTTTCCGCTTTCCAGACATCGGGAATAACGGCCGTTTTTAACAGTGTAAGCGGGTTGGCTTGAAAAGGGGGCAGAAGCAGGTGCAAGTCCCAGTTGCTAAGGGATAAAAGCATTACAATTACAAGGGCTGTACCCACCAGCAGGATAATAAATTCATTCATTCTTGCTATGACTTCCAGCCCTGCAAGCACTGCCCAGACCGCCATAAAAGCAAGGCTGATGACAAAAACCGAGAGGGGTGTGTTGGGCATAAAGGAGGTAATCAGAAATTCACTGAACTCCCGGATTATAACGGCCGTAAGCCGCAAGTAGGACCAAACATAAGTAAGGGTTAGAAGTTTGCCCGGCCACTTCCCCAGCACGGTTTCGGCATATTGAAAGAGCGTCTTTTCAGGGTGGTGCAGCCCCAGCCGGTAAACTATAAACAGGGGGATTAAGCCAAACAAAGCGCCGAGCAGCAGGACAAGCCAGGCGTCCTGGGCGACTTTGTCTGCGGTAAAATTGGGGACAAAGAGAACGGCACTGGCCAGCATAGTAATAAATAAAAGTTCCCCTGTTTGCCGCGGGGTTATTTTTCCTTTTTCAAGCATTTTTCATCCCCCAGATTTTACGAATAGTTCCCTTTCATTGTCACCGGCTGAACCGTGTACAAGGGAGGCAAGACACGATACGCCGGAAGCTGTTATCTTTTCAGTTTCAGCAGGGATGCCGCCAGTTCCAGAGGGTTGGGCAGTTGAATCTCCAGAAACTCGCTGACGGCTATCAGAGAAGCGAGGACCCAGAGGAGAAGAAAAACGGCCAATTCCTTCCAATAGCGCTTGTAAATCAGACGCGGAGCCTCAAAGAAAACAATTCCGAGCAGTCCAAGGATTAACAAGACAAACATATTACCTTACCTCTCTCCTACCGTGCAGGATGAAAGGGCCGTCTCTGGTGACCTGTCCGGCGGATGGTCGATTTTACCGTAATTTCAACCTTTAAATTGCTGAAAACCTCCCGCCACCTGTCTTGCAGCTGCTCAAAGGTTTTAGGGTGTTTACGGTAGAGAATTGCACCGAAGCCCACCAGGTCTGTCTGCATTTCCTGCATTTTCCGCAGACTTTTTTCCATTTCTTCTTTGATGACGGCAGCCTTGGCACTGTTTAATTTTTTAATGGTTTCCGGCGGCGAGAGGTCCAGTGTGCCGGTAAGGCTTCTGATATCTCCTTCTTCCTTCACCTCAACCCGGAATGATACTTCCCCGTTGCTGACAACAGGGATTATGGACGTATCAACCCTGTCCGTCAGGAAATTGACTGACTCTCCGGGGTTATAAGGGTCGGGAACGGCAACGATTGCCCTGTCTGCTTTGCCCAGAAACCAGAGCAGGCCGCGGGTTTCCGTATGATCGAGCTTGCCTGCCAGCTTGCTGCTGCGAAAAGCTCCCAGCCCGGCCAGGGTTAAGACCTCTTCTTCTCTGCGGGTGCCCGCGCTGCCGCTTGCTTCGCTGCCACCGCCGCCGGCATCTGAACTGCCGCCTTCTCCGGATTCTTCTGCTCCCTCTTTGTCCTGCAGTTCGGGAATTGTCATTTCCAGGGGCGGCCCGACCATCACAATGGCTGTATAGGGGTCCTGGCCGGGAGTGACCAGTTGCTGCAGGAATTTGTATGCTGCCTGGGTAACGGTTTCCGTCTTCTCTTCCGCTTCTTCTATCAGCCCCAAAATTTCATCGGCAATGCCGGAGGAAAGTCTTTCCGGCACGGTTAGCACTTCATGCGCCATGCCTGTGGCCTGCAGCAGAAAGCTGTTCAGGCGGATTTGGTTGTGGCGGATAATAAAGTCCAGGGTATGGTGCAGGCCGTATTCTGCCAGGTCCTTGCCGATAATTACTGTTTCGGCGTGGGAAAGAAACAGCCGCCGCGAAAGATTGTAAGAAAGATGGTCGAAGGCCAGGTCAAGGGTTGCCCCCACACCGGAAAAAAGCAGTGTTTGCGGTTGGCCTCCGCCGCTTTCACCGCCTCCAGCATCTATCGGCTGGGCAATGGCAACTGTAACCAGGTAGGGTGCCCTGCGCCCCGGCAGGTAATCAATGGCAATGACCCGGACCAAGGCCAGAAATTCAATTTCGGTTTGGTCCCAGCAGCCTGGGGTAACGGTAATTAAACAGAGAAGCAGTATAATCAGCAAATATTTTTTAATCATTCTTTTCACCTGTCTGCCGTCGGCCCGCTATATTTTCCCGTACCAGGGTAACAAGCAGTAAAAGCAGCGGCAACAGCAAATAAAGAATAAAAGTGTTTATACTCGGCTTGGCCACGGCTTTGGCCAATGCGATGATATTCTCATATAGCGAAAAAGCCCAGGCAATGCAGATAACGGCCAGGGGCAGGACAACGGGCCTGTACTCCCGCAAGCCTGCTGCCTGGGCCAATCCCAGTGAAGCCAGATAAAGGTAGATAGAAGTTTTAATAAATATTCCCGCCACCCAGACAACCATAACCAGCACTTCAAAGCGGGACAAAAACTTACGGCACTGGCCGTAGTAGCCATAAATAGCAGTTCCCCTGTCTGCCGCGGTGTTATTTTGCCTTTTTCAAGCATTTTCATCTCCCGGATCTTCGTGGGTCAGTTCCCTTTCAGAGGGCGGAGCAGGACGTGCCCAGAGATTGGTTGCCTGCCGGCGGCGCTCCTTAAGCCCCAGCATGCGCGGGCGCAGGGTTGTCATCCACCAGGGCGGGCGGATTACGATCTTGATCATGTCGCCGGCTGAACCGTGGACCAGGGGGGTAAGATAGGGTACGCCAAAGGACTGCAATCCCGCCAGGTGAATAAGAATGATAATCAGGCCGAAAATAACTCCGTAAAGGCCCATGACCGCACCGAGTATAATCAGCGGGAAGCGCAGCAGGCGCAGTGTAATGGCAACATTAAAAGCGGGGAGGGCAAAATTAGCAATGGCCGTGGCGGAAACAATAATTACCATGGCCGGCGATACCAAGCCCGCCCTGATGGCGGCATCGCCGATTACCAGGCCTCCCACAATACTGACGGCCTGCCCTATTGTTTTTGGGAGGCGCACACCGGCTTCCCGCAGCACTTCAAAGGTGAATTCCATGATAAGAGCTTCGGCAACGGCCGGGAAAGGAATTCCCTCTCTGACGGAGGCAATGCTTAAAAGCAGCTGTGTCGGCAGCATTTCCTGGTGAAAAGTAACAATTGCCACGTAGGCTGCCGGCAAAATGAGGGCAAAATTTAAAACAAAAAGGCGCAGTACACGCAGGGCGGCCGCAATGGGCGGCCGTTCATAATAATCTTCCGAAGCCTGCATGAATTGAAAGAAACTTGTCGGTACAATCAGCATAAAAGGCGTGTTGTCCGTCATGATCAGGATGCGTCCCTCAAGGACGGCGGCGGCCGCTTTGTCTACCCGTTCCGTATGTTCAATCTGGGGAAAAACCGAAAGCGGTGCATCCTCAATAAATTCTTCAATATAGCCCGATTCCAGGATGCCGTCCGTATCTATGGCCGCCACCCGCCGCCTTACTTCTTCCAATGTGCGGGGGTTGACTATATCTTCGATGTAAACCAGGTTGATATCAGTGGATGTGCGCCTGCCGGCTTTCATTGCTTCAAAGCGCAGTTTTTCATGTTTAATTCTGCGGCGCAAAAGGGAGGTATTGATGCGCATTGTTTCGCTGAATCCTTCCCGGGGCCCGCGTACGGCAGGTTCCGCCTCCGGTTCGGAAAGGGCCCTTTTTTCCCACATCCGGGTTCCGCAGATGATTATTTTTTGCTGGCCGTCAATAATCAGGGCGGTGTCGCCGGAAAGCACCATGGCTATGGCTTGCGTCAGATCCGGTGCTTCCGTCAGTTCGCCTGTGGAAACAATGTGTTTTTTTGCTAAGTCAAAGGCATTGCGGGGTGTGAGCTTTTCTGCATAGTTATTGACAATAGTGGCGGAAAGCAGGGGCTGGATAATATTGTCATTAATCATTTTTTTGTCGGCCAGACCGTCTATAAAAAAGACAGCCATATCTACCCGGTCCCCGCTGCTGGCAAACTTTCTGACTATAATATCGTTGCTTTCTCCCAGGCGCTCTTTAATCAGCTGCAGCCGGCGGGCAAGGACGGGGGAATCGTCGTCAGACGGTTTTTTGGCCGCGTAATTGTTATCCCGCTGCGCCGGCCGCGGACGCCTGCCCGCGATAAAAAGTTTTTTTAATATAGAGAAAACGCTTTTTTTCATTCTACCTCCAGCAAAACAATGGCATTCTAGTTAATTTATCTGCCAAAACCGCCGGCTTTATGCGCAACGGGCAAAAATAACTGCTAAGTGCAGGAATCAGCAGGAAGTTCCAGAAATTAAAAAAGGGGGGATGCCACTGTGAAAAAATTTCTTATTATTGCAGTTCTCATTTTTCTGCTGATTGTTTTCCTGGCTGTAGGGCCTGGACTGTACCTGGACTGGCTCTGGTTTGCAAAGCTGGGCTATGCTCATGTTTTTAAGACCGTCCTTTTGTCCTCCTGGGCGGTCAGGCTGCTTGCCTGGTTTTTCTTTGCGCTGTTTTTGTTTATAAATCTTTCCTATACGCAAAAAGCCGTTCTTAATATGCCCAATCTTGTGCTGCGCTACCTGCTAATGAACAGCTATTTCGGCAATTTGCTTACCAAAAAAAGACTTACCGCTGCAAGTGTGCTGATTTCGCTCATCATTTCATTGTTGGCCGGCGCTGTTTACGGCAATTACTGGCTTGCTGTCCGTCTGTTTTTTGCGGGCGGCGATACGGGAACGAGCGATCCTGTTTTCGGCAGGGATATTGCCTTTTATTTTTTCAGCCTGCCTTTCTATGAACTTGTGTATCACTACCTTTTTGCCATGCTGGTTATTGCTGCGGTTTTATGCGGCCTGGTTTATCTTTTTATCCAGCCGCCGCAGCAGTTGGGGCTGCGCGCACTTTTTGCCCGGCGGGGGACTTCCCATATTTCGCTTTTGCTTGGCGGGATTTTTTTGCTGCGGGCTTTTGGATATCGCCTGCAGATGTTTAATCTACTTTATTCCCCGGGAGGGGTTGTGTACGGACCCGGGTATACCGATATCCATGTCCGGCTGCCGGCTTACTGGGTGCTGCTTTTCCTCTCGCTCTCCATTGCCGTTGTCTTTTTGCTCAATACCAGAATGTTCCGCGTAAGCCTATTGATTGGCGGTGTGGGCGTGCTGGTAATTGCTTCTGTCATTTTAAGCGGCATTGCGCCGGCGGTGGTGCAAAAGTTTATTGTGGAACCAAACGAATTTGCCCGGGAGGAGCCTTACCTGGAGTACAGCATTGACTCAACACAGCGGGCTTTCGGACTTTCCGGTGTGGCAACCAGCGATTTTAAACTAACGGACCTCTTGCCCTATGAAGAACTGCTGGCCAATGAAGGGACAATTAAAAATATCCGGCTCTGGGACTGGCGTCCCTTGGGCAGGACATTTACCCAGCTGCAGGGATTGCGGGACTATTATAATTTCAACGATGTAGATACGGACCGTTATGTTATCGACGGTGAAAAAAGACAGGTAATGATCTCGGCAAGAGAACTTCTCGTTTCGGAACTGCCTTCTCCCACCTGGGTGAATGTACGCCTCTCCTATACTCACGGCTACGGGGCAGTGGCCTGTCCGGTCACGGAAGTAACTGAACAGGGCTTGCCCAGGCTGGTACTGAAAGATTTTCCCGTACAGGGAAGCGGAGGACTGCAGATTGATCTGCCGCAGATATATTATGGAGAACTGACGGACTATTATATCTTCACCAATACAAATACGGATGAATTTGACTACCCCATGGGGCAGACCAACGCCTTTACCCGTTACGAAGGAACGGGCGGCATACCGCTTAAGAACACACTGCGCCGTGCTTTGTATGCCCTGCGTTTCCGCGATTACCGGATACTTGTATCCGGCGAACTCTCACCGGAAAGCCGTATTCACTACAACCGGGATATTCTTACCAGGGTAAAGGAAATATTTCCCTTCTTGCATTATGATAATGACCCTTACCCTGTTGCTGTCGGCGGACGAATCTTTTGGCTGATTGATGCATATACCACAAGCAATTTATATCCCTATTCACAGCCCTACGGCGGCATCAATTACATCCGCAATTCGGTAAAAGTAACTGTCGATGCTTATAACGGCGATGTCACCTATTATGTTTTTGCAGAAGACGACCCGGTTATTAATGCCTACCGCAGAATTTTCCCGGGCACCTTTTTGCCTGCGGAAAAGATGCCCGCGGCCCTAAAGGAGCATGTGCGCTATCCCGAGTATCTTTTTGCCCTGCAGGCCGAGGTGTACGCAACCTACCATATGGAAAATTCCAAAGTTTTTTACAATAAAGAAGACCGCTGGCAGATTCCTTTGGAAACATACGGCGATCAGACTGTGGCCATGGAGCCTTATTATACGATTTTGCGCCTGCCGCAGGAGAAGGAAGAAGAATTTGTTATCATGCTGCCCTTTACCATGTACAACCGCAACAACATGACGGCCTGGCTGGCTGCGCGCTGTGACGGCGAGAACTACGGGCAGTTGATAGCATATACTTTTCCCAAGGGGCAGCTGCTTTATGGGCCCGCCCAGATTGAGGCCCGCATTGACCAGGATCCTGAAATTTCCCAGCAACTGACCCTGTGGAGCCAGCGAGGTTCCAGCGTCATTCGCGGCAACCTGCTTGTTTTGCCGGTAGACGGTTCCATTTTATATGTGGAACCGCTATATCTTGAGGCGCAGCAAAGCCAATTGCCCGAACTTACCAGGGTCATTGTGGCTTATGGCGACCAGGTTGTTATGAAAGAAACGCTGGCAGAGGCCCTGGCCGCTGTATTCGGCTTGCAGCCGGGTGCGCCGCCGCAAAAGGAAGAAGGAAGGGAGCCTGAACCCGGCCCCGGAGACAGTGATGAAGTCTGGCAATTGGTAAACCGGGCTGCAGCGCTTTATGAGGAAGCGCAAGCGGCCCTGAAGGAAGGCGACTGGGCAGAATACGGCCGCCTGCAGGATGAACTGGGCAGCATTTTGGCCCGGCTGCAGGAACTGGCAGTTGACAAAAGCGGGCTGCCCGCGGCAGAAGAGCAAGCAACCCCGCAGCAATTTCCTTAAGGTAAGATTTGCTATAAGTAAAGCTGTCTGGTATAATAGTAAAAAACTGGTGTGATTCTATGAAAAAAAAAGAGGTAGTAATCTATACCGACGGAGCCTGTTCCGGCAATCCAGGCCCCGGCGGGTACGCTGCCATCTTGCGTTACGGAGATTATGAAAAGGAAATTTCCGGCGGCGAAGAACAGACGACCAATCAGCGAATGGAGCTGCAAGCAGCCATCGCCGCCCTGGAAAAGCTTAAATATCCCTGTCGTGTCAAGTTGTACAGCGACAGTGCTTATCTGGTGAATGCCTTCCGCCGGGGCTGGCTGCAAAAATGGCGGCAAAACGGTTGGCTAAACAGCAAAAAAGAAACGGTGCAAAACCGGGACTTGTGGGAAAAATTGCTGGCGCTTGCGGAAAAACATGAAATAGAATGGCTGAAAGTGAAAGGACATGCCGGCGACGAACTGAACATCCGCTGCGATGAACTTGCCCGCAGGGCGATTCCCGGGAAATAGATATCCGGCCTGACTTAGGGCGACTGTGGATTTTATAATTAAGGAGGCAGATAACGTGGCTGTTTTGCCGCTCATAACAGCCGCCTTTGCCGCCGGGATCGTAGTTGCCTCCACAGCAGCCGTGCCGGCGGTTGTTCAGTTGGTTATTACTCCGGCTGCCTTTGCTGCAAGCTGGATTTTATACTTGTTGAAGAAAAAGAAGCCTGCTCTTGTGCTGCTTCTTTTTTTATTCTGCTGCCTGGGAACGGCGGCGGCAAGCCTTGCCTTCAGGCAGTTGCAGGCGCCCCTGCAGCCTTTTTTGGAAGCGGAAGGTGACTTTACAGGTTATATATCTTCCGTGCTGCCGGAAGACGGCGAAGTTTCTCGCTTTGTTTTTTACGCTGCCGAAATAAGCCTGTCGAACGGGAGGACTTATGAACTGAATGCTCCGTTAATGGTCCGCCTGTATAATGCGCCTGCCGGGTTTGCGCCTGTTTACGGCCTGCCTTTGCAGCTGCGGGGGAGGATCCGGCTGCCTCGCGGGCAGCGCAATCCCGGCGGTTTCAATTATGCCCGCTACCTCGAAGCAAACGGTATCGGCGGTCTTTTGTACGTAGAAGGCGGCTCCGTTTCCGTACTGCCGGGACACAGGGGTAATTTTTTTACTTCCTTTTGGGAAAATTTGCGGCTGCGAGCTAAAAAGATAATTTTTTCCTGCCTGCCGCAAGCTGAAGCTTCCCTTGCCGCCGGCATGCTTTTGGGACAGCGGGCAGAGCTTGCCGAACCCGTTCTCGCAGCATATCAGGAGCTGGGACTTGCTCACCTGCTGGCTGTTTCAGGTCTGCATGCCGGCTTTGTCGCCGCCTTTGCACTTTTTGTTTCCACCCGCCTTTTCAGAGGCAGGAGTTTCGCCTTCCGCTTGCTTTTGACTTCTTTTTTGCTTGCAAGCTACGCATTGCTTACGGGAGGCAATCCGCCGGTATGGCGTGCATCTTTTTCGCTTCTGGCAGCCCTTTTTGCCAGGCAGGCGGGCAGGGAGACGGACGGAGTGCAACTTTTATCCGCTAGCGCGCTGCTGCTGCTTATTATCCGCCCGTTGTGGCTTTTTTCCCTTTCCTTTCAGTTGTCCTATGCGGCAGCCTTTGGGATTCTAACCCTTTCTCCAAGGATACTGTTTTATTTAAAACGCCTCCCGCCCGCGCTTGCAACCCCGCTCTCCGTGGCGGCAGGCGCCCAGCTTGCCACAATGCCTTTTGCGGCCGTGCATTTCGGAACAGTTTCCCTGCTTGCCGTTCCTTTAAATCTTATTTGTATTCCTTTAGTCGGAGCATTCATGCATCTGGGACTTGCAGCCCTGCTCTCCGGCCTCTTTTATTTACCGGCAGCGAAGCTTTTGTTTTTGACAACCCTGCCGCTTTTAATCGTCCTGGACAGGCTGCCGCAGCAGCTTGCCCGCCTTACAATCTTTTCCCGGCAACTGCCCTTTTTATCTCCCGTATTCTGGGGTGTTTACACTTTACTGCTCTTTGCCTTTGCGGCCGGGTATAAACTGCACCCCCTGAACGGAAGGAAACTGCTCATAATGATGCTCGTGGCAAATCTCGTATTTTTTTCCGCCTTCCCCTTCCCGGGGCGGGGAAAGCTGCAAATTACCTTCCTGGATGTGGGGCAGGGGCTGGCCGTACATATCGAGACCCCAAGCGGCCGGCATCTTTTGGTTGACGCCGGTTCGGAAAAAAGCGGTGAGAATGTCATTTTGCCCTACTTCCGCCGTAAGAATATCAGGCGGCTGAGTCTTCTGGTCCTTACCCATCCCCATGACGACCATTACGGAGGCATGCAGGAAATTATGGCAAAATTGCCCGTTGAGGCCTTTGCAAGCAGCGGAATGGATGAAGATTCGGACGCTTTTTACCGGTTAAAAAGCCTTATCGACGAAAGCGGTATTCCCAATTACAAACTTGCGGCAGGATACAGCATCAGTATTGACGGGGTACAGATTTCCGTTCTTTCTCCTCCGGCAGAATACTTTGCTTTTACCGCCGATGATGCAAATAATAATTCCCTGGTTATGCGTGTTGCCTACGGCGATTTCCGCTGCCTTTTGACGGGCGATGCCGCCGCGGCGGCGATAGATAGACTTGCGAAGGAATACAAGGAAGATATTGAAACCGACGTATTGCAGGTGCCCCATCACGGCAGCCGCGGGTCGGCAGATGATTTGTTTTTGCAGTTGTCTTCACCGCACACTGCAGTCGTTTCCGTTGGCAGCAATCCTTTCGGGCATCCACATGCAGAAACCCTTTATCTGCTTGCAAAACATAATATCCGTGTTTACCGCACCGACCTGCACGGGGCCGTGACCATAACAACGGACGGTTCTTTCTGGCGGGCGGCGCATTTTGCCGGGGAGGCACCCTCACAGGCCGGCCTTTTTCTTTCATATAAACCCCTTGTTTGGTTATAATAGCAAAAGTGCTAAGAGTTTCAGACACGATACAGGGGGGATTTGCTTTGAGAGTTTTAATGTTTTCCTGGGAGTACCCGCCGCGGATTATCGGGGGACTGGCCCGTCATGTCCATGAGTTAAGCGTAGCCCTGCGGGCAAAAGGTGTGCAGGTAGACGTGGTGACCGTTTCTGAAGACCCCAGGACTCCCGCAGAGGAAGTACTGCAGGAGGTCCGTGTCTGGCGGGCCAGACCCTACCATCTTGCGCCCCGGGATTTCATATCCGGTATTTTGCAGCTGAATCTTGCCATGCTGGAGAAAGCCCTCCACCTTTTTTTGCGGGGAGAACAGTATGACCTCCTCCATGCCCATGACTGGCTGACTGCCTTTGCGGCAAGGGCGGTCAAGCATGCAGCAAGACGGCCGCTTGTAGCAACAATACATGCTACGGAATTCGGGCGCAACCGCGGCCTGCATACAGATGAGCAGCGTTACATCAGTGATGTGGAATGGTGGCTGACTTATGAAGCCTGGAAAGTAATTTGCTGCAGCCCATACATGTGTGGTGAGCTGCAGCATGTGTTTCATTTGCCTGCCGATAAAATTGCCGTCATCCCCAACGGTGTGGACCCGCGGCAGTTTAGCACATCCGGGCGACCCGACCCCGCCCTGCGCCGGCGTTATGCCGCCGATGATGAAAAAATAGTCTTTTTTATCGGCCGCCTGGTGCAGGAAAAAGGCGTCCATATATTGCTGGAGGCAGTTCCCCGGATTTTGGCGGCAGCGCCAAAAACAAAATTTATCATAGCCGGCAAAGGGCCGGCCCTGGACGGATTGCGCAGTCTGGCAAGGGAACTGGGTGTGGAAAGACACTGCTATTTTACCGGCTTTATAGACGACATTACCAGGAATTTTCTCTACCAATTTGCTTCCGCCGCCGTTTTCCCCAGTCTCTATGAGCCTTTTGGGATTGTGGCTCTGGAAGCAATGGCAGCCGGCGTTCCGGTGGTGGTTGCCGATGTTGGCGGCTTCTCAAGCATTGTTGAACATGGTGTTACCGGTCTGAAATGCTACCCCGGCGATGCCGCTTCCCTTGCCCTGCAGGTTGCCACCCTGCTTAATAGCGGTGCTTATGCCCGGAAACTGGCCAAAAATGCGGCGAGGACGGTTAAAAAAGAATATGCCTGGCAGGAAATAGCCAAGCAGACGCGGAACATTTACCAGCAAGTCCTTGATCAGTTTAAGAGAAGCAGCTGGGCTCCAATGGAAAGGAAAGATGCCGCATTCCCTTATTATTATGCGGCAGCACCGGATTATCAAGAGTACTGGCAGGAGGGAAAATCATGAAAGCAATCATCATGGCCGGTGGGGAAGGGTCCCGCTTGCGGCCTTTAACATGTGATCGCCCCAAACCAATGGTTCCGCTGATGAACCGGCCAACGATGGAATATATTGTAGCCCTGCTCCGGCGGTACGGTTTGCGGGATATCGGTGTTACGCTGCAGTATATGCCGGAAAAAATAGAGGATTATTTTGGCGACGGAAAAGAATTTGCCGTCAGTATGCGGTATTTTATTGAGGATACACCGCTGGGCACGGCCGGCAGTGTAAAAAATGCGGCAGATTTTATAAACAATGAAAATTTTTTAGTTATCAGCGGAGACGCCCTGACAGATTTTGATTTGCAAAAAGCCATTGATTTTCACCGTCAAAAGGGGGGAATTGGCACCCTTGTCCTGACTTCGGTGGCGGCACCCCTTGAATACGGAGTGGTGATTGCCGCTCCCGACGGCAGAATAAAACAATTTTTGGAAAAACCGGGCTGGGGCGAGGTTTTCAGTGATACGGTAAACACCGGCATTTATATCCTGGAGCCGGAAGCATTACAGTTTATTCCCGAAAATACAAAATTTGATTTCGCCAAGGACCTGTTTCCTTTGTTAATGAAAAAGGGTTATCCCCTGTACGGTTATGTGGCGGAAGGCTACTGGTGCGATATCGGCAATATCAGCCAGTATTATGAAGCCCATCTGGATATTATGCGGGGAAAAGTAAAGCTTGAACTGCCTTTGCCCGAGCTTTCCCCCGGGGTTTATGCAGCCCGGGATGCAGTTATTGAGGAAGGAGCACAGATTACCGGACCGGTTTTTATCGACAGCGGTACACGCATCCGCAAGAACGCCCGGGTGGGGGACTATACCGTTATCGGCCCCCATTCCCTGATTGACTCCGGAGCTTCCGTGAAGCGCAGCCTGTGCTGGGGCAACAACTACCTGGGAGCAAATACGGAGCTGCGGGGGGCCGTTCTCTGCAGCGGCGTGCAGGTTATGTCCCGCTCCGCCCTTTATGAAGGCGTGGTTGTCGGCGACTGCACCGTTGTTGAGGAAAACTGCACCGTTAAGCCGGAGGTAAAAATCTGGCCCCATAAGCGCATTGGCAGCGGAAGCATTGTCAGTGAAAATGTTATCTGGAGTACAAAGGCGGTCAGAAATCTTTTCGGCCGGGACGGAATAAGCGGCGTAGTCAACCTGGATATTACACCGGAAATGGTGACAAAACTGGCGGCAGCCTACGGGACTTCCGTGGGCGAAGGAGGCCGGGTGACCTTAAGCTGTGATGACCGGAAAGCGTCACGCATGCTGAAGGAGGCTGCCCGGGCGGGACTCTTGTCGGTGGGAATAAATGTTCTTGATCTTGGTATTTCCGTTACCCCGGTTACCCGTTTCGCAGTCGGGCGACTTGACGTCCGGGGCGGTATGCATATCCAGCTTTCGCCGGCGGACAGCGGGTTTATCCAGATCAAGTTTTTTGATGAAAAGGGGTTGAGCCTGACGAGGGACCGGGAACGCAGCATCGAACAAGTTTACTACCGGGAAGAATACAAGCGTCCTGCGGGGATAAATATCGGTGAGACCACGATTTCTGACGGTTTCGCCGCCGTTTACCGGGATGCTTTGCTTAAGCGGATGGATACAAAGGCTTTTCAGGCACGAAAATTCAGGATACTGCTTGCTTACCCGTCAAACTGGCTCTATAATTTCCTGGTTCCGCTGTTGCAAGAGCTGTACTGTGAAGTGATAACCGTCACCTCTGCCGGCCGGGAACCCCAGGTACTGCCCGGCCTGCAGGAGAAAGCCGAAGTTATCGGCAGTAAAGTGAGGGAAACCGGAGCGGACCTGGGGGCGGCAATGGATGCCAATGCGGAAAATCTCATTCTTTTTGACAGGCAGGGCAGGATGATTGCCGAAGAAATGCTTTTGGCCCTTACTTCCGCGGTTATTTTCCGCACGGAAAAGGGCGCTACGGTGGCCGTGCCGGTAACGGCTCCCAGTGTTATCGAAAAGCTGGCCGCCAGGTACAAAGGGAAGGTGCAGCGGACAAAAACATCACCGCGGGCGCTGATGGAAGCCCTGTCCCGGTCGCGGGAAGGAAGGGATGACCCGTTTATTTTTTCCTTTGATGCAGTTTCTTCCCTCTTGAATATCCTTGATTTTCTGGCTGTTTCCGCAGCCGACTTAAGGGAGCTTGTAGACAGCATACCCCCCTTTTACCTGCATAAATGCGAGGTTGACTGTTCCTGGGGGGACAAGGGTGCCGTTATGCGGCGCCTGATCGAGGAGACATGCGACTGTGATGTTGAACTGCTTGACGGGATAAAAGTCAGGCACGAGCAGGGCTGGGCATTGGTCCTTCCCGATTCGGAAAGGCCGGTTTACCGCATTTACGGCGAGGGTTACAACGCCGAGGCGGCCGAGGAACTGACCAATATGTATACGGAAAAAATAAAACAATACCAGAGAGAACTAAAAAAAGGATCGGGCTGAGCAGGCCCGATCCTTTTGCTTAAAGGGCTGCCTTTATTTTAATTATTTTTTCTCTTGGGGCAAAAACGCGGTAGTCAAGCTGCGGGAAGATGTTGTCTTTTTCCTGTAGTTTTTTCAGCCATTCGGCATCAATCCGGTTGCTGTAGACCTGTTCCAGCAGCCGGTTAAAACGGACAAGATGGTCGTGAACTCTTTCCCCGGCATAGCGGGACATGGTGCCGGTGGTAATGATGAAAGGCCAGTCGCTTGCCTGGGCCAAAAGCAGCTCCCGGGCCAGCTGGTTAAGGGCTTGCTGCTGCAGCCCCCGGGCGGCGGGGAAATCATCGGCTGCCCGTATCATCCGTTCGGCTGCCATATGCAGGTGGGGATATATCCAGTGGGTTTTTCCGTTCAGCCAGACTTCATGGTAGCCGCCGTTGCCCCAGCTGGAAGAGGAAGGCTCGGCCACCTGCAGCGGCATTCCCAGCTGCAGGTATTCGGAAGGGGTAGTGACGGCAAAGGTATCCTGATCATAATGGGCCTTGCGGAAAAAGTCCTCCAACCAGGCCGGCCCTTCATACCACCAGTGGCCAAACAGCTCGGCGTCGTAGGGGGCTACCACAATGGGCGGGCGGCCTATTTGGTCTCTTGCATATTCAATCTGGCGCTCCCGGTTAAACATGAAATTGCCGGCATGTTCAGCCAGTTTTTTTTGCGCTTTTTCCGGGCAGTAGGGCTCCTTGTGATCTGTTTTGCCGGTAATCCGGTAGTACTTAAAGCCGGTATGCACCCTGATACCGTCCGGGTGGATATAAGGGCCGATATATTCCAGAGGGAGGTCAAACCCGATATCCCGGTAAAAATCACGATAGAAATAGTCGCCGGGATAGCCTTCCGTTTTACTCCAGACCTGCTTGCCCGTTTCTTCATCGCGCCCGAAAGCGGCTACGCCTGCGGGGGTGAGCAGGGGAGAGAAAGTCCCATAAGCCGGGCGCGGCTTGGCAAAAAGAAGCCCGTGGGTATCGAGGAAAAAGTAATTAATGCCCAGTTCGGCCAGCATTTCATCAATTCCGTAATCATAGGCGCATTCCGGCAGCCAGATGCCCCGGGGCGGTTTGCCGAAAATACGGGTGTGTTCCTCAACGGCAATGCAGAGCTGGGCATAAACCGCTTCCGGCTGTGTGTTTAAAAGGGGCAGGTAGCCGTGGGTAGCCGCGCTGGTGATTAACTCGACATGGCCGCTTCCGGCAAGCTCGCGCAGCACTCCTGCCAGGTTACAGTGGTAAAGATCAAAATATTCATGATATGCCTGCTGGAAGCGCTGCCTGTAAAGACGCGCCAGGGGAGAAAAAACGGGATCTTTTGCCGTCCGGACCACTTCCTTGTCTGCCAAATCCAGCAGGCGGGCAAGCCAGTCCCGGTATTTTTCCTGCAGGTAGCTGTCTTCCCACATGGCGGCAAGTGTGGGGGAGACGGATACAGTTATCCGGAACGGAATTCCGTCACTTTGCAGGCGCCTGAAGACTGCAAGCAGGGGCAGGTAAGTTTCCGTTACAGCCTCAAAATACCATTTTTCCTCCAGCGAATACCTGTATTCGGGATGCCGGACATAAGGGAGGTGTGCATGCAGTACTAAAGCCAAGTAGCCTTTGGTCACGATGATTCTCCTTTTATCTGTGATTCTTGAACAGGGCAGCAAAATTCGGCGGAAGACAGGCCGCCAGGTATCCTGCGGTAATAACGGTGCTGCCAGAAGGCAAAGGGCCGCCACTTTGGATCAATGGCGGCAGCAAGGGAAGCACGCGGTGTCCGGATTGTATTGGATACTAAAAACGGCAGGTAAGTGCCGTCGGCAAGAATGCGTCCCAGTTCTGCCCGGTATGTCCGGTCAGCTTCCACTTTACTAACATACCAATTGCCCGCCTTCTCATCCACTGCCGGCTGCCTGAGAGAACCGGTATCGAGATTGATGATCCTGAGAACAGTCTGTCCCGCTGCCCATAAATCCTGATAACGGTCATGCATATTTTTCCACAGAAGGGGGGTAATTTCCCAGTAGGCAAAGAGCCGGTGCGGGGTCTGCGGCAGCAGAACCAGCCGGTCCAGCCCGTAGACATAAGGCAGTGTCTGGCCGGCATTAAGTTCATGACGGTCAGGTGCTTGCATAACGGCCTCCTTATGGTCTTTTCACATTTCTGTAACAAAGGATAGTATTGCCCTTGCCCTGCCTTCTTATGTTTGCCCTGCCGCTTTATTTTCGGATTTCTTGTCCCTTCGTATAGAAAAAGGAGAGTGTGGCAAGCTATGCATATACTCCGCAGAAGCAGGGAAAACCCTGGAGGGATGGTATGCGGATCGGCCTTATTTGCCGCAGCGCGGACAATTTTGCAAGCAGGCCCCTTTTACGCCTGGCCGAGGACATTTCCGTGCAAAACGGAGAATGTTTTATTTTTGTCGGGGAGGGGGGCCGGCTCCCTTCCGGAAAGCCACAGCCTTTTTTCTCTTTTCTTACGGCCGTAAACGGCCGCATCCGGCCTGTTAAGGTAGCTGTGCAGAAGCTTCCGGCAGTGCAGGTGTTTACCGTTGCGGCAGAGGATGAGTTTGCTTTTGCCGCTGCTGTTGCTGCCACCTGCCGCAGACTGCTTTTGGCAAAGAAACGGATTGACTGGCTCCACTGCTTTGCCGCCGGTGATGTCACAGCTGCTGTGCTGTGCCGGAAGTATCTGCGCATTCCTTTTGTTTTTTCAGTAAACAGTGTTACAGGCTGCAGGCAGCCGAAAAAGGATCTTGCCTCCCTGGGAATAAGCTTTAATCACAGCCTGACCTTTGGCGAGTATGTTTTCCTTGAACAGCTGGGGGCGTCCGGGGCGGAGTATGTTTGCGACGAAACGGGTGATGCCCGCTATTGGCGGCTGTTTTTTGCCGCTTATGGCAGCAAATATGTGGAGGGCAGGCCGTGGGCGGATACCGCCTTCTGGTCGGAGCGTCAAAACAAAACACGCCGGCAGAGAAAAGAAGAACTGCAGGCGTCGCTTGGCACAAATAAACCGGTAGTGGTTGCCTGTCAAAGGGTGCCCCCGCCGGAACTTGCAGAGCTGCACAAAGACTGTTGTTTCCTTAAGGATGACGGCTCGCCGCAAAAGCGCCGCGCTGTTTACCAGGCGGCGGATTTTTACCTGGCCGGGGAAGAAGAAAGCCCCTGGCGGCTGCCCGGAATCATGGCGGCGGGCTGTATCCCGCTTGCGGCGGCAAAAAGCCCGGCAGGACGCTTCCTGCAAAGGCTGTCAGGCGGCGGTATTGCCTGTTTCTTTGCGGAAGAAAACCTTTATGATGCACTTTTACAGGCCAAAAAAGAATTGCTGACGCGGCCGGAAAAAGCGGCTGTCAGACGGCAGCGGGCAGTTATGCTCGTACAAAAGGAGTGCAGTCCGGCGGCGGCGGCAGAATGCTACAGCCTTATATATCAGGGTTTTGCCCCGGTGCGGCTGCCCTTTGTCACGGACAGTCAAACACCGGATTAATGAGCGGAAATCCGGCAAAAAGAGAAGCCGGGGTGCAGGCAAGGGGGTTTTAATTCTATGGCGCAAAATACAATCCATTTTATTCTGGCACTGCACAACCACCAGCCGGAAGGCAATTTTGACGATGTATTTCGGAAAACCTTTCAGACGGCTTATGAGCCTTTCATCGGTGTGCTGGAAGACTTCCCGGAAATAAAAGTTGTCCAGCATTATTCAGGAACGCTGCTGCGCTGGCTGCAGGAAAACAAACCTTCATTTCTTGCCCGTTTAAGGGAACTGACTTCATCCGGCCGGCTGGAACTTCTGGGCGGCGCCTTCTACGAACCGATTCTGGTCATGATTCCAGATGAGGACAAAATAGGCCAAATTAAAAAAATGAGCCGCTTCCTGCAGGAAAACTTTCATGTGCAGGCAAAGGGAGCCTGGCTGGCTGAACGCGTCTGGGAACCCCACCTTGCCCGGCCCCTGGCGGAAGCGGGCATCAGCTACACCGTTCTGGACGACAGCCATTTCCGCAAGGCCGGCTTCACAGAGGAACAGTTGCTCCATTATTACCTGACGGAAGAAGAAGGCAGAAGACTTTTTATTTTCCCCATCAGCGAAAAGCTGCGCTACCTGATACCCTTTGCCGAGCCGGAGGAAACGGTGGGTTACCTTGCCAAGATGGCAAATGAAGAGGGAGACAGGGTTGTTGTTCTGGCCGATGACGGGGAAAAATTCGGTTCCTGGCCGGGAACGGCTAAGCATGTTTACGAAAAGAAATGGCTGCGGCGTTTTTTCAAGCTGCTTTCTGAAAACAGCTCCTGGCTGAAAACAGTTACCTTTTCCGAGTTTTTGGCCGGCTTTGCGCCGGCCGGCCGTGTTTACCTACCTGCCTGCTCCTACCGGGAAATGATGGAATGGTCCGGCGGTTTTTGGCGCAATTATTTTGTCCGCTACCCGGAAAGCAATCACCTGCATAAAAAAATGCTTTATGTGAGGGAGAAAGTGCGGCGGATGGCTGACGGGCCGCAAAAAAAGGAAGCCCGGGAATATTTATGGGCCGGGCAGTGCAACTGTGCTTACTGGCACGGAATTTTCGGCGGCCTGTATTTGAACTTTTTGCGCTCCGCCCTCTACAGCCGCCTGATAGCCGCCGAAGACCTGGCCGACCGTGCCTTGCACAAGGAAGATGAGTGGCTGGAAATGAAACATTTTGATTTTGATTATGACGGGAAAAAGGAGATAGTTGTCAGCAGCCCCGGGATAAGCTTCATGCTGGCTCCGGAACAGGGAGGGGCCCTGCTTGAGCTGGACTTTAAGCCGCGCCGCTTTAACCTGCTGGATGTGCTTACCCGCCAAAAGGAAGCCTATCACTGCGACCTTTTCGAGCAGGCGGAAGGCTTGTGCGCGGATGAAGAGGCCCAGTCAATTCACCATATTAAACGGGTCAAAGAGACGGGGCTGGAGCAGCTTCTCTCTTATGACAGCTACCGCCGCGCCTCCCTGCTTGACCATTTTTTCCCCCGCGGCAAGAGTTTGCGGAATTTCAACTGTGAAAAGCATGATACCGGCGGGTTTGTGACAGCCCCCTACCGGCTGCTACAGGCAAAGGCGGAAGACAGCGCCGTCGTTGTCATGGCCCGGGAAGGCAGTATACAGCTTAACGGCAAAAAAAGGCTTGTACTTTTGAAAAAAACAGTTTCGCATCAGCCAAAGAAAAATGAGCTTGCCTGCGACTACCAGCTGCTTTCCCGGGAGAAGGAAGCCTTTGACCTTTTGTTTGCCGTGGAGTTTAACATTAATTTTTTAGCCGGTCATTCTCCCGGACGCTATTATACTGCCGGCGGCGGTGGCCTGCGGGACCGCAGCCTTTCTTCCCAGGGCTGCCTGAAAGGCCTGGGGCAGTTTGGCATGGTCGATGAATGGCAGGGGCTCTCCTGCAATTTCCGCTTTGACCGCCCGACAACTGTCTGGCGCATGCCCCTGCAATCCGTTTCCCGCTCGGAGGAGGGCATGGAGCGGAACTACCAGGGTTCCACACTGCTTTTTGCCTGGGATGTCCGGCTGCTGCCCAATACCCCTTGGGCGGTAACTTTCACGCAGTCCATTACAGAACTGGTCCGGGAGGGATAAAAATGAAGCCTCTTTATATCGCCTTTGTCTGGAACCAGCACCAGCCCTACTATTGCGACAGGACAAAAAAAGAATACATAATGCCCTGGGTCCGCTTGCATGCCGCCAAGGATTATTACCGGATGGCGGCGCTGCTTGAGGATTATCCCCGGATAAGACAAACCTTTAACCTGACGCCTTCGCTTTTGACGCAGCTGGAGGATTACCTGCAGGGTGCAGAAGATTATTACCTGCGGGCGGCCAAGCCGGTAAAGGACCTGACCGAAGGGGAAAAGCATTTTTTGCTGCAGCATTATTTTGACATTCATTGGGAGCGGGTAATAGCCCTCTGGCCGCGCTACCGGCAGCTTCTGGATAAGCAGGGGCGCCGCCGGGAGCCCGAGACGGCTGCGGAAGCGCTGGCGCTTTTTACCGGGCAGGATTATCTTGATTTGCAGGTCTGGTTTAATTTAACCTGGATAGACCCGCAGGTGCGCGCAGAGGATGAAGAACTCAGCCGCCTGCAGTCAAAGGGGGAAAATTTTACTGAAGAGGACAAAAGGCTTGTGTTGGCAAAACAGCGGGAGATTATGACAAAGGTGATCCCCGTTCACAGGGAACTGGCCGCCAGGGGCCAGATTGAGATTATAACAACACCCTTTTACCATCCCATAATGCCGCTTATCATAGACAGCCGCAGCGCTTTGCGCGCCTCCCCGGGCCTGGCGCTACCTGAGAGCTATTCCTACCCGGAAGATGCGGCAAAACAGGTTGTCATGGCAGCCGCCCAGTACCGCCGGTATTTCGGGCACAATCCCCGGGGCATCTGGCCGCCTGAACAGGCCGTCAGCCCTGAAACCCTTGCCCTTTTTTCCGAACACGGCTTTGCCTGGACAATATCGGATGAGGATATTCTCGCCAGATCCTTGAATATAGAGTTTTACCGGGATTATAGCGGCCATGTTTTAAACGGGAGTGAATTATACCGCCCCTACCTGTTCGGGGAGCCCGGTGCGGAAATCGCCATAATATTCCGGGACCACCATTTGTCCGACCGCATTGGTTTTGTTTATCACCAGATGAATATTGACCATGCCGTTGACGACCTGATAAGCCGTTTGCATAAAATCAGGGAGTCGCTGGCCTCCACCGGCGAGCCCCATCTTGTGACGCTGGCTTTGGACGGTGAGAATGCCTGGGAGTGGTATCCCGGTGATAAAAACAAGTTCCTGTCCAAACTGTACAGCCGCCTGTCGGCAGATGAGGAATTGCAGACCGTGACTGTTTCCGAGTTCCTGTCCGCCCACCCGCCGCGGCGCCGTCTTGAAAAGCTGCATACCGGCTCCTGGGTGGCGCACAGCCTGACCCGCTGGATCGGTAGCGCCGGCAAAAACAGGCTCTGGGGTCTGCTGCTTAATGCCCGCCGTGAACTGGATAGGGCAAGGGGCAGGGTGCCTTTGGAGCAGTGGCAGAAAGCATGGGAAAACCTGCTGATTGCCGAAGGCAGCGACTATACCTGGTGGGTTGACAGCATGCCTTACTACCTGGCGGCGCCCTTTGAAGCCCTTTTCCGCAAGCACCTAATAAATGTTTACCTGGAGTGCCAGAGCCCCGTGCCGCCTGACCTGTACGAGCCCGTTATTCAACCGGGGCACGGGGAAGCGGCCTGGACAGAAGACCCGCTTGCAGGCCCGACGGCCATGGTACAGGGAAATTACGGCAGGGAAGGTTGAAGGGGAAGGAAATAAGCCTCTTTTGTGGAACAATACATACAAAACCTTTTACCGGTGATAAGGATGCGGGAAAGAAGAAACGAGGAAGATTACCGGCGCTTGCAGCATGAACTTCAGGCGGGCAAAGTACGGCCCGTCTATATCTTTTACGGCCGTGAAGAATTTTTGCTGGCAGAAGCCGTGGAGAGCCTGGCAGACGCTTTGCTTCCCCGGGGAATCCGGGATGACGGCTGCATCCGGGTGGGCGGCTCAAGTACAACTGTCCGGGAGATTGTCTCCATGGCAAATACCCCGTCACTTTTCAGTGAAAAACGTTTGCTTATTGTGGACGATGCGCCGTATTTCAGCAAAGAGCGCGACGAGCGGGATACGGATGATCTGGAAAAGCTCGCGGCGGCAGAGCAAAACGGCAGTTCTTGCATTGTTTTTTGCGCCCGCGAAATTCTTCCCGCTTTGAAAGCGGTAAAAAAGCTGCGGGCTAAAGGTGCAGTCTACCGTTTTGATCCCCTGAAAACGGCCGCCCTGAAAAAATGGGTGCAGGAGAGGGCTGCAAAAATGGGCGGAAGATTCGCCCCGGGAGCTTTGGATGTTTTTTTGTCACGCGCCGGCGACGATTTGCGCAATCTTGCCATGGAGCTGGAAAAACTGTTGGTTTATCTCGGGCGGGAAAAGGTGATTGACAAAGGGAGCATCCTGGAAGTAACTGTGCCTTCCCCGCAAGCCAACATTTTTGCCCTGACTGACGCAGCCGTTTACGGGCGGACGGCTGAAGCCCTGCTTTATCTAAAGGATTTGCTGGCGGCAGGCGAACCGCCGCTCAGGATCCTTGCAATGCTTGTCAGGCAGTTTCGCCTTTTAAGCGAGGGGCGCGACCTCCTGTCCTCGGGAGAAAAGAACCTGGCCCGTGCCCTAAAAATTCACCCCTATGCCGCGGAGCAGCTGCTGCTCCAGCTGAAAAAGACCGATCAAGCCCGCCTAAAAAGGGCTGTTGAAATGCTGGTCCAGTGTGAATCGGACATCAAGGGAGGCAGAATAGAACCGGTGCTGGCCCTGGAAACACTGCTTGTCGCCTTGGGCAACTGAACCAAAGCATTGTTCTCCCGGCGGCAGATAAAAAAACACCAATCATAACGATTGGTGTCAGAGTAAAAAGATTCCTTTCTTATTCGCCTTCCGCCTGGGCCAGTGCATCGTTGTAGCGCCTTGCCAGGCGGGATTTTTTACGGGAAGCCGCGTTTTTATGCAAAACGCCTTTGCTGACTGCTTTATCCAGCATTTTGACTGCCAGTCTCAATTTTTCCCCTGCAGATTCCAGGTCTTCCTGGGCCAATGTATCATTAAACCTGCGGACAGCCGTTTTAACCCTGCTCTTAACCTGGCGGTTGCGCAGCGTCCGCTTAGCGGTTATCCGTATGCGCTTTTTTGCTTGCCTGGTATTGGCCATACGTTCACCTCCTTATGGAGCCGGTCACATGAGAGGACAAACCAATTTTACCATGTGTCCTTTTAAAATGCAACAAATTGTGCAGAAGCTGTCTTTTGCCGGAGAGCAAAAACTCCCTGCAATTGGTTTTAGGCAATCGCTTTCGTCTTTTTCGCAAAATTTTTATTCTTTGGAGAGAAAATGGCGTAAGCTTCCCATTTTCAAAGCCAAACAGCAACGCAGCTTTATTTTTTAAAACCTGATAACGGTTTCTAATAGACAAATAACCTGTCTGATAGTTTTTCATGGATTGAACTTTTATATCAACCGGCAGGCATTCCGGCAGCCTCTGACATTCCCTGCCGGGTTTTTTATGCAGCCCGCCTGTTTTTACAGTTATCCCCCGTTGATATATGTATAGTAAAAGACCGTTTGGTTAAGCTATATGCGTGAAACGGCACAAAGGAGGTGAGAGGATGCTGGGATTGATTGTCCGTTTTATTGTTTCCGCCATTGTTTTGATGCTGGTCAGCTTTTTGCTGCCGGGTTTTGCGCAAATGGGATTCACAGTTGCCCTGATTGCGGCAATTGTTATTGCCTTGCTGGGATTTATTGCCGAAAGTGTTTTAGGCAAGAGGGTTTCCCCGCAAAACAGGGGTATTGTCGGCTTTGTGACATCGGCCGTTGTAATTTATGTGGCACAATGGCTTGTTCCCGGAATGAGCGTAACTATCCTTGGCGCCGCCCTGGCTGCTCTGGTTATTGGTATTATCGATGCTTTTGTGCCGACGGAGCTGCGCTAGAGGCATACATAGTCTGGGAGGGAAAAGGCGATGAGTCGTCTGCTGCGCACCGATTTGGCCATTGAAGCCCGGGAAATGCTTTTGGGCAAAGTGCCTGAGGAGATCCCCGGCGTGGCAATGGAGACGGAAGATTTTGGCGAAATCCAGGTTACACGGGTACGGATAGAAACGGCGGAAGCCGGGGAACGCATGGGCAAAAAGCAGGGTAGCTACGTCACGCTGGAAGTGCCGGGGCTGCGGCAAAAAAACACTGAACTGCAGGAAAACGTTGCTCGCCAGTTTACAAAAGAGCTGCTGGCCATGGCAAATTTGCGGGATGATTCGTCGGTGCTGGTCATCGGACTTGGAAACTGGAATGTTACCCCTGACGCCCTTGGCCCGCGGGTTGTCAGAGATTTGCTGGTGACCAGGCATATCCTGGCCCTGGAACCTGAAACACTGGGAGAAGGCTACCGCCCTGTAAGCGCGCTGGCCCCCGGTGTGCTGGGGATTACAGGAGTGGAAACAAGCGAAATAATCCAAGCCCTGATTGAAAAAGTTCAACCTGACTTGCTGATTGCCGTCGATGCCCTGGCTGCCCGCAACCTCAGACGCCTGCACACAACCATTCAAATAGCCGACAGCGGAATTACCCCGGGCTCGGGAGTAGGGAACAGGCGCCTGGCTATTTCCCGGGAAATAATCGGTATTCCTGTAATTGCCATCGGTGTGCCGACGGTGGTGGATGCCGTAACCATTGCCGATGACCTGATGAGCCAGCTGCTCCATTTAATGATGCAGGAAGCAGGAGTTGACTCCCCGGTTTATAAAGTTGTGCAAAGTATCGCCGAAGGGGATAAAAGAGCTGTTATGGCCGAGAGTCTTTCTCCCTACGGAGGAAGGTTAATGGTAACACCAAAGGAGATAGATACTTTGGTTGAAGATATGGCCAGGCTTCTGGCGGGGGGTATTAATGCCGCCCTGCACCCGGCCATTCACAGGGAAGAATCCGGGAAATACCTGCATTAGCAGTAAAACGTACTGTACATAAAAAGGTGTGATGCTCAAATCACACCAGACTGTAGACAAAGTCACTGAAATGCAAACCTTGGACACTCCTTGGTTTGCA
>ERZ773359.1834-NODE-1834-length-28355-cov-5.064311_pt1 | contig 28355 bp, 23 predicted proteins | sample MGYA00374955_ERZ773359 | MGnify/ENA primary metagenome ERZ773359 (study PRJEB29098, sample SAMN04486028) | biogas fermenter metagenome | study: EMG produced TPA metagenomics assembly of the Biogas fermentation microbial communities from Germany - Plant 4 DNA1...
CAATACCGCTTTCCCCTGCACTGACATGAATATCCTCAAGGCCAATCTTTTTGCCGTTAAGAGTAATTGCCTGGTATTGGCGCAATAAGCGCTCCTTAAATTGTTTGAGATCAGGAGTTTCCTTGGCTAAAAATTCCGCCACAGTTAAGTTTAAATCTGTGTTAACTTCAAAAATTTTCTCAATGGGAATGGCAAAACCAAGATTCTCTCCCCCATGCATGGCGGCATAAGTGATCCCGATAACTTCACCATTTTTATTAATGAGGGCACCGCCGCTGCTTCCGGGGCTGATGGGAGCAGTGATTTGGATCCCGGTGGTTCTAATGCCACTAATAATGCCCTCCGAAACAGTGTTGGCAAGCCCCAAGGGACTGCCGATGGCATAGATGGGTTGTCCCACTTTAATACTGCTACTGTCACCAAGGGGTAAAAATGCCCCATTTTTTTTCTCTATGGATAAAATGGCAATATCCAAATCTTTATCATATCCTTTAATAGTAACCTCGCCGGTATAAGCACTGCCATTACTGTTGATAATTCTGATTTTTTGTGCCTTGTCTATGACATGGTAATTGGTAACAATGGTACCACGCTGATCAATATAAAAACCGCTGCCGCTTTTAGAGCCGCCCTTTGTTTCAACTTCCAGGTAAACACAAGCTTGCATTAAACTTTCAAAATCAAGCTCCCCGGCATCATCTTTGCGGTTCCCGCCGGCAAATACGGCCTGTGCCTTGATGGGATCGATGCTTCCCTTTTGTACCAAGTAATCAATTAATCTGTTCTCAGAACCTTTACGGTACGCATTTAAAGCATCATAGGACGTTTTTGCCATATGGTCCCGCAAAAATGTTTGTGAACTTAATTCAAAATACAGACTTTCACTGATAATGCCTTTTTCCAAGGCAAACTCAGTGGCTTCTTTCCAGGAGAAATCTCCATGCTGGTCACTGTATCCCAGTGCCCGCAGTAAAAAGGTTAAATACGATTTGGCGTCAATTAAATTATTTGAACCAAATTTAGTTTTACTGACTCCCTTGGTCAGACCGTTCTCATAAGCATATTGAACATATCCTTTGCCCCAGTTAGGAACATCTTCAAAAGGAAAAGTAAAGACAGTAATACGACTTGCTTCTTCTTCCGCCCCTAAAAGCCTGATGAGCATAACCAGCCCTTCGAGCCGGGTAGGTTCCCGCTCCAAATCGAAACTTCCACCTGTGCCGCGGAAAACATTAATTTTTGCCAGTCTTTCAGCATAATCCTGATACTTGGCGGCAAAAGCAGGAGCAGATAAAAAATTACTGCATAGAAACACAGCAATTAACAAAAAAATCATGCCCACAAATTTTCTCTTTCTGTACATAAAAATTTCCCCTCATTAATCTTGCAAAATAAAGTAAATACTATAATTTCAGTATACCATTATTTTTCCAAACTTGCCAAAAGATTTTACCGTATAAAAACGAAAAGCTCCCCTACCCGGGAGCCCCTGCTATAGTTATTCCTGGAACTTAACAATGGAGTGTACATGGTAACCCTTTAATTTTTCCCTGCCATGCAGGTACTCCAACTCGATCAGATAAATAATGCCGGTAACAATTCCGCCCAACTGTTCTACCAGCTTAATATTTGAAATTGTGGTGCCGCCTGTAGCCAGCAAATCATCGACAATAAGTACTTTTTGCCCCTCTTTAATTGCATCTGCGTGCATTTCCATAATATCTGTACCATATTCCAATTCATATTCAACTTCTATGGTTTTATAAGGTAATTTGCCTCTTTTGCGGATGGGGACAAAACCTTTATTTAATAAATAAGCCATGGGAGCACCGAAAATAAAGCCTCTGGACTCAGGACCCACAATAATATCAAAATCAATATCTTTTGCTGCTGCCAACAATTGATCCATGGCATATTTAAAGGCATCTTTATCCTGTAAAACAGTAGTAATATCAATAAAGTCCACGCCTTTTTTCGGGAAATCCATCACATGTCTTAATTTTGCTTTTAAGTCCATAGAAAGCAACCTCTCTTCTTTATAAAATTATCAATTTTTGTCCTCATGCCTGCTTAATGTCTGCAGTATTGATCCTAATAATCCATTTTTAGCATAAACAACAATCTTACTAATGTCAAATCAAAGCGACGGCAAAATTTACTTTTCTTTAAGTATGTAGGCGCCATAATGCTCTAATTTTTCACTGACGGCTCCGGCGGCACCTGTAAACATAACACCGGCCCTGCCCGGATAATATCTTAAAAACTCCGTTAAAACTTGTGGCTGTTGAGACTTTATTACTACAGGTACCTTCACGGAAAAGCTAAAGCTGCTGACAAATTCCCATAAATCAAGTTCACCGTAAGCACCAAAATCAAGCAAGAGATAATCTATTTCCCCCGTCTCATAGCCTTGAGCAATTTCAATCAGGTTATTAAGACCGCCTGGTTTTGCTATAAAATCTTCTACAGCAAGTTTTTGCACGGCAGGATCTGGGCTTTGGGAGAAATCAAAATAGCTGTATGCTGAAGCAATCAACGGGCGGTTGTTTGGTTTTAGAGGCGGTACCTGCATTTTTACCAGTTCATTTTTTAAAGCCCGGATAAATTCGGGAGTAGTCCCACAACAGCCGCCAATTAACCTGACGCCATTCTCAACAAATACTTTTGTATAGGCGGCAAATTCTTCCGGTGTTTGCTGGTAAATTGTCTGTCCCTGTACCATTGCCGGCAGACCGGCATTGGGCTTCACCACCAGGGGAACATCAGCAACAGCAGACATTTTTTGAATAGGTGCCAATAAACTATCCGGTCCCCCGGAACAGTTTGCACCTACTACTACCGGCCCCAGCGCTTGACAAACAAGGGCACACACTTCCGGCGGATTACCGGACAGGGTGCTGCCTTTTCCGGTAAAGGTGCAAGAAGCAATTATGGGCAGATTAGTGTTTTCTTTGGCTGCCAGGATAGCTGCCCTTAATTCACTTAAATCAGTAAAAGTTTCAAAATTAATCAGATCGGCACCGGCATCAGCGAAGGCTTTAACCTGCTCCTGAAAAATATTGTAGGCTTGATTAAATGTCAGCTCGCCCACAGGGGCAAAAAACAGGCCGGTTGGACCTACGGAAGCGGCTACAAACAAATCTTCTCCTGCAATTTCTTTAGCCAGCTTTACCCCGGCATAATTTAGCTCGTAAACTTTTTCCGCTAAACCGTGCCCCTGCAGCGTGATCCTGTTGCCGGGGAAAGTGTTTGTTTGAATAACATCTGATCCCGCCTCCCGGTACTGACGGTAAACACTTTTTACTACCTCCGGTTTCAACAAATTCCAGGATTCGGCGGCTTCTGCTCCTTTCAGCCCCTGGGCCTGAAGCACCACACCCTTTGAACCGTCATATAACAAAACTCCCTCCTGCAGGGAGCGCGAAAATTCCTTCATGTTAAACCTCCAAGACTGTTTCTAACTATTGGCGGAATCAAAACAGCTTAACATCTGCCATTATATCCAGATTTTGCAACATGCGCAATACTCTCTCACTGGCTATAATATAAAGATAGGGGCAGGGATAATTTTCCGGAAGAACAGAGCGACAAATTTTGTGAGGAGTGATTCTGCAACCGTTTATGTAGAACAATTGAATAAGATGTAAAATCGAATTCCTTTGCCACAACCTGTGCCAAACCGCAGGAAGCTGTAGTGAAATTTTTTTCGTACTAAAGCTGTGGTAAAAACATAATTTTATCTAAGAACATTAGTTAACAGAGGTGGTATTTTGGCTGATTTTCTGGCTGTAGCAGGATTTTTAGGTTTTTTTGCAGGCTGTTTTTTACTGGTCTATAATATGTTGAAAAAGAAAAAGAAAAAAACTGCTGTTCTTATTATTTTCTTATCATTATTTGCCTTTGTTTTCGGTATTGCTTTTTCCGAGACGTCAAATAATGATACCGGCACCACTGCCCAACCGGTAGCATCAGAATCGCAGGAAAACGAAAACAGGATTGAAACCAATAAAGATGAACCGGACCCCGCAGCTCCTGCAGTAAACGGCACAGATCCGGGAAAAGACACAGGCGATCTTACGCCGTCTGCCCCTACAAGCGGTCTTAAAGTTCATTTTATTGATGTAGGCCAGGGTGACTCTATTTTTGTCCAAACCAAGACAAAAAATATACTTATCGATGCGGGGGAGCGCGGCAGCACGATAGTTAATTATCTACATAATCTAGGTGTTACGGAAATAGATTTGATCCTAAGTACCCACCCGCATGCTGACCATATCGGCGGATTAATTGAAGTGCTGCAATCTTTTCCGGTAAAAGAAGTTATTGACCCTGGTGTTCCCCACACGACAAAAACATTTGAAACATATCTGACTCTAATTGATGAAAAAGAAATCAAATTTACAGAAGGGCGAGCCGGTCTCTCCCGGACGTTAGAACCCGAAATCTATATGGAAATTCTCCATCCCGCGTCCCCTTCTGAAACTAATCTTAATGATGCTTCCCTTGTGACCAGAATTATTTGCGGGCAAATTGCTTTTTTATTAACGGGAGATATTGAAATTGAGGCGGAAAAAGAAATTTTAGGCCGCAAAAGCACTCTGGGCAGCACAGTTTTAAAAATTGCCCACCACGGCAGTCGCACAAGCACATCATATGCTTTTCTGCAGGCCGTTAATCCCGAAGTTGCTGTGATCATGGCGGGCAGTAGCAATACTTATGGTCATCCACATGCAGAAATTTTGCAAAGACTCACAGAGGCCAAGGTAAAAATCTACCGTACAGATCTCCACGGCACCATTGTCATCACCACAGACGGACAAGATTATGACATCAATATTAAGGAGCCGTACAGCTACGTTCTCCCCAAGGAACCTGCCGGACAGGTTTCAACAACAAAACCAAAACCAACACCTGCCCCGGAAACAAAACCTGCTCCCACACCTGAAACCGAACCGGCGACTGAACCTGAACCAACCAAAAAGCTGTATGTGGGTAGCAGCAAAGCTGATAAATACCATTATCCAACCTGCAGACATGCAAAGAGAATTCTACCGGAAAATGAAGTCTGGTTTGCATCAATACAAGAAGCAAAAACTCAAGGTTATGTCCCCTGCGGCGTCTGCAAACCATAACAAAACAGTCAAAAAAGTAAAGGAGGCAAAAAGATGAAAGCTGTAATTGATCGTTTTGAAGAAGATTATGCGGTGGTACTCTTTGGTGATGAGGAAATCAAAATAAATATTCCGCAAAAACTGCTTCCGCCCGGTGCTCAAGAAGGCAGTTGGCTGCAGGTCTCCTTTACCCTGGATCCGGAAGGAACACAAAAACAAAAAGAGAAAATCACTAATTTATTAAACAAACTGAAAAACAAAAATTTTAATCAGTAAGCTCCCAGACAAAAGTAACCGCATCACTGACATTAATCTCATCCGGTTCAATCTCCGGCACAGAAGCTTCTGCCAAAACATAAGGGTTATCTTCCATAATATATCTTGTGGATGAATAAAGCTGGATTTCACTCCAGTTATAGTCGATACTTAGCAGTTTACCCAGGGAAACCCCCGCCGCTTTGGTCAGGATTTCTGCCTTTTGCCGGGCATTCTCCGTTGCCTTAACAAGCAGCTTTTCCTGTACGGCAGTTTTGTCTTTAACGGTAAACTTAAGCTCTAATTGCGGGTTCACAGGCGCCTGGGCAATGGCGGCAAGCACTGCCGGCAAAAGCGTCAGATCATAAGCAAACTCAAGTTTTAATTCCTGCTCACAGAGATACCCGACGAATTTACTTTTATAATTACCGGCATGATCATAAGCTTTTTCATAATGTATGTCCAGGGAAAAGTTTGTTGTTTTTAAATCCTCCTTGGTAAAACCTACTGCCTGGATTGCTTCCTGCAAAGCTTTCACGGATTGCGCAGCAAGTTCCATTGTTTCCTGATAATCCGGTCGCAAAGAAGAAAGCTCCATCTTTACCACAATTAAATCCGGCTTAACACTAATCTTACCTACACCTTTAACCGTAAGCTTACGTTTCATGGCATCTCCCTTCTAGTTTACCCGGTGGTAATTTTTTGAAAGAACCAGCCAAAGGATGTTCCCTTGGCTGGTTCTTTTATTGCAAGATAGCCTTATGATAAGTTTTTTTACCTTTGCGCAGTTTCACACCTGCTTGCAGCTGTTCTGCCGTAACGAGAGTATCTACGGAAGCCACTTTGACATCATCAACAGAGACGCCCCCCTGCTGCACCAGGCGTCTGGCTTCACTTTTTGATTTCGTCAACCCGGTTGCTACCAACAAATCAATAATACTGATGGCTCCGTCAGTAAGATCAGTCCCTGCAATTTCTGTTGTGGGCATGGTAGCACTGTCAGCACCGCTGACAAAAAGGGCATAAGCTGCATCTTTTGCTTTTTGGGCTTCTTCCTCACCGTGTACCATTTTTGTCAGCTCAAAAGCCAGAATGGTTTTAGCCTCATTTAATTGGCTACCTTCCCATGCCGCCATTTCTTCAATTTGTTCAAGAGGTAAGAAAGTCAGCATCCGCAGGCAGTTAATCACATCGGCATCATCCACATTGCGCCAGTACTGGTAAAAATCATAAGGAGATGTTTTTTCCGGATCAAGCCAGACGGCACCTTTGGCTGTTTTGCCCATTTTTTGACCTTCTGCAGTCATTAAAAGCGGCACCGTCATAGCATAAGCGTCTTTGCCCAGTTTGCGGCGGATCAGCTCTGTCCCCGCCAGCATATTGGACCACTGATCATCGCCGCCAAACTGCATATTGCAGCCATAATGCCGGAACAGGTAGTAGAAATCGTAAGCCTGCATAATCATATAGTTAAACTCCAAAAAGGAGAGACCTTTTTCCATCCGCTGTTTATAGCATTCGGCGCGCAGCATGGTATTCACGGAAAAATGGGGACCCACTTCCCGCAAAAATTCAATATAATTGAGTTTTAAAAGCCAATCGGCGTTATTGACCATAATGGCTTTGCCCTCGCCAAATTCAATGAATTTTTCCATCTGCTTTTTAAAACATTGACAGTTATATTCTATGTCTTTCGGTGTCATTAATTGACGCAGATCGGTACGTCCGGAAGGATCACCAATATAGCCGGTTCCACCCCCGATCAGGACCACAGGTGTGTTACCTGCCATTTGCAAACGTTTCATCAGGCTCAACTGCAGAAAATGCCCTACGTGCAAAGAGTCGGCAGTAGGATCAAAACCAATATAAAAAGTTGCTTTGCCCTCATTAACAAGACTTTTAATTTCCTCCTCATCTGTCACCTGGGCTATTAAACCGCGAGCCGCCAGTTCTTCATAGACTTGCATTTAAACACCCTCCTACTATAAGTTAAGCCCTCTGTTCCGGACGGAACAGAGGGCAAAGATTGCGGTACCACCTCTGTGACGGAAATTCCTCACGAAATTTCCCTCAGTGAGTGTAAGTAAATACACTCTGACGCTGTAGCGGGCGCACCCGGCAAACCCTACTGTTATTTCAGGCTGCAGCTCCGGGATGTATTCGTTTCAGTACATCTGTATCCTTACACCTGCCGGATACTCTCTGTGAAGATGTTAACTGAACTACTTCTTCCCTTCATTACTTGCCAGAATTAATTTTTTTCATTTTGTTAGCCTTTATTATACTTTTTTCTTGTTAAAGATGCAAGTTTACATTTCCAAAACGGTCCGGGAAATTAATTCATTTTGACTTGTCACATGCAACTCAACAAAGTAGGCGGAAAAGCCTGCTATCCTGACCACCAGGTCCCTATATTCATCCGGATTCTTTTGTGCCTCCCGCAGGGTATCGGCGGAATGCACATTAATCTGCACTTCCATACCACCCAAATTAAAGTATGTTTGTATCAATTGGCTTAATTTCTTGATCCCGTCTTCGCCCCTCAGACAGGAGGGACTAAATTTCATATTGAGCAGGGTCCCGTTGGCAAAAGCGTCCTGTTTTAAGGTGGCAACAGATCTGATAATGGCAGTGGGGCCGTTTTTATCCATCTGCTGCACCGGAGAAATGCCGTCGGAAAGCGGCACACCGGCATTACGCCCGTCCGGGGTGGCGGCAGTCATCATGCCAAACATCACATGGGCCGTGACAGGGAACAGGGCTGCAGTGTAACGTCCCCTGGGACCGGTAAAAGAGGTGACAATTTCCGCATATTTTTCCGCGGCCCAGGCAGCCCACTTGTCAACTTCAGGGTTGCCGTTGCCATAATGCAATTCAGAGCCTTTAATATACTGCTGCAGCTCCTCGTAACCTTCCCAGTTATTAAGCAGGGCATCATACAATTCACGGGTGGTGCATTTTTTTGTATCAAAGCAAAGATGTTTGATCATAAAGAGCGAATCGGCAATATTGCCAATGCCTATGCCGGGAATACCTGTACCGTTATATTTGGCTCCGCCGTACATGACATCTTTGCCTTTTTCCATACAGCCTTCCATGGTGGCGGAAACTACCGGCAACGGTAAAACTTCACGCAGCACATATTCGGCATTATTATTGATAATCGCATGCCACCTGAGGAAGAATTCCATCTGTTTATGGAAAGCATCCAGAACATCTTCAAAAGTTTCCATCTCATAGAGATAACCTGTAGGCAGACCAACCCGCTGCTTAATCATTTCGGGTTCCTTGTCCCCTTCTTTCGGGGCACCGAAACGCAGCGGTACAGGTAAGTGGCCGTCATTAATAGCCAGCCACAACGCATTAGGCAGGTTAATATAAGAGACACTGCCGGTACCGCCGCAGGCAGGCCAGTCATTACCAGTGCCACCCGGTTCCACACAGCCTATCAGGGAATAGTCGCGGGCGTCTTCCAGGGTAAAACCTCTTTTTTGCATGGCCGGGATAATGACATCGTCATTTTCAAAGGTGGGAATACCGCCGCAAATTTTACTGGTCTCAATGGCTGCTTCCCACAGTTCAGGCGGTGTGTTTTTATGCACCCTGAGTGCCAGCGGTGTATGCAATTTGAGGCGGCTGCTGCTTTGCAGCATCATATAACTTACCTTATTAGAGGCGTCATTGCCGTCCTTATCGACGCCGCCCAATGTCATTAACTGTCCCGTTGTATAACCGGGAGCCGATTGGGTGGCACCATAACTCCAGGGTTTATTCATTTCTACTACTTTCAGGAAAAAGAGATCCAGCAGTTCCTGTGCATATTCTTCAGTGATGGTGCCGTCTTGTAAATCTTTTTCTAAAAATTCTCCCAGGTACTGATCCACACGGCCGAAGCTAATTCCATGCAGATTTGCTTCCAGGCACAAGCAAGTCTGGTACATATACAAGCATTGCAGTGCTTCCACAAAATTGCGGGCCGGGTTTTCCATAACCCAATTCAGTGTTTCCACCATCATTGCCAGTTCTTTTTTACGTTTCGGGTTTGTTTCCACTGCCAGTTTTTCTGCAGCCAGCGCTGCATAGCGTTTCGTCAAGGTAATCATGCCGTCACAGACAATGGCAACAGCACGGTAAAAATTATACTGTTCATTAGTATTGCCGGGCATGGTTTGGGTTAAAATTTCCGCCATTTTCCGTTCCGCTTCTTCTTTAATGGCTTTAAAACCAACTTTGATGGCTTTCTCATAACCGGCCACAAAATGGCCTACGGGGGTATCACTGATACACATGCGCCCAATCATGGTTACACCGTTAAAATCATGCGGTGCATACTCTTCAGGGTAGTAGGCCTGTGTTTTGGCATGCGTACTTTCCCCCTGCAGCCAGTAATCAATGGTGTCTTTGATATATTCAATATCTTCGTCGGCTACATCATAAGGATCTATGTCCCGGGTACGGATGGAGCCGCTGCAAATTTCATCCTTAATAAAAGTAACACAATTTTCCGGGTACAGTGCCCCTGCTTTAAATTTAGCCGATTGGGCGCCTACAATTACTTCATCATCATCTATGCGCACAGGAATTTTAGAAAAGATTTCATGCATTGCTTTGGCCCGGCGCAGAATACCGTTAAGTTCAGGATGATTCATGTAAAATTCGGTGAGGATTTTATAACGCGCGATACAAACTTCCGGTTTTGTCTTGCGCCAACGTTCACGCAGTCTTGCCACTCGATCAGTAACAGGTTTTAGTTTCCAAGTCATCTTGCCTCCAATCTTTTTGCAACGAAAACAGTTCTGCTCCTGTTTTTGTGCAGCAGCCGCTTTTTCTAGCAAGCAGCAAGCTATTTTTCTCTTGTTTGAAAGGGAAAGGAGAATGTTGCCTCAAAACAGTCCGTTTTGAGGCAGCACTCTCTAAAGTGAATTCTCCGTCCTTCTGATCAGGTCGTCCTGACCGTCACGGCCCAGCTCCACAAAGTAAGCTGAATAACCGGCAATGCGCACCACCAGGTCACGGTAGGATTCAGGATCTTTTTGCGCGGCACGCATTGTTTCAGCATCAACAATATTGTACTGGATCTCAAGACCGCCGCGGTTAAAATAAGCTTGCGTCAACTGGCGCAGTTTCTGCTTGCCGTCCTCGCCATTGAGGGCGGAAGGATGAATACGCAGGTTGAGACAGACGCCGTTGACAAATTTTTTGTGATCATAACAGGTAGCGGAAATACAGACTGCAGTGGGACCGTTACGATCTCTGCCCTGTACCGGAGAGGCAGCGTCAGCAATAGGTTCGCCTGTGCGCCTGCCGTCCGGTGTGGCCCAAGTTGTGTAGCCTTGTGCGATATGGTCGGCAGCACTGTATAGTCCCGCTTTATAAACGGAAGCTCTTTCACTATAGCACTTTTTACAGATCTCATAATAGGTATCACATACCCATTTCATCATTTCGTCGGCATAAGGATCAGCATTGCCAAAATGAGGGACTTCATTAATAATTGTCTGCCGCAGCTCTTCATAACCTTCCCAGTTGGCCATAATAGCGTCATACATTTCCCGTGCCGTGCACAGTTTTTTCTCAAAGACCATGTACTTAATGGCAGTGAGGGATGTATTTTTATTAATGCGCAGGGAAATGGTAGGATCATGCAGGCGCAGCCGTCTCATGGTATCCAGCACCATATAAGTAACAGGGTTGGTAGCATCTGCACCTGTTTTAGGATCTACCCCGCCAATAGTAGTGTGCTGGTAAGTATTGCCGATACCGGTGGTTTCCGCCAGTTTGCCGGTGCCGCCGGCATAGAAACAGTTTGCTTTCAGGAAAAAGGCATCCAGATATTCCTGGGCCGTATCCAGATCAATGCGGCCTGCTTCCAGGTCCGCCTTTAGAAACGGCCAGGTATACTGGTCAATGCGTCCAAAAGCAGGCCCCGGGAAACTGGTCTCGGAAAATAAGTAAAGCTGGTACATAATAGTCAGCTGCAAAGCTTCCCAGAAAGTGCGGGCAGGATTTTCTGAAATCCACATTAAGCCGTCACCCATCATTTTCAGCTCTGCTTTGCGTTTTTCATCCTGACACTCTTCCAGCTTACGGTAGCATTCTTCACCGTACCGTTTAATCATGATGGAAATGGCATCACAGGTGATAACCACAGACTTATAGAAAAGATACTTTTTAACTTTATCGCCCATGAGGTTACCGTTATGCTCGTCAATCCAGTCCTGGGCTTGCTTTCTGATGGCACCGATACCGGTGTTAATAATTTTTTTGTAGCCGGGAGAGATGTGGCCGGACTGCATCATAATCAGCGGTGAGCCCGGAACATTTTTACAGACATTTAGCCTGCACAGCTCATCATAGCCGTCAGGCTGCCAGGCATCGGCAATCCTTGTCAGTACATTCTCATCCCAGTAATCTTTAATGCTTTTTAGTTTCTCCACATCTTCGGGAGAAATGGTCAGCCGTACCATATCAGATTCCGGGTTATGGTACAGGCCGTCTTCCCCTAAATGCCAGGCTCCGGGAAAATCAGGATTGGTAAAAGGTTCAAGAAAAACACCATGCCATTCAACCAGATAAGTATTACCGAGAAAATGTTCTCCCCGGTTACCCACAATTACTTCAAAATCTTCTACGCGTACTTTCTTTTTCTTACAGTACTCCAACATTGCCAGCGGTTTTTTAATCACAGGAAGCACATGCTGGTACTTTTTATATGCTTCCGTAATAATCACGGCGCGTTCAGCATCATTACGAATAACTCTGTCGCGGATTAAATCCCGCATGTACTGAATGCGCTCCGTTACAGGTCTTGACTTGTGCATCTGCTGCTCCTCCTTGTGGTAATAATTCCGGAACCTTTTACAGAAGCTGGCCAGGCACAGGGCAAAGACATTCTTTATCTCTTAATAATTGATTGTATCATATTTTTAACATCGTCAATAGTTATAAAAATAACTTAACTGAGCTTATTGCCACCCCTTTATGTTACAGCCCTGACTATCCTGCAACCCCTTAACAGTCCCCACCGGTTAGGTGAGAAGGCGAATCAAGATTGATATAGTTTTCTAACCGACAAAAAAAATGCCGCCTCAAAGGGCGGCAAGAGTTCATGTTATTTACGTTTTTTCTCAAAATATTTTAAAATATTGTATCCATAAAGGGGACGCACATAAGCACCCAGGGTGGTTAGCATTACGCTTAAATCATCCCCTTGTCCGCCTATTCCGAAGAAGAAACCGGAATCCTGCCAGAGCTGCGGATTAAGGATAAAAGTTCCCTGGTTGCCGTTGCAGGTATCTTCCGTCCAGCTGATAAGATAAGCATCCTCACGCAATTTGATATAAAGACAGGGAGAACTCCACATTACCCCGCCAGCGTTATTGGGCATCATAATTGTCCAGGAGCAAGATTCGGGAGAACTATAAACATGGACAGACTGCATAAAATCACTATAGACATTAGCTTGTGCTCTGCCCACCAATTCTGTGGTAAATCCATGGCGTTCCACAGCCGGCGGTGTGGGGCCTCCTTCCATTTCCAGCACACCAAAAATTGCTCTGCGTCCTACTTCCCAGGCTTTCCGTCCGTTGCCCAGCCGGGCATCCACACAAGTGACAAGAGCTTTGGAAAAGTCAATGGCATGGGTCAGGCAGCGCAGCGGATTGGTACCGGTACAGATATGGCTGAAAAGGATAATATCCTTTGCCGGCTCAAAACCCTGGTAAATCTCTTCATGCCAGTTTTCTTCGCCTTCTTCCCTCCATTTTAAAGTGCTGGTATCAATAATTTCATATTCCCAGGCGGGGCCGTCATCAAAACGGAGAGTAAATTTTTTTCCTACCATGTAATCGGTAACTTCCATGGTATTCATACTGGCCATAATGGACCGGCCTTCAAAAACTTTGCAATTATTCTTGATAATTTCCTCCACTTGTTCTGCGGTCAGATCAGGATATAAAAAGCGGGGCCGGTAGGAGGGACGGGTGCCTTTGGGATCATCAGCTTTCGGTTTTACACCTTCCGGCAGTTCCGTACCGTAGTCAGAAAGGGGTTCCAAATTAGTTACCTTACCTGTCACTTCACCGCAGCCGCTATACACCTGGTAATCCAGCTCGTCTTCAAGATTGAAACCCAGGCGCACGCCGATATGCTTTACTTCCATCAGATCTATGACTTCTAAAACGAAAGTGCCGGAATATTCACAGTCAACACGGGAAAAGATGTAGTATTTATCATTAATTTTAATGAAGTCAGAAGGCCCGGTTATAGTAATACCGCCACGCGGATGACTCAATTCAACATAGGATGACCAGACCACAGAAGGGAAGAAGTAAAGCATTTCTTCACCGTTATCATTGCTCCAGTAAGTACCTAAACCTTCAAGCCTGTTAGTTAAGGCATGCCGTTTTTCCGGTACTGTTTCCCCGGTATCCACATAACCAAACATATAGTGGCGCCAGACTTCCCGCTTATCATGTTCAAAGCCGCAGAACCAAACTTCAAACACTGTAACCAAGTTGGTTTTGCTGTCAATAACGACATTGTAGCCGCGGACGGTGCCGGGAACCATATGTGTAAACAAAATAATTCCATTATGTTCTTTAGCTGTGTAAGGTGCTTCAATGGCTGCCTGACCGTCTTCTTTTAAGGTCAAACTGTCTTTAGTAAAGGAGTATTCCAATGTGGGGCCGTCATCCAGTATAATTTTCAGTGTTTTTCCGGCCAGGACTTCAGATGTTCCGGAAAAAGCAATGGCTTTCGGGACAGGTGTCAGCTTTGCCTTAATCTGCTCCTCCGTGAGCCGGGTATACCGGTCATAGAAAGTTGCACGAAAATAATTCATTATTCTGACTCCTTTCAAGATTATGATTTTTACTGTCATTTCACCGTTTCTTCCCCCTGTAGCGGGGAACAAACGGCAAAAATTCACTTATTAATTTGTCTTTACCATCTTTATTATACAAGCATTCAGTGTAAATATCTAGCAATATTTACTTATTGTTCTTGTCCAAAGCTTGTTTTACCCGTTTTATATTTTCTTCAGACAGAACATCAAGCAAATTATTTTGCGGTGCCACCATGTTATCCCGGTATGCCTGCATGATCTTTTCACTGGCAGTTGTAATTTCTTCCTTCAGTTTAGCGGCGGACATGACAGCATTACCTGCGCCTCTGATAATTATTTGCTGCAGGTTGTCCGAAGTGGCAACAATGATTTTATATTTTTTCCGGTGCTTATGGGAGAATTTTTCTATGAACTGGTCAGCCGTCTGTGCTTCCCTGGTAAAAACCACAAGCACATTATCATAAGTAAAAATTTCTTCCCGGTGGCGCTGAACCCGGTAAGCATCAAAAACAACCATAAGTTTGCATTGGCGAATACTCTGGTATTTATTTAGACAATCAAGCAACTTTAATCTGGCGGCATCAAGACTGTCCTCAGCCAAAGCTTTTAGTTCAGGCCAGGCAAAAATAATATTATAGCCGTCCACCAGCAGATATTCCTCTTTGGGCTGAACTTGCAGTTTTGCTTTTATAATATTATCGCTATCTTCCGGTTTTAAACGGTATTGCTTTAAAGCTTTTTCTTTATGCCTGAACACTTTTGCTTTTTTATTAGCATAAAAAGTTTTATCAAAGATTTTTTTTATTTCCTCCGGATCAATCCAGTTTCTTTCTTCCTCATTAGTTTTAGGTTTCTTGTTTTTTTGCGGCTTTGCTTTTTGAAAAATACTGGGCACATGCATATAATTTTTAACCTGGTCCCATTTGACCGTAAATGTTTCACCGTTTTGATAAAAAACTGAACTTGCAGGGTTTTCCGCATCACTTTCTGCCTCATACCCTATCATGACCAACACTTCGTCTGGATTGTGGCAAAGTTCGTAGCCTGCCGGACTGTAAAAAAGCCTGCCGTGGCCTTCACTGTAATTTCTCACTTCTGCCTGATATTTGCGTAAATTGACAACAGGTGCCTTACCAACCAGTACTGCCAGCTCCCCCTCCAGATGCGAAACCTGGCAGGTACCGTGCATTCTCTCAATATCTGTCATGGCTCGTCCAATTAAACTTTGCGGCAGTTCCAACTCAAAGGAATAGTATGGTTCCAATAATACAGACTTTGCTTCCATTAAACCCTGGCGCAGGGCACGGGAGGCAGCCTCTTTTAAGGCGGTGCCGTCAGTATATTTGTTGTGACCGCGGCCTGCCGCTAAAGTAATTTTCAGATCGGTAACAGGAGCACCGGCCAGCACTCCTTTAGGCACATTTTGCTGCAGGCATTTTAAAACTATATTTTTCCAGTCTTGTGCCAGCATCTCCTCACTGCAGGCATCAGCAAACAAAAGACCGCTTCCCGGCTCTGCCGGCTCCAGTAAAAGATGGATTTCTGCATATTGACTAGCCGTGGCAAAATGGCCTACTCCCTCAACCGGACCGGTAATGGTTTCCTTATAAACAATTTTGCCGAAATCAAAGGACACATCCAAGTCAAGGCGGTCTTTAAGCAAACTCTGTAAGATTTCCACCTGCATTTCTCCCATCACTTGCACCCTGATTTCCTCTGCCTGTTCGTCCCAGGTAATTTGCAGTTGCGGATCTTCTTCTTCCAGTTGACGCACTTTGGGCAGTATGGCCCTGGGGCTGTGGCCTGCCGGCGGCAGTAATTGATAAGTTAAAACCGGCTCTAAAATATGTGTAGTTGCATTGGTTTCTGCTCCTAAACCTTCTCCCGGTTTGGCTTGAGTCAATCCTGTTACGGCGCAAATACTGCCTGCTTCCACTTCACTTACCACTTCATATTTTTCTCCGGAGTAAATGCGAATCTGATCGATTTTTTCTTCCCAGCCGGGACCATGTACAATCTCTTTAACTTTGAGCTTGCCGCCGGTAATTTTTAGAAAAGCAAGACGGTTTCCCTGTTTATCCCTGCTAATTTTAAAAACTCTGGCTTTAAATTCCCGGGGATAAGCCGGTATAACAGTATACTGCATAAGACCATCCAGCAATGCTTCAACACCCTCAACTTTTAAGGCTGAACCAAAATAGCAGGGAAATATCTTCCGGCGGCAAATAGCCCTTTGCAGCTCTGCTTTCTCCAGGTACTCTTTTTCCAGGTAGGATTCCAGTAATTTTTCTTCACACATGGCTGCCTGTTCATACAAAGCATCTGTCTGGTCTTGTCCGAAATCAAGGCAACAGTCGCTGAACTGTTTTTTTAGTTCTGCCAGTAATTTTTCCCGGTCCGCACCTACCTGGTCCATTTTGTTGACAAAAATAAAAACAGGTATTTTGTGCACCCTTAAGAGTCGCCACAAAGTTTTTGCATACCCAACAATTCCGTCTGCCCCGCTGATGACTAAAACGGCATAGTCCAGAACCTGTAAAGTTCTTTCCATTTCCGCGGCCAAGTCTATATGACCGGGTGTGTCCAATATTGTTATTTCCAGCTCCGGCGTCTGTAAAATTGCCTGTTTGGAGAAAATTGTTATCCCCCTGGCTCTTTCCAGCTCATTATGATCAAGGTAAGCGTCCTTCTTATCGACACGGCCTAATTTACGCAAATTGCCGCTTAGATACAGCAAACTTTCAATTAAAGTTGTTTTTCCGGCATCTACATGTGCCAAAATGCCAATGACTAATTTTTTCATTTTTCTCTACCTCGCTGTTGTTTATATCATACCAGCAGGATGGCAGGATCACAAATGAAAATTAACCTTAAAGCAAAGAGCATACCGTCCCAAAAAAAACAGCCCTCCCGGGCTGTTTTGTCCTTAGCCAAAAAAACAGTTATAGTCTATGCTACTGTAACAGTTTACACTAGATGGTTCCTTTGTCCGCCAGTTTTTCGATCTCCGCTTTATCCATACCTAAAAGTTCGCCTAAAACTTCCTCATTATGCTCTCCCACTACAGGAATGCGTAATTTCCTGTTCCCCGGAGTCTTGGACATTTTGTAAACGGAACCTGACAGTTTAACTTTTCCGGAAAGAGGCTGTTCCACCTCTACAATCATTTCTCTATGACGGATTTGCGGGTCATTGGCTACTTGTTCAAATGTGGGAACAGGAGAACTGGGAACATTATATTTTCTGAAAGTGTCCACTGCTTCTTCCACTGTTTTCTCCTGCAACCAGGCGTTAAGCACACTTTCTACTTCTTTCATATGTTTCGCTCTTAACACACGGGTGGCAAAACGCTCATCGTCCTTTAAATCTTCACGCCCAATGGCTTTTAGCACGTTATGCCACTGACCGTCTGTAATGGTGCAGACCACCACATAACCGTCCTTGGCTTTATAAGCACCAAAGGGTGCAGAACTGCTGAGCCGGTTGCCAAGTCTTTTGGGGGGCTCAAGCGTATCAAAATAATCTGCCCGATCCGGGAAAACCATGGCCCAAATACTGTCCTGCATGGAAATATCAATACGCTGTCCCTCACCGGTTATTTTCTTATAGTATAGTGCCGCTAAAATGGCAATGGCAGCATTGTATCCACCCATATAATCAGCCAGTGAAATTCCTACCTTCAGCGGCTCTCCGTCCTCATAACCGGTGACACTCATCAGTCCGCCCATGGCCTGGCCCACCACATCGTAGGTTACCTCGTCACGACGCGGCCCTGTTTGACCGAAACCGGAAATGGAGGCGTAAATAATACCAGGGTTAATTTCTTTGGCCACCTCATAGCTTAACCCAAGGCGTTCCAAAACACCGGGAGAAAAGTTTTCTACCAGCACATCACATTGAGCCACCAGTTTTTTGGCAATCTCTATGCCTTCAGGGTCTTTTAAATTTAAGGTGACACTTTTTTTCCCACGATTATAGGAGAGAAACTGGTAAGACTCTCCTTTTGGGGTCATGGGTGCAGCCATCCGTTCCGGTTCACCGGTACCCGGCCGTTCTATTTTTATCACTTCAGCCCCCAGTTCACACAAAACAGATGTACAGTGGGGACCTGATAAGTACTGTGTAAAGTCTAAAACTCTGACATCTTTTAATGCCTTAGCCATCAACAATCTCCCCTTTAGTTAATGTTACCCGGCCATCGCATAGCGGTGCCCTTTTCTTGTCTGTCAGACTCTTACATCTTACCATTAAATCCGGGGTAAGACAATGTTACTCTTTTATTTATTACATTTAGTTGGCAGCAAAACTATTTTTCTTTGGCTGCCAGGTATTCTTCCCGTAAAATGCCGTAGAAAAATTCATCGTACCACATTTTTTTATCGCCGACCCGGTCAAAGCGGTTTTTAATAAAATGACCCTCCCGGCGCATGCCAACCTTTTCCATCACCCTGGCACTGCCAATATTGTCGGCGTTACACTCAGCATGGATGCGGTGCAATTTCAGTTCCTCAAAACCAAACTTTAACAGTGCCTGCACAGATTCAGTGGCATACCCTTTATTCCAGTAATCTCTATGAAAACACCAGCCCAGCATACCGGTGAGACGTCTTTCATCATCCATATAGATACCACTATTGCCGATCATTTTACCGGTTTCTTTAAGAATGACGGCAAACTCATAGATTGGCGGCGGATCTTCCTGCCACCAGGTCTCGCACATTTTCAAAAATCTCATGGCTTCTTCCGGTGTATATGGACCGAAGATCATATAAGTCATATTTTCCGGTACGGAAGTGTAGCTGTAGTAGGTATCAAAATCCTTTGTTCCAAGCGGTCTTAAAATAAGCCTGTCCGTTTCCAGTTTGATCATCTTCTCTCTCCTCTCCTGGGTAGAATCCTGCCTGCCGTTATTAACTCGGCTACACTTTAGTATACAGTAAATTGGCAAGAATAGAAAGAGTTGTCGCCAGCAACAGTGCAGGGAAAAATTATTTTTTAAACAGATGTTTAACCCGGATTCTGCTCACCATCATCAGGGACAAAACAAAGGCAAGAAGCAAGTAAAAGAGCATAAAGCTTTCCGTATACGCACCCAGAAAACTCTTCAGGAGCAGGACTGCCGCCAGCACAAAACCTGCTGCCGTCACAGGCAGACCGATAAAATAGTTGTCATGTCCCCGCAAATTAAAGCGCGCCAGCCGCAATGCCCCGGCCAGGGGATAAATCAATAGTACCGGTAGCATGTACCAGGAAAAGGAGTGCAGTCCGGAAAGAAAAATTGTAATGGGTGCCACCCCGAATGTTACCAAATCTGCAAAGGAATCCAACTGCTTGCCCGTCTCCGTTACCGCCTGCAAACGCCTGGCCAGAAAGCCATCTAAAACATCACAAGCTACACCAAGACAAACAAACAAACATGCCAGCCTTCTGATCGCCAAAGAATTGTCCTGAATCAAAAGACAAATGGCGGTAACCCCCAGAGCCAAATTGCAAAACGTAAGCAGGTTGGGCAAAGATTTTTTTAAGTGTTCCATATTTTCATTCCACCCCTTTTCCACAGGCCGGCATATAAGAGACTAATGAGAATAACAAACCAAAAAGTAATAAAGCGAAAAAGCAAAGTGACGGCGAGAGCAGTATTGACAGGTACCTGCATTAATCGCAGTAAACTTGCCATGGTTGCTTCAAAACCACCCAGACCGCCGGGAAATAAAGGAATCATACCTACCATGTAAGAGATAAAAGTAATTTCCGTTAAATAAACAGGATCATAATTAACAGCGAACAATTGCACTAAAAAAATCATTTTTACAGGGAAAAGAAGCCAAATGACAAAGGACAGCAGGAATTGTTTTAACATTTCCTCCCGGCTGGTCTTTAAAATTTTAATCCGGGAAAGTAAAGTCAATAAATACTCCTGGAAAACCTGCAGCCATTTTAACTTGAATTCCTTTGGGGCGATTTTCTTTTCCAAACTGTCGGTAAAGAAAAAAAAGCAAACAATGATGCCGATTAGGGTTAGAGAAAAAGCATAAAAGATAATTTTGGTGGCTAAAGCCTGAAAAAGCACAATTCTACCTGAAAGATGGGCAAAGGCAAAAAGATTAAGGCAAAACAAGCCGGAGAAACTGACCATTTTTTGCATTGTTACCAGGGTAGCCGCCTCTTGTGCCGAATAATTAAGCTCCTTTTTTAAAAGCACTGCTCTTGTGATCTCCCCACCAATTTTTACTCCGGGGGTAATGGACTCAATAATGGCACCTTGTGCATTCACATAAAGCATCTGCAAAAAATTATGTGCCCCTCCGATAATTCTGCCAATTCTACACCATTGATAATTAACAAGCAACTGACTTATAACTTGTAAAATTAACAATGCTGTAAAGGCTGCCAGGGGCACTTGTTTGATAGCAGCAAGAAAACTTTTCTGATCAAATTGCCGGAACAACACCACCAAGAGGAGAAATAACAGGATTAAACGCAACTTTTTCATGTTCCGTACTCTACTCCGGATTTAATAAATAAGGCAGTACTTTCTATATTTCTCCGGCTGTGTACCACTTTGCCACAGCAGTTACAAAAGAGTGAGCGATCACCCAGGGAGTATAAATTATTTAAGGCCCTACGAGGCAGCCGTACTAAAATCTTGGCACCTAACCGGCAGCCCCGGCGTAAGTGACAAAACACTTTTTCCATGGGGCTTACCTGTACTGCCACATGGATGACAGTATAGTCTGTCGGAGCTATCTCCCGCCCGTCACCATGGATTACTTTTATAAAATCAGTATAGCCCAAATCTTTAATTAACTCCGTTGCCACACGTACACATTGAGCGTCATTATCAAGAATTGTGACATGGGCTCCTGTATATTCATGCAGTAAAATCCCGCTAAAGGGGCAGTGACCGCCACCAATACAAAGAACCCTGTCACCGGCTTGTATATTTGCTAAAGTCACTTCTTCTTTTACAACATTTCTATAATACAGCGCCATAATTCGATAGAAAAGAAAATTTTTTGCTGCCAATTTTTCCAGTATTTTAGTCAGAGTCGGTATTAAACTGCGCATTTACCATCAACCCTTAAATAAACAAATGTGCAATTTGATTAATGAGCCCGGCCACAATAAACGCACTTACAGTAGTACCTAAACCCATGGCAAGGGCAACTTTGGGACTAAACTCTTTAGTTAAAACTCCAAATACTGAAATGCAGGGCAAGTATAATAATGCCACCGTACCGCCCACAAAAGCTTGCAGTGCCGTCAGGCCTTCAATGGCCAATAACGGGGCCACCGCCATCTCACGGCGCACAATACCTAAAATTAAAGCTATGACTGCTTCCCGCGGCAAACCAAGCCAGCCGCTGACTAAAGGCTCAAGGTAAACTGCAATCAAATCCAAAAGCCCTGTTTCTTTCAAAAGCGCGGCAATAATCACAGAAAACAGCATAGGCACTTCAGCTTCCATGAGGAAATGCTTCATGCGCAGCATAAGTTTTTTGGCATAAGCTTTAGGGTTGGGCATTAATAAATTGGGGATCTCAAGCACCATAGGATCTACTTTCCCTTTGATTACGCGCCCTAAAACTAGTGATACCGTTACCATGATCGCTAAAGACAGCAGTATCATGATGATTAACAATAAAGGTGAGAATCCGGCAAACAAGCTGATTAAAGCGCCTGTTTGGGAAATACAGGGCACGGCAAAACAAACCATGGTGGCTATAATAATACGCTCTTTTTGCGTCGTTGCCGTCCGTGAACCGATAATAGCCGGAACGGCACAGCCATAACCCATTAAAATAGTAATCACACTGCCGCCCTGAATGCCAATTTTCCGCATGATATTATCAAAAAGTACGCTTAAACGCGGCAAAAAACCCGAGTCTTCCAAAAAGGAAAACACAATATAAAATAAAAAGACATAGGGGAAAATTAAAGCAATGATCCACTCAAAACCAATGACAAAAATACCGTACTCACCGATAAGTACATTCAATAAAACACCTTCCGGAATAAAGGAAGAAAAAATCATTCTAAAAAACGGGACTAAAATCCGGTTTACCAGCGGCAACAGTAAAACTGCCCGCAAAGCTTTACCACCGCCGACAATTACCCCCAGGGACAGACCAATAATTAAAATAGCCAGCGGCAGGCCGGTTAAAGGCTTTAACATGGCAGCACCCAATCTGTCCAAAAAGCTTAACTGCCCGTCAACTTTTTTCCTGACCTTGGCGGTAATCTCTCTTGCCCTTTCCCATGTGTCCTGTTCAGTGCTGCCTTTGGGGCAACCTAAACAGGAGGCACAATGACTGCAATTATTTTGCGTCTCATTTAAAACTTTGTGCAATTCGGCCTGCACTTCTGCCAAACCTTCGCCCTTTACAGCCACTGTGGGAATAACAGGCGCACCAAGTTCCTGCGCCAGCAAATTTACGTTAATTTCCACTCCGTGCCGTTTAGCCACATCAATGAGGTTTAATGCATACACAATAGGCACATTATATTTTTGTAGCTCAAGTCCCAGCTTTATATTACGTTCCAGGTTGGTGGCATCCAAAACGCATAAAACAGCCACCGGATTGCTATGCATAAAACTGACTGCAACAGCTTCGGCTTCAGAATTTGCCTCCAGGGAATAGGTGCCGGGAACATCAATTAAAGTATAGGATCTGTCGCCCAGCTTCATTTCCCCTTCAGTATAACTGACCGTGGTGCCGGCATAATTGGAGCTGACCACATGAACTCCTGTCATATGGGAAAAAAATACACTTTTTCCCACATTGGGATTTCCCATTAATAAAATCTTATTAGGTTTTTGATATACACCGGCATCAGCTTTTATTTCATGACAACTGGTCATAACGCTATCCCCTTACTATGATTTTTTCTGCAATGTCTTTGGAAATGGCAATCTCACAGGATTCTACCTGTAGCAGTACCGGCCCTCCCAATTTATAAGTCATTATTTTTTGCACAATGGCATCTTTGACTATACCTAAACTTTTTAAAATACCAAGTTCCGGTGCATCTTCCACTACATAGGTTAAATTATCCGGAGCATGGTAAATGTCTACAAGTTCAGTTTTATATTCTTGTTCTCTTAGTGCTAAAGCCATATTTACTCTCTCCTTTAACGCAACTTTGTCTATCTCAATTCAGAAAACCTCTAAATGATATTGAGAATTATTCTCTTTATCTATAATATCGCATAGTAAAGTTTAATTGTCAATGATTATGAGAATTATTCTCATTAAAGTTTTAAAAAAATTTTTTCCGGTTGTTTTTCCTTGTTTCGCCTATGATTTGTCCTTCCCCCTTAATAACCCCCATTTGCCAGGGAAAACATGCTATGCCAGATAAAATTTCCCGGCAAAAAAATAAACCCACATTTTGTGGGTTAACGGGAATTATCAAGTTCATCAATATTTTCAAGATTGGTACCCAGCCCCATCACACTGTCAACAGGCAAAGAGAAACAAATACCGTGACCGGGTGTATTCAGCCCAAATTCATGGAGAATATTTTCCATAATCTCCCGCTTCTGTTCTTTCGGTGCGACAATTAAAACCAAATCTTTCTCCGGTTGGATGGTGATGCCAAGATATTTCATGGCTTCCTTGGAGCCTAAACCGCGGGCATGAATGGCGGTGCCCCCGGTGGCTCCCGACTTTTTGGCAACTTCCATCACCTGATCGAAATAGCCGCCGTTCACTATGGTGACAATTAAGTGATATGGTTCTTTGGATTTTACGTTCATATCCTCACTTCCTATCTTCAAATTCTCATCAGCCTGTTGGCAAATAGTTGAAAGCACGCTGCTAATACTGCTTAAGTTGATGGTAAAAGCTATCCCTGTTCCCGGTTTGGTAAGATCAACTTTTTCATGAATCTGTTTCATAAGGTAACTTGACATCCTTTTTGTCTGAATGCTCAAAGCAACAACTTTTTTTGAACTGCCATAACCGAGAATTTCATGAATAAAAGATTTTGCTGCACCATATCCGTGTGTCAGTACCAGCAAAGGAACATTATTTTTCAGAAATAAATCTTTTAAAATATTATTTAAGCCAAAATCCATAATGGTGATAAGTGCGACCAACCTGGTTTCAGGCTTGTTTTCCACGTAGTTTCCCTCCATTTATAATAGATCTCATGTGCTATTTTACCCCCACAACCTGCTGCCTTAACAATTTTCGTTCTTAAACCAATTTCCAAAGGGATTTTATCAAGATTGTATTAATTTTCATCGGCAGAATAATCTAACTCAATAATCGTATCGGCTTCCTCCGGCACAACCAATTCTTTCTCTGCCTTTTTAGCTTTCAAGGCATAAGCCAGCCCAAAAAGCTGTATGGTAATAACCGGTGTCATGGCCACTAAAGCAACTATACCGAAGGCATCTGTGAAGATATTGCCACCCACCGCTTCCGAAGCCCCAATGGCAAAGGGCAGCATAAATGTGGCTGCCAGAGGCCCTGAGGCAACTGCCCCCGAGTCGAAAGCAATAGCAGTAAAAAGATGGGGAACAACGAAAGATAAAATCAGGGCAAAGGCATAGCCCGGAATTACAAAATATAAAAGAGACAGCCCGGTAATAACACGAATCATGGATAATGCCACAGAAACGCCTACCCCGATGCTTAATCCCAGCCCCATGGCTTTGGGCGAAATTGCTCCTTCAGTAGCTTCTTCAACCTGCCTTTTCAGCACAAAAACGGCCGGTTCCGCAGCCACCACAAAGTATCCCATGATAAAACCAATTGCAACCAGTAACCAAGCACTGTTGTTTGTTATTAAAGTACTGCCCAGGAAATACCCCGCCGGCATAAAACCAATATTTACACTGGCCAGGAATAAAATAAGACCTAGGTAGGTGTAAATAGTTCCGATGGAGATTCGTAAAATTGTTTTTATCTTTAAATGCAACCGCAAAACTTGAAAGACGACAAACAGTACAATTATAGGTAGCAAGGCTATGGCAATTTGTTTCAAGTAGCCGGGAAAATTAGTAAAATAAAGTGAAATTATATCAGACAAAGATTGTACCTGGGGATTGACAATGGCACTGCCACCGTGTGGAGTCAGGACCATACCTAAAATTAACACAGCCAGAATCGGGACAATGAGACAAAGTGCCACCAGGCCAAAACTATCTTCCTCGGTAGTTTTGTCTACCCGTACGGAAGCCAAACCAAAACCTAAAGCCATAATGAAAGGCACTAAAATCGGACCGGTTGTCACACCGCCCGACTCCCAAGAAATTGCAAGGAATTCAGTACTGGTAAAACGGGAAAGAATAAAGGCCAGCAAGTAACAAACTATTAAAATATAAGAAAGCGGAAACTGAAATAAAACCCGCAAAAAAGCAGCCACAACCGCCAAACCTACCCCGGCGGCAACTACAAAGATAATGACGGAATCGGGCACTCCACTTATCTGGCCTGCCAACACAATTAAATCCGGCTCGGCGATGGTAATAAAGACACCGATAACAAAAGTCAAAATCACAATCAGAATTAACTTGCGGCTTTGCACTAATGAGGAGCCGATATGTTCCCCGATGGGAATCAGGGACATATCAACACCCAAATTAAAGAGCGTTATACCTAAAACCACTAAAACGGCACTAATTAAAAATAGAATCATACTCCAGAGCGGCATCGGTGCCAGGGTAAAATTTAAGATTAAGACAAGAATTATGATGGGAATAACTGAAAAGGCGGATTCTTTAAGTTTTTCCAAAAGCAATTGTATCATATATCTTACCTCAACTCCTTAATTCTTTTTAGAAGAAAATGCGGGGACGCCTTTATTACTTTTAGTAGATTAAACTGGTGCTGATTTAAACTTTCTTCATTATAGTACCATACAATCTATAACTAATCATCCAAACAGAAGGAATTAACCTGTAAAAACTTCTTTCTGTTTTCTTGTCAGTATCCCTTTACTTTCTATTCTACAGAAAAAAACACCCGGGAGAAAAGATTTACTAGAACCATCCCGGGTTTATTTTATCATATAATAACTGAACACCCCACATTAAAGGGTACCGCCATTAACACTCCCCTTGATTAGGAAAGAGGACTAATCAAGGGGACAAAATTTCTTAACCAATAAAAAAAGCCTGTCGACATCAGTTGTCAACAGGCCGCTACAACTACTCAAGTAGCATTATGAGCCGCTTAACTGGCTCTTATATTCCTGAATGGTGCTGGGATCTGCTTGTTTGGCCGGTTTATAAAAACCTTTTTGTACCGCTTTTTGGCTCAATTGCAATTGAAACTGTTCATCGGCATCGCGAATTTGGGTCAGAGTCTGCCGCAACTGCTGATTGGACGATTCGGCAATGGCCATGGCATAATTGGTCAGGCTGGCATTTACCATGGAAAGGACGTCGTTGACCATATCTTTATCCTGCATCAGTTTACCTCCTTTAGTTTAAAAATTGCATTAATTGCTGTTTAGTTTGGCGCGCCCTATTAGCTGATTGCTGGAACATCTGTTTGATTTCGGGGTCACTGCACTGCTGGGCGTAGGTTTCCAGCTTTTGCGCGCCTGTTTCGTGTGCTCCGATTAAATGACGCAGATTTTCCAGTTCTTGTTGATTAATCATAATCCTTGTGTAGCTCCTTTCTTAATAATTTTGTCCCGTTGTAGTTTGCCACGTATTTTTTTCAATATACAAAGGTCTGCTTAAATCAAATTATCCTTTAGGTTTAAAGATTAAGGAAGCAAGAAAGCCAAAGATAATAGCCGATGAAATCCCCGCACTGGTTATTTCAAAAATACCTGTGAGCACTCCGATAATACCGTGTCTTTCTGCCTCTGATAAAGCACCGTTTACAAGGGAGTTGCCAAAACTGCAGATGGGCACGGAAGCTCCGGCACCGGCAAATTCTATTAACGGTTCATACAAACCCAAGCCGCCTAAAATTGCTCCCGCCACCACTAAAGTTACAGTCATGTGGGCCGGAGTTAAACGGAAAACATCCAAGAGGATTTGTCCTAAGACACAAATGGCACCGCCCACAAGAAAAGCCAGCAAAAATTTTTCCATTATACTCCCTCCCATTCCAGTGCCACGGCATGGGCAACACAGGGGATGCTTTCATTTTGCTGGTATGACAGCGGTGAAAGCAAAGCACCTGTAGCAACTATTAAAACTCTTTTTAGTTCTCCTTTCAGCATGCGGTTAAAGAAATGTCCATATGTTACAACAGCGGAACAAGCACAGCCGCTGCCACCCGACATTACCTGTTGCTGACCCTGGTAAATTAAAACACCGCAGTCAGTAAAAATATTTTCCGGTATGACTATGCCCTGCCGCCGTAACAAGTCGGCGGCAATGGCATGACCGACTTTGCCTAAATCTCCCGTGGCAATTAAATCGTAATGGGAGGCGTCAAGATTAAAATCACGAAAATGAGCAATAATTGTATCTACTGCAGCCGGCGCCATGGCAGCACCCATATTAAAAGGATCAGTTACACCCAGATCAATCACACGCCCTATGGTAGCACCAATAACCCGCGGCCCCACGCCTTGAGCGGCAACAACGGCAGCCCCGGCTCCGGTTACAGTCCATTGAGCCGTAGGCGGCAACTGCGCACCATATTCCGTAGGGTAGCGGTATTGTTTGTTGACAGAACCGTTATGACTGGAACAAGCAGTAAGTGCATATCTGGCACCGCCGGCATTAACCACAAAGGCTGCCAGGGCCAGTCCCTCCATGGAACTGGAGCAAGCCCCAAACAAACCGAAATACGGTATCCCTAAAGTACGGGCGGCAAAGCTGGAAGAAATAATTTGATTCATGAGATCGCCGCTGAAAAAAAATTGAATATCTTCTTTTTGTAAGCCTGCTTTTTGAATGGAAGTTTGGCATGCTTCTTCCAACAGTTTTTTTTCAGCTTTTTCAAAACTGCTTTGCCCAAGCCAGATATCATCATGCAGGATATCAAAATCGGCGGCAATGGCGCTTCTTGCTTCAAAGGGTCCGCCGGCAACGGCTGTGGCAAGCAGCACCGGACGGTTGGCAAAGATCCAGCTTTGTTGGCCTTGCAGCACTATATCACCCCTAGCTTTTCCACCAGGATTCTGACAATGGCCACTACAAAAGCGGCAAAGACACCAAAAGTAAT
>ERZ773359.1835-NODE-1835-length-28352-cov-4.933668_pt1 | contig 28352 bp, 31 predicted proteins | sample MGYA00374955_ERZ773359 | MGnify/ENA primary metagenome ERZ773359 (study PRJEB29098, sample SAMN04486028) | biogas fermenter metagenome | study: EMG produced TPA metagenomics assembly of the Biogas fermentation microbial communities from Germany - Plant 4 DNA1...
TTGCCCCTGGATAAGCAAGTGTCTATAAAGATATATTTAACCGGTACCAATGCAAAACTTGTTATTACACTGGAAGGTAAAGTAATAAGAAAAGCAACTGACGGGTTTGCAGTCTACTTTGATGCCATCGATTTGGACTCCTTTATCCTGTTAAAAAATATTATTGACTATAATAGTGCAGATCCGGAAAAAATCTGGGCGGAATATGCTTCAGCCATGAAGCCGTAAGTTGAAAATTGGCTGTCGGGAAACCGGCAGTTTTTCTTTTGCTGCTCAGGATTATGTTGACCTAATTTGCTCGCTCTTTAAAAGGAGTTGTTGACCGGGTTGCAATAATGGGATTTAAAATTGTGAAAATAATTACATTAATATATAATGTAAGTAATCAAAAATATCAGAATAATATAATACGGACCGGCGTTTTCTGGAACAAGGTAAAGGAGAAAGGAGAAGGTAGATGAACAAAACAAATTATTATTTTGATGTAGTAGTAGTCGGAGGCGGCGTAGCCGGAACGGCGGCAGCTATTACTGCGGCCAGAAAAGGTTTGCGCACAGTTTTGGTTGACAGTGCCCAGTCCGTAGGAGGGTTGGCTACTAACGGCTATGTTACAGGTATTGCCGGCGTGGTTGAAGGTTTATGTAAGGAATGGCTGAAAAGACTGGAGGCTGAAGGTGACGCCATTGACCGTCCCCACCTGCCTACTATAGATCCGGATAAAGGTAAATTAATGCTGGAAAGGATGCTCGTGGAAACAGGTTGCCGGATCTTGTACGGTGTGACGGCCATTAAAGCCATTGTTGAGGAGGGTGTAATCAAAGGAGTAGTCTGCCACGGCAAAGCAGGCGAATTTACTATCTGGGCAAAAATTGTGATCGACGGAACAGGAGACGGTGATGTGGCAGCTTACGCCGGAGCTCCCTATGAGGTGGGAAGCCCTCATTTTGCAGGGCTTAATATGTCCACTACCCTAGCCTTTCGCATGGCCAATGTGGATCTGATGAAATACGGGCAAGCAAATCAGGACTGGCGGGAAAAAAATGCAGGTGCAACCTCTTTTGGACTCTTGGCAGAATTGGAAGCGGAAGCCGTGAAAAACGGGGATTTGCCCTTTGTTATTTTTCCCACGGCTTTAATTTATCAAATTCCCAATACTGAAGCCACCGATGCCGACATTACCGTAATGACTGCCCATAGTTTCTATACCAGAAACCTGGATCCGGAAGACCTGACCAGACAAATTATTGAGCAGCACAACCAGATTCTATTATTAGAAAAGTTTTTCCAAAAATATGTGCCCGGTTTTGAGCGGGCAAGACTGACCGGTATTGCCAATATGCATGGCATACGCGATTCCAGGCGTATTCTGGGCGAATATATCTTGAAAGATACTGATGTGGCCAGTGGTACAAAATTTGCCGACGGTATCGCCAGATTCCCGGAGTTTTTTGATACACATCATCCCACTAGTCCCAGAATCGGATTTATGCGTCATATTCATGTTCCTGCACCGCTGGAGGGTGCAGTTTGCCGGGAAGCCCAATGTTCTGATGATATGCATATATTCGGCCGCCCTGCCGGTTTGGAAGCACGTGTTGATCCCAGAAATCACTGTGAAATACCATACAGAACCCTGGTGCCTTTGAATGTAGATAATTTACTGGTGGTAGGACGCTGTATCTCTTCAGAATTTAATGCCCAGGCTGCTGTCCGGATTATTGCCCCGTCCATGAGTACAGGACAGGCAGCCGGTACAGCCGCTGCTATCTGCCTGGAAAAAGGGATTACCCCCAGAGAAGTGGACGGAAAATTGGTCCGGCAGAAAATGATCGCAGATGGGGTTCCCCTTGACCAGGAGCTAACAGGCCACTGGGCAAAAGTTAAAGCCTTTGAAGGCGACTTTGTAGTTTTAGCCGGTGATTTTATCGGTATTAAACAAGCGGACGGAAAGATTGTTACGGCCATGTAACCAGAAAAGGGGTGGGATTTATGATTGACTATGGAATTGCAGGCAAAATTGCGCTTGTCACAGGTGCCGGCAAGGGTATAGGCCGTGAAACGGCAATACAGTTGGCACAACAGGGAGCAGCCGTGGTCCTGGTGGGACGCACTGTCCAACCGCTGGCACAGGTGGAAAAAGAAATCAGGCAGTTTTCCGACAAAGTGTTGGCTGTTTGCTGTGATGTTGCTGTGCCGGTTGAAGTACAAGCAGCAGTTAAACAGGCAATTGATCATTTTGGCAGAATTGATATTCTGGTCAACAATGCCGGGATTGAGGTTGAAGTGGAGCCCGGTCAGATGGGCGGGGATCTATTGATGAACACTTCACTGGAGCAATACCGCCGTGTCCTTGATACAAATCTCATTGGCCACTACAATTTCCTGACGGCAGTAATTCCTTTGATGCAAAAACAGAAATTCGGTCGCATTGTTAATGTCAGTTCCGTGACAGCCTTTAACGGCGGGGTGGGCAGTGCTGCTTATGTGGCATCAAAGGCGGGAATAATTGTGCAGACAAAAAGTTTTGCCCGCAAATTTGGCCCGGATAATATTATTATCAATACTGTTTGCCCCGGTATGATTGACACTCCGATGCACAAAGCAACGCCTAAAGAAGAGTTTGAACTGGTGGCAAAAATGAACCCGTTGCGAAGAGTAGGGAAACCCTCTGATGTGGCAAAACTTATTCTCTTTTTAGTCCAGGAAGATCTCTATATGACGGGCGAAACTATAGCCGTAGACGGCGGGGGCAGTATGAGATAGGAATAAACTGTGCGGGGGGAGGTACAAATTATGAAATGTAAGGTAGCAGTTGTGGAAAAAATGGGGGCACCTTTTACCATTGAGGAAATGGAATTGGCTGAACCGAAAGCAAAAGAAGTCAGGTTAAAAGTTATGACCTGTACCATCTGTCATAGTGATATTCATGGTCTCCGCGGTGAACACGGCAGTTATGAAGGCTGTGCCACGGCAGGCCATGAAATTGCGGGAATCGTTGATGCCGTCGGTCCCGGTGTAACCTATGTCAAACCGGGAGACAGAGTTATCTGCGCCATCATTCGTGCCGGCTGCGGCACCTGCGGGCCCTGTCTTGCCGACAGAACCTGGTTTTGCGAAAATATTCCTCCCTTGGAATTTCGCAAACCCGGCCCCTACACGAGGGCAGACGGACGGGTTCCTATTCAAACTGCTTCTTCTGCCACCGGTTTTGCCGAATACTGTAATTGCCATGAAGCTACTCTTTGTAAAATTGATGATGACATTCCTTTTCCGGTGGCTTCTGCCATGTCCTGTGGTTTTATTACCGGTTTTGGAGCTATTTTAAACCGTTTACAGGTCAGACCGGGTGAAAGCGTGGCTGTCATTGGCTGTGGCGGCGTCGGCATTTCCGCCATTCAGGGGGCACGTCTTTCCGGTGCCTGCCCCATTATTGCCATTGATGTGGTAGACAGCAAGCTTGAATTGGCCAAACAGTGCGGTGCCACCCACACCATTAACCCGACAAAAAGTAATGTGGTGGAAGAAGTACATAAAATCAATAAATACGGTGCCGATCATGCCCTTGTAGCGGTGGCCGCGCCCGGGATAAAAAGACAAGCCATGGATATTACGGCGCCCTGGGGTACTGTTTGTGTCATTGGACATGCCAGGTTTGAAGATGAAATGCTGCACGATATCAGTGCTATGGAATTTTTAACCGGTAAAAAATTTACCGGTAGCGTCATGGGTGCTTTAAATCTGCGCCGGGATTTTCCCAAATACATGGAAATGTACAGAAACGGCTTAATTGATGTTGAATGTATGTTGACACGCTATTATTCACTGGAACAGATTAATGAGGCTTTTTATGATGCGGAGCATGGTGCCGTAAAGAATGTAATTGTGATTGGAGGTACTGAGTAGGTTTAATGGCAAACAGAAAAATTATTAACCCTTGGCAGTGGAGTGAAGAGATAGGTTTTGTACAGGCCAACGATCTTACCGGCGTGAAAAGAATAGTTTACTGTGCCGGACAGGTATCTGCCGACAGTGACGGTAATCCCCTTTACCCCGGCGAGATGGAGGCACAAATCAACCAGGCTTTAAACAACTTGGAAACAGTTTTAAGCCATGCCGGGTTGCAGCTGTCTGATGTTATCCGTTTAAACTACTATACTACTGATATAGCAGCTTTTAGAAAGGCGGAACCAATGTTAAGTGAAAGGTTAAAAAAAGCCGGTTGCAGACCGGTTTCCACCCTCCTGGGTGTGGCGGCGCTCTATCATCCTGACGTGGTGGTGGAGATAGAAGCTACAGCCGTCCAAACAGAATAAAACAAAAAAGGAGGTTCTCCGGGCAAAACAGGAGAACCTCCTTTTTCTTCTTGCTCAAGCCACATTTCATGCATTTTCCCACGGGTAAAGCTTTGCTTGGGATAGCAAGTGTGGACTGTGCATTAAATAATAGCAATGGTATATAAAAGATAGCGACAAATGTGCAAATATTGCAAAATATTAAATAACTGATCGGCGAAGGATAACAGTGCCCCGGCGGGGAAATAAAACCGGTAAAAATATTATGGAGGTGGCTTGTGTGTGCCGCGTTTTAATCATGCCTTGCCTCGACATTAAAGACGGGCGGGTGGTCAAAGGTGTTCATTTTACTAACCTGCAGGATGCAGGAGATCCGGTTTTTTGTGCACAAGCTTATTGTGAAGCAGGAGCAGATGAACTGGCTTTTTTAGACATTACTGCCACGGTGGAAGGACGGAGGACCATGCTGACGGTGGTGGAAAAAGTTGCAGCCGTGGCCACGGTGCCGCTGACAGTGGGGGGAGGCATTGGTTCCTTGGCTGATATCGAGGCTGTCTTAACTGCGGGGGCAGACCGGGTATCCATCAGCAGTGCAGCCTATCGTACACCGGATTTAATAGAAAAAGCAGCCAAAAAGTTTGGCAGCAATAAAATCGTTGTGGCGCTTGATGTAGATAAAAACGAGAAACTTTCATCCGGATATGAAGTTTTTGTGGACGGGGGCAGGACTGCAACCGGCAAAGATGCCGTTGCCTGGGCACAGGAGGCGGCAGACCGGGGAGCTGGTATGCTTTTACCCACCAGTAAGGCGCGTGATGGAGCCAAAACTGGCTATGATTTGCCGCTGATAAAAAAATTAAAAGAAACCGTGGGAATTCCTGTTGTTGCTTCCGGCGGTGCCGGACGCCCTGAACATTTTCTCGAGGCGGCACAGGCAGGTGCAGATATTTTGCTGGCGGCTTCAGTTTTTCATTTTGGTGAAATTACTATCCCGGAAGTGAAAAAGTACTTGGCTAAACATGGGTTTTAACCTTTGTCCGGTATCTAACTATGGAGGGATAAGATGGGAAGCTTAAAGCATAATCTGGTTTTAATCGGGATGCCGGGGGCTGGAAAAAGCACTGTGGGCGTGTTGGTGGCAAAAACGCTGGGTATGGCTTTTGTAGATACAGATTTATTGTTGCAACAAAGTGAAAAAAGACTACTGCAGGAAATAATTGAGCAGGAAGGCAGCCAAAATTTTTTGTTACTGGAAGAAAAAACAGTTTTAACTTTGCAAGCAAAATATTCTGTTATTGCTACCGGGGGCAGTGTTATTTACAGCCAAAGGGGTATGCAGCATTTACAAAAGAACGGTCTCATTGTTTACCTGCAGTTGCCATACGGCGAGCTGGTGCAAAGAATCCACAATATGGCAGCCAGGGGCATTGTCATGACAAAAAATCAGACTTTGGCGGAACTCTATGCTGAACGTAAAGACTTTTATGAAAAGTATGCCGAGATTATCATTAATTGTTCCGGGTTATCCATTGAAGAATCCGTGCAAAAAGTATGTGCTGCCTGGCAAAACTATCAACAGAATAAACAGGTGTAAAACAGCCGGGTGAGCTAATTTAAGAAGCCGGAGTCCATCACCCAGCGACCGTGATCGCAAACTAAAATAACACGGATGGTATCAATTTTTTCGTAGGAAGTAGGTACGACAAACTCAGCCACAACCATATTGCCACTATTGTTGAGCAGGCGAAACTCCATAATATTATCTGCTTTCCATAAAGGAAAAACAAAACCCATTTCATAACCCCAGTCTTGTAAATGGTGTTCATAAAATTCTTTTAATTCGTTGTCAACCAGGGAAGACGACCAATATTTTAAAAGCTGTGGGCGCACTTCCGGCCAGGGAGATTTGCCGCCATGATACAATTCGTCTTCAAATGCTTGGCTAAAAAGCTTGACAGTGGCATAATGTGCCTGGGAAGAATAAGAAATAATTTCTTCTGCAGTTAAAGTAACGGTATCAAAACAAGACTGTTTGCCCTGATTGGTTGCGGTAGAATAACAGCAAATTTTTTGTATAAAAATGATACCGGCAAAAAATACTGTTAAGAGGGAAAGTAAAATGAATGCCAGGCGTTTTTTGCCCTTCATTATCTGACCCCCTGTGAAATTATCAAGATAAAGCAGGCAATTCTCTTTCTTATCTGAGCGAAAAGATATTAAGGCGATAAGCCGGGAGACTGAGCAAGGAGTTTCACCGGTTTTTTTATGACGTCAACATAAGGTTAATTTAATTTGCCAACTTAAAAAAAAAAGCGGCCTGCAGGCCACTTTAAAATAAAAATTTTTACTTGACTGATTTGAGATGACGGTCTAAAAATTTAATCACTTTATCTAAATTCTCCCGGTCATAAAAGCGCGGATCCTCATGAGCGGCTCCAGGTAAAATCTCCAATACTACTTTCTCTTTCCCGATGGCTTCCTCCAGCTTTTGGGCAAAGGGAATGGATTGTTGGCAGGGAACAACCATGTCCCGGTCACCATGCTGAATCAGAAAGGGAGGTGCTTCAGGCGTAATATAGGTTGTCGGGTCGGCAGGTTTGGCTTTTTCCGGTTCCTGGGATAAATCTGCGCCGATGAATAAATCCTCCATGGTACAAATATCCTGGTTCCAAGTGGGAAAACCCTGCTCCTGGAGCTGTTTTTGCATGGCTGTCAGATTCGTTGGTCCAAACCAGTCCACCACCGCCTGAACTTCACTTGATTGCTCAGGCCAACCCAGGGACAGATCCTCCAGCTGGCCGGCAGCTCCGGAGGTTCCGGCCAATGCAGCCAGATGGCCCCCTGCTGAATCCCCCCAAACGGCAATACGTCGGGCGTCTAAATTGTAAGTGTCGGCATGTTGACGCAAAAAGCGTACGGCTGTTTTCACTTCATAAATTTGTGTAGGGAATTCGGCCTGGTCGCTAAGTGTGTAGTCAATGGAAACAAGGGCATAACCATGCTCCAGGACGTAAAAAAGCGGTTCCATATATGCTACCCGCTTATGACCAATTAGCCAGGCTCCGCCATGGATGTAAACAACGACCGGATACGGGCCTTCAGTGTTTTCCGGCAAATATAGATCCAGCTTCGGCCCCTGGGGATTATTGGTGTAAGGAAGGTCAAGCCATTTATGCTTAATTTTTGATACGTCCACTTCCGGCGCATTTAACATTTCCTGAGGTAAAAGTTGGCGCCATTTGGCAATATGTCCCGACTTGGGAATTCCTTTTAGCATTATTTCAGCCTTGCTCATAGAATCTTCCTCCTGTTTTGATAAAAATTTCCTCCTCTTTCTATTATAAAAAGGAAGGACTTGAGAAGCAATGAAAATAAATGTGGGCAATTAAATTTTTGTCAAATAGCGGAGATCTGCATTGAAATGTAAAGAACCATTATGTATAATGACAACAAGAAAGACGCTTTTCTTTCTTTTTTAATATTGCGTTTTTCTTGTTATAATTTCTTAACCGATGAAAAAAGCCGTGGCAGACCACGGCTTTTCATTAAGTTGGGAGGAATACATATGTACCATATATTAAGTTGCGATCAATTTGCCCGGGATGATTTGGAAAGAATTTTTAAACTGACGGATGATATCCGGACTAATCCGGAAAGGTTCACTACTTCGCTTCAGGGCAAACTTGTGGCCACTGTATTTTACGAACCCAGTACGCGGACAAGATTGTCTTTTGAGGCGGCAGTTTTGCGTTTAGGCGGGAAGATTATCAGTACGGAAAATGCGAAAGAAATGTCCTCTGTAATTAAAGGGGAAAGTCTTTTTGATACTATCCGTGTCATTGGCGGTTATTGTGATGCCATTGTGTTGCGCCACCCGGAAAGACAGTCGGCTGCTGATGCTGCCAGTGTTGCACGTGTGCCCATCATCAATGCCGGTAGCGGCAGCGGTGAACACCCGACCCAAGCACTTTTAGATGTTTATACAGTTTATAAATATAAAAAGACACTGGACGGTCTTTCCATAGCGGTGATGGGTGATTTGCTTTTTGGGCGTACTGTCCATTCACTGGTTAAACTTTTGGCTCTCTATAAAGATGTTACCATTTATGGGCTTAGCAGGGATGTGCTGGCGCTGCCGGAAGAATATGTGGTTTATCTGGAAGAACGAGGTGTTCGCTACATACCCTGCCGCTCTTTTGAGGAGCTGCCGTATGATTTGGATGTGTTATATCATACACGCACACAAACGGAACGTTTCCATACAGATCTGCAGGTTGAAGAATTCATCATTGACCCGGAAGTAATGAAGCGCTTTTCCGACCGGACAATTTTACTGCATCCACTACCCCGCAGACATGAAATTTCTCCCGCCGTGGATACAGACAGCCGGGCAGCTTATTTTGCCCAATCTCATAACGGCATGTATGTGCGGATGAGTTTACTGCACAGTATTATTGGGACAAGCTTCTGATGGTGCCGGAAGATAGGTGGTAAGATGCAAAGAATTCGTGAAGTTAAAATAAGAGGCTGTTGCCTGGGAACTTACAGCAGTAAAATCTGCGTCCCGCTCCTTGCCCATGAGCTTCCTGAACTGCTTTTTGAAGCACAAAAAATAAAAGAGTCTGCACCGGATCTTATTGAGTGGCGGGCAGATTATTTTGCCGCCCAAAATCCTGCTGAGCTAGTGGCGGTGGCAGAAAAATTGAGGGCGGTAATAGATGAAGTGCCCCTGATTTTTACCTATCGTGATTATAGTGAAGGTGGTTTTGCAGAAGTTAGCCTGTCACGGCGCTCCGCCCTTATTGCTGCTGTGCTGGCAAGCGGTTTGGTGGACTTGTTTGATCTTGAGTTGCAAACAAATCCACAAGCACGTCAGGAGCTTATGCTGGCAGCCAGGGAGAATAAAGTCGGTGTTATTTTATCCTATCATGATTTTCAGCAGACACCGTCAAATGAGATTATCATAAACATCCTTAAAGCGCAGCAGGAAGCCGGGGCCGATCTGGCCAAAATTGCCGTGATGCCGCAAGTGAAACAGGATGTTCTCCGTTTTATGGAAACAATCCATCATTTCAATACAAATTATGCCGATATTCCTGTGGTCGCAGTTTCCATGTCTCAATTGGGGATGGTCAGCCGGCTGGCAGGCAGTCTTTTCGGATCCGCCATTACTTTTGCCGTTAACGGTAAAGAATCGGCTCCCGGACAAATTCCCATAAAAACATTGCGACCGGTGCTAGAGGTTATGAGTCCTCCTGGCAAGTTTTTAGACTGACTGTATTGACTTCGTGTTAAGGACCTGATTTTGCTCCAAGGCTTCTTTTTCCCTGGCCAATTGTAAAACGCCAGCCGGACAGTTGACTGTACAGACGGCACATTTAATACAGGCGGGATCCATAAATTGATTGGTGTGGGAAAAAGACAAGTAAGGTTCAAGCTGCATGGGGCATACCCTTGCACATTTGCCGCAGTGAAGGCATTCTTCACTGCCTGAAAGGGTAACTTTTACGTCGGTTTTAGGGGTTATCCCCAACAACTTGCCCAGTTTATAAGAAAAAGTTTGTATTACTCCCATGGGACAAAAGCTGCACCAAGTTCGGGAGCTGATAAAACTGCTTAAAACACTCCCGGCCACAATTACCATGAGATATGTTGTAACAAAGACAAAGCCCAGCCGGTCCCAAAAGGAAGCAGTTCCTAAGGTGGAAAATGTACTAATCAGTTTTCTGCTCAGATTAAAAGCAAAAAAGATAAAAACTGCTGTAATAAAGATTTTGGATTTTAAGAACTCAGGAATCTTTTGATTTTTACTTAAGGGTAAAAGCGCATCGAACAAGCTGCCGTGGGGACAAAAATTGCCGCACCAATACCGTCCTCTGAAAAAAGCCATGAGCGTCAGGCTTAACATGACAGGAATTACCAACAGGCCTAATTTGGGATAAAAAAGACCACCTATACCTACCAGCAAGGTAAAGATCCAGGCAAATTTGCGCAGGGGAGTAAGCATTCGCTTTGTTTTTAGATAAGAAGTTTCCATTATTGTTTCCTCCTTCGCTTTTCTATACCCTATACCCCTATATGGTATATAGTATGCTTTTTTCTCTTCTCTGTCAAGAATTGCTTTCCGTGCACATGGTTTTAAAAGCCAAATAGAGTCAAAGACAAAGGTGAACCGCGCGCAGTAGAGAAAGGGTGTTAACCGGCGATGATTGTCAAGGTTGACAATTTGCTGCTTCCTGTGCTACAATCCTGCTAATATATTTCCGGGCAGGAGACACTATGAAACAGAAATTTTTTATTCGCGAGCTTGTTTATATCGCTTTTTTGGCAGCTATTACATCCCTTTTAGCTTATCTTGCCATCCCCTTGCCCGCCGGCTTGCCGCCCGTTACCGGGCAGTCGCTTGGGGTGATGCTGGCAGGATTGCTTTTGGGCGCGAGAAACGGTGCCATCAGCCAAATGGTATACCTTTTATTGGGTGTGTTAGGCTTGCCGGTTTATGCAAACGGTACTGCCGGAGTCGGAGTGTTGGCAGGACCTACAGGCGGATTTATTTGGGGATTTGTTTTGGGCGCTTATGTTTGTGGTAAACTAACGGAAAAAAACAGCCGCGCAACTTTTTTGCCTTTGGCAGGTGCGGCCGTTTTAGGTGGAGTTGTTGTGGTTTATATACCGGGAGTTTTGCAATTGGCTTCAGTTACGGCGGTGACGCCTCCGGAAGCAATGGTTATGATGTTGCCTTTTCTGCCGGGGGATTTAATTAAAGTACTGCTAGCCGCCGCCTTGGCACAAAAAATCCGCCCGGTGATAAAAAAGAGATAAAGAAAGTAAATGACAAAAAATGGAGTGTCTGTGATGGTTAAACTCCCGCAAACAGATATTTACGCTATTACCTGTGAAAAGCTATCCCGGGGAAGAGATAATCTTGAAGTTGTAAAGCAGTTGCTTGCTGCCGGAGTTAAAATAATTCAATACCGAGAAAAAGAAAAAACAAAGAAAGAAAAATACCGCCAGTGCCTGGCTCTTAGTAAGATGTGCCGGGAAGCGGGGGCACTATTTATTGTCAATGACGATGTGGATATAGCCATTTTAACTGATGCCGGTGGTATACATGTAGGACAAGATGACTTGCCGGCAGATGCGGTACGAAAACTGGTGGGACCTAAAATGATTATTGGTGTTTCCGCCGGCACTCCCCAGGAGGCGGCAGATGCTGTGGAGCACGGTGCTGATTATTTAGGCGTTGGCCCGGTCTTTGGCACGGGCACAAAAGAGGATGCCGGCAAACCTGTTGGCTTGGACTTTCTCAAGTTTGTGGCACAAAAATACCGGCTGCCGCTGGTGGCCATTGGCGGTATTAATGCGGATAATATTCACCTTGTAAGTGGTGCCGGTATTAAATATTTCGCCATGATTTCCGCCTTGGTAGCCGCAGATGATATTACAGCGGCCGTCCATGGCTTGCGCCGGCGTCTGAAAGCCCGGGAAAATTTCTTAACTGACTAAACAGGATTTTTTTGTCTGCTTTCAAGTTTATGGCGCCATTGTAGCAGGCTGGTTACTTTGGGGTTCTCTTTATGTGTTATTGGTTTGCGAAAACCTAAATACCACAGGCGCCCGTCAAATAACTCTTTTTGCCGTACTTCCTCCACATTTTGCGGCAGGTGGAGTTCCGGGGCGGCCATAGCATTGTCGTGTTTAAAAAATTCTTTAACTATGGGGATTTTAGCTAGTTTTTTTGTAAATTTATCTGTTTCATCGACCACTACAATTTTGCTTCCTGGTTTGGCTACACGCACCATTTCCTGTAAAGCCTGTGCCGGGTCAGAAAAGAAATTGATGCCTCCCATATGGAAAACCACATCAAATTGATTATCACAAAAAGGCAAATTTTCGGCGTCACAGAGAAACAAATGGGCTGTAAGGCCGATTTTTTTTAGATTTTTCCGGCATTGGTCCAGCTGCCCCCGGGAAATATCCAAGCCAAAATAATGAGCATGGCGGGGTAGCAAACACAAATTGGTGCCGGTGCCGACAGAAACTTCCAGAACCTGCATTCCCGGTTTAATTTCCAGTTCACAAAGATACTGGCGTCGCACGTCTGCTTCCTTTGCTCCCATCAAAAAGATGGCTGTTTTGGTTACAAAATTATAAAAGGGAGAAAGCAAATCATATTGTTTTTGGTACTTTAAATTTAAACCGGAAACAGGGCGCTGATGCAGAAAATCAGGAATACCGTTGTGTATTGGGTAGATTTTGCCTGCTTGAGGCTCTACTAAAAACTCTGCACCTTTTTGGTTAACGCGATAGGAAAGAGGACGGCCATTAACCGGGTCGCGAAGCATTTTAATAATCTTTTTCATAGGACTCCTTTCGATAAACGAGGGGACTACAAATTTAATATAGTTATTTGTTGTCTATCCCAAATTTATGCAAATTCAGGATAAGAAAAAGAGGCTGTGGCAATTTGGTTAAACTTTGCCACAGCCCCTGTTTTTATGCTTTTGTATTAACTTTATTATTTTCTAAATCCGCTTCCATTTCTTTAAAGACGCGTAATACTGCTTTTACAGATAAGACAAGCATTTCCCGCTCTTCGGGAGACAGGCGGTTTGCCAGGTTGGTAAAGCGTAAAGAACGTCTTTCAAAAACCAGACTTGCCAGCTCTCTGCCGTATGAAGTAAGATAAACTCGTACAACACGCCTGTCATGCTCATCACCCCTGCGCCGCACTAAATCAGCTTTGACCAATCTGTCCACCAGACGCGTGGCAGCACTTTCTGCCAGGTATGTTTCGGCGCTAAGTTCACCCATGGTTAAATCATCATGCATATAAAGTATTAAAAGTGCATTAATCTGTGCCGGCGTAATATTCAAGCCGGTTAACTCGCGGATTTCTTCTTTTTCCAAATAGTGCATTAGCTTAGGAAAAATTTCCTGAAACACGGTAGTAAAGTCCTGTGGATTTTTGAAATCAGTCAATCTTTTCACCCCTTTCTTTGCCGAAATTTCATTTGATTATAACACCAAGAAATAAAAATATCCAGCTTTGTCACAGTATTGTAAAATATACGAAAAGATTTTGTTATTAAGTAAGATTACTTTTCATATTTTTGTGTTTAAAAAAGGAATTTTGCCAGGTGATTTGGTAGTAATTATAAGTTAAAATAAAGGAGGATGTAAAATGCTGGTTGTCGGCCTGACCGGGGGAATAGCTACCGGTAAATCTACTGTTGCCGCCTACTTTGAACAATTGGGAGCTTTGCGCATCGATACAGATGAACTGGCCAGGCTGGTGGTGGAACCGGGACAACCTGCCTTGGCGGAAATTGCCCGCCGTTTTGGCGTTGAAGTTATTGATGAAAAGGGTAGATTAATACGCCAAAAGTTGGCTGCTTTAGTTTTTAAGGATGAAAAAAAACGCAAGGAACTTGAGAGCATCTTACATCCTCGCATTAGAGAAATGTTAATGTTAAAGCTGAAGGAGGCTCGCAATCAAGGTTATGAGATTGCTTTAGTTGAAGTTCCTTTGCTTTTTGAAACAGATTTTCACCGGCAGGTGGATTGTACTGTGGCGGTGGCCGCTGCCGAGGATATACAATTGGTTAGACTGAAAGAGCGCAATGGCTTAACTACAGAAGAGGCCCGCCTGCGTATTCATGCCCAAATGCCCCTTGCCGAAAAAATAAAGCGAGCCCATTTTGTCATTGATAATAGTGGTACCCGGGAGGAGACAAAACAGCAGGTAGAAAAAATCTGGCAGTTATTAAAGCAGGAGTATAAAAATGACTGTAAAAACTAACTTACTGCGTTTATTGTTATTAACTGTGATCATTACTGCGTGCCTGGTAGCCATTACACGTACGCCACGGTTTCTTAAATTTTATTATCCTTATCATTACCGGCAAATAATAGAACTAAATGCAAAAGAGTTTGGAGTTGACCCGATGCTGGTGGCAGCCATAATTCGTACGGAAAGTCATTTTCGTGAAGATGCCGTTTCCCCTAAGGGTGCTTTAGGTTTAATGCAGATTATGCCGGAGACTGCGCGCTGGATTGCTGAACAACTAAACTTGGGGCTGCTAACAGAAGAACAGATCATGGCCCCCGAAATAAATATTAAGTTAGGAACATGGTACTTGGCATCCCTCTTAAAAGAGTTTAACGGACGCGTAGACGTGGCTGTTGCAGCTTATAACGGGGGAAGAGGAAACGTAAAAAACTGGCTACACAATAAGACCTGGTCAGGGAATTATCATGATCGTCACCAAATTCCCTTTCCAGAAACCAGGCAGTTTTTATATAAAGTGCGATCTGCATATGAAAAATACAGGCTGCTTTACTCTTAATGAGAAAATATTGTCGCAAACAAAGAATCATGTTAGAATAGATAAGGTACAAGCTGTATAAAAACAAGATAATGTAGACTGTTTTGCTTAAATTCTACAGCTAATGCGCTTTTCGGGGTGCAGGGCTGTTTTGGGGAGGGATAAAAATGGCCGGTCATTCAAAATGGTCGAATATTAAACATAGAAAAGCACGTCAAGACGCACAAAAAGGAAAGATTTTTACCAAAGTATCCAAAGAAATCATGGTGGCGGTGAAAGAGGGCGGAACGGATCCAGCCAGCAATTTCCGTTTACGCCTGGCGCTGCAAAAAGCACGCGCCGTCAATATGCCCAACGATAATATTCAGCGAGCCATCCAAAAGGGATCCGGTGAGCTTGACGGTGCCAGTTATGAGGAAATTGTCTATGAAGGCTATGGCCCTGCCGGAACAGCCATTATGCTGGATATTCTCACCGATAATCGCAACCGGACGGCAGGAGAAATTCGCCATATTTTCTCAAAACATGGAGGCAGTTTAGGAGAGAGCGGCTGTGTAGCCTGGCTTTTTAAGCGTCAAGGATTTCTTGCCGTTGACCGCAAGGATGTTGACGAAGATGAACTGATGCTTTTGGCACTGGAAGCAGGTGCAGCCGATTTTGAAGTGGAAGACGAGCAATACGAAATTTATACGTCACCGGAAGAGTTTGAAAGCGTGAAGGAAAAACTGGAAGCCGAGGGTGTAAAATTCACCGAGGCGGAAATCACCATGATTCCGGAAAATACCGTTGAGGTAACGGAACTTGAACAGGCACGCAAAGCAGTTACTTTAATTGAGCTTCTGGAAGATCATGATGATGTGCAAAATGTTTATACAAATCTGGATATTCCTGCCGAGATTATTAAAACACTTGAAAGTGAATAACTAATTATTGTATAAACCCCTCCTTCACGGGGAATTTATTAGTATAAACCGTGAAAGGAGGGTTTTTATGTTTACCAGGCAAAAAAAGATTTTCCCGGTCGGTTTTATAACATTAAGTTTTTGTCTTGGTTTGGCTGTAGGCATTTTTGTGATGCAATTACCTGCTATGAAGAAACAAAACAATATTGCCGCGGCAGAAAGTGCCGGGTTCTGTGCGGCGGAAGCAGAGAGTCCGGGTGGCCCGGTTGAGGTGCAGCGGAAATATCAGGGCTACCTAGGAGTGTATAATAATCACCTGGCTGTTTATGACGGCCTGCCGCCCCATGGTATCCTCAAATATGTAATGATGGATTATGTGGCCCGTGACGATATCCGGGCACAACTGGAAGCAGGAGTTCCTTTTACTGATACTTATGATTTATTACGTATTCTGGAAAATTATACGAGCTGAATAAGTAAGAAGATTTAGGTTAAACTATACGATACTTTGGGGGTGCCGCAGTGAAATTTTCCCAGGAAACTGTGGGTTTACCTGTAGTACATCTTGACAGCGGTCGTGAACTGGGAAAAGTCCGGGAATGGCTTGTGGATGAATTTGGGCAAGTAGTACTTGCCTTAGTGGTTGAAGGGGGTGGGTGGCTACCGCAAAAACGCATTATCCCCTACCATGAAATTTATAGCATCGGGCCGGATGCCATCATGGTTACTCATGTTGGTGAGTATGCCAGCGGTGATCCGCCGGCTCTTAACGGTCAGGCTACCTGTCGTGTTATTGGTATGCGCTTGCTGGCTGCCCATGGTGAAGAACTGGGTATAGTGGAAGATTTTTTGTTTGAAGAGGCATCAGGCCGCATTACAGGCTGGCGTCTTACTTCCGGATTAATCGATGATCTTCTGTACGGTCGGATTGTGTTAGAGGAACCACTGCAACTGACCATGGGAGAAGATGCACTGATTGTTAACGGGATTGAATTAAAGGAATGAGGTGAAAAAAATGCACTGTCCTTTATGTCATTGTAAAGATGTGGGCAGGGTGGGAACAGATCAGTACTATTGCTGGAATTGCCTCATTGAGTTTTCGCCCAAGGGCAAAAACGGTCCTGCTGCCTACTATGTTGATGAAGAGGGTACATTAATCTCTTTAAGTGATATGGTGCAGCACTCACAGCAAGAGAGTATCCTGGGATAAATAGTTATGGTCTCCCTCTTGGACGCATATAGATAGGTACAGAGACGGAGGGGGTGTAAAGTTGCACCTTAAGGATTACTCTCGGACAGGTTGGCGCTATGTGATTATTGGTCTAGTATGTGCCTGCTTGCTTTTTGCTTTTTTTCTGCTTTATCGTCTTGGTGTGTTACTTTTTTCCGTTATTATTCCTTTTTTAATTGCAGTTATTTTGGCTTATATTTTAAATCCACTGGTAGAATTCCTGGAAAATCGGCATATACCGCGATCTCTGGGGATTTTACTTATTTATGCAGTCTTTTTTTCCGCTGCTTTTCTTTTTAGCCTTACCGTGGTGCCGAAACTGATGAATGAACTGTATAAACTAGGGGAAATGTTGCCGCAGTATACAGGTCAGTTTCAAAAATTTCTCTTGCATTTGCAATCTGATTACCGGCGCATTGCTTTGCCGGACAGTATTCGTTTGGCTTTAGATCAAAATATTGTTAATCTTCAGGCTGAAATCCAAAATCTATTGGAGCGGATAACAGGCAGTGTCATAAGCCTTTTTTCTAATTTGCTTGCTATTTTAGTGATTCCGTTAACAGTGTTTTATATTTTGCGCGACATGGATAATTTAAAGCGGTCTGTCGTCATGTTATTTCCCAAAAGATATCGCACCTATATAGTGGCCATGGGCAGTGAAATGGACAGAACTTTAGGTGCCTATTTTCGTGGAATGTTAATTATTTGCTTTATTGTGGGGCTGTTTACCTATCTTGGTCTCATTATTATCGGTTTGGACTATGCTTTGATCCTTGGCATTGTGGCAGGCATTACCAACGTCATCCCGTATTTTGGGCCTATTATCGGTGCCATTCCCGCCGTTTTCATGGCTTTACTGACTTCACCCGGATTGGCCCTTAAAACAGTGATTGTTTACGTAGTAGTACAGCAGCTGGAAGGCCACCTCATTGCGCCGCAAGTATGGGGGCGTACGTTAGGTTTGCACCCGTTGCTGGTGATTTTTGTGCTGCTGATTGGGGGAAAATTCTTTGGTCTGGCCGGTTTGATCTTTGCCGTTCCCTTTACGGCCATGGCTCGCATTTTTCTTAAACATGCCATAGATTTAGCCGCTAATCGTTGATAACAACATTTATTGACACAATTCGGATTCATCTTATATAATGAACTGTGATACGATTCAGGGGGTGTTTGGCATGCTGTCCAAAGATATCCGTTCTACTTTTCTTAATTTTTTTGAAGGAAAAGATCATTTAGTTTTACCCAGTTTTTCTCTGATCCCGCAAAATGATCCTACTTTGCTTTTAATCGGCGCCGGTATGGCGCCGTTAAAACCATATTTTACCGGAGAAAAAAAGCCGCCCCATCCGCGGATTGCAACCTGTCAGAAATGCGTACGTACTCCGGATATTGAGCGGGTAGGCCGCACTTCCAGGCATGCAACTTTTTTTGAAATGTTGGGTAATTTTTCTTTTGGTGATTATTTCAAGGAAGAAGCAATTACGTGGGCCTGGGAACTAATGACGACCGGGTATAAGTTGCCTGAGGACAAGCTTTATGTCAGTATTTATCAGGATGATGATGAAGCCTTTGAAATTTGGCATAAAAAAATCGGTCTTTCTCCGGAGCGCATTACCCGGTTAGGCAAGGAAGATAATTTTTGGGAAATCGGGCAAGGCCCCTGTGGCCCTTGTTCAGAAATTTATTATGATTTGGGACCGGAGCATGGTTGCGGCCGCCCGGATTGTGCTGTGGGGTGCGACTGTGACCGTTATCTGGAAGTTTGGAACTTGGTTTTTACACAATTTAATCGTACAGAAGACGGTGAATACCTGCCCCTCAAACAAAAAAACATTGATACCGGGATGGGGCTGGAACGTCTGGCTTTAGTTTTGCAGAATGTGAATAACCTCTTTGAAATAGATACTGTCCGACCAATTTTAAACTTTTTCTGCCAAGCTACCGATCAGGTTTACGGTAAAAATAATAACGTTGACGTTTCCTTAAGAATTTTAACTGAACACCTGCGGGGGATTACCTTTTTAATTGGAGACGGTGTGTTGCCCGGTAATGAAGGTCGCGGTTATGTTTTGCGCCGGCTATTACGGCGGGCTGTAAGGCACGGTAAAATCCTGGGCGTTAACGAACCCTTTTTACATCAGGCTGTTAAGATAGTGGTGAAAGAATACGGTGATTTTTACCAGGAATTAGTCAGAAACAATACTTATATTGAAGATGTGGTACGGCTTGAAGAAGAGCGTTTCCATGAAACTTTAGAACAAGGCATGAAGATTTTGACTGAACTGGTGCAGACTGCCGGCAGTAATGGCGTTGTAGCCGGCAAAGATGCCTTTAAACTTTATGATACTTACGGTTTTCCCATCGAATTAACGAAGGAGATTTTGGCGGAAAACAAGTTGACTTTGGATGAAGAAGGTTTTCAAGCTGCCCTGGAGGAGCAGAGGCAGCGCGCCCGCAGCGCCCGGAGCGCAAATACTTTTGGCAGCGAAGAGCAGTCATATCAGTTGCTGAAAGATTTTACCACTGACTTTGTGGGCTATGAGGCTTTGGGGGCAAATACGAAAATCCTTGCCATTCTTAAAAACGGAGAACTTCTAGAAAAAGCTTCCGCAGAGAGCGAAGTTGAAATTGTGCTAAAGGCAACACCTTTTTACGGGGAGCGCGGCGGTCAAATTGGTGATACAGGTGTAATTAAAACGGAAAAAGCAACTTTCAAAGTTTCTGCTACTATCGTTACAGCAGATGATGTGGTGGTACACCGGGGCATGTTGGTAAGCGGTACATTATCCGTAGGTGATGCGGTGCAGGCAGAAGTGCACACCGCAAGGCGCAATGACATCTGTCGCAATCATACTGCCACTCATATTCTGCATAAAACACTGCAGGAAGTTTTGGGTGAACATGTTAAACAAGCCGGATCTTTAGTTGCACCGGACCGTTTGCGCTTTGACTTCAACCATTTAAGTGCTTTAACTGCTGAACAATTAAAAGAAATAGAGGCACGCGTTAATGATATTATTTTGGGTAATTTTCCGGTAAAGGTTACTTTTACCGGCTTGGAAGAAGCGAAAGAAATGGGTGCCACAGCTTTATTTGAAGAAAAATACGGTGATGCCGTCCGCATCGTCCGGGTGGGCGATTACAGTATGGAATTGTGCGGCGGTACCCATGTGGACAGTACCGGGGAAATTGGCTTGTTTAAAATCATTTCCGAGTCAAGTATCGGTGCCGGCCTGCGGCGGATTGAAGCCATAACCGGGAAGGCCGCCTATGACTGGTTTGCCGTCCGTAATGAGCTTTTAGAACAAGCTGCTTCTTCGTTAAAAACTAAACCTGAACAGTTACTTGACAGAATCAATGCCCTGCAGGCGGAAAATAAAGAGCTGGAGCGTGAAAACCAGCAATTGCAGCTTAAACTGGCAGGCTCCAAAGTGGATGAACTCCTGGCCCAGGTTTCAGAAAAAACAGGTGTGCCTGTACTGGCGGCAGAAGTTAGTGCCGGTAGCATGGAAATGTTGCGCGATCTGGCAGATCGTTTGAAAAATAAAATGACGTCGGGTATTATAGTTTTAGGTGCTGTTGCTGAAGGAAAAGTACTGCTGGTGGCTGCAGTGACCAAGGATCTGGTCAAATCAGGTTATCATGCCGGCAAACTTATCGGTCAGGTGGCAAAAATCACCGGAGGCGGCGGAGGCGGACGCCCGGACATGGCGCAAGCAGGAGGAAAGAACCCTGACCTTCTCAAGGAGGCACTGGCGAAAGTAGAAGAATTTGTCCAGGCGCAACAGAATTAAAGGAAATATTTGTTCTTTTCTAGAATAGTTTAGTATTGATCCTACCATGGGGGGTGAAGTTAATGGGTTCATTTGACCAAACCATGAAATATAAGCGAACAGGTGATGAAGCTTATCAAGCCAGAGATGTGTTTGCCGTGGTATATGCAGCTTTGAAGGAGAAAGGTTATAACCCTATTAACCAAATAGTAGGTTATCTCCTTTCCGGTGACCCGGCATACATTACAAGCCATCAAAATGCCAGAGTGCTCATTCGCAAATTAGAAAGAGATGAGCTGCTGGAGGAACTGGTAGGATCGTACTTAAAAACACTGGATAATATAGATAAATAGGAGACATAGATGGAATATCGAGTTTTGGGAAAGACGGGGATCCGTGTTTCCCGTCTTTGTTTTGGCACCTTAACCTTAAGCCCCCTGCAGGGAAATACTCCTGTGGACGTGGGGGCAGATTTATTATTATCTGCATACGAGCGGGGAGTAAACTTTTTTGATACCGCGGATCTTTATGAGACTTACCCCCATCTGCGCGAAATGTTAAAGTACTGCAATAAGCAGCCGGTCCTGGCATCTAAATCTTACGACTACACACGTGAAGGCATGAAAAAAAGTTTAGAGCGGGCTTTAACGGAAATGGACATTCCTTACATCGATATTTTCCTGTTGCATGAACAGGAATCCCATCTGACCCTGGCCGGACACCGCCCGGCTTTGGAATATTTGCTTGAAGCAAAAGAAAAAGGACTTGTGCGTGCAGTTGGTTTTTCCTGTCATACGGTAGCTGCCGTTCAGGCAGCACTGGAGATGCCGGAAATTGATATTGTCCATCCCCTCATTAATATGCGTGGCATTGGTATCAATGACGGCACAGCCGGGGACATGCTGGATGCAGTAAATCGACTGCATGAGAAAGGTGTTGGTATTTATGCCATGAAGCCTTTAGGTGGTGGGCACCTGATCAAAGAAAGTGAGGCGGCCTTTCGTTTTGTTTTAGACAGGCCCTGTCTTGATTCCATAGCAGTCGGGATGGCCACTAAAGAAGAGATCGCCTATAATTGTGCACTTTTTTCCGGGGAAACCGTCTCCCCGGAAATGGGAGAAAAACTGCGGAATAGAAAAAGAAGCTTGCAAGTACAGGATTGGTGTGCCGGCTGCGGTAAATGTGTCAAGCATTGTCCGCAACAAGCATTGCAGGTTGTTGAGGGAAAAGCCGTGGTGGCGGCGGAAAAATGCATTCTATGTGGCTATTGCGGTGCTTATTGTCCGGATTTTTGTTTGAAAATCTATTAAGTTGAGGATATTTATGCGTACTATGGGACTGGATGTTGGTGAAAGAACAATCGGTGTGGCCGTCAGCGACGCTTTAGGTTGGACGGCACAAGGGCTGGAAGTGATTCGCCGTGGCAGTTGGGAAGAAGATCTGAAACGGCTGCGGGAAATAAGTGAACAATATGACGTGTCTGCCATTGTGGTGGGTTATCCTAAAAATATGAACGGTACCATCGGTCCGCGGGCAGAAGCGGCGGCTGCTTTTGCCAAACGGCTTGAGGCAGGATTAGGCCTGCCTGTTAAACTATGGGACGAGCGTTTGACCACAATGGAGGCAGAACGTTTACTGCTTGCCGCTGATGTCAGCCGTGGCAAGAGGCGTAAAGTGATTGACAAAATGGCTGCCGTACTTATTCTGCAAAGCTATCTGCAGGCTCACCCTGCTTCCGGCTCGGATAGAAACTGGTAAGATTGTAAAAAATAAGAGCGTTTACTCTAATTAAAAAAGAGGTGTATAATTAATGACGGAGATGCAAAATGAGTTAATTACACTGGTGGATGAAGAAGGTAATGAGCATCAGTTTATGCTGCTTGATATCATCAATGTCCGGGAAAGCGATTATGCCATTATGGTTGCCACAGATGAACTGGCTGATGATGAGGCAGATGAGCAGGAAGCAGTGATTTTCCGGATCGAGGAAAATGAAAACGGACAGCAAACATTGATTGTAGTGGAAGAAGATGACGAATGGGAAGCCGTAGTTGCTGCCTGGGAAGAACTTATAGGATTGGAAGACGAGTAGGAGTAGAAAACGGGGGCTTAGGGCATGAGGAAGGGGAAAAAGCTGCTGGCAGCATTGGGATTGTTATTATTACTGGTTGCTGCCGCTGCAGGAGTTATAGCTTTACAGGTTCATAAATGGTTACAGCCGGTACCTGCCATGGCTGCTGAACCTGTATTGGTTACCATTCCGGCAGGTGCTTCATCTACCGGCATTGCCAAGATTTTGGCCGATCAAGGTTTGATCCATAATGCCACTGTCTTTCGTTTTTATGCAAAATATCGTGGTTTAGATCAAAAATTACAAGCCGGCAACTATTTGTTCCGCTTTGGCATGACCATGGATGAGATTTTAGAGCAGTTGATTAAAGGTGATGTCTACAGACCCACTGTTACTGTTACCATCCCTGAGGGTTTCAATTTGGAACAAATTGCTAAAAGAATTCAGGCTCAAGGCCTGGCAGATTATGATGAGTTTATGGAATTGGCCAGGCTGACGGTGCCTGCTTTAGGACAGGTAAAAGACGGTCAGCGCTATGCTGTGGAAGGATATCTTTTTCCTGACACCTATGAATTTGATGTCAGTGTTACACCAAAACAAATCCTTGACCGTATGCTGGCACGACTGGAAGAAGTCTTTACTGCGGAAATGCGCAGTCGCTGCCAGGAATTAGGTTTAGAGGTACATGACGTCATGACTCTCGCCGCACTGGTGGAAAGGGAGGCGCAGGTTGCTGCCGAGAGGGAATTAATCGCCGGAGTTATGCATAACAGATTGCAGAAAAAGATGCCTTTACAAATAGATGCATCTGTAATTTACGCCCTTGGTGAACACCAAAATGTGGTATTACTGGAAGACTTGAAAGTGGATTCACCTTATAATACCTATAAATATCCGGGGCTGCCCCCCGGTCCTATTGCCTCTCCCGGTAAAGCCGCCATTATGGCCGTACTGTATCCGGCCGAGACAGATTATTTGTACTATGTGGCTAAAGGAGACGGTTCAGGTGAACATTATTTTGGCCGGACCCTGGCGGAGCATAATGCCAATATTAAAAAGGCCAATGAAAATCGAAAACGGTAGGCGTAGCTTATGAAAAGACCTGAAATCCTGGCACCGGCCGGTAATCTGGAAAAATTAAAAATGGCCATCCTTTATGGCGCCGATGCTGTTTATCTGGCAGGCAAAAGTTTCGGCATGCGTGCTTTTGCCGGCAATTTTAATGAGGCTCAGATGCAGGAAGGGATTGCCTTTGCGCATCAACATGGTGCCAAAGTATATGTCACAGTCAATATTTTTGCCCATAATGAAGATGTAGACAAACTGCCGGCTTATTTGAAAAAGTTGGCTGACTATGAGGTGGACGGCTTAATAATAGCTGATCCGGGCGTTTTCGCCCTGGCTCAGGAAGTTGTTCCCCATCTGCCCTGCCATTTAAGTACACAGGCCAATACCATGAACTGGCGCAGTGCACTTTTTTGGCAGAAAGCCGGGATAAAAAGAATTATTTTAGCCAGGGAATTAAACCTGGAGCAGATTGCCGGGATCCGGCGACATACTGAACTGGAGCTGGAAGTATTTGTCCATGGGGCAATGTGTTGGGCTTATTCCGGCCGTTGTTATTTAAGTCATCATCTGGAAGGGCGTAGTGCTAACCGGGGTCAGTGCGCGCAGGCATGCCGCTGGAAGTATTATTTGGTGGAGCAAAGGCACCCCGGGGAATTTATGCCTATTGAAGAAGATGAGCGGGGTATTTATATTTTAAATGCGCGAGACCTTTGTCTGCTTGATTATATTGGACAACTGACGGCAGCCGGTGTTAATAGCTTTAAAATTGAAGGGCGCATGAAAAGTGTGTACTATGTATCACTGGTGACACGGGTCTACCGCCAGGCTCTAGATGCATACTGGGCGGATCCGGAAAATTTTGCCTTGGATCCGGCCTGGTGGCGGGAGTTGGAAGCCGTCAGTCATCGCCCCTATTCAACCGGATTTTTAGTGCAAAATCCCGGGAGGGAAGGGCAGGTTTTTGAGAGTACAGAGCAAGTGTCTACCCATGAGTTTGTGGGGGTTGTACAAAGTTATCATGAGCAAACCGGGCAGGCAGTGGTGGAGATGCGTAACCGTTTTGCCGTGGGAGAAAAGTTGGAGGTAGTAGGCCCTAAGACTGACCCGCGGGAATTTACGGTAACAAGCTTAATTAACAGTACCGGCCAACCCATTGCAGAAGCAATTCTGGTACAGGAGCATGTGAGCATGCCTGTACCTTTCCCGGTAGAACCTTATTCAATTATAAGACGAAAAAAATAGTATAAGAAAACACCTCTGTGAACAAACTAAACTTTTGAATCTTGTTCACGAGGTGTTTTTTATGCGCAGGCACAGGCGGCAACAAAGAATTGCCGTCATGATTTTTGTTTTTATGTTAGCCGCGGGGCTGCTTTTAGGGCGGGTTTTTTATCTGCAATTATTGCGGGGCAAACAATTAGCCGCCCAAGCTGTGGCACAAAGGGCCGGTACTTATGTTTATGCTTCCGGCCGCGGGCAAATTTTAGACCGCAACGGCAAGCCGCTACATGCAAAACAGGAGCCTGTTACTGCTTTGGCCAAACAAGAACTGATTGCTTATCATACTCCTTTAGAAGTGATGAGTAATTTTGCCCTGCAGGAGGAAATTCGCTACCATCCAGGCTCACTGGCTACTCATATCACCGGTTATATTAAGAAACCCCGCAACCCTTTGCAGCCACAAAGCGGCCTCAGCGGATTGGAGCGCTCATTTAACGAAGAGTTATGGGGCACTCCTTCCGCAATAGGGGTAATTGTTGATGCAAAGGGGAAGACAATACCGGGCCTGGGGATTATGGAATGGCAGTACCGGCATTTTCGCCGCCCTTATAACCTAGTTACAACTTTGGATGCCAAACTGCAGGAGATTGTTGAGAGAGAGGCTGCCGGCAAAATCAAAAAAGGTGCCGTGATTTTTTTAGATCCGGCCAAGGGAGATATTTTGGCTATGGCATCTTTTCCACGTCTGCCGGTGGAAAAACTGTACCAGGGCGGAATTACCGACGAGGAACTAAAGCAACTGGAACTTAACAATCCTTATATAAACAGAGCAATTATGCAATACCCCACCGGCTCTGTTTTTAAAGTCGTGCTGGCTGCCGCCGCTCTGGAGCAAAAATTGCCGGAACCGGAAGGACTTTTTATCTGTAAAGGAAGCTATGATTTGGGCGATACAGTTTTTCGCTGCTACCAGGGTACGGCACATGGCGTACTGGATTTACACGCGGCACTGGCGCAATCCTGTAATGGCTATTTCATTGATCTTGCCCTGCGCCTTGGTAAAGATGTAGTTGTAGAGGCGGCGCGCCGCTTTAAACTGGGGCAGCCTACAGGCATCCCCCTGGGCCGGGAAGCGACCGGATCTGTACCAACTATAAGTGATCTGCGCTATGGTGGTGATGTGGCCAATATGGCACTTGGGCAGGGAAAATTTACTGCTACTCCGCTGCAAATAGCCCGGATCATGGCCATTATTGCCAATAATGGACGGGATGTTTATCCCCGTCTGGTAGCAAAGATTATCGATAAAAACGGGAATACAGTGAAAAATTTTCCCGTACAATATGGTGCCCGCATCATCTCACACGGAGTCGCCGGTGACCTGCAGCAAATGCTCACCACGGTGGTGGAGGAAGGTACCGCGCAATATGCTTTCAGTCCCCTTTATCAAGCTGCCGGCAAATCGGGGACGGCTGAAGTGGCCGGTGCAGATTACAGTCACTCCTGGTTTGCTGCCATCGTCAAGACAAAGGAACACCGGTTGGTTGCCGTAGTTTTTGTGGAAGAATGGCGGCCGACAAATGCCACTGCATCAGCCGTTTTTAAGACAATTATGGAGGCAGTTGTCAGGGAAGGTTAAAAAGGTTGCAGAAGCGTCCAAGATCTGATAAACTATGAGACAAAACAGGATATTTCTGATGCAGGTACTCGTAAGAGTATAAAGGGAATCAGGTGCAAAGCCTGAGCGGTCCCGCCACTGTAACCGCGAGTTTTAAAGCAAAATGCCACTCGCCAGGCTGCGGGGAAGGCGCTTTGAAATGTTGACCGGGAGCCAGGAAACCTGCCTGTGTCAAGTTTAATCGTGCCCTCGGGTTAAGGGAAACGTGTATTTTTTTGCGCTTTTCTTCAGGCCGTTGGCCTGATTTTTTCTTTCTGCAGAACCGGCAGCGGGGAGGAGATAAAATGTTTACAATTGTGCTTGCTTTTATTATAGATGCACTAAGCGGTGATCCGGACTGGTTCCCGCACCCGGTGGTGCAAATAGGTCGTTTAATCACTGTGGCGGAAAAACGTCTCTACAACGCAACAAAACCGGCGCGCAGACAGATTTTTGCCGGTATTTTACTTGTGATATTTATATTGTTGGTAACCTTTATTGTGAGCTGGGGCGTCGTTTTTCTTTTTACACGCGTACATACTGTTTTGGGGATATTGGCAACCATTATTTTGCTGTCAACAACTTTTGCAGCACGGGGACTGCAGGCAGCTGCCCAAGAAGTGCTCTTACCCCTGAAAAAAGGTGATTTGGCGGCGGCACGGCAGGCTGTGGCCATGATCGTGAGCCGGGATACTGAACAAATGTCAGCCGGTGAAGTTGCTCGTGCTACCATTGAAACGGTGGCGGAAAATACTATAGACGGTGTTACTGCCCCTATTTTTTATGCGCTTTTAGGCGGGGTGCCCCTGGCAATGCTTTATAAAGCCGTTAACACTATGGACTCAATGTTGGGATATAAAAATGAACGCTATCTTTATTTTGGACGCGCCGCAGCCATTTTGGATGATTGGGCCAATTGGCTGCCGGCCCGTCTTACTGCTCCTGCCATGATTTTAGCCGCCTATTGTTTGCGCTACGATGCAAAAGCAGCTTTTAAAGCAATGCGGCGTGACAGCCGTTTACATGCCAGTCCCAACAGCGGTTTTGCAGAAGCCACCACAGCCGGTGCCCTTAATATTACTTTAGGCGGGCAGAGCAGTTATTTTGGGCGGATCAGCAAGCGGCCGCTTTTGTGGCCGGAAGGACGTCCGCCTCAAGTTTTAGATATTGAAAAAGCCACGAAACTGATGCGGGTAACATCCGTGATTTTCTTAGCCTGCGGCCTGGTTGTGCGGGCTCTGCTTGTTTTTTGTCTAAACTTGATAAGGTAAAACTGGAGGTATTAGTTCATGCCCACAAAAGCAAATCTGCACCCTTTCGGACATGGCGGTGACCTGGTTACAGCAGCCGAAGCTTACGGCCTGGCGGCTGAGCAAATTATCGATTTTAGTGCTAATATTAATCCGTTAGGGCCGCCTCCGGGCTTAAAAGAATATTTAATGGAGCATTTTGCTGTCATTGCCTCTTATCCTGATCCGGCCTGCCGCAGCCTGATTGCTGCCATTAAAGAAAGATATCAGCCTAATCACGAGGTTGTGACCGGTAACGGTGCCGGAGAATTAATTTATGATCTTATGCGCTGCCTCCCTGCGGGACCGGTTTTAATTCCGGCACCCGGCTTTACACTATATGCCACAGCGGCAGAAGCAGCAGGGAGGCCTGTCATTTATCACTACCTTAAGCGGGAACATGATTTTATACTGCAAGTGGACAGCTTTGGCAAAGAAATCAAAGAGAAACGCCCGGCGCTGTTGATGATCTGCAATCCTAACAATCCCACCGGAGCCGGTTTAACCCGCCCCGAAATTT
>ERZ773359.1839-NODE-1839-length-28332-cov-5.988330_pt1 | contig 28332 bp, 19 predicted proteins | sample MGYA00374955_ERZ773359 | MGnify/ENA primary metagenome ERZ773359 (study PRJEB29098, sample SAMN04486028) | biogas fermenter metagenome | study: EMG produced TPA metagenomics assembly of the Biogas fermentation microbial communities from Germany - Plant 4 DNA1...
CTGTTTTTTTGTATAATCCGAGTTTTTTGATTGCTGCCTTATTCCTTCCCACAACTAAAGTTCTTGAGGAGAAGATGAGAATTATGAAACTTGAAAATTTCCTGAACCGTAGACAAAGAATCTTGAAAAAAAGAATCTATGAGGTAAGGCATATTGTTGCCCTGGAAGACTGCACGCTTGGGGAGCTAATAAAGAAACTCGACTACGACAGGTTTCACATTATTTATGTCATCAACAATGATATGGACATAGTCGGAAGCATAAACGAGCAGCAGGTCATAATGGCTATACAAAGTTCAGGGGACATTCATACATTGTCTGACATCATTTTACAAAAGCAAACAGAATAATCTATTCTTCGATAGAGATTAAGAAAAACAATTCAAATAAAATATGTTTTAAATTTATCAGACAGGGGCAGAGTAAAATCTGCCTCTGTTTTTATGTTGCCACGCCATTAAAGAATATGTTAAAATCATACACGGGAAGAGGTGATTTTAAGCGATATGGATATATTTCTCGAAAAAATCGTAAAAAAACAAAAGAATGTACTGGACTTCCTTATTATTATCGGCATTGTTCTTGCAGCTATTATATTAAGCTATTTGCTCTTAATTCTGGTACCGGGATTTTCGACTTTTCTGGTAGTTGGGGTTATATACCTTGCGTACTGGCTCATTACAAACAGAAATATTGAATTTGAATATGCTGTTACCAATGGGGATCTTGATATTGACAAAATAATAAATCAGAGGAAGCGCAAGCGTATTTTCAGCGGTAATGTAAAAGAGTTTGAAGTAGTTGCCAGAGTAAATTCAGACAAATATACCAACCAGATTAAACAGTGCAAGAATGTAAAAGATTATTCTTCAAATAACAAAAATGCAGAAGTCTGGTTTATCTACATCAATAAAGGAGAACCTACAGTTATTTTATTCGAGCCAACTCCCAAAATGGTGGACAGCTTGTTTACCTTTGCACCAAGAGTTGTATACAGATATTAATTGTTATGTACTTAAGAGGCACATCAAGCTGATGCTGCCTCTTTTGCATTTTAGTAGAATTTTTCTCATAGGATTTATATATAAACAGAAAAATAAGCCGGCTGGTTAATAATACGTTCTGCCAGTACTACAGGCATTAATGGATATTTTATTTTAAATGGAGTGTATCTTGATGGGGAGCAGCATGAGGAGAAATAGTCTTTACATATTATCTGTAGTACTTGTTTCCTTACTGATTATTACAGGAGTATATGTCATATACAAAGCTGAGTTTGCGCCAAACACAAATGTCGTATTTCCTTTTGATACACCTGGTACAAGGCTTGTTATCGGCGGGGAAGAAGTAATTTCAACCCATCCTCCAATTCTTTCTGAAGGGCAAATTCTCCTGCCTTTTAAATCTGTTAAAGAATATATTGACCCTTACATATGGTTTGATGAAGCCCTGCAAAAAGTAATCGTAACAACAAAAGACAGGGTAATAAGAATGAAAACGGGAAGTCTCGAGGCTTTGGTAAATGAAAAGCCCATGGATCTTAATTTTCCTGCTGTTGAGCAAAATGGGGAAATTTATCTTCCTATATATTTTCTAAAAGAATTTTACCAGATCTCTGTCCGCTACTCTGCGGTAAATGATGTGGTAATTATTGATTTCCAGAACCAATCCTGTCCAATTGCATATCCTTTGGATGTAAATACTGTTGTAAGGAAAGGCATGAGTATCAAAGAGCCGATAATAAAGAAATTTGAAGCTCGTATTGAAGGGGAAACAGCGGTAGAAAAATCACCGCAGAATTGTCTTTATATATTTGACGAGACAGATGAATGGTACAGGGTAAGAACATATGATGGTGCCCTGGGATATGTAAAAAAAGAAGAGGTTGAAACAGACCGCTTTCATGCAGTGGAAGAGAAGCCAGAAGATGAAGAGCCTCCTTTACTTACGGAAGGCAGGATTAATCTTGTATGGGACATGACCTATTCAAAACATAATATAGAATTGTCCAGGGATAATACACCCGGGATTGATGTGATTTCACCGACCTGGTTTGAAATAGTGGACAGAAAGGGGACTATTAAAAACAGGGCTACACCAGACTACATAACCAATGCCCATGCCAACGGATGGCAGGTCTGGGCACTTTTCTCCAATAACTTTAATGACATAGAGGGTACGAGCATTATATTAAATAACTCCGATATACGTCAGGAAGTAATAAGAAATATTCTTGCCTATGCATCTCTCTATAATCTGGATGGTATAAACCTTGATTTTGAGAATATGTATAAAAAGGATAAAGACGCGTATACCCAGTTTGTAAGGGAGTTTTATCCGCTTGCCAAAGAGCAGGGGCTTATTGTCTCAGTGGATGTTACAGTACCTGATGGCAGTGATACATGGTCCAAATGCTATGACAGAAAAGCTTTGGCAGAGAGCGTGGATTATGTATGTCTCATGACCTATGACCAGCATTGGAGCTCCAGTCCTAAGGCCGGATCCACAGCTGAGCTTGCCTGGGTGGAAGAAAACCTTATAAAGACCTTAAGAGAAGTTCCCAATAATAAACTATTGCTCGGCATACCACTATATACAAGGCTCTGGGCTTTTAACACTACAGAGAATAAGCTCAGTTCCAGAGCACTTAATATTACAAGTGCATGGAAGGAAGTCGAAGAAAATGAGGCAGTAACTGCATGGAATGACGTGTCAGGACAGTATGAAGCGTCCTTTGACAAGGATGGGGTAAGATATCAGCTTTGGATCGAGGATGAAAATGCGGTAAATATGAAAACTTCGCTTATTCTTAAGTACGATTTGGCAGGAGCCTGTGTATGGGCTGCAAATTTTGCCGATGAAAGGGTTTTCCACATATTTGAAAGGAATTTAAAACAGGTGGAAAGTTATAATGAATGGCAAATGTATTTTAGTCGGCCCGAACAACCGAAATGATTGATAAGAATTTGTTACTGTGCTAAAATAAAGTAAAATTTATTCTTAGGGATAAGATTATGGAAAAAGTTTATGAAAACCACTTTAATCCTTGGGACATATTCCTTTTACCTGTAAGAGTCCATAAAAATATTTCTGCAAGCATTAAGGGACTTTTCCCCGCATTTTTATTTGTAGGAATTTTCAACATGGTCTTTTATGACAATATAATAAATAAAGGCTATTTTAAAGGGGATTCGGTGAATCTTGGCAGCCAGGTTCTGATGTTTCTGTTAATGTCACTGGTTATTGGTGCTATCGATATAATCTGTACGGTTGTTCCAATTGCAGAGTTTGCAGTTATCATAGGCCGAAGAAGTAAGAAATTTGTCCACAGAAAAATTCCTGTAATACTTATGAAGTCATATGCTCTTTCTCATTTACTTTTTGTTATCCCAACGGCTATTTTTATTTATTCGGGTATCGACTGGCTGGATGTAGGACCTTCGTCCCCCAATAATATAAGGGTAATTTTTTCGATTATTGTAACCCTGATGATGTTTTTACCTTATGTCCAGTACGGTATTTTCTACAGAACATTGAGCGTCAGGACAAGACTGCAGACTTTTGGAAAATTAATACTTGTCTTTGCATCATATTATTGGATGCAGATAACCGGAGAGGTAATTGTCTACTTAATAGATGTTTTTCATCGGTTCTATCAGGGGTTATTCGGATTGTAAACCTCTTTCACTGTTATTATGCGCCTCTTGATATCCGGAAGGAAAGAGGATATAATAAATTGTACCTTCAATATCGGAGGGAACGGGTCCCGTTGGTCTAATGGATAAGACAATGGATTCCGGTTCCATTAATGTGGGTTCGATTCCTGCACGGGACGCCATCTTGGAGTACAGGCTTAAATTTTAGCCTGTGCTTTTTAATATGCGGAGGTTTTTATTTAATGAATATACGCTGTGGTATAGATATAATAGAACTCGAAAGGGTTGACAAGGCTTTATCCCGATTTGGTGACAGGTTCAAGAACAAGATTTTCACTGAAGCAGAAAGGCAATACTGTGAATCCATGGGTAAAGCATCGCTTAACAGTTATGCTGCCCGTTTTTCTGCTAAGGAAGCTGTTTCAAAGGCACTTGGCACAGGCATTTCCAAAGGAGTATCCTTTTTGGATATAGAAATATTAAAGGATGATAATGGAAAACCCTTTGTAGTTCTGCATAATGAGGCAAAGAAAGTTTTCGACAAAATAGGCGGTACAAGTATTGATATAAGTCTTAGCCATAGCAGGGACTATGCTGCAGCTCAGGCTGTTATTCTTATAAAATGAGGTGAGCCCATGCAAAAGCTTAGATTCATACACTGTGCAGATATACATCTGGACGCACCATTCAGGGATCATGGCACGCAGAAATATGCTGAAATCAGAAGACAAGATATAAAAACGGCATTTCTCAATATTTTAAACAAGGCAAAAGAGACACAGGCAGATTTTCTTATAATTTCAGGCGATTTATACGAGCATGATTATGTAACTAAAAAGACCATGGACTGGCTTAACATGGTTCTGACGGAAGCAGAAACACCTGTTTTTATTATTCCCGGAAACCACGATCCCTACATAAGAAACTCCTGGTACAAAGTATGGGATTGGCCTGAAAATGTACATATACTCTCGCCTGAAAGACCCCATGTCATTTTGGAAGAATTAAAGCTATCAGTATATGGTATAGGGTTCAGTGCTTTTAAAGAGGGAAAACCCGATTTATCCCGGATTAATCCTCCCGAAGAAGGTTATTTTAATATCCTGATTTTCCACGGTACACTTGACATGGATTTTACAGAGCAGGACTATAAACCTGTAAGCAGCGATGAACTCAAGGCTTTAAACTATGATTACTACGCATTGGGACATTTCCACACCATCAGAAATGTTGACAATATAGTTTATCCGGGAAGTCCGGAGCCTCTGGGATTCGACGAGCCCGGGGAGCATGGTGCCTTTCTTGTTACCATGACATTGGAAAACGGTCAGGTTCAGAATAATTCCCAGTTTTTCAAAACTTCCCAAAGACAGTATCATCAAAAGTATTTAGATATTACAGAAGCAGGTTCGCTTCAGGAAGTAAAGATGAGAATTCTTGAGGCAGTTGAAGGTCTTGACAAACAGAGAGATCTTGTAAGGCTGACTTTAAAAGGCAGGACTGAGCTGGCACTTGACCCCGAAGAAATATCCGATATGTTCTCAGACTGGTTGTACTTTAAAATCCGTAACGAAACCAGGAAGGCCTTTGACCTGGATTTAATTGAAAAGAGTCCCACACTTAAAGGTGCTTTTGTAAGAGAAATAAGGGAGAGGCTGAAAAGCATAGAAAAAGAAATTAAAAACCACCCTGAAAATATGCTTTTGAAGGAAGAGGCAGAAAAGTTGGAAATGGCTCTGATATTCGGTCTTGAAGCCTTAGAGACCGGAAAGATTGAATGGTGGGGGGAATAATATGAAAATCAGTTTACTGGACATAAAAGGTTTCGGGAAACTAAAAAAATTGATTATAAGACCTGATGAGGGTTTTAACATAATATATGAAGATAACGAGGCAGGAAAGTCTACTCTGCAGGCTTTTATCAAAGCTATGTTCTATGGCCTTAAAAGCGGCAGAAAATCCAGGGATGGAACTCTGCCTCCATTAAAACATTATCAACCCTGGAACGGAGACCAATACGCAGGAGTAATGGAGTATACATTAAGTGATAATTCGGTATTCCGTGTAGGGCGGAATTTTGAAAAAGGTACTGTAAATATCTATGACGGAAATGCCAATAATGTCACCAATGAGTTTCCGCATGCAAAGGACGTAGGACCTAAATTTGCCGAAGAACACCTTGGACTTGATGAAGAAACCTTCAGCAGCAGTGTATTTATCGGTCAGATGCAGTGTGAAATAGGAAGTGACGGAAGAAAAACATTGATTGAGAAACTGTCGAATTTGACAACCACAGGTTCAGAAGAGCTCTCCCTTACCAGAGCAGTTAAATGTCTTGAAACGGAGCTCCTTGAAAGAGTGGGCACAGACAGAAGTTCTGTAAGACCATTAAACATTGTAAATAACCGGTTACGTGAGCTGGAGCAGGAAAAAGAGGAACTGGCCGGGTTAAACGAAAAATATCTTGATACTGCTTTTGAGTATCAGGAAAAAAGAAGTTTACTCGTCAGGCTTGAAGGTGACCTTAAAGAAAAGAAGGAGCTGAGGGAAAGAGCAAGATTAAACAGGCTTGCTGGCCTTAGAAATGAATATAATGCGCTTATCAATAAAACTGAAGAACTGAATGTTGAGATTGAAAAATATACAGGCACGATTGAAAAACACAGAAGTTTTGCCAATATTGATGAGGAAACTGTATCAAAAGCACAGCTTTTCCTGCACGATAAAAACCGGGCAGAAGAGGAGATATTGTCTTTAGGCGAAGAAGCCAGAAATATACGGGATAAAATCCAAAAAACAGAAGAGGTTTTGGATTCTGAAGAAGCATTTAAGCAGAAAACTGTCTCGGTTGAGGAAGCGTTAAGGGAGCGCAGCTTTCAGCAAGAAGATGCAAAACATAGAAGCGGGCTGAATAAAAATCATCAGAAATATAAAAGGATTGGAACTGTGGGAGCAGTTCTTGCTGCCATATTTTTAGTTTTATCTGTGCTTTCTCCGGTTTTTCTTGGTGCAGTTCTGATCTTTGGGGTAATCTCTTTTTTGTTTCTCCGTAATTCTTCAAAATATAAGGTAAAGGAAGAAACCAAGGTTGACAGACTGCCACAGGTACTTTCGGATAATGGATTTGATGATTTAAATGATTATCTTTCCTATAAGGAAGACCAGATAAAATATAGGAGCGAGCTTGAATTTTTAAGACAAGAGCTGATTGAAAACCAGGAACGTATTAATAAACTCAAAGAAAATCTGGAAAATATAAATCATGAACTTAGCACTATTATCGAAAAAGCTGGGGTATCTGGTCAGGATCATAGAGAAGCAGTAGAAAAAATAGTAAAAGGTTTGGAGACTTTTAAGAATGCCCGGCAGCAGAAAATTATGCTGCTGTCTGAAAAGGAAGGTATTGAGGATAAGTGTAAAGCCTGTTTAAGAGAAGCGGCCACAATTTTGGGAAAACATTTAAACAGTGTTGAAGAGCTTGATAAAATAACAGAAGATTATATAAATAAGTACGGACAAATTCAGGAGGAAATTGACGAAGCAACATTGGATGAAGAAATTAAGCTCATGGTGGAACGGATAAAAAATGTTGAACTTCAGATAGCTTCCCTTGAAGCCAAACTTGAAGATGCTCCGGGTGAAGGCGAACTTGCGAGTGTCATGGAAGAGATAGAGATATGTAAGGAAAGAAAACGGTCTTTGGAAAAACTGGGAGACAGCCTTTCACTTGCGATTGATATTTTAAATGAGACTGCTTTAAAACTTCAGCGCGATTTTACTCCTGCCCTGAATAATGAAATGAGCAGGTACATGAGCCAACTAAGTTCTGACAAATATCAGAGAGTTTTGGCAAATGACAAGCTCCAGATTAATCTGGAGGTGCCTGAAACAGATGAACTGATTTTAGTAAACCGCCTGAGCGGCGGTACAGTTGACCAGGTATATTTCAGTATGCGGATGGCTGCTGTAAACCTTATGGAAAAGGGAAGGGAAAAACTTCCGATATTTTTGGATGAGCCCTTTTCTCAATATGATGAAAAGCGTGTAAGACAGGCCTTTGAACTTTTAAAGAAAATTTCTGAAGATCGCCAGGTATTTTTCTTTACCTGCAGGAAAAGAGAGTTTGAACTGGCCAGTGAGGTTTTTGGAGACAAAATGAACCGCATCCGGTTGTCTGGTGAGAATTAAGCTTGTGCTCTATTCCGGCATTTATCACAGAACCTAAAAAGTTTCTTGTCCTAAGCATAATCTTAAGACCTTTTTGAAAGAATATTCCTTGAGGTGAAAGGTTATGAAAAGGTGGACAAGAAACTTTTTTATTTTAGCATCACTTCTTATCATTGTCTCTGTTATATTTGTACCCCAGAAAACTATGGGGCAAAATACAAGTAGGGTCAGCGATGTTCAGCTTTTGGCAAGAGCCATCAATGGCGAGGCCAGGGGTGAACCCTATGAAGGACAGGTAGCAGTGGGAGCGGTTATATTGAACCGTGTCAATTCCCCAAATTTCCCCGATACCATTGCAGGAGTAATATATCAGCCAGGGGCATTTACAGCTGTATCTGACGGACAGATCAATGTTCCGATTGATCCCAACTCAACAGTTGTGAAAGCCGCACAGGATGCACTGAATGGATGGGATCCCACATACGGCTGTCTTTATTATTGGAATCCTGAGACAGCCACAAGTAAATGGATATGGTCAAGAGAAATTGTCGTAAAGATTGGAAAACACAACTTTGGAAAATAATACAGAAATGAACAGGGTGTAAGCAAAAATATTCTTATAGAAAGGACAGGAATGTAATGGAAAACGACAATAGATTACGCCATCATATGAAAACTTTTTACAGGATCTTGGCAAGAAACAGAGCGAAAAATTTCGTAATTGCTATTCTGCTTCTTACAACTATATTTGGAGCTTACCAGTATGACAGGGCAAGGCGGCTTCAAAATCACCTGAACAATACTTATAACAGGGCTTTTCATGAGCTGGTGGACTATGTCAACAACGTTGAGATAAAGCTTTTGAAAACCTTGATGACCTCATCTCCCGAGCTCACCGTCGCTACTTTAAGGGATGTATGCCAGGATGCCTATAATGCGGCAAACAATTTGTCGCGACTCCCTGTCTCATTTGGAACTCTTTCCAATACTGAAAAGTTTTTATCCCAGGTGTCTGACCTGAGTCAAAGTGTTGCAAAACAGACAGCCCGGGGAGTTCCCATGACAGATGAGCAGTATAATACTTTTTTGAGTCTGCACAGCTACGCACTCGAATTGGAGAAAAGCTTGAATGATCTTAAAAACGACCTTAACAACGGGAATTTTAAATGGGAGAATGTCGCCAGAGAGAAAGAGGAGGATTTGGGCGAAGCATCAGAACATATGCCGGTCACATTCTCATCCCTTGATGAAAATTTCTCTGAAATGCCGACTTTAATTTATGACGGACCGTTTTCCGAGCATATGCTGAATCGTAAGGCGCTGGGTCTTACCGGTAAGGAAGTAACCGAGAACCAGGCCATAGAAAGCATAGGGAGATTTTTAGGGAAAAAGAATATAAACAATGTAACGAAGGTTGCTGACAACAATAACGGAGTTATAGACACGTATAATTTCAGGATTGAGCTTGCCAACAGGAAAGACCACAGCGTGGTAGAAGCCGATGTATCCAAAAAAGGTGGCCATATAATCTGGTATCTGTACAACAGACCGGTATCAGAGGCCAAAATAGGCATTGATGAGGCTAAAAATATAGGGAAAAAGTTTCTTGAAGACAGAGGCATTGCCAATATGAAAGATACCTATTATCTTGAAAGCAATGGCGTTGCCACTATAAACTATGCCTACACCAAAGATGGTATAACATATTATACAGATCTTATAAAGGTTAAGGTGGCACTGGATAATGGGGAAGTAGTAGGTTATGAAGCAAAGGGTTATTACATGAACCATACCGAACGCAATCTCGGGGCACCCAAAATCAGTCTTGAGGAAGCAAGGGCAAAGGTAATCCGGGGCGAGGATGTAAAAGAATCTGGTCTGGCTCTGATACCTACCAATTACGGAACAGAAATTCTCTGCTATGAGTTTATAGGAAAACTCCAGGATAAAGATTTTCTTATCTATATCAATGCCGATACAGGGGCTGAGGAAGAAGTGCTTCTGATAATCAACTCAGAGGAAGGAATACTCACCATGTGACTTTATTGTGCGCTAACCTCGTGAATGACATAAAACCACCGGCAGACTTGGCTGGTGGTTTTTGTATTCGCAAAAAAAAGCATTATAGTTAAGGAATTTGTTGAAACAGGAACAATTGATTTGCTCTCTTTTAATCAGAGATTTTCTTAATTTTTTTAACTATCCGTATATCGTCTCCAAAAAAGCGGAATGTATCAAATTCACCTACAATACGGGAAGCTATTCGCTCATTATATTCCTGGAACAGCCGTTTTATATCCAAATTTGAAGAAATTATTGTTTTGGTGGTACAGGTGCTGTCACGGTTTTTTCTAAGTTCAATGAGAGTTAAAAGTTCAGCATATCTGGCGTCACTTCTTGGCTCTGTACCCAAATCATCAAGTATTAAGAGGTTTGATGTGATAAGGTTGTTGTAGGCCTGTTCACTGCTATAATCATCAACATTAATGCGGTACCGGTGTATAATCGAGAACAATGTCGGGGCAGAAAGGTATAAAACCGAATATCCTCTCTTAATAAGTTCAAGGCCGCAGCTTTTTGCCAAAAATGTTTTCCCTGTGCCGGTGGGACCAAAAAAGTACATGTTTCTGGTATTCTGGTCATTGAGATTCTCTATGAATTTCAGACAGTGATTTTTAATGGCCATAATATTTTCTCTGGGCGAGATATCGACTTTGTACTTTTGTTTGTTTACTTTATCAGAAAAATATTCTTCATTAAAAAATTTAAACCCGGTATTCCCGTCGTCAAGTATATTCGAGAACTTGTAAAGTCTTTGCAGGTAAAGTTTCTGATAGCATGAACAGGGAACATAATTGCCGTTTTCATCAGTGATATAGCCCCGGTCTTCGCAGGATTTGCAGTCAAACCTGGGTTCAAGATAGTCTATGGGATAGTTAGCAGCAAGAAGCAACTTTTCTTTTCTCTTTTTAAGCTGGTTGATGCGCTCAGTTAAAGTCTCACTGTCATGGTAAGGTGAGTCCTCTGAAATGATGCCACGTGCAAACCTGAGTCCGGTAAGGGTGATTTCTGTTTCTATTGAACCGATCTCAGGAATTTTTTCGATTACTTCTTTTTTGCGCCTTTCAGCTTCCCATAATGCCCTGTCCCGGCGGTAAGCAAATTCATTATCAAGATTTCGCCTGATATCCGACATTTAAGCCTTGTCCTTTCAATTTATGTTTGACTGGTTAAGCTTTTCAAAAAATTCGTCGTCATATTGACGCTGCTGAAAATTGTCCCTGCGCTCAACTTTCTTTTTGCCAGATGTTTTTGACTGAGGTCCCGGAACAGCTTCCAGGTATGCCTTAAGCTGTTCAATATTTTTAATACCATCGTTGTGCCAGGCTGTTAATATGGCATGTACATACTTGAAACTGGGATTTGCTTTCCCCGCTGTTTTTCTTAAAGCTTCCTCAATTATTTGCATGCTAAATTTATATTTGTTTATCCATGTATCGATATATTCTTCTTCGAATTCGGTAAGATTTCTGTTAAGTCTTAAAATTCTGCGTATTTTGCTGCCTATCTTTTTTATTTTCTCCTGACCTAACAGGTATTTTTCCAGTTCCCAATGGGATGTTATGCCTTTTTGATGCCATGTAGCGCCTACTTTCTCTATATATTTCATGTTTAAGGCTTTGTTGTCATAACAGTACTGAAAAAGGCTCACCATAACATCCTCATCAAACCGGTAGGCCGAAAACCAGTTGTCAATTGCTGTGTACCAGCTTGGGGACATAAGACCCTGGAAAAATCTCGCGTTGATTGATTCTATACACTGAATCCTCTTTATATTGGCAGAGGTTTTTGAGTTGATATTTTCAGGATCAGAAGCAGTTTTTCTTTTATATAGTTTGTTAAGCTCTGCCTCTTTTATATCTGTGATGGTGATAACATCTGAATTAAATGTTATAAGCCCTTCCTGTTCAAGGATAACAAAAGCCGCTTTTACGGAATCAAGGGGTAGTCCAAGTTTTGCGGCCAGATCCTGAGGTTCAGCTTTTTTTTTGTATTTACACAAAAAGATACAGTACAAATAGACCTTCACTGCATCTGAAGGAAGATCGGGCATTATATCTCCTAAAAATATATCCGGGATTAATGTATCAGATAAAAGAATATCTCTACAACACTCGAATTGCATTTATGTACCTCGTTAATTTTTCGTTTTGCTTTAAAGCAAAATTATTATATCACATTGAGTTCCCCTCTTAAAGGGGAGGCATAAATTGAAAAGCACATATGCCCTGTGTAATAAAAATCTAAAAGTGAGGAAGAATACAAAAAAGTATCAGCTTTGAATTCATGAGGTGAAACATGCCCCAATTGGTTGTCAGAACACGTTCTGGAAGGGTCGAAAGTATTCATCACGGATATATATGCATAACAGATTCCGATGGAAAAATAGTTTACAGTATAGGTAACCCTCAGGCAAGAATATTTTTAAGGTCATCAGGAAAGCCAATTATAGCCAATGCCCTGGTCAACTCGGGTGCAATAGAAAAATTTAATTTAAGTCTTAAAGAGCTCGCAGTCATTGTTTCGTCCCATGATGGCACGGCTTATCACAGAAGAATAGTAAAGTCCATACTTAATAAAATTGGAGTAAGCGAAAAGTATCTGGAATGCGGAAGAAAAAACCCTGAAAGTCCTAAGGTCAAGAAGGCTCTGATGATGCTGAATATTCGTCCTGGTCCAATTTTCAGCAATTGTTCAGGCAAGCATGCCGGTGTACTTGCGTTGTGCAAATATTATGGTTATCCGGTTGAAGGCTATACAAATCCTGCTCATCCGGTTCAGCAGCTGATCAGAAGCACCATTGCTGATATTCTGAATTTAGGCACAGAGAATATTATTGTCGGCATGGACGGATGTACTATGCCCACATACAATCTGTCTCTATATCAGGTTTCATACCTGTATTCGTTACTTGCCCATGGAAAGCAGCATAAGGGAAAATACAGTGATTCTTTTGAAATTATAAAAAATGCCATGACACGTTATCCGAAGGCTGTAAAAGGTAAAGGTACATTTTGCACAGACCTTATTTATTATTCAGAGGGAAGAGCAGTCGGGAAAATCGGTGCAGAGGGAATTTACTGTATTGCAATACCTGAAAGGAAACTGGGTGTATGCATTAAAATGTTCGACGGGCATCCCCGGACAAGTTATCCCGTTGTTGTCCGTGTTTTGGAGGAACTGGGCATATTGGATGCTGAAACTGTAAGGAAACTTGATCAATGGACCTTTCCGAAAGTCAGGAATGACAAGGGCGATACGGTAGGGTATCTTCATACCAGCTTTAGCTTACTGAATAATGAGACAGGAAGTTTCGAACTTGGCGATAACTACCCAAAGGAAGGGACAAGAATATGAAAACGCTGGCTGTGGTAACAAGGGGCGGCTATGTTGAGAGTATACATCAGGGCTTCATCTGTGTAGTCGATAGTGAAGGAAGAGTTATTTACCAAAAAGGTGATATAAATACGAGTATTTTTTTCAGATCAGCTGCGAAACCTATTCAGATCATTCCTTTTATCCATTCCGGGGGAGCTCAGAAAATGGGTTACAGTTTAAAGGAAATAGCCATTGCCTGTGCGTCCCATACCGGTGAAGTCATGCATCAGGAGACGGTTTTGGGAATTTTAAGAAGATTGGGCTTAAATACCGACGATCTTCATTGCGGGATTATGAGCCCGTATAATCACGATGAAAACAAAAGGCTTATTGCAAGAAATGAAAAGCCGACTGTCCTTCATGTCAGCTGTTCAGGCAAGCATGCGGCCATGCTGGCTTATTGCAGATATAAAGGCTATGATATCAGGACTTATGAAAAACCTGATCATCCCGTACAGAAAGAAATATTAAAAACTTTAAGCTATTTCACAGGTGAAGAGGAAGACACCATAGCCACTGGCACTGATGGATGCGGGCTTCCGATTTTTATGCTGCCAATTAAAAAAATAGCCCTGTCCTATGCCAGAATAGTACAGTATGCTCAGGACCGGAACAGTGAATATTATGAAGCCTGTAAAACCATTTTTGAAGCTATGAACGAATATCCTGAAATGGTGGCAGGCACAAAGGAATTCTGTACTGAACTGATGCAGGCCACAAAGGGCAAGTTAATCGCAAAGATAGGTGCAGAATCAGTTTATTGTGTCGGTGTTAAAGATAAAAAACTGGGCATGTGTATAAAGATTGCAGATGGCGGGGAGCGGGCTGTTTTTCCCGTAGTGATGGAAATGCTTTTAGAGCTTGATGTGCTCGACAAAAGTGAATATGAAAAGCTTAAGCACTGGCACAGAGCCGAACTTTTGAATCATCGTAAAGAAAATGTGGGGGATATTATACCTGTATTCAGACAGAATGACGACATATATATCGGTCAGAAAATCAAATAAAAAGGAAGCATTTCAATAGAAAGTGTAAAGGAATTGTAATTCTGTTCGCATAATATGAAGGCTCCAGGATGCCGATAAAATAATAGTAAAGTATACCCTTTATCCAATTTATCATCCCATCGGAGGAGTGCTAATGCGAACAGGATTTAAAAGAGTTATTTCTTTATTGCTGATACTTGCTTTTATATTTACAAGCATGCCATTTATGGTGAAAAGTTTTGCCCAGCCAGATGATATAAATCTTCAGGTTTCATATAATACTTTGACAAACAAGTATGAGGTAAGCTGCTATTCACTTACCCGTCCTGCAAAAACCGAGGTTTATTATCATAATCCTGACGGAAGTCTGACATATCTGATAGGCGAAGAAAACTATGTCAATAACAGAGTTATTGTCAGTCTTGATTTGAAACCGGATCATATTTACGACATTACTATGGAATTGTATCATAATATGACTGATGAACATCCCGTAGCTGTGGGAAAGGTATATTATCTTGCAAGGCTGACTTTTACCGGCGAATCCTTCAATGTAATGGCCAAGATGGCTGATATTGAGGATAATGACCCTGTTCTTATACCTTCAGGTTCTTTGCCCGGTGAGGCTGCTGTTGTGAAAAGTGGTGAGAATCCGAAAATAAGGCTTAAGTGGAAAATACCTACCATTTACAGTGAAAGCTTAGGCAAGATCACATACCTGACTTCTTATGAAGGTGATAAAGCTGTTTTGAAAGATCTTTCCGAGCCTGATGTGCCGATAGAAAAGGCATGTTTCCAGATAAGCATGACAGTTGGACGTGGTTCAACCAGAATGCTTGTTTTTAATACCGATTATGATGGCGGGCACATGATTATTGAAGGTAATGACCAAGGCGATGATGTCATTGTTGAGGGTATAAGTTATGGTGAGCCTGATTCAGACGGAGGCGGGTTTGTCTCGGTTCTTTTGACCAGGGAACAGGGAATAGAGCCCGGCACCGAGTATGAGAATACAAACATCGGTATAATTTTTAAGAACGAAGCTTCAGATCAGATTCCTATAAGAAGGACAAAATTGCAGACAGATTCGGGCAACCGTTTTTTGGTCAGTAATATAGATAATGCTTTTTCAAATGTTGGACCAAGTCTGAGCTCCATCTTTACACCCATGCAGATAGAATTATCAAAAGTGGATACTGACAAGGTGGAGGTTAAGTTCAGAAAAATCACCAATGGTGTATATCCCCAACTGTATTATCAGGTTCAGTATGCACCCAGGATAGATGATCTGTACTCCCAATCAGATAAATGGGTAAAAATACCTGAGACGTCGCTTCCCCAGGAAGATGAGTATGGATCGGAAATTATAACTATTAATATTCCTGATATTACCCATCCTGAATATTACTTCAGGGTAGTTTATTATGACAGTTCTTCAGCTCTGCCGAGAAGTTCTTCACTGTGTATTAACCTGCAGCTCCTTGGCATTGACACGGGTAAACCGCCCATGCCGAAAGAGATAGAGGCTGAGACCATATACGCAGGCAGAAAAAAAGTAGAAGTACCATTTACAGAAATATCACAGGGCGAAGTCGAAATTCCGCTAAGTGATTTACAAATATCTTTTGAAAAGCCTTTAGCCTGGAGGGCGATTGAGGACTGGGACGACTTCAGAAACCAGCCATATACTGATGATGACATTACATTCCATATAATCCTTTCTACATATTTGCCTGATACAGAAACCGATGAAACACCAACAAAGAATATCGGTCTTGATAGGAGTTTGCCTGTTTATATGCCTGTTAAACAGAAGCGTGTACTTGTCCTCGGCAAGAAAAATTTCACAGAAACGCCGGATGGACGGTTAATGTGTACCATTCCAGGCGACAAACTCTTTTATGATTATGTAAATGATAAACCTTTGACAGCTGAAAATAATGAAGACCCCAGTGAAGACGGAACGCCGGGGGATTATCCTGACTTCCTCATACCGAATACCACATATTATATGCAAATATTTACTTCAAGGCTGAGGGACAACGCCGAGATTGACGCTGATGTGTGGGGCGATGCTGAAGGTCTGAACATCGACCTCAGAAACCGTATTTCCTTCATGTCGCCTATAATAAGCTTTACTACGTGGCCTCTGACTGAACAGCCTGTTCCAATGCCGGATATCATACTTGGTATCGAACCTGAAACCAATGTTGATCCGGCTACAGGGGATATTTTCCTTGAAGGCATATCAGTAAGTTTTGAGCGTATATTAACCGATGCCGACTGGGCGAGGTATACCAATGTCAGTGGTGGAAAAGAGATTCAGTACAGCATTTTTATCAGCCGTAACCCTTCTGAAGATTTTGTGCTTGCTGAAACGCTGACGGTTGAGTATCCTGTCCAGGAGCTGATACATCGTGTAGTTATTAAAAATTTTGAGAAACCTGATGGTTCGATCGAAGAAATTCTGCCTAATACTGTTTACTATATAAAAGCTCATGCCTCCCTTGTGGTAGATGGCGTAGTCATTGGCCGTTCGGCAGATACTGCCGTTAAAGCCATTACTACCCCGAAAATCGACTCAGGCGGGCTTGAAGATATTATCCGCTATCCAAGGACACCGTCAGAGTTCTCCATTGCGTTGGATGAAGATGGTCAGCCCATTTTAAGTGATGCGTATGTTACACTTACATGGCTGCATGCCGAGAGGGATGTTACCTATGAAATGGTATGCACTTCTGTGAGTATTTCTAAAGATGCCGATGTCGATGAGTATAAAGACGATCCTTACAATCATAATTTTTTGGAAGTTTATCATGATTTCAGGGAGCCTGAGGACAGTTATGAGATACATCTTGATGTAAACAGCAGTAAAGCAGAAAGATTAGGTATTACAGTCAATGAAAATGGTAAAGTGACGCTGCCTATTGAAAGGGATTTCTTAAGACCCAACAGGGTTTATTTCTTCAGCTTGAGAGCTGTCAGGAACAGGGACCTTACAGATGATGAAGGAAAGTCTATTGAGACAGTGAGCCGTTGGGTGACAATTCCTGTTACCACCAAAATGGTGGCACCGCCCGGATTCCTGGAAGCTGTAATTGATGTGGAAATCGGGTTTAATATAGAATGCTACTTAACGGGAGCAACGGCCGATTCCATGCAGGTCTTCATTAAAAAGACAGGTGCATCTGAAGCGGAGTATGTTCAGCTTAACCGTTCCCAGTTTACCTGTGTCAAAGACGGCTCAACCTTCTATTTCCGAATTTATAATCTGGAATCAGATCAGTGGTATGATATACGGGTCAAGAATACCTTGAATGACAGCTGGTATGACGGGAGATATGAAAGGTGGCAGAGCAGTTCCGGCTATCCTGTTCAAGCCAAGACAAGGGACAGTTTAAGTGAGATTGAAGTCAGGTGGGAGGGAAGGGACCCCTACGACTATTTTATGGAGATACGTACTGACTATGAGGTTGAATATAGAAAGCTCAATTATGCCAGCTATGGAAGAACAGATTATGGATATGATCTTCCTGACGGCAGAAGAATCAGGTTTTACAGAGAGAAAACCAATCTTTATGTTCAGGAAAATTCGCCTTATTACATTTACTATGCGAAGATTACCAATTTGAAACCCAATACCGACTACTATATCAAACTATGGGCGTATAACATGGAAGAATCTTTGCATATTGGACCTGTGACTGCACGTACCGACTTTTCCCAGGGAGATTACGATGAGGGAAGAAGACGGGATGAGGTAATAGATTGGTTTGATCAGGAGGCAGAAAATCTTACAAAGAAGCTGTACTGGCTGATTGATATTAAAGACCATGGAAAAGTCAGGGCTGTTATAAAGGATGATAAGGTTTCAGGGCTTCTTAAGGTTGCCCGGGGATCTACTATTACAGTTGATTTCAGCAATGAGGCTGTAAATCCATCCTGTTACGAGATATTAATTCCTTATAAAACTCTTGAGACCATAGAGAAATATGACAGCAGGCTCAATCTTAAATTCGCCGGTGCTGAAATCACATTGAACCGGGGAAGCATTGATCTTGAAGCATTAAAGAATGAGGCTCTTTCCGGCAGTGCCAGAGAGGCCATGCTGCTTGTGACTTTAAACAGGAAATCAACCCCTGGTACAAAGATACCCTCAGGGTTTACAGCCTTGTCAAAGTTCTTTGACCTGAATACTACAGCCATAGGTTCCAGACTTACATACCAGGAGATTAACCATATAATTTACAATATCCTTAAAAATCCTGACGAGACAGGACCATTTGAATACGGCATTCTTGACAGGGAACTTTCCAAGATACTCTCTGTTCTTGAAAGATACAGCTACAGAAGCCATGTGGAATTGAAAGATTTGATAAAGAGCGTAATAGCCGGGGTAGAGAAAGAATTATCCAGGTACTTAAAAGATGTGATTGACGGCGGAAGTGGTTATTTGCCGGACTTTGCAGTGAAAAGAACAATACGGGAGTTTCCGGCAAGAATTGGTGTTAAGCTGGAATATCAATATCAAAATGGTTATATCATTCCTTACACCAATTACGGTACCGGCTGGAAAGAAGCAACCGGAGCCAAAGCATATGTAATGCAATATGTGCTTTTCAGGGCAGAGAAACCAGGAGAGTATGCGGTTTTTGTAAGATCCGATTCAGTCATTGTCCAGCCTGGAACGCAGTTTGAAAAAGATTTTTCAAAACTGATCTCTCGTTATGATTTGAGCAAGGTATTCGGTACGGGAACCATATATCCTGACAATCCCATAAGCGGGAATCAGGCGGTTATGCTGTTTGCCGTACTTACCCATAAGGATGATGAGGTAACAGGACTTACACCTGTAAACAAAGTTACTGTACTTGGTCTGAACGATGTTATCACTCCGGCTTATTTAACCGGATATATGGACAACCAGGCCTCAATAGCCATGGCAGTGAAATTATACTGCAGCAAGGCTAATATAAACCCTGCCTATATGAATCCGTCCAGAATATTCAATATTGGCAGTAATGTAAAACCACAGCTCTACAGATATGTTATGCTGGGCTTCGATTTGGAGCTGGCAGATTTCAGCGAAGGCATGACATTTAAGGCTGAGGAACGTACAAGCATTGGTATGATGCTGGACATGGTATCCAGGGTCCTGGAAAAGTTTGGAGAAATATAGAGCAGGAGGACAGGGGGTAAAAACTGCAAATGATGCGTAGAATTGTTTCAGTTATTTTAATAGTTGTAATGATGGCAAGTATAACGGCAAATCTGGTGTTTGCAGATCCGGTAGTTCTGCAGCCTCCTCAGAGAAACCGTGTAACTGATATAGGTTATTATGACGATGCGTATGTTTCCCATTGGTATGCTCAAATCAACTGGGATCCTGTACATTTCCCGCCGGAGGCTGAAGAAAGGTACATCACTTTTGGATTGAATGAGATAGAATATGGTACCGGCAGGAAGCTGGTAGACGTTATACAGGTTCCTCTGCCGGGAAATTCGACAGGTTATGAGGTAACTGATTTTATTCCTGAAGGAATTAAGCACGGGACAATTTATGAAGCCCATGCAAGAGCCTATTATAAAACTACTACTGCTGACGGGCAGTATACTGTGACTTCTCAAAAATCCAACCATGTAAAATTCCTGACTAATCTGCATGTGTCTTTGGAATTAATACCTGGAACCAACTATATCAAAATCAAATGGGATGATGTCTGGGATACTTCGGGTAGAATAAACTATCGGATACTTATTTCTGATACAAAAGGCTTTACCCAGCCGCCGCCGATTCCTGATATTATTGCATCCGAAATAGGAACCGAAGATTCGCCTGTTACTGTCAACCGTGAGGAAAGAAAACTGGAATACATATATACATCTGCCCTTCCGGGAAGGGAGTACTCTATTAAAGTTGTGCCTCTTCCAAACAGTGATGTGGCCTGTGCCGATGTGAATGAAATCAGACCGGTTACAATAAAGACAGATATTTTGCTTAAAGCCCAAAGGGTAGGATATACAGCAGAAGGCGATGTAATTTGGAGACTTTTCTGGAACCCAATCGTTAAGGGCGAGACCTTTACCCGGGTGGATTATGAGCTTTACAGATATGTAAATGATGAGCTGCAGGGAACACTTTTCAGACTTATACCTGAAGAGGACAGCTATGAATTTATTGTAAAAAAAGATGATCCCAATACCTATAGTTTTAAAATAGACGCCAAGGCCTATCCCATTGGTCAGGAGACCCCTGTTGAGTTCAGGTCCAACAACAGGGTGATGTTAAAAGAACAAATTCCACAGCAGCCTGAAGCTCCTGAAATAGTGGATGCGTTTCCTCAGGCCGATCCCGAGCCGCTGCATTATGACGACTTTTTGACATCCAACAGCGCTTCGGTATTTTGGCGTGTTCCCTACACAGGGGAAGGAAAAGTGGACTATGATGTAACTTACGATATATACCTTGTGGAAGATATCAGAGATGTTGCAAATCCTCCCAACAACTATAAAATAGCTTCGGACCTGACCATAAGTGAAGCAAATCATATCCGGGACAAACTCACAGGTGAAGTTATCGGCTACAGGTATAACCTTATGGGGCTTAAGTCAAATTCCACTTACTATTTTGTGATATATGCAAAGAAGAGTTTTCTGGTGGAAAGTCCCGATACCGGTTTTATGATAACCAAACCCTATATTTCCAAACAGGCTGTAAAAGTCATAATAACCAAGCCTGACACTGGTACCGACAGACCCATAGCACCTTCAGTACCTCCCTTTGGCCTGGCCTCAGGTGACGAAAGTATAACTTTCGATGAAGCCCAGCTGGTGCTGAAGAAGAAGTGGCATGCTCTTTATAATAAAGACAGGAATCGCTGGGAGTATGTTACTTATGAAGAGTATATAGATAATGAACTTTTAAGAAATGATGATCCCGACAAAAAATTGAGTACCGTAGTAAATTATTTGCCGGGCTGGAGAGTTGTTCCCCATGTGGTCAGATACAACGATGCAATAAATGCCATCCGGATGAGAGGAAACCGGGATGGGGACTATATTACATACAGCGATCTTATGCAACCTGATATAAAAGCATTTGAAATTCCGCAGGATCCGGTACTTGTACCGAATATACACGAGGATGCGGAGGATCAGAGTTTTACTTTTAAAGTTGATGGTTTAACCCACAACACTACTTACATTGTTTGGGTCACTATTGAAAACCAGAATGGAAATTCATCGGATCCATCCGACCCGCTTGTTATAACTACGCCTCCAGATATTCCCGAGATTCCGGTCACACCCACTGTGCCTACAGATTTGAGAGGGATTGCGGGTGATACTTTTGTAGACCTTTTCTGGACATTTTATCTTGATATGGACTATGAAATAAGAGGCGGGCTTGTGGATGATTTATCCGCGGCAACAATAACCCGGGAGGTAAGCTATGATGAAATCAGGCGCAATACTTTTGTAAGGATTGAGAATTTAGAGCCTGACACAGTTTATTATTTCTGGATAAGAGCTATAAGCAGGGGAAGCGGCGGACAAGTTATAGAGTCAGAGTTTTCAAATCCCTTGATAATAAAGACTGAACCTTATACGCCACCTGCGCCGCCGACAGGATTTGGCATTAAATTGAACGGTATCACCGAAAGTTCAATTACATATGTCTGGAACACGCTTCCGGGTCTCACCTATTACCTTGAGTTTGCCGATAATTCTGAATTCGAGGACGCCCTGCTCTTTGAGGTGGCTGGAGGGGAATATACAGTAACCGGTCTTGTAGCCAACAGGGGGTATTATGCAAGACTTTATGCCTATGACAATACAACTCAGCTTCGAAGTCTGCCCACAAAAACCATTTTGGTATATACCAACAAAAGCAGAAGCGAGTATGACGGAAGTTTCGACCTGACAGAAAAACTTACCGGCACCGGGCTTATTATCCCTGCCGAGCTTGAAAATGGGGTCTGGGTTATTACCTCGCTGGGAGATCATGCTCATTTATTGTCTGAAAGGATTCGAGGTGTATATGGTCCTGTAGTAAAATTGGATTTGTCTGAACCTCCGGAAAGGACTTCTCAAATTCGCTTGGATATGGGTTCAATAGTTTATGATACCCTGGCGGAACTCAAAAAGGAACTGTATGTAGTCCTTCCCTGGGGCCAGTTTACTATACGGCCTGGAACTTTCCATACCGACCGCTATTTTAAGCAAAAGGGGCAGGATAATAATTTAAGTATAAGCATAAAAACCACATCGCCTGCAACCCGGTACTCGCCTTCAAAGAATATGGATATCAAAACGCCTGTAACAGATATTAATGTCTCATATTTAAGGACAAACTATACTGTAGACGAGCTGGCATATCCGATCAGGGTAGAGCTTCCAATAAGTAACTTATCAAGTTATATTCGGGATCAGATTAAAGCTTACAGCTTTAATCCAACAATGGGCTGGTACGCACTTACAAGCAGAACTGATTATCTGAGCTCGCAAATTATAGGAGAGCTGGACAGGCCGGGTCCGATTGTGGCTGCAGAGTATGGAGTGGCACCTCAAGCCGGTACGCCATCATATATAAGACAAAGTATGGAGAACATTCAAAAAGTGTATAAGCTGTCAAGTCTTGAAGGTATAGATTTTAGACCTGAAAGGCCTATTACGAAAAAAGCAATATTAAAGCTGATTTTGGATGTAGTTCCAACCCAGTATACAGAATCAGACATGAACATAAAAGCGTACAGAGCAGGTCTGACAGATTCGCTCCATGAAGCCTCTGATACACAGGCGCGAAGGGATTGGGCTGTAAAAATGCTGGTATCTTTATACAAATTCAAAACTTACGAAAACGCAGTCCCGACAAAACCTTCAGTCTGGGCGAGGTATAGTGATCTGTCGCAGGTTGATGCAAGATATGAGGACGCATTTAAGTTTGCATTGGAAAATGGCATAGTTCAAGGAAATGGCATAAATCAAGTTTTTCCGGATAAAATAATTACTTATGGAGATTTCATTGCAATGCTTGAACGAATTTTGCGTCTTTGTGGAGAAATTTGATTTGCTTCAGAATGGTTAATTAATTTTGAAAAATTTTCTTTTAAAAATTACATTTTATTTAAAGATTGTTTTACCACGTGTGAAAAAAGGCTTATCGAAGATACTAATAACAAAAGCATTACATACGATAATTGATGAAAGGTGATTTGGTATGGGAGCTTTTGTTATTCAGGGCGGTAAGCCTTTAAATGGTAATGTGCGTGTTTCAAGTTCAAAAAATGCAATACTGCCCATTATTTCTGCATGTTTATTGACAAATGAGGAGTGCCATCTTAATGAAATTCCGGGACTTGATGATGTTTCATATATGTGTGAATTAGTATCATATTTGGGCGCGAAGGTGGAAGTGGACGGAAAGAGCAGAAAAATATCCGTTAAAACCCCTGAACTTACAGGAAATACTGCAGATTATGAACTGGTAAGTAAATTAAGAGCTTCTTTTCTGGTGATGGGCTCTTTGCTGGCCCGCTCAGGCAGGGCTAAAGTGGCTCTCCCGGGAGGCTGTCCCATCGGTTCAAGACCGGTGGATTTGCATTTAAAAGGTTTTGAAGCAATGGGTGCAGTAATTGAAAATGGTCATGGCTATATTGAAGCAGTATGTCCGTCCGGTAAGTTAAAAGGCGCCAATATTTATCTTGACTTTCCGAGTGTAGGGGCCACTGAAAACCTGATCATAGCAGCAGTTCTGGCAGAGGGCAAAACAGTTATAGAAAACGCTGCATCAGAACCTGAAATAGTAGATTTAGCCTCTTTTTTAACAAAAATGGGTGCTAATATAACGGGTGCAGGCACTGATACCATTATTATTGAAGGTGTGGAAAGAGTATATGGCACCGAGCATACCATAATGCCTGATCGTATAGAAGCCGGAACTCTTATGACAGCTGCTGCAGTAACCTGTGGTGATATTACCCTTTCCAATGTGGTCCCTGAACATATTAAACCTGTTACTGCAAAGCTCAGGGAATCAGGTGTAGAAATAATCGAATACGAGTCTGAAATACGGGTAAGAAACAATAAGAGACCGGTCGCTGTTGATATAAAAACACACCCATTCCCAGGTTTCCCTACAGATATGCAGGCTCCATTATCTGCATATCTTTGTTTTGCAGAAGGGGCGAGCATGATAGTGGAAACAATTTTTGAAAACAGATTTATGCATGTAAATGAACTTAAACGAATGGGGGCTCAAATAAGGCTGGATGGCAGAACTGCCATAATCGAAGGTATAGAGGAAATGCAAGGTGCACAGGTAAGAGCAACTGATTTGCGGGCGGGTGCTGCCCTCATCATAGCGGGGCTTGCTGCCAAAGGGACTACAGAAGTACTGGATATCCATCATATTGACAGGGGTTATGAATTTATAGAAAATAAGTTACAAAGGCTTGGCGCTGATATTAGACGCGTAATGTAAATAAAATTCAAAGGAGACAGGTGGAGGTTTTCCACCTGCATCCCATGGAGGGTACATATGAGTCAACAAAAACAATATAGCTTTTTTGCTTTTTTATCACGTATGAAATATATACACAGATGGAGTCTTATGCGGAATGTTACAAATGAAAATATTCAGGAACACAGCCTGCAGGCAGCCATGATAGCGCATTGCCTTGCTCTGATCAGAAACAGGCATTTCAATGGAAATGTGAATTCAGAAAAAGTTGCCCTCTATGCAATTTTTCATGACAGTAACGAAACTATCATAGGAGATCTTCCCACACCCATAAAATATTTTAATCCTGAAATATTGGAAGCCTATAAAGGCTTGGAGAATATATCAAAAGAAAAATTGCTCACAATGCTGCCTGAATCCTTACGGGATGAATACCGCAATATATTGTTCTATGACGAAGACAGTATTGAGGGCAAAATTATTAAAGCAGCAGACCGTATCTGTGCATATATAAAATGTATTGAAGAAATCAAGGCCGGTAACAGTGAGTTTATAAAAGCTGAGCAGGCTACATTGAAAAAAATAAGGGAGATTGACCTGCCGGAAGTAAAATACTTTATGGATCATTTTATACATAGTTTCAGCCTTACACTCGATGAGCTTAATTAATCAGAAAATGCTTTCATTTCATTAAGATATTGTCACCTATGATTTTATTTTTTGCGGGAAAAATAAAATCAGGAGGTGGTAACTTGAAATTGAAAAAGTTGGCTGCGGCCACAGCTTTTGTTTTAGTTCTATTTTCACCTATATCAACGGTAACGGCAAAAAGGTCTGATATTGAGCCCGGTGCAAAGGACAAAAACATTCAGCTTGAAAAGCGGGAAAAGGTGAATGAAAAAGAAAGAGACCCTATAAAAGTACTGGAGAACAAAAAAGAAAGAGTCAAAAAACTTTTACAGGAAGGCAAAATCTCAAAAGAGAAGGCCGATGAATTAATTAAGAAACTGGACAGTAAAATTGAAGAGATTAAAGAGTTTCAGAGTTTACCTCTTGAAGAGAAAAGGAAGAGAATAATAAACAACTTTACCGTTGAGCTTGAAAGACTGGTCAAGGAAGGAAAAATGGATAAGCAGGAAGCTGAGAGACTTTTAAAAGAAGTAACTGAAAAAATAAATAGATGGGATGGGTCAGGATATCCAAAACATTTGTTGAAGCAAAAGGGTCATAAACACAAGCAATAGATTCCAGTTAAAGTAACTGCGAATTAAATCCGTAAATCTTAAACCTGTTTAGGATAAGAATAAAAGTAGGCGGATGGTTTCTCACTTATTAACCATTCCGCCTAACCTGCTACTTAAAGTAACAGGATTTTACATAGTGACTGTAGATGGGACAGGGGTCGGATCCCTGTCTTACCCTTAAAGGCATATTATAATTTTTTGTCAAAGAAGCTCTTTAAATTGTTGCATCTTATTAAAAAAGTTTGCGGGGCAATCACGCTCCTTAGTTTTTTTAGAAGTTTTCCGGTTTGATTTCTAATAAAATTTATGCAGCTGGACAATATTCTAATGACTTATAATTCATTTTAACCTTATCTTTTTTGTCGACATAATCCGATAGTTTCCGTTGCATAATTGAAATTTTTATGTATACCCGGCGTTGACTGAAACGTTATAATAATATAAATTGAATAATTATACATGGACTAAAGTTGGAGGGTTTTTGATGAAAGCAGTAATAACAGTTCTAGGGCAAGATAAGATAGGTATAACTGCAGCCATAACAAAGGTACTTGCAGAAACACAGGTAAACATTCTTGATATCTCTCAGACAATCATGCAGAACCTGTTTACAATGGTTATGCTTGTTGATCTTACAAAACTTAATTGTGAGTTCTCACGTTTAGGAGAACTTCTTGAAGAAGCAGGCAAAAAGCTTGGCGTAGAAGTCAGACTTCAGCGTGAGGAAATATTTACCAGTATGCATCGCATTTAGAGGGTGAAAGTTATGTTTAATGTAAATGATGTTCTTGAGACCATTAGTATGATAGCACAGGAAAATCTTGATATCCGTACTATAACCATGGGCATTTCGCTCAGGGATTGTGCTTCCGACAGTGCAAAGATTGCATGTCAAAAGATTTACGATAAAATTTGCCGCTATAGCCAAAACCTTGTTAAAACCGGGGAGGATATAGAGCGGGATTTCGGCATTCCCATCATTAACAAGCGCATTTCAGTTACCCCCATAGCATTAATCGCAGAAAGCAGCGACACCAAAGATTATTCTGTTTTTGCAAAGACAATGGAGGATGCGGCAAAAAGTGTAGGTGTTAATTTTATTGGAGGGTTTTCAGCTCTTGTTCACAAAGGTTATACCAAGGGTGACAGACTACTTATAAAGGCCATTCCTGAAGCTCTGTCAACAACTGAAAGGGTATGTTCGTCAGTAAACGTGGCTACTACCAGGGCTGGTATCAATATGGACGCTGTAAGAGAGATGGGCTTAGTAATAAAAGAGTGTGCCGAAAAAACGAAGGATCAGGATGCAGTTGCTTGTTCCAAATTGGTAGTGTTTGCCAATGTGCCGGAGGACAACCCGTTTATGGCCGGAGCCTTTCATGGTGTAGGGGAACCGGAATGTGTTATCAATGTTGGGGTCAGCGGTCCCGGGGTTGTTGCACATGTGCTTAAAAAACTTAAAGGCGCAGATCTGGGAACAGTTGCGGAAACTATCAAAAAAACAGCTTTTAAAATAACACGCATGGGTCAGCTCGTTGCTCAGGAAGCCTCTTCACGGCTGAATGTGCCCTTCGGCATTGTGGATTTGTCACTGGCTCCTACTCCGGCCATAGGTGACAGTGTGGCTCATATCCTGGAGGCAATGGGATTTGAAAAGTGTGGTGCTCACGGAACTACAGCAGCATTGGCACTTTTAAATGATGCTGTTAAAAAAGGTGGCGTAATGGCAAGCTCATATGTGGGAGGGCTAAGCGGCGCATTCATTCCTGTAAGCGAAGATGCAGGCATGATAGAGGCTGCTATGTGCGGGGCGTTGTCTATAGAGAAACTGGAGGCCATGACCTGCGTTTGTTCTGTTGGTCTTGATATGATAGCCATACCCGGCGATACCCCTGCTTCAACAATTTCAGCCATAATTGCAGATGAAGCTGCAATTGGAGTTGTAAACCATAAAACAACAGCTGTCCGGATTATTCCCGTTCCGGGCAAAAAAGAAGGGGATGTGGTTGAATACGGTGGTCTTTTCGGCAAGGCACCTATTATGAGGGTAAACCCGTTCTCTTCAGAAGAGTTCATAAACAGGGGCGGAAGAATCCCTGCACCTTTACAGAGCCTTAAAAACTAATCCCCGTTTTAAATCCATCCTGGAGTTTCAGGATGGATTTTTTATTTAAAAGATTCGTGTTAGCAAAGTTTTCCTCTGATTTTTTAGGTTAGTCTATTTATTATCCATATTAATTCTGTTTCACATCTGATGACATTTTCATAATGTCCTTACAAAATTAAACTTGCAGCAATAATCAATATTGACAAATAGTAACAATTTAAATATCCTGTTTATAACAATTAATATAAATCATTACATTCGTTGTTGCTTAACA
>ERZ773359.1840-NODE-1840-length-28305-cov-4.930088_pt1 | contig 28305 bp, 16 predicted proteins | sample MGYA00374955_ERZ773359 | MGnify/ENA primary metagenome ERZ773359 (study PRJEB29098, sample SAMN04486028) | biogas fermenter metagenome | study: EMG produced TPA metagenomics assembly of the Biogas fermentation microbial communities from Germany - Plant 4 DNA1...
GAGCATGCGGTTCATACCCGCAGTGTCGTTGGTTCAAATCCGACCGCCGCTACCAATATGGCCCCATGGTCAAGAGGTTAAGACACCGCCCTTTCACGGCGGTAACAGGGGTTCGAATCCCCTTGGGGTCACCACAAAGCAAGTTGATAAAACCAACTTGCTTTTTTATTTTTCTAAAGATAATCCGCCATACCGGATTACGAATTTTAACAATAAAAAAGCCCTATGACAGGGCTTTCTCCTGCATTCCTATCTTATGCTCCCTGGCATAATAGAACAGGTATTGTTGTGCAAATCCTGCCAGATCGCCAAAACGTTCTATGGCAAAATCGTAGATTTCCTTGTTGCTTGCTTCATAGCCAAGATAAAGTTCTGCCATAACCCTTTTTACCCAGCGATCTACAGGGAAAATATCATATCTTGTTCCGCTGAAAAGCAGGATGCAGTCTGCGACCTTCTCCCCCACTCCAAAAAGTTTGAGCATTTCTTTTCTGGCGCTTTGTATATCGCCTTTGGAAATAACATTCATGTCAATCAGATTGTCCGTTACCTGCCTGGAAACCCTTAATATATATTTGTCCCTGTAGCCAGCCCTTATTATCCCCAAATCCTCAAGTGTAAGATCCTTAAGCCTCTTCAGGGAAGGAAAGGAATAGCATACTCTGTCTGAAAACTCTATTGGCTCGCCGAAATTGGAACATAGACTTCCAATTATTTTCTTGATCCTGGGAATGCCATTATTCTGTGATATCAAAAATGATATAAGCATTTCGTTAAAGTCCTGTTTAAGAAGCCGTATCCCGTGGCCAAATCCTATGGCTTTCTCCATGACCGGATCATTGGAAGAAAGTTTCGCTTTTATTTGGCCGTAATCCCTTCCCAGGTCAAAATAGGAATACCAGTAGTTTACGAACTCCTTTTCAGTGGTATTGTACAATACAAGGTCATTGTCCTCCAATGTCAGTTCCAATGCAAGACCATTTGCAACCCCAAACCAGTGTCCGTTCTCAAGTTTATCCCATCTGAAACACTGACCGCACTCAAAAATGTGAACCGGGTCAAAATTGTCGATATTATGTACTACTAAATCCTTGCCTTTCGATTCCCATTTATACATATTAATCCACCTTCCGGCAAACTGTTAAATAATTTCCTGCTAATTCATCAAAAATTGTATTCTTATTGGCTGAAAATTGCTCATATATTGTTACTATTAGTTTATTATTGGTATATTTTATGCTATAATTCAATTATAGAATGCCTATCGTCCTTTTGCACAGTTTTTATTTGGAAACTGTCTTTATATATATTTTTTTGTGAGGTTCAGTATGGCATTGCTGATGTTTAAAAATGAATATATCGAGATTACCAGAAACGAAGGTTTGTTCTACATTAGATCCTTGCGAAGAGGGTTTACACTCGATATGTTCAACAAAGTTCTTATGGATCTTTTCCCCAATGTGAAAGTTACCAATTTTCTGACAGTGAAGAATGTCCTTATGAATGCTCCGTTAGGGCCTTTGCCATTCGGTGAGGAACGTGACAGAGTAACAATAAGCGTCACTGAAGATGCATTAAAGGCTTATATGACCCTTTATGTATCTGATGACGACCTCACTGCGGACAATCGGGTCAAACTTGTAAAAGAAATTTTTGATGCTCTGAATAAAAAAGGGGTAGTTTACGGCATCAAAACAGATCTTCTTGCGGAACCGCTAAGATCCAGAGTGGAATACCTTATAGCTGAAGGCACTCCGCCAATTAACGGGAAAGACTCCGAAATCAGGCTGTATAAAATTGAACCTCCCAAACCGCAAATTATTGACGAAGGAAAAGTCAATCATTATGAACTTAATCTGATAAACCGTGTTAAGCAGGGCGACTGGCTTGGCGAACGTATTGAGGCCACTCCCGGAATCCCCGGAAAAAATGTCTACGGCCAGCAAATCCCGGCCATTCCCGGTCTGACCCATCCTCTTCTATACGATCGCACTTCAGTGCGTGAAGAATACCATGACGGTGTGACAACCCTGTTCTCAAAGAAAAACGGAGCTGTTTATTATAAAGGCGACACCATAGGCGTATATGATTACTTGGAGATCAAAAGTAACATAGATTTCTCCACAGGAAATATCGATTTTGACGGATATCTGTCTGTAAAGGGAACCGTTGAGGATAATTTTACGGTCACTGCCAATAAAGATATAGAGATCTTAGGCGAATACGGGGTAGGCGCCGCGGAGAATATCAGCAGCAGCAGTGGCAATATCTACATTAAAGGCGGTATCGCGGGAAAAGGGAAAACCGTCGTAAGGTGCAAGAAAAATCTATACGTGAAATACCTGTCCGACATTACCGTGGAATGCGAGGGCACCGTTTATGTGGGATTCTATTGCATGAATGCCTTTATTAAAGCCAAACAGGTAATAGTCGAGTCCCCCAGAGGTAAGATTATTGGCGGACATATTGATGCAGAAATTTGCGTTTCCGCAGCAGAAATTGGAAGTCGTGCAGAAGCCCGGACACTTATCACAGTCAAAGGATTTAATCGCAATGATCTTAAGGCAGAGCAGGAGATGATTGTCAACAATCTGCAGGAAATGAAGACCCAGATGGCAAAAATCAAACAGCAAATCCAAATCTATTCCAACTCAGGCAAACTGACGGATAAACAGAGATGTATCCTGGAACAGTTGAGGGAACAATACGCGGATATCAGGGACAGTATTAAAGAAAATGAAACCAAAGTCAGGGAAATCCTTTCCTATCTCAAAATCCCCGGAGAAGGAGCTGTAATAGCCCGCAACTGTATTTACCCCAGAGTCAGAATTCAAATAAAAAACTCAACGGAAGAAATATTAACAGAAAAGCGCATGTGTACCTATTACTGCCGTGACAATAGTCTTAAAACAATGTAGTTTAATATAATTTGTGGGGGTTGCTATGCACTACGAGGATATTCTCAGGAAAATCGAACAGGAAAACAGAGACGGAAGCCTTATTGATATATACAGATACAATGGGCTTATTGAAGCTATACAATTCTTCGCAAACCGGCTTACAATGGAACAGATAACTGATGCTGCATACGATTTTGTAAATGAACTGTTGACCGTGGAAAAGTCGGCAATGTATCTTCTGGAAGCCGAAAAATACGTATTAAAAAAGCAGCGGGGAATCCAACCCAAACCCGGAATTGAGGTTATACCGGTTAACCAGTCCCTTAAAGAGTTTGCATTGTTTGTAGGAAACGTTATATCAGGCACCGAGTCTCTGCGCCAGTATTTCGATCCCTCACTGCTTGATGCTTTGGAAGCCAAGGTAATGCTGCCCTTGCTTCTTGAGGAAAAATTATATGGTTTCTTCCTCCTCTCAGGCAGGGTAAATGCAGCCTTTGACGAGAAGGATATCATGGTCTGCCAGACCCTTATGAATCTTTTCAATAAATCCATGGAAAACTGCAACCGCCTTGAAATGCTTCAGATCAGCAACAGGGAACTGGACGAGAAGATCTTTAACCTGTTTGCCATAAACCAGTCTGCCAAGGCGATGTTGACTGAATATAGTCTCAGCAATTTATACAAGCTTGCAGTGGATGTTTTCTCAGAGCTTACCTTAAGCGCACAGACCGGATTTTTCCTGTACGATAACGCGTCTGAAAAATATGTGCTCAAGGCATATCGCGATGTATTCAGCAGCGACACCATCAAAAAAGGCAGTATTAAGCTGAAGAAAATAATAAATACACATCCCGGCCGTCAGATAATTGACCTTGGAAAGGATTCTGACAGGGATTATTTTGCGGCAGTATTCCCTGACAGCCTGGAAATTATGGAAGAAATAAAGGCTTCCTATGTTGTTCTGATTTTCGGCGACAAGAATAAGTTACTGGGCTTTGTCACCCTGGGCAAAACAGTATCGGGTAACCCATACAAGAGCAGTACCTTTGAACTTGTTGAGAGCCTTGCTTCATATACCTGCATCGCCCTTTCAAATGCCATGCTGTTAAAGAAAGTCGAGGAACAAAGAAACCTGCTGCAGGAAAAACTGAGCCGGCTTATAACACTAAATAAGCTTTCCAAAAACATTAACTCCGCGCCCGACAGCAATTCCCTTCTGGAAATCGCCCTTGAGACACTGAAAGTGTCCTTCGGAGTGGAAAAAGCATTTATTGCGCTTTATGATGACAGCAGCGACTTATTAACTATCATGCAATCCACCATTGATTCCCTGAACGGTCTCAATATACCCATGAATGATACACTTAACCCCTTAAGAAAAGGAAGCATGGTCTTTGAATCAGTTTCGGAAAATATCGGCACGGTTGTCGGAGATGAGATAGCAAATATTATCGGAAGTTCTTCTGGCATTCTTGCTATTCCAATGACCATGGAGCGGTACGAAACGGTTTTCGTGGGAGCAATATTTATCTTAAAGCTTGAAGAAGGTATTATAAGCAATGAAGAAAATATCCTTGTTTTCCAGACCATAGCCAACCATATCGCTCCTTTAATCTCTGGAATCAGGGATTTGGAAAAGCAAAAGAGTCTTTATATTCCGAACATTCCGAAGATATTCCTATCCGCTTTGGAAGAAGAAATTAATAAATGCAGGGAATATGATTTTGACCTTGAGGTTATAAGGATAAAATCGAATGACTCCTCTCCGTTTTCGGAAAACCAGATTTCAAGAATTCTTGGGGAGAAGTTGAAACATGTTTACCCAGTATCCTATGACCGGACAGAAATCATATTGACCAATGATTTTGAGGAGAAATTGAACATAATAAAAGAGGCCCTTTCAGACAAGAGCGTTGATATAACAAGATTCCGATATAAACAGGACTTCAGCGAGCTTCAGGAGTATATAAATCTTTGATGCTGAAAATCGGTTCGGGAAGTTTTATTCAGATCGATAATTATCGCTGGAAGTAAAAATATTTTAAGTAAAGCTGTGCCGTAGTGGCATAGCTTTTTGCTTCTCAACTTGGAAATCTAAAACGTGCAAAGGCTCTGCCTATTACGCGTCCTCGGCTTAGGAAAGCTGTAAGGCTCAATGCTCGTTCTCTTGGGGTACGCGGGCGAACTTGCCATCCGGGCAAGCGCCGCTCAGTCGACGTCCTGTCGTCTGCCCCCAATCGAACTTCGCATTTCGCCAACAGCTATTTTCCCTTCGCCTGCGGATTGCTCAAAGACAGAGCCCTTTGCACGAAACAACAGTCCTGAGCTGAGGACAAAAAAGGCAAAGCCTTTACACGTAACAGCTTTCCAAGCTATGAACGCGTAACGCTTTGCCACCTGCGCTTTGCATCAATTATGTATTAAGCCAAACAATACTACTTGTTTTCCGGCTCCTGGCTGCTTATTACCTTCTTCACACTTTTCTCAAATTTCACCCGCGGTATCATAAGAGAATGCTTGCATCCCAGGCACTCAATACGAAAATCCGCTCCCACCCTGAGAACTTTCCATTGTTTGCTCCCACAGGGATGGGGCTTTTTCAGTTCAACTATATCTCCGACATAGAAACGTCTGATTTCCATCTTTCGAGCACCTCTTTCCGGTAGTTATGCTACAATTGTCCGTAACAAATAAATCAGTTTCTCAAACTGTGCAAGGGCGCAGGGATTCGTCCGCCCCTGTTTATAAATGCCTCGGCAGAAAAAGGATTTACTCTCATTACCGGAGCTTTTCCGAAAAGGCCGCCGTACTCTGCCACATCTCCTACTGTTTTTCCGGGAACAGGGATTATACGTACAGCTGTTGTTTTATTGTTTACAACGCCAATTGCCGCTTCATCGGCTATAATGGCTGAAATGGTTGAAGCAGGGGTATCGCCGGGTATTGCTATCATGTCAAGGCCAACAGAGCACACGCATGTCATGGCCTCCAGCTTTTCAATGCTCAGTGAGCCGCGAATCGCCGCGTCTATCATGCCCGAGTCTTCGCTTACAGGTATAAATGCGCCGCTCAATCCTCCGACATAGGAGCTTGCCATAACTCCGCCTTTTTTGACCGCGTCGTTCAGAAGCGCCAAAGCCGCAGTGGTTCCGTGGGCTCCGCAGCTTTCAAGGCCCATTGCTTCAAGGATATGGGCGACACTGTCCCCAACTGCCGGTGTAGGCGCAAGTGAAAGGTCAACCACACCAAATGGAACCTTCAGACGGGATGATGCTTCCTGAGCGACCAGCTGTCCCATACGGGTGATTTTGAATGCAGTTTTCTTTATTGTTTCGGCTACAGTACCGAAATCCGCGCCATTTAAATGTTTCAGAGCTTTTACAACAACACCGGGGCCGCTTACGCCTACGTTAATAACACATTCAGGTTCGCCCACCCCGTGAAAAGCTCCCGCCATAAACGGATTGTCTTCAGGTACGTTTGCGAACACCACAAGTTTTGAACATGCAACCGCATCCTGATCCTTGGTCCTTTCAGCACAATCCTTTATAATAAGCCCCATTTCCTTTACCGCATCCATATTGATGCCGGACTTGGTGGTAGCAACATTTACAGACGAACACACTCTCTCAGTGGTTGAAAGAGCCTCGGGAATTGCTTTAATAAGGAGCTTGTCACCTTTTGTATACCCTTTATGGACAAGAGCTGAAAAGCCGCCGATAAAATTAACTCCAACGTTCCTGGCAGCGTCATCCAGAACCTTTGCAAATATTGCATAATTTTCGGAATCGCTTCCCTCTGCCACTATGGAAATTGGCGTAACCGATATACGTTTATTGATAATGGGTATACCAAAATCCCTTTCAATATCCTCCCCGGTTTTTACAAGGTCTTTTGCGCAAAAGCTGATCTTGTCATAGATCTTTCTGCACAGCTCTTTTGCGCTTCCGGAAGCGCAATCCCTGAGAGAAATGCCCATGGTAATAGTACGTATGTCAAGATTCTCCTGGGATATCATATTGATAGTTTCCAGAATATCATTTACATCAAACATAGTTCATCCCCTTCAGATACGATGCATGCTGGTGAATATTTCTTCCCTTTGAAGCCTTATATCTACGCAAAGCTCCTTGCCGACTTCATTTAAAAGTTCCCCTAACCTGGAAAATTCACAATTGAGGTTGGAAAGGTCAACAAGCATAACCATGGTGAAAATATTCTGCATGATAGTCTGTGAAATATCCAGATATTTACATGGGTATCAGCAAGTACTTTTGTAATGGCTGCGATAATTCCAATTCTGTCACGTCCGACTACCGTAATTACTGCTTTCACGATTACTCCCCCGTTCCAGTTTTTCACGTTGTATAATTATTCAATTTATATTATTTTATAGCGTTAGTCAACTGAAAAATGTACCTTTCAGGGTTATGAAGCAAGGGTTAAATCAGTGCTGATTAATATAAAGAATACCGGCTACGAAGATTCAATAAATAGCTCAAATTATGACGAGAAAATGGATAAGGCATTATAAATTTTAATGTCATGAGAATATTGTCCCCTTGCATAAAGTTTATTAGCAATTCCGAAAGGTAAAGAAATTGCAGAAAACTATGCAGGGAGGGTGATAATCCTTTTCTTAGCATTAGGATAAAAAGCAGCAAATAAACTCACCGGGGAAAATTCCACTTAAATTCAACTTATTTGTTTAACCCTATTAAACCCAAATTACTTCACTGTCGCAAAATCCTGTTCCGATAGGAGCAGGTTAGGCGGATTGGTTAATAAGTGAGAGACCATCCGCCTATTTTTTGTTTTCTTAAGCACGTAATAGGAAAAATAAAGGGGGTTAATTACCCCCCCTTGGTTTCTCAATATGATAACGGTTTTCTTATCTGTCTCATATTATCCTGCATAATGGGATACCCAGAACCATCCCATTTATTTATTTTTTCGGTCACTTCATTCATTAACCGCTCTGCCTCTTCCGGCTTTATTGCGCCATCCCTGACAAGCTTGTCAAGTTCATGCCTGAAATTATTTATTACTCTTTCCCTCTTCTTTTCAAGGGGTAGCTTCTGAAACTCTTTGATCTCTTCAATTCTTCTGTCAATCTTTCTGAGTTTTTCTTCCGCTTTCTCTTTAGGTATCTTTCCTTCTTTTAGAAGTTTATTTATTTTTTCCTTCCTCTTTTCAAGGACCTGCAGCGGATCAAGTTTTCTTGTGTCCTGGCTTTGTTCTTCCCTTTGCTCTGTCTTTTGCTCAGTATTTTCGACCTTTTGGATATATGGGTTCTTAGCCAGTGAAACAGTAGTTGTCAGCGCAAAAAAAATCGTTGCTGCTGCGACAAATTTTCTTAAGCTCAAATTATCACCTCCTGAATATTAGTTTCCCCTGAAGGTGATATATCATAAGTGACATATATTTATATTGGCCTTAGTTAAGCTCATCCAGTGTAAGTGAAAAGCTGTCCATGAAATGTTCCATAAAGAATTTAACTTCAGGCAGGTCCATTGCCTCTATTTTCTTTCGTGTGGCATGGAGTGCTTTTTCAAACTCGGAGTTTCCTGCCTTTTTTTCCTCTATGCATTTTATATATGCACAAAGTCTGTCGGCTGCCTTTACTAATTTTCCTTCTTCACTTGATTCGTCAAAGAAAAGGATACCCCGGTAATCTTCCCTCAACTGGTCGGGAAGCATTGAAAGAAGTTTTTGCTTTGACACATCTTCCAGCTTTTTATATGCATCCTGGATATCAGGGTTGTAATACTTGATGGGAGTTGGAAGGTCGCCGGTTATTGTTTCGTTACAATCATGGAATATGGCGATTAAAGCCACTTTTTCCGAATTGACATTGCCATTGAAATACTTGTTTTTAATCATAGCGAGGCCATGGGCAATCATTGCAGTCTGGAGGCTGTGCTCCTGAATATTCTCATTGTTGACATTCCGCATCAGGCTCCATCTGTATATGTGCTTCATTCGAGATAAAAAGGCAAAAAAACTGTACTGTTCATTCCTGTTCATATGTATCCCCCTATATCAAGGGGACAAGAGGAGGCCCCACCTGTTCCCCAAATAATAATTGTGAGATTTCAGCAAACACGCTTGATGTTCGCACCCAGTCTCTGTAATTTATTCTCTATAAATTCATATCCCCTGTCAATATGATGAATGTCAAGCACCTCGGTGGTGCCTACTGCTGCAAGACCCGCTATAATGAGGGCGGCTCCCGCTCTCAAATCGGTCGCCCTTACCTGTGCTCCCTGCATGTGGTCAAGGCCTTCTATTATCGCGGTCCTGCCGTCCACTCTTATCTGCGCTCCCATTCTTCTGAGTTCATTTACATGCATGAACCTGTTTTCAAAAATGGTCTCCACAATAACGCTTGTACCTTCCGCAGTACAGAGATAGGCCGATAAAGGAGCCTGCATATCTGTGGGGAACCCCGGAAAAGGATGGGTCTTTATATCAACTGCGGATGGTCTTCCGTTGCTCTTGATGCGAACTTCAGTATCGCCTTCAATAATTTCCGCCCCGGACTCCCGTAATTTTGCCGTAACAGGTTTCAAATGTTCAGGAACGACATTGGAGAGGGTTATATCCCCTCCGGTAACCGCTGCTGCGGTCATGAGGGTTCCGGCTTCTATTCTGTCAGGCATAATGGTATGCTCGGCACCTCTGACTTTATCCACACCTTTGACAATTATGGTATCGGTTCCTGCACCGGTAATTTTTGCGCCCATTTTGGTCAAAAATGTAGCCAGATCAACTATCTCAGGCTCGGAAGCGGCATTCTCTATAACTGTCTCGCCGTCTGCCAATACTGCCGCAATCAGTAAGTTTTCTGTCGCCCCGACGCTCGGAAAATCCAGGTATATATTTGCCCCTTTCAGCCTTCCCGAGGGACAGGTTGCTTCTATAAACCCATGTCCGTTTTCAATTACCGCGCCCATGGCCTCAAAGCCTTTGAGGTGCAAATCCACCGGTCTGCTTCCGATGGGGCAGCCACCGGGAAGGGCGACCTTGGCTTTTCCTGCCCGGGCGAGCAATGCTCCCATTATCAGAAAAGAGGCTCTTAACTTGCTCACCAGTTCGTAATCGGCAAAATAACCTGTAAGTGTGGGAGTTTTTATATAGATTTTACGGTTTCTCCCGTCAACCTCAACATTTGCCCCCAGATTTGAAACCAACTCGCACATGACAGTGACATCATCAAGACCGGGTATTTGTTTTATCAGCGATTCTTCATCGGACAAAAGACATGCGGAAATAATAGGAAGGATGGCATTTTTTGAACTGGAAATTACGGCATTACCAAATAGGGGGTTACCCCCTTCAATAACAAAAGCTCCCATACACTATCACCTTTCGTCGTCGAATTTTTGAGTATGTAATGCTTTTGTTATTAGTATCTTCAATAAAACTTGTTTCAACTCATGGTAAAACAATCTTTAAAGGATTTGTAACATGATTTTTCAAATAAAAATTTTTCAAATTTCTCCACATAATCTCAAAGTTCTGTAGAGCATTACGATAAAATCACCATAAGTTATTATTTTGTCCGGATTGGCATTGTTCAATCCGTCGCCCTGTACTATAGCATTTTCCAGTGCAAATCTGAACGCATCAAGATATTTGGCATTTGTTCTTGACAAATCCTGGTATCGTTGCCAAACGGCGGGCTTTGTGGGCACAATTCTTTCGTGGGTCTTGAATTTGTACAGAGCCATCAGCATTTTAACTGCCCAGTCCCTTCGGGCCTGGGTACCGTCGGCCTCGTTCAGAGATTCAATCAGTCCTGCCTGAAGAGCCTTTATGTTTATATCATTTGCGGAATACTGGGTTGGTACAACATCCATAATAAGTTTCAAAATTTCATTTTTCAGAATTGGCTTTTGCGCGTCAAAGGACTTGCCTTCAAGGCCTTTCAATTTGTAAACCTTCTGGATGCTATCCATGCTTTCCTTAATATAGGAAGGCACACCCGATTGCGGCTTGACTCCGTAAGTCGCCGCTACAACCGGGCCTGGATTGTCCAGTTCACCCACTACCTGCTGGTTGGAATAATCTATAAAGCTGTCAAGAGCATACCATCCGCTCACTGTATTATAGCTGTAAACCTTAAGCTGGTCCTGAAGATAACTTGCAATGTTTGCCACGGGAAGCTCAACCCGGATGGGATGAATAAGTCCGCTTACAGGCAGCCGATTTCCCGAGTAAGCAACTTTGAAATCAGAAACCGACGTTTTTATTTGCATATATTCAGACGGCTTGTATTCACTTGCCGGACAAATAATGTCTATACTCAGACTAAGGTTACTATTGTTTCCTTTTTGCCTGAAATAATTATCTGTGTGGAATGTTCCGGGACGAATGGTGAACCTGCCCCAGGGCAACACTACATATAGTTCTTTTTTCAGGTCGGCCAATGCATCATAAACTTCTGAACCCATATCAAGCCGGATTTTGGTTGTTACTGCCGGCGGCTCGGATAAATCGATCTTTACCACGGGACTATTGGTTGAACGTATACGCTCGGCCAATAAATGTGACTGGTCTCCCAGTGAAGTTATAACCCATACGCCGTCCTCAAGTGTGACAGGAATAACAAGACCGGTTCCGGTAACAGGTTCACTCAGGTCAAAGCTTCCGTCATACTCGTTCCGGCTCTTGTTGGTAAATACCAGAATAGTCCTGGTCGGCTGGCTCCTTAACCCGGTTCTTTCTTCATAGGCATAAAGCCTTGCATAATAGCCTCTGTTTGAAATAAGGCCGGTTACCGTATATTCCCCTCCGGAGACCTCAATCATCCGGGCATTGTTATAGTCTGCGTTGTCTGCAATCTCCAGGTAGTATTTGTATTGGGTGAGATTATTCCAGACATATGTTATGGTGGTTTCTGTAACGCCGTCCGCGCCTGCTTTGATTCCAAATCCGGTTGGTGGAGCAGGTGGCGTAAAAGCAGCGGTTCTTATAACAAGGGGATTTGAGTAGACAGATTCTTCAACATGTCCATCGGGCCCCCTGCTTATGGCTTTGATCCAGAAATAATACACCGTATCAGGTTCCAATCCCTCAATTCTCTTGTATGTATTAAGTCTTATTTCGTCATAAGGTACCTGGGCAGTAATTGTTGCAGCTTGAATGTTATCTTCTTTTCCTCCTTTTATCTCATAGTCCATGTTAAGAGTAAAAGTCCAGAAAAGGTCCACGAAACTGTCCCCCGCAATACCTCTTAAATCGTCGGGCACTGTAGGTTTGATCGGTTTTTCGGGTATATCAGGAGGAGTGGTTATTATAAGAGGATCTGAAGGATCCGATGACAAACCGTTTTGGTTTTCTATGGTGACCCATACTATATAGGTTGTATTATGTTCAAGTCCGTCTATCTCAAAGGTAAAGCTCTGGTCATCGGCATCCTCGGCAATATTAGGCACCCTGACAGCATTCTGTGAAATTTTGAATGCCAGGACATCGGGCTGAGACAGGTCACTGTAAGTAATATATTCACTGTCCCTGTTCCCTCTTGCATTTATAGCTTCCAGGGCAGAATTGAACTCAACGACATGGGGAATTACTGTCCAGCCGGGTAAATAGTTTACAATGGTGCTTATCCGTTTATCCGGATCACTGTCGTCAAGATTGCCGTTTTCCAAAAACTCCTGGTAAGTGCAATACTCCCAGCGTTTTTTAGCTTCATCAAAAAAGGCATGCCACTTTTTATCAAGCTTCAGAGTGGCGCCGGTGAAGGTAACACTGTCATCTTGCGCAAGCCTCAAAGGAGGTGCGGAAGGCGCAATAGGCCGGTCGGCTCCTGTATCCGGGTCGGTTATAATAACCTTTATGGCCTGTTTTGAGACAAATGGTTTGGTTATCATATACCCGGTGTCAGGATCATCCACCAGAAAGTTCTTTTTGGCATAGATGACAAAATAGTATGTGGAGTTGGATTTCAGCCCCTTAAGGTCGTAACGGTAGGCTATTACCTCACCAGTTAGCTTATGCCGAATCTGGTTTGCTTCAGTCATGGACACACTTGATGCGATCTTGTAATTGTCCGGAGGATTTGAAACATACCTTATATCTTCCAGAAGATAAATATCATAGGTTATATCGTTGTCAACTACGCCCTCTCCGGTATACGGAACCTTCCAGAAAATTGTTGCGCTGTCGGAGGTCAATAAGTCGTCATAGGATAAGGGCTCGGGATATGCGTCAGGAATATGGTCAACAAGTTCGGGCGCCTCAGGCTGAACAGGTATCTGCTCTTTTAACACAACCTTGTTATTGGATCTGAATTCGATAGGTGCAGGCTGACCCTTCACATAGGCCTTGGCATCCATCTTGAAACTATAAGTATGGGGGTCATCCTTCTTTACAACAAACTCATAGCTGTCTTCTTCAGGAATGAGCCTGAAAAGGGTTCCATTCAGTTCATTGTCCACATATCTGTAAAGTTCATAATCAACCCTTGTAAAAGTCTGGCCTTTAACAATAGGGTTCCAGAAAAGGCGCCAGATAACATCCCCGTTTTCGGTATAGCCCACTCGCTGTGCCTTAAGAAGAATATCGGTCTTGATGGTTACCGGCTCGATATCTTCAGCGGTCGCACAGGCAACATTGCTTTTTGGAAGGGGTATTACCTTTATGGAATACTCTCTCCCCGGAAGAGCCGAAGTATATATGTATTCAAGTTTGCGGTTCTGTACGTTGACAGTAACGGGCGATCCGCTTTGTCCTATTTCAGATCCTATAATATCGGGAATGGGCGGCGGATTTGAAAAACCCTTTGTATCCGAGATTAGAATACGGTAATTGATGCGTCCGGTGGTATCCCATACATCGTCCCAGACGATTTTAATATTGTTGGTACCTGGAATAAGTTCCAGGGAAACGTGGAGATTTGTCAAAAATTTTACCGGAGTTGACTTCGGCGAACTAATGGTATATGTGCCGGTAATATCGCTGTACTCATAATATGACCTTAAATATGACTCGTATATGGTACCATGTTTAATGCCCTCAGGGGTATAATCGTTAAGTTCATACCCTGTGGCACCTCCCGGCAGAGCAACCTTCATTACGTCAGGTAGTATTTTTCCGGTTCCGTATTCCACTTCGTTGAACATCATATTTAGATATGTTCTGTCAGCTCCGCCCGGGAAAGATACCGGATCCCAGTTAAGCTGTGCATACCAGTTGCTTGCATACAGTTCATGTATATAGCCGATATCTGTTACCCTGTACTTTTGGGGCGGCTGCAATACTATAGTATCAGCCAATGCCACATTTCCGGCAATACTGAACATCGCGGCAAGTATTAAAATAAATGACATAATTCTTCTGACTGTTCTGCTCATTAAAGTTTCCCCTTTTACAAGATCAAATCTTCAGGCATGGTTATATCAGGCGGTTCTTCTTATTTACAGTTCACCTAATTTCTCAAGCACCCTGGACATCATATCCAGCAGCATTCCTATACTTGTCCTGCCTTCAGCATCAAAAGTCAGGTTCTGGCTAAGTTCCACAAGTTCAAGGTCCACCCCGAGCATTACATGTTTATATAGCTGGGGTCTTACATCATTTATATTGGCTATATGTATTATCCTGGTAGGATTCATAAGAGCGGAATTTATGCCAGATTTTATGCAGTAAAGTTCCACTGCCATGGACACTGAACTCTGGTTATCCATATACCCATTAAGCTGTTTGGATGTAACAATATTGCCAATACCCAAAATTGAAGCTTTTTTGGCCGGAGTCTGGCCAATTATCTCTCCTTCACGTCTGGTCAATACTGCAAACAACATTATAGCCTGCTCGCCGTTTACAGGATTATCAGGATATATGGTGCCTGTCCCGAACACCTTGCTTAAATCATAAACTCTTTGAATTTTCGAAATGCTTCCGCCTGCTGACGGGTCGGGCTGGATAATTGCGGGTCCGGCACTGACAAGCACAACATATTCACCCGGTTTTTCCACCCTGAAAAGTACGTACTGGGCTACATAGCCTTTGGCTCCGCTTGCCTCGTTCCAACCGGCGCCATAGTTGACATAGGGTGCAATATAACCATTCCTGTATGAATATTCAAGTTTTACTCCTATGCGTCCGGGGAATTCTGTTACATCCCTTGATATGACATAGTTCGGACTATTTCCCCTGCCGCCGTCAATGACATCTTTCAGATACCGGGACAATTCCACTTCAACATTCCTGATTATTCTGTTTATCATATCCCTGAGGTCAGTATGGCTTCTGAAGCTGTATTTGCCAAGATCCTTCAGGATAGCGGAAAGTTCCCTGTCAAGGATGCCGTAATTAAAGGGGCCGGTAGCATCAGGTTTATTGAGGATTTCGAAGATTGTATTGCTGATCTGGGAATAAGTCCTTAGAGACCCTATCCCCTGTATATTTACCTCATATATTCCCGATATATTCTCCATTCCGGACGGGAATTTTGAACCCGAGCGTGTCTTTTTGCTTATTTTCACAAGAAGCATTGCTTCATATTTGTTATTTGACCCTACCTCGGATTTTAATTTTTCAAGGTCTATGCTGCCGCGGTTCAGAGTTATCTCCGCACCAGGCACTTTTATGTTGAGGCGGCTGTCATAGGTTTCAACAGCCTCCAGTGATTTATACGGGATAAGTATTTCAAAATATGTTCCGTCGCTCTTTTCTGAAGAGAGATCCACCGTTACGGTTGAACCCTTTGCCATCCGAAGCAACGCGGAAACCTTGTCATCTTTAATAATCGCTCTTACATTTGTGTCATTTTTTATATCTACAAGCCAGTACAGTTTTTTCAGAAAACTGTCCGCGGAGTTTTCAAACAAATCTGTAATGTCATCCTCTTTTTTGCCCTCATCGTAGTCCTGCTGTGAAAAGTCGGTACGCGCTGTCACAGGTCCCACATGTATGGATTCATCCATATTGAATGCCCACACCTTCACATAGTAATTCATGTTGGAACGCAGGTTTGTAATTTTTGCGTAGTAAATGTATTCTGGCATTCCTTCCTGAACATACAGATTGCTCTTTTCCCTGTAGAATTTTATCCGGCTTCCATTTGGAAGATCATAGCCTAAATCGGTTTGTCCTGAACTGCTATAATTTAAGGTTCTGTATTCAGATTCATATTCAGTCCTGATTTCCAGGAAGTACTCGTAAGGGTCTCTTCCTTCCCAGCGAACTTCTATCTCGTTTAGATTGTTGCGTGTCTTTCTCTGGACAGGGCTTCCCGCAGTCGCAGACCATGAACCGGTGGTATTGTCGTACCATGTATTGTTCATGGTATTTTTGACCCTGACATCATACCACTGGTCATTTTCCAGGTTGAAAATTCTGATATAGAAAGTGGAACCATCCCTGACACAGGTGAACTGTGCACGGTTGAGTTTGACATATTCGGCGCCTGAAACACCAGATTTCTTTATATATACTTCCATGTCATCGGCGGTAACTCCGCTTGCTGTACATTCAATATTAAATCCTATCTCAAGATCTCTTACCGCTTCCAGGAAGGCCGGTGCTTTGACCATTGTTGTAGTGACTGGAACTGTGACCCATCTGCTCACTGTTTCAATGGATTCACCTTCGGAATTTGTAAGGCCTCTGTTCCTGACAGCTCTTAAGCTGAAGAAATATATTCTGTTGGGTCTTAAAAAGTCACGGTCAATGGGAAGAATCGCTCGTCCGTTCTCCTCAAGAACAAATCCCAGGTCTTTCAGTTCCTGATCATTTACATCCAGATGCAATTCAACATCATTTGCCGGGTCCCTGAATTCACTGTAGGCATTAAGGAAACTGATGTTGAAAGGATCGGATTCGTATTCATCGGGTTTAGCCCTGCTGGAAATACCGACAGATGTACATATCATTTCATAAGTGACATCCTCTTCTGCGTGCAGCCAGTTAAGGGTAACAAAAGCATCGCTGACGATGTCGTTACCCTCACTGTCCTTAGCAATTGAAAACTCTGACGGCGCCCTTGGCTCACGATCTGCATTTTCAAGCCCGCCAGTATCTATCTTTGGTGTAGTAATGGCTTTTACAGCGGTTTCATTCGACCTGCCAAGTTCAACACCATCAACAACAAGGGTGGCGTATGCTTTTATGTAATAAACCGTATTCGGCAGAATCGGTTCTTCATTTCCGTTCTGGTCTGTGATTTTTTTAATGACAACCTTATGTATCGCTTCCTGATTCGGGTAGGTAACCACCTTGTTTTCAGCCAGCTCAAAACCGGTGGAAGGATTGCGGCTAATGAATATTCTGTATTCAATTTGTCTTCCTTCTTCGGCGGTTGTATAACGCTGCCATTCACCCTCTGTCAAAATCTGCTCAAAGCTGACAGAAATCCCCTCCAGGGACATATCACCCGTTACAGGATTTACATAGGTTTCAGGTTCGATATCAAGCTTGATATCCGGCATTGGAACAGGCTGCTCAGATACAGGATATGTTGTAAAGCTGATTACCGGGGAAAGAAAAGATATTTTGGATTTAAGTCCCTCACTCAAACCATCGCTGTCTCCCCAGATTTCCTGATCTATCTGTTCGAGGTCTTTGTACCTTGAAGTAAACACCTGCATATAATATGTGGTATTGGGCACCAAAAATGCCGGATAGTCTCCGGGTATTCCGTCTTCGCTTGGGTCCTCATTGTTTTCGTTGGTTAATTTTCTGCCCAGACCATTGTTATAGACATAATCATAGAAAAGGTTGTCGCCCGGAATTGTTCCTTCTCCTGTTATATCAACAACCAGCCTCCCGTTCTCCTCTTTCAGGTTCTTTTTGCCGACAACAAGAACCCTCTTCTGTTTCAGGGGCAGATATACAGAAACATCTTCGGTCAGACCTATGTTCTTGGTCCTTGCTTCATTGGAATTAGCATCGGGCAGATATGTAGAAAGGATTATATGGAAAACATAGTCGTCATCGGTATAGGATTGGCTCTTAAAAAACTCCCAATCACTAATGTTCTGCCATGCCAGGGGTTTTTCAAAAGAAAGCCTTAGATCGCTCAGTGCGATTTCCACTTCTCCCTGGGATATATCGGTGGTAGGAACAGTAACTTTTTTCTTGCCCACATATACCGCCTCGGCTTTAATCTCCTTGGGCAGGGGCGGTTTGCCAGTTTCAACACCCAGATACTGAAGATTGATACACAAGGAAGAACTGCGCGGCAGCGGGGAAGAACTGTCATAAAATACAACCCTGAAATAATACTCGGGATGAGTTGTATCTGTTAAATTAATGGTAACAATTTCAGTACCTACAGATTCATTTTCGGGAAGAGCAGAGGCGGGTATCTTCACCCATTTCTGAGACTCGGTATAAAGATCGTCTATACGGGGCGCATACTGGACCTGGTAATAGAGTTCCGGATACACACCATTGGTAATCTTTTTGAACTTTACTTCCACCTTGTCAGTGTCGACTTTTGAAAGCTGCATCCACATGGGTGTAAAAATCGAGCTCAAATTTGGGCCTGCGTCTCTAAAAGCATTGTCAATATTTTTGACAAGGAAGCGGTTGCCGCTGTCTGTCTGAAGCTTTGTCCTCCTCAGGGTAATCTGTTCGGAACTTGCATTTTCAAATATAATGCCGATATTAGTAAATTCATATTCTGTTCCGGGCTCTATTTCCTGGTTTTTGTCGAGAGTTACCGAAACAAAACCATTTGAGTCAGGGCCGGTAACCGTCACATGGCTTTCCGAGTCCTTACCCACGACAATCATATTACCATCTTTATCATAATCGGTATTGAACACCAGGTGCTTTGTCGAACCATGCCCAACAGTCATGTCTATCTGGAAATTAGCTTTGGCAATGGGAACATCAGGTTCGGACAAAAGACTCAAAGCATCCGGGTCTGTCAGAGATTTTGTTCCTCCTCCGACATATATTGTTGGTATTTTCCACCTAAGCCTTATCTTCGGGTTTTCCCCGCTCTTGACCAGAACGGCTTTTCCTGGTTCATTGGGGTCAAGCACAGGGCTCAGGTCTTCAATATCGGCCATTTTTGCCATCACATTAAAAGACTCGCCTGTAAATGTAATATCCGCAAGATAGTAAACCTTGCCACTGTAAGCAGGTTCTGTGTCAGTCACGTTCCGGAAAACATCAAGAGTAATATCATATATATGGTCAGGAAGCAACTCCGTACTCACTGTGGCGGTGAAGTTACTGTAATTGAATTCTGTATAAGTTATAGATATAAGGTCTCCGTCAGGATTATGAAATGACAGCTCGATTCTTCCCGGTTCCTCTGACACCGGACAGCTTATATCATATTTATTTTTAGATGTGTTGTATGTCACTGTAAGATTTATATTCTCGGCAGCCGCCTGGCTTATAATATTCAAGGGAATACCAGTAACAACAAAGGCAAGTATTAAAATAAAAGCAGTAATCTTCCTTGAAGCTCTGTTCATGGATAACTCCTCCGGTTGCACAAAAAAATCGGTAAAGTGCAGACTTTACAATTATTTTATCGACATTCCGGAGTTCTTTTTTTATGCCTTTGCATTACATTTTCTTTACATGAAAGAGCTTCAGATTTTTTTGCCGGGATACACCTCTTCTTTCAGGTGAAATACCGGAATAATGTCTCCTATGTGCTCATCCCGGTAGTTTTTGAGCTCAAACTTGTGCCAGTGTTCCAACTTACTGTATTCGGATTTGTCCAGTACACCGAGCTCCAGCAAAATCTGCATTACAACAGGGTATACCGCCCTCTCTCCCCCATCGGCTATTTTTACGCAAATACCCAGATTTCCGTTTTTTATGCCCAGGCAGTACACTGCTTCAGCTCCGATTTTGGCAATTAATTTGCCCTTGGTTACCTCCATGAGTTCCGTATCAAATTCTTTTGTTCCCGCAACCATTTCAGGATGTGCATTCATTGCTTCAAATATTGTTCTGCACGCATCATAATATTGGTTTTTCTCATCCTGTGAATACTTTGTTATTCTTGCATAGGACAAGGCCATCTTTCTTACCGGAAGCATAAAAATTGGAAGCCCGCAACCGTCAACTCCTATGGATATTGATTTTTCCGGTTCCTCTGTAAACTCGCACAATGTTTTTAGTATTTCCTTCTGCAAAGGATGATCCGGGTTTTCATAATCTGTAATGTCATATCCTCTGTATTTGCAATATGCCAGCATGGCGGTATGTTTTCCGGAGCAGCTTGCATGTAAGGTGGTGGGCTTTTCATTCTTTGCTATCAGCTTTTTGTTTTCTTCGGGGTTATACGGGCTCATAACACCGCAGTGAAGTTGGTCAGCATCTAAGCCTAATCTTTCCAGAATCTTCAGAACAGTTTCCTGGTGCTGAGCTTCCCCCGTATGTGAAGCACAGGCTATTGCCAGTTCCTTTAATGTGTAGTTCATGGCCTTTGCTCCCCCGGACTGGATAAAAGGGATGACCTGAATTGGTTTTGCGGAAGAACGGAAGAATATTCGCGTATCGATATCACCTTTCTGATATACGACCTTTCCGTCACCATCTACAACGCATATATATCCCTGATGTATGCTTTCAACAAACCCGCTTCTTGTTACCGCAGCCAGTGTCACCATGCGGGAGCCCCTCCCTTCGGAAAAGCATCCCCCGGCTCAAAGCTTCCTGTCTCGTTATTTACAATGCTGAAAACAGGATGAAGGTAGCCAACTTCATTGCCTTTGTCATCTTTTACAGCCGGTAAAGCCCATTTTTCAAGTTTTTTTACCACCCATTCATCAATTACCCCGAGTTCCTGCAAAATCTTAACCGCAACAGGATAGCTCGCCCAGGGATGTCCGTCAAATATCTTTATGCACACGCCCAGTTTCTTTTCCGGGATTGCAAGGCAATAGATGCCCTCAGCGCCGATCTTTCCAATGGCTTTTCCCTTGGAGAAAAATATCATGTCACTGTCAAGAGTTCCTTTGCCTCTAATGATTTCGGGATAAGTTGTCATTGCTTTTTGGATAAGGCCGAAGCTGTCGTTGTAGCTTCCTTTATGTCCATAGCCGTGGGCGAGGAGTGCATAGAGATAGGAATGCTGGTAAAGTGATAAGTTACATGAGGGCAAGGTGCAGCCGTCCGTTCCCTGAATAATATCCTCAGTGGAAAGGTCCAGCAGCTCTGCAAATGTGCCTCTTATCAATTGCTGAACAGGATGGTCAATTTTTGAATAACCTTCAACTGGAAAACCATAATACTTGCATAGGGCTATCAAGCCCGCATGCTTTCCCGAACAATTGCTGAAAATGGGAGTAGGCCTTTTCCCAAGTTTTACGAGAGCATCGTGGACTTTTTGGTTCTCAGGATATTTATGTCCGCATTCGAGGTCCTTTTCACTGGCTCCCACTTTTTTCAGTATGGATTTAACAAGCCGTCTGTGAACGGAAAGGCCTTCGTGGGAAGAACATATTACTGCAAGCTCTTTAAGGGATATATTGTATTTTTCCATTGCTCCGGATTTTACGAATGCATTGGCAATGATGGGTTTACCCGATGACCTCAAAAAAATCCTTGCCTGAGGGTTTCCGATACTGTAACGAATCTTTCCGTCTGAATCGGTGACACAGATATATCCATGATGGATGCTTTCCACCCTGCCCGACCGGGTCCTTACAACTAATTGCGGCATATTTCACCTCTGGATAATATATAATAAGCACTAAACTATTCTTTCTCATTACAGGTATTTTTATTAAATAAAAAGGGGTGGCTCCCCTTGGAGCATTGATAATTTCAACTTAGCAGGTGTCATAACCCCCGCAATTTTTGTCCCTCTTTATGCCGGGGCTTTAATATGTTATAATTGTTCATGCTTTAAAGGTGCAAGGAATTCCGGAAAAGACAGGACAAAGAAAAAGAGGTTACATAAATGCAGTTCGAATATGCCAAGGATATTTTGTTGTCCGATACACTTGTTCCCGACTTATTTTTAAGTGACATAATGCCGCACCTCCCTTCGGATGCAGTGAAGGTCTATCTATACTGCATATTTTTGTGCAAATACAATAAGCAGGTTAATCTTGAAGATCTGGCAGCCAAACTGAATCTGTCCTATGATGCGGTGAAGGCTGCTTTTGTAATTTTGGAACAGGAAAAACTTGTTATACGCAATGGTAAAGTTGTTACAATTACAAACATAAAGGAAATGGAGCTTGAAAAGCTCTACAAAAAGAAAACAACCGCCGAGCTGGACAATGTCAACGAAAAGACGTTGGTGAATATAAAAAGGAACCAGTGCATTGACTCAATAAACAGGATGTTTTTCCAGGGGCTTATGGCTCCGAGCTGGTATGCTGCAATAGACAACTGGTTCAACAACTACCATTTTGATGAGGACGTAATGGTAAGCCTCTTTAAATACTGCTATGACAATAATGCACTTAATATAAAATACATTGAAAAGGTGGGGGCTACCTGGCACCAGAAGGGCATAACCAGCCATTGGGAACTTGAAAAATACATGGAGAACCAGGAGAAAGTAAAAAAGATCGGCAGCAAAATTGCGAGAGTATTAAGGCTTGCAAGAAATATTACAGCCATCGAAGAAAATTACATTGAAACCTGGATAAACGAATTTAATTACGATATGTCCATTATTGAAGAAGCCCTCAAGAAAACTGCGGGAAAAACCTACCCTAATTTTAAATATATCCACAGCGTATTAAGCGCATGGCACAGTGAAGGAATAAGAACCATAGACCAGCTTAAAGCCTACCTGGAAGCTGCCGCAGGCAATAACACAAAGCAAGGCAAAGACTCGGACAAAGTACCCCGCAGGGACAATTTCCAGCAGCGGCAATACGATGATGATTTCTTTGAGAAGCTCAATGAAACGACCATTATCCGAAAGGAAAGTAACTAAATGTCAAGTATCAGGCGCAATCTTGATAACGAATTTGCCTTACGCAGGGATAAAGCGATCTGGGAAGCAGAGAGACGGAAACAGGAAGTCTATGACAAAATCCCCGAAATAGCTTCAATAGATTCCCGGATAACCCTTATCGGCCTGCAATTTGCAAGAGGGAAAGTAGCAGGCAATTCTCCTGCACTTGATGACAACGATTTGGAAGAGCGGATAAATTCGCTTAACAAACGTAAAGAAGAACTGCTTATGGCAAATAATTATCCAGCCAACTATCTGGAGCCGGTTTTCGTATGCCCCGTCTGCGAGGACAGAGGCTATATCGCCCATGAATCGGGAACTCTTACTCCATGCTCCTGTTATAACAAACTTTATCTTGAGCGCCTCTACGAGTTTTCGAATATCCTGGGCGACAGGAAAACAGGTTTTGAGTTCTTCAAAGAATCCTATTTTTCAGATAAAGCGGACCGGAAAAAATACGGGACGGATGTCTCACCCAGGGATCAGATTCTCTCAATAAAGAAGAAATGCCTTGATTTTGTTGATAATATAAACAACAAAGAAACAAGGAACATGTACTTTTTCGGGGAAACAGGAACCGGCAAGACCTTTATGGCAAAAAGCACAGGTATTGAGCTTATGAAGAAGGGCTATACAGTGCTTTATATTTCTGCCCCGTTATTGTTTTCCATAATACACAGGCACCGTGTCAATGTCGGGTATGATGATGCATATTCCGAACAGGCGTATAAAAACCTTATTACAGCAAACCTGCTCATTTTGGATGATCTTGGCACAGAGCCGGCAAGCGATTCCCGGTACGCAGAACTTTTGACACTTATAGAACTACGCAGAAACAGGGATACCACTAATATTGCAAAGACCATAATTTCATCCAACCTTGACATAAGACGGCTTTTCCAGGAATACAATGAGCGCATTGCATCCCGGATTGTAGGCGAATTTGATACCTTCCACTTTTTTGGTGATGATATAAGAATAAAAAGTAAAATCTCATAAATAAATCTTAATTGTCCGGATTTAAATTCAAAGAACTGGTGTATGTAGTTAGAAGGACTGCCCCGAATCAAAAATATTTTGATTCAGCGACAGTCCTTTTTCTAATTGCCTTTATGCTATTTATTTTTTATTACTTTTCCTTGATCTTTAATAAAGGTAAGACCCCATATCATATATCCGCACAGTACAACCGTCTGCAGGAATTAATTCAATAACTTTTTACATTTTTACATGGTAAGAACTCCGTCATCGGTATTGAGAATAAGCAGTACCTCTTCCTCTGCTCCGGTTTCTGCGTTAATATAAACAAGAAAGTCCTTTTCTTCAAGCTTTCCGATAAATTCATAGCACAGGATCTCGGTACCATAGTCGGTTGGTATAAGCGCCAATCCTGAGGCTTTGATACTTTCACCTCTTATAACCTTTGCCCTGGCTTCTTGCTGGGATATCTTAGGAGCTGCCAGATTACGTTCCGTATGATTCATAAAATATCCTTTCGCTTCAAAACCCACTACCTCTCCATTGTCCAGGGCTACCTTGACTTTTATAAGGTCGGGATAATATGTTATTCCATCCTTGGTGTATGCATAGTTGATGGTTGCTATACCGTTGGTCTCAAGGTAATAGGTATCCTTCATGTTTTTGTAGCCCCTGTCCTCGAGGAACTTCAATCCTATTGCCTTGGCCTTGTCAATATCAATGGTTGTGTCTCCTACAGGTCTGTTATAGAGGTACCATATTACATGTCCGCCCTTCATTGACACATCGGCTTCAACCACACTGTGTTCTTTCTTTCCCGCAAGCTCTATTTTGAAATTATAAGTGTCAATTATGCCGTTCTTGTTGTCAGAAAGTTTTGTGACATTGTTTATCTTATCTTTTCCCAAAAACTTTCCAAGACTCTCTATTGCCTGGTTTTCAGATACCTGCTGTCCTGTAAGCCCTAAAGCATTGCGGTTTTGCATATGCTCTGAAAAAGGTCCGTCATAAATAAGTGTGGGCATTTCTGAAAAGCTCTGATCGATGGATGAAAAAGTCTTGGGCATTTCTTCAGAGGTCTGGCTGAAATCTTCCTCTCCTTCTTTGGCGACATTATCCCAACTGAAATTTCCGTTGGAGAGGTCATTTTTAAGCTCGTTTAAGCTTTTCTCCAGCTCAAGGCTGAACTTATGAAGGCTTGCCAGAGTATTGTACTGCTCATCAGACATTGGCACGCCCCTGACTGTCTGCCTTGCAATGCTTTGGGACATATCTGCAACCTGTGAAAGAAACTTTTCGGTATTTGAAAGTGCACCTACTGAAACCGGAAGCTGCGACAAATTGCTTGCGGCATTGTAGGCTTCCTGGGATAATTCCCTCAAAGTAGTGACTGTAAGCTCCGGTGAAGAAGTCATCATTGTTTTAAGAAGCATTATCTCAACATTGCTCACATAGTCCACCAGTTCATAAAACGCGCGGTTATAAGTATTGTTCAAATGGTTCTTAAGCTTGTTAGCTCTGTCATACTGGTAAGCTCCGAATATGGTTGTCAGAAGGAGAATTGCTATAATGACATTTTTCGCCTTATTCCAGTTTATCGTCCTGTAATATGTCTCTTTGTCCTGGCACACTTTGCCGTCATTTTCAATTACTCTGTTTTCACCCATGGCATTCGGTCCTTTCCTGATTAATTTGACTTATTGAATTATCAGATTTGTTCTGCTCTTATGTCCTTCTTATTTATTTGCCGAAGTTATGTTTTCCAATTTTAACGACGATTTTTCTTGACCATATCCATTTGCTTGTGGCGGTTGCAGGATTCCAGTAATAAAGGCATCCGTAAGTAGGGTCCCATCCGTTTAATGCGTCCTGGGCGGCCTTTACAACTGTGGAATTAGGATCAATGGGAACATTAATCTGACCGTCAGAAACAGCGGTAAAAGCGCCGGGCTGATAGATTACACCCGCAATGCTGTTAGGGAAATTAGGCGATTTTACGCGGTTAAGTATCACCGCTCCCACTGCCACCTGGCCCTCATAAGGCTCGCCTCTGGCTTCCCCGTTGATGGCTCTGGCCAGAAGCTGTACGTCGCTGATTCTGCCGGTACCGGCGCCCATGCTTTTCTGTGGTAAAAATATAAAGGAAGAAATCAATAGAAGTGCAAGAAAAGCAAGAAAGCTTCTTCCATACTTTTTCATAATCTTCACCTCATGTGATATTCTTTCAATAAGGGCTTCAGATTATGCCAGCAGAAAGAAACTTATGAAAATTGGAATATTCGAAAATTGAAAGCATTTGATTTAATTCATTAGATCAATTTTATTCGTCAAATATCAGAAAGGCTAAAGTCTTATTCTGTTTATTTCAGAGCCGAAGATTTCTTTGGAAAGCTCATACTCCCTTTCCCTGCAAGTGAAGAAAAAGATTTGCCTTTCTTCCGAGATTTCTTTCAACAGTTCAAAGGCTTTTCTTGTACGGTTTTCATCGTACTGGGCAAAGGGCTCGTCCAGGAATATCGGCATTGTCTCCCTGCCTTTTTCCAACAATCTTGCAGCAGCAAGGCGCATACTAAAATACACCTGGTCAATGGTTCCTCCGCTTAACAGGTTGACCGGAATCAGCTCATAGGTTTCAGGTACCTCCAAATTCAGTTGAAGCCTGTCGTTGGCAGACACCTTTGAATACCTGTCGGATGTAAGAGTGCCCATTATTCTGCCCATTTCGCTGTTGAGGGCGGGTATAAAATCACGCTGCATTTTTAATGCAGTTTCCTTCAAAACCTGTATTGCCAGTTTCATGGCCGAACCCATCTTCTCCAATTCATTTTTTCTGGCCATGAATATTTCAGTTTCCTCCATTACCCTTGCAAGTTCTCCTTCGGATGGAGCCTGCTGTAAATGAACTTCCAGAGCTGCCGTCTCGAGATTGGCTTCGTTTATCCTATCTGTGAGGTCCTTTATTTCGTCCTCAATTCTATTAATGCCGCTTAAACCGGTTGTTCCATTTAAGAAATCCTGGTTTCCGGAGACTTCTTCATGAATTATTTTATCATCAGCACTTAGTTTACCTTCCAGTTCATTTATGGTACGTAAGAGTGATTCATAGTCTGCTGAAGGCTCTCCGATTATTGTTCCTGCTTCTCGCAGGATGGTTCTTAAGTTGTTTTCAATCCCGTTAATCTCTGTCAAAAGCTCTTTTTGGGTTATTTTGGTGTTATTGAGTAATTCCCTTCCATCTTTCAGGATTTTTAATGCTTCGTCTTTATCTGTTATATGGCTTAATCCCGCCGCCCTGAATATCTCACCAAGTTCAGCGTCAATTTGCTCCAGTTTAGTCCGAAGATTTTCTGAATTTTTCGCATTCTCCGAAAGCTTCTGCCTGCTATGTTCGAGAAGGCTTCTTTCCTTTGCCTGGCCTTCTTTATAATCAATATACTGGCTTAAGTTTTCAAAGCCGCATTTCTTAAGCGTCTGCGATAAATCCGGCGCAATATTGTCCTGCCTTGTTTCGGCTTTTGATGAACCAGTTAACAACAGGACAGCAGCACCTATGGCCGAAACAACCGCCAATACTGCAAAGACAGGCGAGGAAGTGGCAAAAAATGCTGTCAAAAATACGATGGTAGCCATTAATGCCGGTATCGCAATCTTTTTCTTGTTGTGTGCGCGTTTTGACTTCTCTTCGGTTTGCTGCCGGACTTGTTCCTGCTCCTTTAGCTTTGCCTCAATAAGTTCGGTTTTCTGCCTGAAAGTTTCTTCCGGATCCAGATTAATTTCCAACCCGGAGATTTTTTCGCGGAGTTCCTTAATGGACTCCTCTAAAGCCGACAAGTCCTCTTCAGTTTTCTTCAAATCATATAGCAGGATTGAGGCTCTTGAAATCTGGGAATCGCTGATATTTTCAAAGCACCTGTTTTCTTCTGCCTTCCTTGAACATTCATCCAGCTTATGCCTTAAAGCCTCCAATTTTCCATGAAGCTCTTCATATTCGGTTTTTTTGGATTTCAGGATATTAAGCCTGATTATTCCCCTAAATATCTTTTTCTTTTCAAGTTCCTCGTTTAACTTTCTGACCAGTTCTTTTTTCTCCCGCAGTTTCAGCGCAATGTCCAGATATTTTTCATTGAGCTCAATAAGCTCCTTCTTTCTGCTTGCCAGATCATCCAGTCGTGCGTTTACGAGGTCTAATGGCCTTGTCGTGCTTCTTTCAGTTCCGACATATTCCAAAAGGGCGTCCTCAAGCCCCCCGACCGCCCGGGTAAGTGACAGGTCCTCACTTCCGGTGGCTGTCAGGTTGGACAACTTCTCAACCAGGACTTTTCTCCCGTCGTTATCTATGGCGCATTGCATCTGCCGTATGAAAACACTGTGTTCAAAAGATTCCTCGTCAACACCCAGATGCTCCTCTGCAAATCTGGGCCCTGTTTCCTTGCAGTGGGGGAACTCATTGGTTATGTCGTTGGCACGGTCATCATATATATGGGCAGACCCCTTGTCAAAGTTCCTGCCTATTCTGAAACCCGA